>Ga0224504_10000895_pt1 | contig 13454 bp, 15 predicted proteins | sample SF_Oct11_sed_USG_3_FD_170160 | JGI IMG/M metagenome (GOLD analysis project Ga0224504, IMG submission 170160) | Sediment microbial communities from San Francisco Bay, California, United States - SF_Oct11_sed_USGS_24 | ecosystem: Environmental > Aquatic > Marine > Sediment | place: USA... | reverse complement strand
CTTGTCGTGACATAGTCGCAGTGCTCCTGCAAGACCGGCACGGCATTCGCAACGGCGACCGAGAAGCCGACATGCTCCAGCAGAGGCAGATCCGGAAGGTCGTCGCCGACGTAGGCGCAATCGGTGATGGAAATATTCAACGCGCTGGCCATTTCGTCCATGGCGGCGACCTTGTCCTTACAGCCAAGGATCACATGCTGGACGCCGAGCTCGGCCATGCGCTTTTCAACGGCCGCCGAATTACGTCCACTGATGACGCCGACGGCAATGCCCGCCGCCATCAGGCGGCGTACGCCATAGCCATCCTGCGTGTGAAAAGCCTTGGTCTCGACGCCATCGTCGGACAAGTAGAAGCGACCATCGGTAAACACGCCGTCAACATCAAACGCGATAAGCCGAATCTTGTGCAGGTTGTTGAGGCCGCTGCTCACATCAGGCCCTCTCGGAACAGGTCGTGGATATTCAGCGCCCCAACGAGCTTCCCATCGTCGTCAGCTACCAGCAGTGACGTGATCTTGTTTTCTTCCAGAAGGTGCAGTGCTTCAGCCGCGAGGACGTCAGCCGATGTGGTCTTGCAGTTGGGATGCATGACCTCGCGAATCGTGGTGGAGCGAATATCCGATCCGGCGTCGAGTGTGCGGCGCAGGTCGCCGTCCGTGTAAATGCCCAGAATAGTGTTCTGGTCGTCAACGACGGCGGTCATACCGAGCCCCTTGTCGGTCATTTCAAGCAGGGCGTCGCGCAGCGTCATGCCGGCATTGACCGCTGGAATGCGATCACCGGTCCGCATGATGTCGGAGACCCGGAGCAGCAGGCGTTTGCCGAGGCTGCCACTTGGGTGGGAGCGTGCAAAGTCTTCGGCCGTAAATCCGCGTTTTTCGAGCAGGGCAACGGCCAGTGCATCGCCCATGGCCAGTGTCGCTGTAGTGCTGGCGGTTGGAGCAAGCTTGAGGGGGCATGCTTCTTCCTCGACGCTGATGTCGAGATGCACGTCCGCGGCCTGCGCCATGGTTGATGTCGGGTTGCCGGTCATCGATACCAGTCTTGCGCCCATGCGCTTCACCACCGGCAGGATTGTCACAACTTCGGCTGTTTCGCCCGAATAGGAAATGGCCAGGAGCAGGTCCTGGCTGGTAATCATGCCGAGGTCGCCATGACTGGCTTCGGCCGGGTGCATGAAAAAGGCGGGCGTGCCGGTCGACGCGAGCGTTGCCGCAATCTTGTTACTCACATGCCCGGATTTGCCCATTCCAGTCACGACGATGCGGCCCGGAGTGCCCATGCAGAGATCGCAGGCAGCGACGAAGCTGTCGTCGAGGCGGGCTTTCAGGGCTTCCACGGCGCGCGCCTCAATGTCGAGAACGTTGGCAGCCAGCGCGAGCAACTCGTCCTTTGTCAGCGTGTCAGGCAACTCTTACCCTCAACCGATGTGGAATCATCTTATTCTAACCGAGGCCGGTTCTAAATGTTCTGCGCGATTACGTAGCTGTTGTAGGCCACGTAGGCCATGAACAGCCCGGCACCTTCAAGCCGCGAAAGTTCGGCTTTACCGTCGTAGTCGTAGGTCATCGCGAACAACAGCAGCGTGAAACCAACCATGACAAAAATGTGCAGGCTTAGAACCGAAGGTGCCAGAGCGGACGGCGCAATGGTCGCCGCGACACCGATGACGGCAAGCAGGTTGAAGATATTTGAGCCGACGATATTGCCGATCGCAAGGCCGTACTCGCCCTTTAGTGCGCTGGCCAGAGAAACCGCGAGTTCGGGCAGACTGGTACCGAAGGCGACGATCGTTACGCCGATAACCACCTCGGATACGCCAAGGGCCTCGGCAATCTCCACAGCCCCGTACTCCAGCATCTGGGCGCCGACCAGCAATATGGCGAGACCGATGGCCAGCCAGACGATGGCCATCGGCATACTGACATCACTGGGGATCTCTGCCTCGTAATCGATCTTGATCGGGTCGTTGGCCGCCGACCGCATGCCGAGTCGCGCGAGCCAGATCATGACAATGACGAGGCCTGTGAGCATAACGACGCCATCGATTTGGCTAAGGAACTGGTCGAGGAACAGCGATACGGTCAACAGGGAGACGGCCAACAAGGCCGGCATCTCGCGCCGCAGGGTGGCGGATTCAAGCTTGATCGGCCGGATCATCGCTGTCACGCCCAGCACGAGGCCGATATTGACGATATTCGAGCCGATGGCATTGCCGTATGCGAGCCCTGGCTGGTCGTCGAGGGCCGCGACCACTGAAACCAGGATCTCCGGCGCAGAGGTCGCCAGAGCGACCACGGTAAGACCGATCAGCAGCGGCGCTACGCCAAGATTGCGGGCAGCTGCCGCCGCGCCATGGACGAAGCGATCCGCACCCCAAATAAGAAGTATCAGGCCTGCGACTACAAAGGTAATGTTGGCGAGCATAAACGTTAGTTGGCCGAAGGGCCGGATATGATACACAAAACAGCGTTCATCGTTGGGGCGCCGCTAAAATAAGGGTACACTGCGCGCCGTTGGAACTACACGGACCAGCCTCGCATGGACCCTTCTGAAATTGAAAAGCTAATAGAAACCGGATTTGACGGTGCCCTCGTGAAGGTCATGAGTGGCGATAACACGCACTTCGAGGCCCTCGTTGTGGCGGAAGAGTTTACGGGCATCCGCCCGTTGGCGCGCCACCAGTTGGTCTACAAGTGCCTGGGTTCGCTCGTGGGCAACGAGATTCATGCGCTGTCGATCAAGGCTCTGACACCGGATGAATGGCGGGCTGCGGGCGGCGAGGGCTGAGGCATGGACAAACTGTCAATTACGGGCGGCACCCGGTTGTCCGGCACGGTAACGATTTCTGGCGCCAAGAATGCTGCCCTGCCAATCCTTGCCGGCACTCTGCTGGCTACGGAAGCCGTCACGATCAGCAATGTGCCGCACCTCAAGGATGTCACGACCATGCTGTCCCTCCTGCAGATGATGGGCGTGCAGGTGACGGTCGATGACAAGGCGGGGGTGGAGATTGACGCAAGTAATGTCGATAGCCCGCAGGCACCTTATGAACTGGTTAAGACGATGCGCGCATCCATACTCGTGCTGGGTCCGCTGGTCGCGAGATTCGGCAAGGCCGACGTGTCGCTGCCAGGTGGCTGCGCGATCGGAGCCCGCCCCGTAAATCTTCACGTCGCGGGACTGCAGGCCATGGGTGCGGATGTCGTCGTTGAAAAAGGCTTTATCAAGGCGCGCGCAGACCGGCTCAAGGGCGCGCAGATTGTATTCGATACCGTCACCGTCACCGGCACCGAAAACCTGCTCATGGCTGCGGTGCTCGCTGATGGTGAAACTGTGCTGGAGAATGCGGCACGGGAACCCGAAGTGGCGGATCTCGCCAATTTCCTGATCGGCATGGGAGCGAAGATCGACGGGGCGGGAAGCAGCACGATCGTCGTGCAGGGTGTCGATCGACTCGGCGGCACGACATATCCGGTCCTGCCGGATCGAATCGAGACCGGCACCTACCTCGTGGCGGCAGCCATGACGGGTGGCCATATTCGCGCCGTTAACACGGCCCCGGCAACACTTGAGGCGGTCCTGATCAAATTGTCCGAGGCTGGTGCAAAAATTGAGACCGGCGACGACTGGATTGAGATTGATATGCAGGGCAAGCGGCCGCAGGCGATCGATATAAGGACGGCCCCGTATCCAGCATTCCCGACGGACATGCAGGCGCAGTTCTGCGCCATGAATGCGGTGGCCGAAGGTGTGGGCACGATTACGGAGACCATTTTCGAGAATCGTTTTCAACATGTGCTCGAGATGCAGCGTATGGGAGCGGATATTCAGCTCGAAGGGCATACGGCGATTTGCACGGGAGTCGACAGGCTTACGGCAGCACCTGTTATGGCGACGGACCTGCGTGCGTCAGCGGGACTGGTACTGGCCGGTCTGGCCGCTGCGGGCGAGACCATTGTCGACAGGATCTACCATGTCGATCGCGGCTACGAACGCATTGAAGAGAAGCTGCGGCAGCTTGGTGCCTCAATCAGGCGGGTCGTATAGCCCCTGCGGACGTTCTCCCGCCGTAATTGTTGTCCGGAATCTGACATTGTCGCGAATACCGAGTACGTCAACCGAGTCGCCCGGTGCCGTGCTGGCGGAAATCAGTAACGCCTGGTGCTGGGAGTAGACGGGCTCGCCATTTAATTCGAGGATGATGTCGCCGGCGCGCAAATTGGCAGCGGCCGCCGGCCCGTCCTCATAGACTTCCATGAGCATGATCCCGGTGCGGTTCTCGATCCCTAACGCGAGTCGTTCGGCGTCTGTCAGGTCGTCCGGCAGCAGTCCCATATAGCCCCGAATTACGCGGCCGTTGAGCTTGATCTGTTCAACCACACCGCGCACGAGATCGACTGGAATTGCGAAACCGATGCCTTCGGTTCCGGTGTCCTGCGCCAGGACGGCCGCGTTGATGCCGACGAGCTCGCCGAGGCTGTTGATGAGAGCACCACCGGAATTGCCGGCATTAATCGCCGCGTCGGTCTGGATGAAGTTCGCGAAAGTCACCAGCTGGTAGAGATTGCGACCGGTGGCGCTGACGATACCCTGGGTCACGGAGGTCGATAGCCCGTATGGGTTGCCTATGGCCAATACCACGTCACCAATTCGCAGCTCGTCAGATCTTGCGAGCTTGACCGGCTGGAGATCGGGCAGGTTAACTTTGAGAAGGGCGAGATCGGTCTCTGCGTCCAGTCCGACGATTACCGGTTCGGCAATGCGGCCATCGCTGAACTGCACACGGATTTCGGTCGGTTCATCCTGAAAGACATGGTAATTCGTGACCAGATACCCGTCTTCGTCGATGATTACCGCAGACGCGAAGGCCGTATCGACCCGAAATCGGGGTCGTGCGGCGGTGGTGCCGTTTTCCTGGATGAGGCGCTTGGTGTAGATATTGGCGACCGATGGCGCGCTCAGGCTTACTGCGTCGGCGTAGCTCGCGGGTCTGGAATTATCTGCGCCGAGACCCGGCATCAGGTCCGGGCGCACGAGCACGACGAGAAAGGCGACTGCCAATCCGACGACAATCGACTGCAAAACAAAGACAAAAGCTGACTTAAAATTGGCCAAGCGAAGTCCTGGAAACTCTCAAATGTCCTTTGTTAGCACCTAGCCAACTTCGATTAGCCAAGTGTATAATGCCTCGTAGTTCCGCACCTAGGTCCGGAGTATCCGTCATCCTGACGGCAAACCGGGTTTGCTGCAAATCTACCAATTTCGATACAAAGCAAAAAAGCGCTGAATAAGGGGCCGCCGCATAGAGCGGCTTATAGGAGTGCCTGATGACCGAAGACGACCTTGATCGCAACAGGCGTCATTTTCTGACCGTTGCAACCGTAGCAACCGGAGCCATTGGCGCCGGTATGGTGGCAATTCCGTTTCTCTCGTCACTGAAACCCAGTGCCCGCGCACAGGCGCTCGGTGCTCCGGTTGAGGTGCCACTGGGTTCAATGCAGCCTGGCGAATTGGTGCGCGTACTATGGCGCGGCCGGCTCGTCTTTGTCTTGCGTCGTACCGAAGAGATGCTCGCCAACCTGGCGACTGTTGTGGACGAGCTTCGTGACCCGGATTCCGAAGTCCTGGAGCAGCAGCCAGACTACGCCGCCAACGACACGCGTTCTGTCAGACCCGAATACCTCGTCGTCGAGGGTTCATGCACGCATCTGGGTTGTGCACCGCTCGAGGATTTCGAAGTACGGCCGGCTGAAGGGTGGGGAGGGGGCTTCTTCTGTCCCTGCCACGGCTCGAAGTTCGATCTCGCGGGACGCGTATTCAAGGGTGTCCCGGCGCCAACTAACCTGCGGGTTCCGCCGCACCGATTTGTCAGGGACGACCTGATTCTCATCGGTCAGGACACGGGAGCAGCATAAATGTCCAGAATCGAAGCAGAAGTAGGCAAGCCGCAAGGCGGCCTGATCAAATGGATCGATGATCGCTTCCCGTTGACGTCTACTCTGAAGTATCACGTCACCGAGTATTACGCGTCCAAGAACTTCAACTGGTGGTTTGTATTCGGCGTGCTGGCGATGGTCGTCCTCGTCATCCAGCTGGTTACCGGTATTTTCCTGACGATGAACTACAAGCCGGCGGCAGCAGAAGCATTTGCTTCGGTTGAGTACATCATGCGCGACGTCGAGTGGGGCTGGCTCATTCGTTACATGCATTCGACCGGCGCGTCATTCTTCTTTATCGTCGTTTACCTGCACATGTTCCGCGCCATGCTCTACGGCTCTTATAAGAAGCCGCGCGAGCTGATCTGGCTGATCGGCATGCTGATCTTCTTCGTGCTTATGGCTGAAGGCTTCGCGGGCTACCTGTTGCCTTGGGGACAGATGTCCTACTGGGGCGCGCAGGTGATCATCTCGCTGTTTGGTGCAATCCCGGTGGTTGGTGACGCGCTCGTGGAGATTATCCGCGGTGACTACTCGATTTCCGATATTACGCTGAACCGCTTTTTCGCGCTGCACGTCATCGTGTTACCGCTGGCGCTGATTGGCCTAATTTTTGTCCATATCGTGGCGCTGCATGAAGTTGGCTCGAATAATCCTGACGGTATCGATATCAAGAAACACAAGGACGAGAGTGGCAAGCCACTGGATGGTGTCGCATTCCATCCGTACCACACGTCCAAGGATCTCGTCGGCATTATCGTTTTCCTGATGATCTTCTCAGCCGTCGTCTTCTTTGCGCCCGATATGGGGGGCATGTTCCTTGAGCATGCGAACTTCGAACCTGCGAATATGACGGCGACGCCGGAGCACATTGCGCCGGTCTGGTACTACACGCCGTACTACGCGATTCTGCGCGCGGTTCCAGACAAGCTCTGGGGCTTCATACTGTTCGCAATGGCGGTGGTATTGCCGGTGTTTCTGCCGTGGCTTGATCGTTGCCGCGTGCGTTCAATTCGCTACCGCGGCTGGATGTACAAGACAGCATTGACCGTCTTCGTCATCACATTCGTCATGCTCGGCTGGCTTGGCCTGCAGGCTGCTACTCCGTTGTACGTCATGCTCGCGCGTGTTTTCTCAGTGCTCTACTTCGCGTTCTTCCTGCTTATGCCGTTCTATACGGCTATGGACAAGACGAAGCCGGAACCGGACAGGGTGGTCTACCATGATTAAATCTATGAGAATTGCCGGTGTGCTCGCGCTCGCTGCGTTCTTTGTTGCGCCGCAGGCATTGGCCGCAGGTGGTGCAGTGCACCTGGAACCGGCCAATCTGGAGCAGGACAACGCGGCATCGCTGCGGCGCGGCGCACGTAATTTCATGAATTACTGTTCGGGTTGTCACTCAGCCAAGTACGTCCGTTTCAATACCATCGGCAAGGCCCTGGATTTGTCTGAAGAGCAGCTCATCGACAACCTGATGTTCAACGCCGAAAAGACGTTCGAGACGATTCAGGCGGCGATGCCGTCTGAGGACGCAGCAGTCTGGTATGGCAAGGCACCGCCCGACCTGTCGCTCATGGCCCGCGCCAAGGGCGCAGACTACGTCTATAACTTCCTGAAAGGCTTTTACATTGCAGAGGGCAGCCCGACCGGCGTCGACAATATCGTCTTGTCCGGTACAAGCATGCCGCATGTATTGTGGGAGTTGCAGGGCTACCAGACAGCCATATTCGAGACGCATGAAAACGAAGACGGCTCCGTAAAAAAGAACTTTGCAAATTTCGAGCAGCTTAGTGCTGGCAGCATGGATGCGGGTGCCTACGACGAATTTGTGCGTGACACGGTGAATTTTCTGGCCTACATCGCAGAGCCAATTCGCTCCGATCGCCGCAAGCTGGGAGTCTGGGTACTCATGTTCCTGATCTTCTTCTACATCCTTGCGGCACAACTCAAGAAAGCCATCTGGAAGGATGTTAAATAATGGCGGTAGTAGCGAACAGACGTTCCGTAATGACGCTTTTCTCCCGGCCGACTGATATTCACAGTCACCGGACACGCCTCGTATTGGCCGAGAAGAACATTAACATTGAAATCGCCAATGTCCCCGGGCCCGATTTGCCCGAGGACCTTATGGATCTCAATCCTTACCACAGCGTACCGACGCTGGTTGATCGTGATCTCACGTTGTACGACTCGCGCGTTATAATCGAGTATCTCGACGAGCGTTTCCCGCATCCGCCGTTGATGCCGGTTGACCCGGTCACGCGCGCGCAGTTTCGACTGGCGTTGTTCCGGATCGAAACCGACTGGTACTCGATTGCCGAAGAGGCAGAGAACAGTAACGATGGCAAGCTGGGCAGCAAGGCGCGCAAGCTGCTACGTGAGAGTATCCTGCAAAGCGCCGAGTTGTTCGGCGCGCGGCCATTCTTCCTGAGCGAGGAGTTCTCGCTCGTGGACTGCACGATCGCACCGCTGTTGTGGCGCCTGCCGCGGTATGGGGTCGATCTTGGCCCTGAGTCTGAGGCGATTGACGCTTATATGACCCGCGTGTTTGCCCGTCGCTCTTTCCAGCAAAGCCTGACTGAACTGGAACAGGAAATGCGGCTGTAGAGATTTGGCAAGGTTATGTTAGGTCCCGCGCAGCCCGCAAAAACCGATGGTAAGCTAGGGCAGATGAGTAATCCCAGCCGCTCAAAACGTCCCTATTTGATTCGTGCCATGCACGAGTGGATGAATGACAATGGGCACACCCCACATATTGTCGTCGACACCTCTTTCGATGGCGTTGCTGTGCCTCAGGAACATATCAAGGATGGCAAGATCATCCTCAATATCAGCGAAACAGCGGCGCACAATCTTAAGCTGACCAACGATGCTGTGAGCTTTCGCGCACGCTTCGGTGGGGTGCCCTTCGACGTCTGGGCTCCAATACGATCCGTGCTGGGTATTTACGCGCGCGAGACCGGGCAGGGCATGATCTTCTCGCACGACACGGATCAGCTGGAACCGCCCGAGCTGCATAAGGAAATTGAAGAGACGCGCTCGCATCCGCACCTGACTATCGTCAAGTAGGAGGGCCTTCAGGCCCACATGTTCGCCGCCAATACTGCTTCCGCAGATGCTGCTTAGGAGCCCGAGCCCAGCAGCGTGGTGTCGATCAAATCGCACAGGCAGTGAATCACTAACAGGTGAACCTCCTGAATGCGCGCCGTGCGTGTGGCCGGAACGCGTATCTCTACATCACCTTCGACAAATATGTCCGCCATGCGTCCACCGTCGCGACCCGAAAACGCAACAACCTTCATGCCGCGCTCATGGGCCGCAGCGATAGCGCGGATCACATTTTCGGAATTGCCGGATGTTGATATGCCGAGCAGAACGTCCTGCGGTTTGCCGAGTGCGCGAACCTGCTTGGAAAAGATCTCCTCATAGGAGTAGTCGTTGCTGATCGATGTTACCGTCGATGCGTCGGTGGTCAGCGCCATGGCCGGCAGACCCGGGCGCTCCATCTCGAAACGATTCAGCAGTTCCGAAGAAAAGTGTTGCGCATCGGCAGCCGACCCGCCGTTACCGCAGCTCAGAATCTTGCCATCCGAGAGCAGGGCGTCGCTCATTACACGCCCAGCTGCTGCGATACTCTCTGCAAGCACCTCAGCCGACGTCTGTTTGGTCGCAATACTTTCAGCAAAGTGATCGCGAACTCGGGTCAGTGGATCCATGATATCTCCGGGTGAGTGGACCACCCGAAGTCTAACAGGGCTCAGAGCACAGAGTCATTCGGTCGGAATGCGTCGCGGATCCACTGGATGTCCGAGCGGTCGTCGCCGGTTATTGCGACAACATCAAACCGCATCACGTGATTTGCATAGGCTCGATTCCGGACGCCAAAAAGTGCCGCCGTCCGGACGATTTTGCGCTGCTTGCGATAATCAACCGTTGGCCCGGGCTTCGTGAAGCTCGTGGACCGTCGGTAGCGGACCTCGACAAACACAAGGCAAAGGTCGTCGAGCATGATCAGGTCGATTTCGCCACCACGACTGCGGAAGTTTCTAGCGACCGGCCGCAGTCCCCTGTCGATTAGATAACGAAAGGCCTGCTCTTCGGCGCGGTCGCCTAAAGCTCCTTTAGGCCCGCGTCCCACGGGGAGTCGTCTGCGGCATCAGGAGTGACGATCTGGCCATCCTCGCTGATATCCTGGATTGGGCCGCCGATGTTTTCCTGCCTGGGCAAGGCGACCGCTTCGCCGCGCTGGAACTGAGCCCACGCAAGCCGCCGATGGATACGGCCATTCGCGTCGAGGAACAGCGTCCCAGTCACTCCATCGAGCTCATCCATGTTGCCGCCACGCGCGGCATAGAGTGAGGCAATCAGGTTGTATGCGTCATAGCCCATGGCGTGCAAACGGGTGCGGCGTCTTTCTTCCGGCCAGTGCTCAGCGAACTGGGCGGGCAGGTGCTCGATCCAGGGTTGTGGATCAATGGTCCACGGTGTATCCGCAAACATAATGCCGTTCAGATCGGCGTTTGAGCGACCATCGAACGCATTGACCGACGACGTTGAGTACACGGGAATATCACCCGAGTAATGGAACTTGAGCTGTGCCTTGAGCAGGCGTCCAGCGGCGGCGTCGGTCGCGAGGAAGATGAACTCCGTATCCTGGCGGCGGCGCGGGTCGAACTGCAGGGCTCCGCCGATGTTTGCGCGCAGACGCTGGTAGCGGTTCACACTGCCGGTCAGTCCCATCAGGTTTTCAATTTCGTTCGAGAAGTCCTGTTTGCCTGGTGTGTAGGTGCGGTAGTCGAGCAGTGTTCCGCCAAGGCCTTCGAATTCGGCCGTGAAACTCGTGAGCAGACGACGACCCCAGGCGTTGTTCGGTACCAGCGCGACGCCTCGCCCATAACCATCACTGAGCGCGCGTTGCGCGGCGGACATAGCCTCGTCTTCGGGTGCCAGGCTGAACTGATACAGGCCTGGCGGTGCCAGCGTATCGTCCGGCAAATTATTCAGGGTCAGGACAGGAACGGGCACCAGGATATCGTTAGCCAGTTCGGTGACACTGGATTTGAGCAGGGGCCCAACAACAAATTCTGCGCCGTCGGCGATCGCACTGGCGTATGCGGCGCTCGCGCCCCCTTCGGCAAGCACATCATAAATTCGAATCGACTGGCGGTCGTCGAGACCGGATGCCGTTGCAAAATAGGCGCCAAGAAAACCATTTTGAATCGTGCGGCCCAGCGACGCGTTGCCTCCCGACAATGGCAAAAGCAATGCTATTTGGCGTGGATAGTCGAGTAAAAGGTGCTCGGGCAATTCGAGATCGCCGAGGATCATGTTGGCTGGATGGTCCGGGTTTTCAGTGCGCCAGCGCACTACGCCGTTATTCCAGCCCACGCCTTGCTGGCCTGTCGATGCGGCGAGTGAGCCAATCGTCAGCCAGCCACGAACGAGTGGGTCCAGACTCTGTTCGGCCGCCGACCTCAATACTTGCGGGCGACTGACCAGCAACCCCTGCCATAGCCGCGAGCGATTGTCCTCAATTTCACGACGATCGGTGACCCAGGTTTCGCGCTGCGTCATTAGTTCGACAGCGCGCATGGGATCCTGCTTCTGTATCCAGGCATCGGCGCGCAGGGCTTCCGCACGCAGTCGATCACGTCGTTGCAAAGGCTGCCGACTTAACGGCTCGAGCAGATTCAGTGCCGCGTCCGCATTGCCACGGTAGAGATGCAGGGCAGCCTCGTTCGTCGTCCAGAGTGGCAACAGGTCGCCTCCTGACGGACGGGCAACACCGCCTAATGCACTGCGCGCGCGCGTTTCGTCACCGGCGTCCAGATACTGTTCCACCGCGAGCAAGGTATAGCGGTCGCGTTCGCTACCCATCGCGTCCACGGCAAGACCCATGTAAGCGCTTGCGGCCAGAGCGTGCTCGCCATTGCGCGCCATTCGCTCAGCGCGATTCTCGCTCGACCCGCCCACGGATAGACCATCCGAAGTTTCGCAGCCGCCGAGGACAAGCAAGCTGGCGAAAATAATCACGATGCTTGCTAGAGAGCGTCGTTCACATGCAGGATGTCTGAGCGAAGTAATCATATTGTCTAAACCGGATACGGATTCCTGGCCCGATGAGCGGCACACTGTTTGTAGTAGCAACGCCGATTGGCAACCTTGAAGATCTGACACCGCGAGCAAGCCAGACGCTCGCTTCGGTGGATCTCGTTGCAGCTGAGGATACCCGGCACACCAAGCGATTGCTATTCACAATTGGTGCAAAACCGTCACTAATAGCGCTGCACGATCACAACGAGGAGCGCGCGGTGCAAGGGATTATTGAATCACTTAAAGATGGCAAAGATGTGGCGCTGGTTAGCGATGCCGGTACGCCGCTTGTCAGTGATCCCGGCTTTCGGCTCGTCAGGGCGGCACATGAGAACGACATCACCATCGTGCCGATACCCGGGGCCAGCGCCGTAACCGCGGCGCTTTCAGCGGCGGGCCTGCCAACTGATCGTTTCTGTTTCGAAGGTTTTGCGCCGTCCAAACGCAGCGCAAGACGAGAGTGGCTGCAGGCGCTGGCGGGTGAAGAGCGCACGATGGTGATCTACGAATCCGTGCATCGCATAGCGGCATGTCTGGCCGATATGGCCGACATTTTTGGTGCCGACAGACCGGCGTTCATCGGTCGCGAACTGACCAAGATGCATGAAGAGTGCGTTCAGGAAAGCCTCGGTGAATTACAGCGCCGGATTGATGATGGCGCTATCAAGAGCAAAGGTGAGTTTGTCATCGTCGTGTCAGGTGCCGCTGCGGCGGTTGCGGCGACGATCGACAGTGATCGTCTGCTCTCCGAACTCGCAGGCTGCCTGTCTGCGAAGGACGCTGCGAGAATCGCCGCGAATATCACGGGTGAAAAGAAGAATGCTCTGTATGAGCGCATCCTCGAACTAAAGGCAGATTCATCCTCATAACCAGCGCCTGACGCGCCCCCTGTACCGTTCGAATGCGAGCGGAAAATCGCGCTCCAGCTTTGCTTCTTCGAACGGACAGAAGACGAAATCAATAATCAGCCAGAATGTGAACGCAGCGATGTAGTACGCCAGGCCGCCAACGGCGACTGCGGGCCCCAGCAGTATCAGCACGATGCCAAGATACATCGGATTCCTACTAAGTCGATACACGTCATCGGTAATGAGCGTCGTGGTGATTGCTGTCGGGCAGATCGCGGTTTCGCGGGTTCGAAACAGCCACCAGGCGCGTAACATGAGGCTGCAGCCCAGCACGGCGAGCAGTCCGCCGCCAAACGGCACGGCGGGCAGTGGTGTTGATGGAGCGGGCAGCGACAGCTCGAAAACGCTTGCTACAAGCAACAAGCTCATGGCGATTCTGGGCGGCCGGTAGCTCAGCATGCGAGGGCATGCCTGATCTTGTCTAATCATGATGTGTCTCCAGAAAATGACCGAGTAATGTCTCGAGCGTCCGTTTCGTGACTGCAACCTCTTCGGGGTTCAATCCTGCGAAGAT
>Ga0224504_10000892_pt1 | contig 13483 bp, 11 predicted proteins | sample SF_Oct11_sed_USG_3_FD_170160 | JGI IMG/M metagenome (GOLD analysis project Ga0224504, IMG submission 170160) | Sediment microbial communities from San Francisco Bay, California, United States - SF_Oct11_sed_USGS_24 | ecosystem: Environmental > Aquatic > Marine > Sediment | place: USA... | reverse complement strand
GAACGTAAGCACGGTCGTTCGATTGTCAGTTATCCACATGATGATCTCGAAGTCATTCTGAAACCCACTTATGGCGTCATCCTTTATCAAGAACAGGTCATGCAGATCGCCCAGGTACTTGCCGGCTACTCGCTTGGTGATGCGGATATCCTGCGACGCGCAATGGGCAAGAAAAAGGCATCCGAGATGGCCAAGCAACGTCTAGTGTTTGTTGACGGTGCTTCCAAGCGCGGCGTCACCGACGAACTTGCCAATTATATTTTTGACCAGATGGAAACCTTTGCCGGTTACGGCTTCAACAAGTCCCACTCTGCCGCTTATGCACTGATCGCTTACCAGACGGCCTGGCTAAAAGCACATTACCCGGCAGCTTTTATGGCTGCGGTATTGTCTGCGGACATGGATACAACCGATAAAATCGCATTTTTGATCAGGGAATGCCGGACGATGGGTTTAAACATCCTGCCACCGGACATCAATCATTCAACCTATGCTTTTAAAATGAAGGACCAGCACTCCATCAGCTACGGTCTGGGCGCGATCAAGGGTATTGGCAAAGCTGCCATTGAATCCATCGAAGAGGAGCGTGTCGCAAACGGACCATATACCGGTCTGGATGATTTCTGCAAAAGGATGGATCTGAGAAAAGCCAATAAACGCGCCATGGAAACCCTGGTTCGCTCCGGCGCGGTGGATGTTCTTGACCCCGACCATAACAGGGCCAGGCTTTTGCACGACCTGCCGCGTTGCATGCATGCTGCCGAGCAAACACAACGAGACCAGGCTGCCGGCCAGACAGACATGTTTGGCAGCTTGCAGCCAACCAGCATCAGCAATACGGGAGAACCATCTGATGTCAAAGCCTGGCACGAACTGCAAAAACTGGAGGCAGAAAAGGAATCGCTGGGCTTGTACCTGACCGGTCACCCGGTAAAAGTGCACCTCAGGGACATCAAGCACTTTACCACCTGTGTGTTGGGGGACGTGCACACACGGGTGCCAACCGAAAACACGCACCGGCGTGGTGTCAGCATGAGCCTGGCGGTACTGGTGACCGCGCTGAATCGCCGCATGGCACGCGGGCACTTCATTGCTGTTGAAGACCACACTGACCGGATTGATGCATTTTTATCAAACGAAATCTATGCCACCTATGCCGACTTGATGGTAAAAGATTCTATCGTGTTAATTGAGGGCCGGGTGGAAGCCGATAAGTTTTCCGGTGGCTATAAAATCACTGCCGAGCACATCATGTCGCTTGCAGATGCCAAGGCCCGGTTTTCAAAAGCCGTCAATATCGCCGTATCCGGTCCTGACGAAAATCTATGCAAGTTACTGGCGTCCACCTTTAGCCCTTATAAAGGGGGCTCATCCCCTGTTTACCTTCATTACCGCAATCAGCGGGCACGTGTCACGCTTGAGCTCGGACATGAGTGGACGGTTAAACCCTGCGAGGAATTGATCGCGGCGTTGAATGAGTTGGAGGTAGTCAAACAGGCAGGGTTTCGTTACTGATTTCCTGCTTAGGGGGTCTTAACTTTCATTTGAACGATAGCGCCGGTACAAGATTTTGATGCGGCGGACATATTCACGGGTTTCCTTATAAGGCGGAACTCCACCATATTCCAGTACCGCTCCCGGACCGGCGTTGTAAGCGGCCGCAGCCAGTTCGACGTTCTGATCAAATTGCTTCAACAGACGGGAAAGGTAAAGGGTACCGCCTTCGATATTACTGGCCGGATCAAACACATCGACAACCTCTAATTCGGCCTGGGTTGTCGGCATTAACTGCATCAACCCCTGTGCGCCTTTAGGCGAAAGTGCTTCCGGCTGGTAGGCGGACTCCGCATGGATGATTGCGCGAATCAGTGCATCATCAACGGCAAAGACCGCGGCAGCCGATTGTATCGCCTCACTGAAGGCCCGCCGGTTCAGCGGTATTTTTTCCCAGTCTAGCTGGTTGCAAGTGGGGTCGGATGCGTAACAGGGGAATGAAAATGTCTTGACGTTTTTCTGGCCGCTGGGCCGGACATTGGTGTAATGAACAATACCGTCTTTGTCGGTAAATTTGTACATTTCAGCAGAAACAGAAGACACCGCGCATAAACCTGAAAATATCAGCAAACCGGCTAGTTTTCCTGCCCTGCTAAACATGTTTTTCTTCTCGTTCCGTGAGTTCATTTAGACTGATTATGGCATAAACAGGATAAACACCGAAAAAGTCTTGAAAAATGGCTCGCTCAAGCAGGATCTCTACGCTGCGCTAACCACTGCTCAGGCAGTCAGCCAGGGCCACACTGAAAGACCCGGTCAACCTGACCGGGTCAATTTGAGTTTTGCTGTCGATGCTACTGCTAAAAATCGACTGCTATTGCACAACTCTGCAAACCGTTATGGTGTGGCAATACTGAAACTAACCTGAATAGTCTGTCCGTCCCAACCATACCCACTTGCAGACAATCCGCTGACGGTCGCCTGGTAGTAACCAATTGCGGTTCCGCCGACACCCTTTTTATTGGGCTCCGCTGTACCCCAGTTAGCCTCGCCCGTACCCGCATTGTTACTTGCATTGCTGGTAAGGGTCGTGGACTCCGGACCGGTAAGCTGAAGATCGTAACTGGCACCTGAAACAGGTGATCCGGTTTCATCTATGACCTGTGCCTGGAACACAATGGTATCGCCTTGCACGAATTCGGTTGTAAGCACAAATGTTTCAGTAGCATTTTTGCCTTTACCTTCTCTAACCCATTTACCGGTCTGCAACGTCACAACAGCAGCCGTTTCCTGCTGCCCAGGCGCTTGCGGGATGGCACACATGATATTACTGAAAGCCGACTCGCAGCCTTCCTCATGTGAGGTTAGTTTATAGCAATAGGTCTGATCGTTGGTCAGGTTGAGATCGGTGAAGGTGCATTGTCCTGAGGTACAGGTTGAATCCGCAACCCATTGCGCTTTGCCGGCCTGGTCATAATATATGCTATAGCCAGTCACCGAGTCATCGGCCAACGCTGACCAGTTCAGTGTGACCTTCTTGTCGTCAGCAGTGGCTCCGGTTAACACAGGCGCAACTGCGTCACACGATGAGTCCCTCTCGCCCCAGGTAACTGAAGTCATCACGAATGGATCCGCCATGCCGGTATTGAGCCATGCATCCAGCATGATATTACCTTCCTCACCAAGAAACGCATTATTGCCTTCGTTGGCCAGTGACAGAAATTGTATGTACTCCCAGCTGGTGGGCTGGTACATCAAATTGAATTCCGCACTTGTTGCACCGGCTGGTATGTTTAAATCAATCTCGTCGTAGTGTTTGTAAATGCTTCCCTCGAGATTGCCATTCAACAACTCGCCACCATATTGCTCGGCAGGTACAGGCAAGGCATTGCGTTGCTTCGCAGTGTCATAACTCATTCCATAGGGCGGTATACGGTTGTCCTTGGTGACAACATTGTTCAATACGAAGTGGAATGTCTCCTCGTTGCTGACTTCCCCGGTTGCAAGATCACTGAGTTTAACCACCGTTTCACCGGTTTCCCGATCGAAACGCAAGGGCATATCACCGGAGTAGTTAAGACTCATCAATTGCTGTGCCCATTCTTGGGTCATGCCCATATGGGCTTCCCATATCCGTGTGTTGGTACCACTGAGATCCAGGATACTTTTGACAGTGATACCATTTGCGATCACACCATTGAGTGGTCCGTATTCACCGTCTTCACGCAGCAGTACGTCGTTTGTGTCATACCATTTGATATTCAGCCACATACGCCGGCCTTCCGGATACCCGGTGATCAGTTTGTGACCGGTGTGATTGATGACCTTCACCTTGCTGCCGTCCGCTTCGACTTCAAGAGTGGCGGCCAACTGCAGTTGTTCCTGTGCCCGCAACCCGCCATCCTTCATGGCTGCTATCAGGTCAGACGACATACCACCGCCTAAACGCAACTTGCCGAGACCATCAAGGTACTCGATAACTGAAGGCATCCAGTAGTTGCCACCGGTCATATCATGTAATGGCAGGTCGGTGCGTACCGGAACACCGTTCTTGTTGGCTCCTTCTCCGGTGACCGGGCGCATATGGCAGGTCTGACAACTGAAATACCGTGGAGCATCCGGGTTTTGATAATTGGCACTAATCGTTTCGCCCTTGGTGGCCGCAAGGTAAACAGCCTCTAATACTCCACCGCGGGGCAAATCAACAATGTTGGGGAAATCATCGACAAGGGTGTTTGAGATTTGTCCGGACTTGTATTCACTGAACGTGCGCTCAACGACTCCATAAGCATAAGGCGGATTGTTGAAAGCGGCTTTGGCCTCCAGAGGTGAATCAAGCGCACCGCTCGCAACAACCGGACTGGGGACCAACGCCTGTCCGTGGTTATGCGCAATATCACCGGTCACTGGATTGGATACATCATGACAGGTGCCACAGAAATCGCGGTCTCGGTGGAAAGTCGATTGCATAAACTGGTGACGGGCCTCGGCATCATCATAGGGTCCGAGTTTGTCACTGCCGCCCCACATGGAGGACATTCCTGACCCGTAGTATCCACCATTGTCATCGTTAGCTTCGAATGGTGGAGTGATCTGCCCGTGATGTTGGGAGTCATCCGGATTGGTCAGTTTGTGACAGTAATCACATTCGACACCATCGGAGTCACCGGCGGCCAGGCCGGAACCATCGGTAGGTGTTGACCTGCCGGCCAGCCAGCCAGCTGTGCTATGACAACGGATACACATATCGCCGACGCCATCAAAATCCTGTTCCGCGATTGCCACCGTTGCCCAGAAAAGCGGGTCTCGACCCGCGTGGGACATCATACTGCCGCGCCAGTTATGCGCTGGCTCTACGGAGCTATTGTAGCCACCGTGACAGTTATCACACTTGTCAGGTGACTCCAGGTTCCCTATTTCCGATGGCTGCGTGCCCGGCATCTCGACGGCCGGTGGCACTACAGTTGCAGTGAAGGCGTTCTGTGAAATTAACAGGCAAAGAATCATGCACGAAAAAACTGTGATAGCTTTCATGGTTACAACCTCCGGTTGTTATTTGCACGTTTTGATTATCTGCCCAAATTGAACCTCTAAAATTGCCTACGCAATGACATAGATCAAAAATATTGCCATTACTCTGTAATTCATTATTTCTCAGATGCTTAATAGGAATTTTTCTTACTATGCGGTTGTGCTTTTAGAAGCACTTAAGAGTCTGGGTATGGACTTCAATTCGATTACAAAAGTGCAGTAACCGGAGCACAATTAAATCGAACAAAAACCCAGGCCGTGTTTTTCCAGGTAACGCTGGTGGTATTCTTCAGCGGGCCAGAACGGCATCGCTTCCTGCACCTGTGTTACCACTGGTTGTGGCCAGCGACCAGATTGATCCAGAGCTGCGATTGTCTGCAACGCGATTTCTTCCTGTTCGGCCGAGTGGAAGAAAACCACTGAGCGATACTGGCTGCCAATGTCAGGACCCTGACGGTTGAGTGTTGTCGGGTTGTGCATATCAAAAAACATTGCCAGCAGGGTTTCAAAATTGACTTTTTGAGGGTCAAATTTGACCTGAACGACTTCCGCATGCCCGGTGGTACCAGTGCAGACCTGCCTGTAGTTTGGATCAGGCGGTCCACCCATGTAGCCTGATGTGGCATCAAGCACACCCTCAGTCGCGCGATAACGCGCTTCTACGCTCCAGAAACAACCGGCGCCGAAAGTGGCGATTTCAATTTGACTACTCATGATTTAATCCCATCATTACGTCGTTTACCTACCCTCATCATACCTTCCTGAATTGTACTGGCGATCAGTCTGCCGCTACGGTCATAAATCAAGCCTCTCGCCAGCCCCCTGCCCCCGCTACTACTTGGGCTGTCGCAGGAATATAACATCCATTCATCCACACGCGCAGGCCGGTGAAACCACATACCATGGTCGAGACTGGCCATCAGCAGATCATCCTGAATGAATGAAATACCATGCGGCAACGTGGCGGTACCTACCAGGTGAAAGTCAGAGGCGTAAGCCATCAAGGCCCGGTGCATCACATCTGACACATCAATTTTTTCACCCAGCCGAAACCAGACATCCGAACGCGGAGCCTGTGGTTGCGGGTTAAAGACATCTCTTTTCTGTACCGGGCGAAAATCAAACGGACCAGTACGTGTAAACCATCTGCGCAATAGCGGAGGAACGCTCTCAAGACGATCTTCCGGAATATCACTTTCTGATGTCAGATCCTCGGGCATTGGCACATCCGGCATATCGAACTGGTGTGTCAGGCCTTCCTGCTCCAACTGGAATGATGCTGCCAGCGTAAAGATGGGACGACCATGCTGGATGGCTACCACTCGCCGTGATTTAAAGCTACGGCCGTCGCGAGTTCGTTCAACGTTATACACAATGGGTGCTTTAGCATCACCGGCACGCAAAAAATAGGAGTGCAGAGAATGAATTGAACCCTCATCTACAGTGCGACCGGCCGCAATGATTGACTGTGCCAACACCTGGCCGCCAAACACCCGTGAAGTGCCAATATCCCGGCTTGCACCACGGAAAAGATTAACTTCCAGTTGCTCCAGTTCCATTAATTGAAGCAGCTCTTCTATCGTGTTTTTTGTGTATGGCATCTTCCTAACCATTCTGTTTTGAGCGATTAATTTATCAGTGTATCCCACATGGTGAGATTGCGCTGTGTGAAGATTTCAGATTGGGTTACAAGCCTGTAAACACAATGCCCCGGTTGTGACACAATACCAGAGTATCAATTCAAACCAGGCAGAATGAACCGTCATGAATCCTGAACAGACTTTTCTTTGGCATGACTACGAAACTTTCGGCGCCTATCCACTGCTGGACCGGCCCTCACAGTTTGCCGCCATTCGAACCAATGTATCGCTTGAGCCCGTGGGTGAACCTATCAACTGGTATTGCCAACCGGCCCGGGATGTTTTGCCACACCCAATTGCCAGCCTGATTACCGGCATTACGCCACAGGAAGCACTGGAAAAAGGGCTTGTCGAGGCTGAGTTTGCTGCAAAAATTCACACAGAAATGATGGAACCCGGTACCTGCACAGCAGGCTACAACAGCATCCGCTTTGACGACGAATTTAGCCGTAACCTGTTTTACCGAAACTTTTACGACCCCTACGAGCGCGAATACAAAAATAATAACTCGCGCTGGGATCTGATCGACCTGGTGAGGATGTGTTATGCACTTCGTCCCCAGGGAGTGGAATGGCCGGAACATGAACCGGGCAAACCAAGTTTCAAGCTTGAACATTTAAGCGCGATCAACCAAATCGAACACCTGGGTGCGCACGAGGCCTTGTCAGATGTTATGGCAACAATCGGACTCGCACAGTTGATTCGTAAGCGGCAGCCGCGTTTATTTGACTGGGCTCTAAAGATGCGTGACCAGCATTTCGCAATGCAGTTATTGAGCCCGGCAAATCCTGAACCACTATTACACACAACTTCGCGCATACCGGCCACACGGGGTTGCACGACACTGGTACTGCCTCTTTCAATCTACCCGGACAGAAAAAAATCAGTCATCGTTTTTGACCTGATGACCGATCCGGGGCCTTTACTGGAACTGACACCGGAAGAGATTTCTGATCGCCTGTTTACCCCGGCAAGCGACCTGCCTGAAGGTGTCGAGCGCATACCGTTAAAAACCATTCACAGTAACCATGTACCGATGCTCGCACCGGCAGCGGTCCTGAAAAATGCAGATTGCAAGCGTATCGGCCTTGAACCCCAACGTTGTTTTAAAAACGCTGAAAAACTCATCCAGGCACTGCCGCAGATTCGTAACAAAGTTATGGATGTCTTTAAACCCTACCCGCCTGGAGTGGACACAGATCCTGATCACATGATTTATTCAGGGGGATTCTTCTCAAATCAAGACCGCCACCTCATGAACAAAATCCACACCATAGCACCCGACAAACTGGCCCAACTATCCTGGCCATTCAAGGATTCAAGGTTAAAAGAAATGCTTTTTCGTTACAGGGCTCGCAACTATCCGGACACGCTCAGCCAGGATGAAAGCCGTCTGTGGCAAAGCCAGAGAATAGAAAGACTGAACCGGCCCGCAGATAACCGGCAACTCAACCCTGAAACTTTCAGGCTGGAAATTATGGCGGCCAGGCAATCACACGCCGAAGACTCGCAGGCAATGAACATACTGGATCAACTCGAGTCCTGGGGCAATGACATCTGCAGTGCTGATTAAGCTATAGGCAAAAACCCTAAATCAACAACTTATCAAGACTTTCTCGATTCAATTCGAATTATTTATGCACAAGTCTCTGATTGTTAGTATGACACTTATATGACACTTAATTTCAACTCGCCAGCATCGGGCCTATATGCATATGTTGTTGTTTCATATAGGCTTATACAAATATGATCAATTTTTGATCAATTCTGAGCCCGGCCTATGCTGGCTACCGCAGGGCAAGTTTACTAACAGAGTTATCCACAGAATTTGTGGATAACTGATTACGCCACACTGGCCCTCTTATTTTCTGACCGTTCGTAAGCATGTATCGTCCGCTGATGACCTCCGGTTACCTTGTTGAGCCGGCGCCTGGCCGACGGTGAAACAAACTCCACGTGAGTACCATCTGAGAACTGTAACATCCAGATTCTACGGGGATCATTGTCCTTGCCAGCTGTTGCAACAACACCGGTGATCGTCTTGCCTACCAACTGAAAATCTTTATCCATGATGCCTGCTCCTTAGTTGTTGAGTGCCATTAAAGCAAAGACGATTCTCAAATCATGAGAGTCACCAAAAAGACTTTTTCAACAGTAGTGATTTCCTACAGAACAAGCGGCGTTTAACCACTTATTGTTTATTCCCGCGGGCCGTAGTCTGTAAATGTCCCGCAGCGGCGGGTCAACCAAAATCTAGTTTTGGTCTTCACATACAACTAAGGAGTACATATGAAATCGATAACGATAAAGTCACTGGCCACTCTACTGGCAATGGGCTTGTTTTCCGTCTGGGCCTGGGCTGCGCAACCGGTCAATGTAAACACTGCAAATGCCGAGGAAATTGCCGAATCATTAAAAGGTGTCGGTCAGAGCAAAGCAGAAGCCATTGTCAGTTACAGGGGCGAGCATGGAGAGTTCAAACATATTGATGAACTGGTCAACGTCAAGGGCATCGGTATTCGCACGGTAGACATCAACCGCGAATATATCCAGCTGGACAACAGCAAACTCGCCGCCAGCAAGTAAACCACAGAAGGCACTAAGCCGCCCGGGCGACTCTATTACCCGGGCAGCTTCAATCTATTTGCAGGCGACTGCCAAAAGCATGTGCAAGTGTTGACTGATCTGTATATTCAAGTTCGCCACCCAGGGGTACGCCATGGGCGATGCGGGTAACACGTATATTGTGCGTTCTGGCCATTCTTTGCAGATAATACGAGGTCGCTTCACCTTCCACCGTAGGGTTGGTAGCGACGATCATCTCTTCCGGCGCATTGTTCTCAAGACGTTCAGCCAGTTGATCCAGCCCCAGTTCAGCCGGACCGATGCCATCAAGCGGAGACAAACGTCCAAGCAGGACAAAGTAAAGTCCTTTATAAGCGGTTGCCTGCTCTATTGCCAAAACATCAACCGGCGACTCCACAACACATAACAGTGACTGATCACGTCTTGGACTGGCACAAATTGCACAGGTCTCCAACTCGGTGAGATCACGGCACAGTTTACAACGGCCAATTTTCTGCATGGCCTCTTCCAGTACCGTGGATAGACGCAAACCACCTTCGCGGTTACGCTCGAGCAGGTGTAATGCCATTCGCTGGGCAGTTTTGGGCCCTACCCCCGGCAAACAGCGCAGAGAGTCGATTAATTGAGTTAAAAGCGGCTCAGATGTCATGGTTAATACGGGAGGTTGATGAACTACCTAAAAAGGTAATTTAAACCCGGGTGGCAATTTCATTCCCTGGGTCAAACCTGACATGTGCTGCTCCGAAGCCTCTTTGACCCGGTTGACTGAATCATTGATAGCGGCAGCAACGAGGTCTTCCAGCATCTCAAGATCGTCCACCAGACCAGGATCAATGCTGACACGTTTGACAGCATGCTGGCCATTCATGACCACGCTTACCATTCCGCCACCGGACTGACCGGTCACTTCCATCTGCGCCAGTTCTTCCTGCGCCTTTTGCATATCCTGCTGCATTTTCTGAGCTTGCTGCATCAGTCCTGCGATATTTCCTTTCATTCTGCTTTCCTCATAAATCAAAACGGAGCGCACAGCGCCCTGAACTATTGAAGTGGTTGAATAGAATCGGGAACAACCCTTGCCCCAAACTCCTTTTTAATGTCCTGTACAGTTGGATCTTCCTCGATGGTGCGCTCCGCTTCACTCATCCGATCAAGCTCGGCACGATGTGCGGCGGCAGCAACGGACTTCAGCGGCTCAGAAGCCTTGTGAAGATCCAGCCTGACCGGATGGCCAAGACGGTCTGACAACGCTTTCTGCAAGCTTTCAACAACACTCTGGGAGCCGAGGTGAAGCAAGGTATCGGGAACCAGGAACCTCCAGTTGTGCTCATCTGCGGATTCAAGTTGAATATTCCTGGCAAACTCCCGCGCGGCACCGCTTAACTCAAGATTGTTTTGCAAGCTGGACCAGTCATGCGCAGGGTCACTTATCACGGCCGCCTTTTGAGGCCTTTCCTCAAGGCCAGGCTGCTGTCCGAGCTCCAGATCCGCGCTCACCTGGACTTCCGGCTCGGGCATCAACGGCAATTCGGGTTCCAGTTCCGCCCGCTCTGGCAGTCTTGATTCAGACTTCATTTCCCGCCCGGCCTCAGAATCCGGTTTTGGTTTCACTTCCGGCTCCGGTAATGCCGGAGTTTTCGCAGGTTTTGCTTTTTGCAATGCATCAAACGCCGCCCGCGCAGCCTTCGCGGCCTCGTTCCCACCTGCAGACGCCTTTTTGTGTGAAGCCTGCGCCGTCTGCGGTTGGCTGTCAGGGCGACTGCTCACAACAGCCGGTCTTTTGGCAGCGATTGTTACACCGGAAGCTGTGTCTGCCGGTTTAAACGCCAGCATGCGCAACAGGGTCATTTCCAAACCGGTACGCGGATCAGGCGCCAGACCCAGATCCCTGCGTCCGGTGATGGCAATCTGGTAATAAAGTTGTGCATCTTCCGGTGAAACCTGTGTTGAGCGCTCGACCAGCGAGTCCCAGTCGTCCCTCACCGGGTCACGAAAATCCGGCGCCGCCTGGATCAGGGCGATACGATGCATGGCCTCTGCGAGTTCGTCCAGTGCGGTTTCCAGGTTTCGCGATTGTTGAACCAGTTCATTCACAATGGTCATTAAGGCTGATGCATCCGAGCGTGACAGTGCATCAATGATGGCAGCAATATGCGCATGATCAATGCTTCCCAGCATACTCGCCACATCAGCATCCTTCAGCTCTCCACCACCATAGGCGATCGCCTGATCCAACAGGCTCAGGCCATCACGCATACTGCCATCGGCGGCCCGTGCAATACGCATGATCGCGGAATCTTCCGCTGGTATTGATTCCGCCTGTAAAATTTTAACCAGGTGTCCGCTGATCTGATCAGGCAGTAGCCTGGTGAGGCTAAAACGTAAACAGCGGGATAAAATCGTTATCGGAAGCTTTTGCGGGTCGGTCGTTGCCAGCACGAATTTCACGTGCGGCGGTGGTTCTTCGAGTGTTTTGAGCAATGCATTGAAACTGTGGCCCGACAACATGTGGACCTCATCGATGATATAGACCTTGTAACGGCCACGGCTTGGTGTGTACTGCACCGTCTCGAGTAACTCGCGTGTATCATCCACCTTGGTTTTTGAGGCTGCATCAATTTCCAGCATATCCACGAAGCGGCCTTCATCCACATCGATACAACTGCCGCACTCACCACAGGGTGTTGAAGATACGCCTTGTTCGCAATTGAGACACTTGGCCAGAATCCGTGCGATGGTGGTCTTGCCGACACCACGGGTTCCGGTGAGCAAGAACGCATGATGGACGCGATCCTGATCAAGACCATTGACCAGTGCCTGCACCACGTGTTCCTGACCGACAAGGTCACTAAATGTATGCGGCCGCCACTTTCTGGCCAACACCTGATAACTCATAGGGAATCCTCCGAGCCACTCGGCAGTGATCGCCTTGAGCTTAAAATGCCCAGCTTTTTCGTTCCAAAGCTGGCCAATAGCCGGCTATTTCCTGCACTTTGCGCCTCAAATCTGAACATTTTAATTCTCAAATCAATTCACTTCCGAGTAGCACGAAGGATTCAATAAATTCTCCGACCCACTCCGCAATGATCGTCTTTTCATGGATAGACAGTGATAATAACAGAAGGAATGGTGGCAACCCCTGCCCACCGTTCCCCGGCGCCCGAGTCTGCTGTTGCCGCTGCTCCCTTCCGGGCCTGACGGGGTTCACAACATATCGTCGCGGGGAGGCCGACAGGGGCCACCACTGAACCGCAGAATTGAGTTCTCAAACCTGCGGGAACGGAATTGTGCCGTAAGCCATGTCGGGGTTCAATCATTCAATTCCATTTTTCACATAATTTACTAAAATTCATTCGATCCGGGGCAAAATCAGCACACATGGGCCAATCAACTATTGTCTCGCTAGTCGTCAGAGCTGACAATAGCGCATTTACACTTTGGAATACTATGTCAACAGCGTCTCATATTCACCTACAGCGATTGGAAGCAGAAAGCATTCGCATACTGCGCCAGGTCGCCACCGATTTCGAGCGGCCGGTCCTCCTGTATTCTGTTGGCAAAGATTCATCGGTGCTATTGCACCTGGCAATGAAAGCCTTTTACCCGGCGAAACCTCCGTTTCCTTTACTTCATGTGGACACCACCTGGAAATTCAAGGAGATGATTGCCTTCCGGGATGCCACGGCAAAACGTCTCGGTCTGGAATTGATCGTATACACCAACCCGGAAGGTCAGGCGGCTAATACCAATCCGTTCACACACGGAAGTTCCCGCTATACCGACATCATGAAGACCGAGGCCTTAAAACAGGCATTGGATGCAGGCAAATATGATGCTGCCATCGGTGGAGCACGCAGGGACGAGGAAAAGTCCCGTGCCAAAGAACGGGTATTTTCCCACCGCTCAAAAGGTCACATCTGGGATCCGAAGAATCAGCGACCGGAACTCTGGTCACTTTATAACACCCGTATCAACCCGGATGAAAGCCTGCGGGTTTTCCCCTTATCCAACTGGACCGAAACGGATATATGGGCCTATGTCTATATGCAAAACATTCCGATGTCCGAGCTGTATCTCGCGGCTGAACGTCCGGTCGTAGAAAGGGACGGTGCCCTTTTCATGCTGGATGACGATCGATTTCCGCTCAACGAGGGCGAAAAACCGGAGATGCGTTCTATTCGCTTTCGGACACTCGGGTGTTACCCACTGACTGCAGCCATAGAATCCACCGC
>Ga0224504_10000880_pt1 | contig 13558 bp, 14 predicted proteins | sample SF_Oct11_sed_USG_3_FD_170160 | JGI IMG/M metagenome (GOLD analysis project Ga0224504, IMG submission 170160) | Sediment microbial communities from San Francisco Bay, California, United States - SF_Oct11_sed_USGS_24 | ecosystem: Environmental > Aquatic > Marine > Sediment | place: USA... | reverse complement strand
AGGCTGTTTCGGCATGGTTTCGGACAGGAACTCGAGTGCATTGAATGCATGGCCGCACCCACCGCAACGGACCTTGCCGGCGGCCTGCTTCAATACATCCGCGGTGACGCGAAATGCTGTGCTGCATTCAGGGCATTGCGTGTACATCAGTGTCTGGACCTTCTCAAACCTGTCAATCTCGACCATGTCTGGCCGTCGTGCTCCCTGAACGCGGGTTTCTCGAACTCGATCCAGGGGTCGTACGCAGCCATTACCTCATCGGCTTGTTCACATAATACGCCCGACAATGCAAGCATACCGCGGCTGGCAAGCATTGGTGTGATGAAGTCGGCAAACTGCACAAGGGGCCCGGCGAGGATATTGGCCACCACGACATCGAATGTTCCCTCGATTTCGCCAGGGCTGCCGCAGACGAGCAGGTTTTCGGCGACATCATTGTCGGCGGCGTTCTGGCGAGTGGCGATAACGGCCTGCGGGTCTATGTCCATGGCGGTGGCTGATGCTGCGCCAAGCCTCAGGGCTGCAATGGCAAGGATGCCCGAGCCGCAGCCATAGTCGAGCAGGGTTTTCCCCGTCGGGTCGATCCCGTCCAGCCATTCGAGGCACAGGGCGGTGGTCGGGTGCGTGCCGGTGCCGAATGCGAGCCCGGGGTCCAGGCGCACGACAACCGCTTCGTCCTCATTGACATCGCTGCCGGTCGGGCAGATCCACAGCCGTTCCCCGAACCGCATTGCGCCGAAGTCCTTGAGCCATTCCCGCTCCCACGCGCGGTCAGCAAGGTCCTCGATACGATGGTCAGGAAGCTCTGCCACGCCGAGTGCGCCGAGCAGACCTTTTCGAAATGCGTCCATGTCGGCGTCGCCGGGAAACATCCCCGTGATTCGCGTATGCGACCACAAGGGGGTCTCGCCTGGTGCGGGTTCGAGAACGGGGTTGTCGCCAGCGTCGGACAGCGTTACGGATGCTGCACCCAACCGGATGAAGATATCCTCAACGGTGTCCGGATCCAGGGAGTCGAGGTCCATTACGAACTGACGCCAGTCCACCGTCGTAGCGCTCCGTCAGGTCAGCCCGAGACGTTTCTCGAGGTAGTGGATGTCCGTTCCACCAGCCTGGAAGGCGGCGTGCTGGAATATCTCCCGGTGCAGCGGCACGTTGGTCTTGATGCCCTCAATAACGATTTCAGATAACGCGTTCTTCATGCGCGCAAACGCGGCGTCGCGATTCTCACCGTGTGCGATCAGCTTGCCGATCATGGAGTCGTAGTAGGGCGGTACCTTGTAACCGCTGTATACATGACTTTCCATGCGAATGCCTGGACCGCCGGGTGAGTGCCAGAGGGTGACCAGGCCGGGTGAAGGCATGAAGCTCTTCGGGTCTTCCGCATTGATGCGGCACTCGATCGCATGGCCCTGAATCTTGACGTCTTCCTGCTTTATCGTCAGAGGTTCGCCACTGGCGATGCGTAATTGCTCGCGCACGATATCGATGCCCGTAATCATTTCCGTGACCGGGTGTTCGACCTGCAGGCGCGTGTTCATTTCGATGAAATAGAACTCGCCGTCTTCGTACAGAAACTCGAACGTACCGGCACTGCGATAGCCGATTTCCTTGCAGGCATTGACGCATCGGTCGCCAATGCGCTGACGTTGTTCCTCGGTAATCCCCGGCGCCGGCGCTTCCTCGACCACCTTCTGGTGACGGCGCTGCATCGAGCAGTCACGTTCACCCAGGTGGATGGCGTGGCCATGCGTGTCGGCGAGGACCTGAAATTCGACATGTCGCGGCTTTTCAAGGAATTTTTCCATGTAGACGACGTCATTGGCGAACGCTGCGCGTGCCTCGGCTTTGGTAACCGTAATGGCGGCAATCAACGAGGCCTCGGTATGCACGACGCGCATGCCGCGGCCACCGCCGCCGCCCGATGCCTTGATGATGATCGGGTAGCCGATTTCGCGGGCGAGGCGAACGTTCTCATCGGGATCATCACTGAGCGGGCCGTCGGAGCCCGGTACGCAGGGCACACCGGCTTTTTTCATGGCGCGAATGGCCGATACCTTGTCGCCCATGAGGCGAATGGACTCTGCTTTGGGCCCGATGAACGTGAAGCCGCTGGATTCGCAGCGTTCCGCGAAGTCGGCGTTTTCCGACAGAAAGCCGTAACCGGGATGAATGCCGGTCGCGTCTGTCACTTCAGCCGCGCTGATAATAGCGGGCATGTTCAGGTAGCTCTCGCTCGATTGCGGCGGTCCGATACAGACGGTCTCGTCCGCCAGCAGCACGTGCTTCAGATTGTTGTCGGCCGTCGAGTGCACCGCGACCGTCTTGATGCCCATCTCGCGGCAGGCGCGCAGAATTCGAAGCGCGATCTCGCCACGATTGGCAATTACGATTTTATCCAACATGTTGGCGGTCTCGCTTAGTCACCCTGGCGCTGGTCTATGACGAAAAGTACCTGGCCGAATTCGACCGGTTCGCCATTCTGTATGCGGATCGACTTGACGACGCCAGAGACGTCGGCTTCGATCTGGTTCATCATTTTCATCGCTTCGATGATGCAAAGCGTGTCGCCTTCGTTGACGCGATCGCCGACCTGGATATAGGGCGCAGCGCCCGGTGAAGAAGCGGCGTAAAACGTTCCAACCATCGGCGCGGTAACTTCAAAGCCATCGTCTTCGGTAACCTCTGGCACAGGTGCCGCCGCGGGAGCCGGAGCTGCCGGTGCCGCGACCGGTGCTGCCGCGACCGGGGCAGCAGTAACAGATGCGCCCGGCGCGTAACGACTGATTCGTACCGATTCCTCTCCCTCGGTAATTTCAATCTCTGCGATGCCGGATTCATCCAGCAACTCGATCAGTTTTTTTACCTTTCTAATATCCATCTCTAGCCCTCTGCGACGTAGTGACTGGCAGCCTGCAACGCCAGCTCGTAGCCGTATGCCCCAAACCCAAACAGGCAGCTACTCGCAATATCGCTGAAGTAGCTGTGATGCCGAAACTCTTCCCGGGCAAACGTGTTGCTCAGGTGAATCTCGATAAACGGAATCTGAACCGCCAGGAATGCGTCGCGCAGGGCGACACTCGTATGCGTGAACGCTCCGGGATTCAGGATGATGAAATCGACCCCATCGGTCGCGGCCTGTTGCACGCGATCGATGAGTTCATGTTCGGCGTTGCTCTGGTAGCAGACCAGTGAATGACCGAGATTTCCGGCGATCTCAACACAGCGATTCTCGATATCCTCGAGACGGTCCGAGCCGTAGACATCGGGTTCGCGAGAGCCCAACAGGTTGAGATTGGGGCCGTTAATTAGCAGGAAATCGGACATTTTTTAGGGCGTTTTGGCAAGTTAGCCGAAGATGGCCGCAATTCTAACCCTTTTTTCCGATTTTTGTGCAAATTTTGGAGGCGCACTCGCACAAGCGCCGTTTCTTTGGCAGCCCCTATAACAGGTCCAGTGCCCCGCGAGCCTCGTCTTTCGTGATGTCGCCGCTGTCGAGCCGGGTCATGATGTTCACGATGTCGTCGAGATGTGACTGGTGTAGCTCGCCAATGTACGCGCCGATGTATTCGCCATCACTGGCTACGAACATCGTGAACGGCATACCGATGAACTCGATCCCGGATGACTCGGCCACGGCCATCGCGTCCTGCTGACCGACGAGGATCGGGTAGTTGAATTCAGTTTGTTCGGCGTAAGACGTAACTTGCTCGGGGAAGTCGACTGCGATGCCCAGCACCTGGAAACCGGCATCGCCGTGTTGATCCTGGAATGCCACCAGGAGCGGAATCTCGCGCCGGCACGGCGCACACCAGGTAGCCCAGAAGTTGAGCAGCCGGTGTTTGCCATCCCACTCCGCAAAATCGCGCGGCGTGCCTTCAAGGTCCGGCAACGAAAAGGCCGGGTGCGTGGCGACCTCCAGTTTCGCAGCTTGAGGTGGCGGTGGCACTTCGACCTGGACGGGAATTCTCGCGGCGTAGAAAAGCGCGCCAGCCATTAAGGCAAGCAGCGCCACTCCGAAGATCAGCATGATTCGTTGCACAGCGGGACCTTTTTTCTAGTGTTGTTGCGCGACAGTCTGGCCGGTATCGAGCGCCTGCCGCAAGTGTTGGACAAAGTCTTTTGCCTTCATATAGCCAACGACCTCATAGCCATGACGCTGCCGCCCATCCTTACCAAAGAAAATAATCGTGGGAGGGCCGAAAACGCCAAAGCGATTCAGAAGCGCCTGGTCGGCTTCATCGTTCGCCGTTACATCGGCCTGCAGCCAGACCGTATTCGATAACTCAGCCTGCACGTCGCCGTCCGTGAACGTATAGGCCTCCATCTCTTTGCACGACACGCACCAGTCCGCATAGAAATCGAGAAATGCGGTCTTGCCCTGGCGCGATGCGTCTGCGAGCTCACGGTCGAGATCCTCGACCGTCTTGATTCGTTTGAACGGCAACTCGTGTTCGGCCTCAGCAACAATCGTGCCGCCGCCGAGGTTCACGCTGGCGAGTGGCCGCAAAGGATTGCTGCCGCCCATCAACCCACCCAGCAACAGCATAATGCCGTAGATGATCGCGAGAAAACCAAAGCCCTTGCCCAGTTTCTGCGGGCCTGTCGAGCCACTCGTAAGGGTAGTCAGGCCACCCATAAATACGCCAGCCATGAAAATGAGCACGGCCCAGAGCAGCATTGTTGCCTGGCCCGGCAATATGCGGGACAGCATCCAGATCGCCAGCCCCAGCATCATGAAGCCGAAGCTGTTTCTGACCGCCACCATCCAGGGGCCGGCTTTTGGCAGGAATTTACCTTGTGCTGCGCCAACCAGCAAAAGCGGTGCACCCATTCCGAGGCTCATCGCGAACAGTGCAGTGCCGCTGCGCAGCATGTCCCCGGTCTGCGCCATCACCGTGAGTGCCGCGATCAACGCCGGTGCGACGCAGGCGGTGACGATGAGCGCCGACAGGGCACCCATGATGAATGCACCGAGCATCGTGCCGCTCTTCTGGTTGCCGCTGATGCCGGATAATTTCGTCTGGATACTGCTCGGCATTTGCAGTTCGTAGGCGCCGAACATCCCGAGGGCGAGCACAACGAACAGGCCCGAGAACAGGATGAGAATCCAGGGTTGGTTAAATGTAGCCTGCAGCTGCATGCCCGCAGCGGCGGCCGCGACGCCTGCACCGGTGTAGACGATCGCCATGCCGAGCACGTACGTCAGCGCCAGCGTGAAACCGCGCGCCGGTGTTACGCTTTCGCCTTCTCCGGCAATGATGCCCGACAGGATTGGCACCATTGGCAATACGCAGGGCGTGAAAGCAAGACCAAGACCGGCGAGGAAGAAGAGGCCTGCCGCGACCCACATGCTGGAACCAGTGATGATGTTTGCGAGACGAGCCTGTTCGCTGACCGGCGGATCCTGGGTGGCAGACAACGCACCTGTCGTTGTCGCTTCAGGCAGGCTGACTTTGAGTACGCGCGTCTGCGGCATGTAACAAAGGCCGCCTTCGGCACATCCCTGGTAGCCGAACTCCAACTCAAGGTCCATTGCCTCCGGTGTTGCGCGTGCTATAGCGAGTTTGCCGAGGAATCCGTCGAGATAGACTTCCATCTCACCAAAATACTCATCGGTCTTCATCTTGCCTGATGGCAGATCAAAGCGGCCCGCCTGGGCTTCGGTACTCAACGACCGGACCGTGAGTTTGTCCTTGTAAATATAAAAGCCCGGAACGATACGGATTCCCAATTCCACGGTGTTGCCGTCGACCGGGAAGATTTCGGGGAAGAAGACCTCGTCGACGGGTGGAAAGTCATTCGTCGACCTGTTGTTGCCGAGGCTGCCGAGCTGCAGTTTCGGCTTTTCCGCAACGGCGCTTTTCAGAGCAACCGTCTCCGTCCAGGTCTGAGGTGGGTAACAGAGTCCGATGTTGTCATCACAGCCCTGGCTCTTGATGATCAGGTCGGCGGTTGCCGGCCGTTCGCCATTGACCGTGTAGGGAATCGAAACGAAAAAGAAGTCTCGATAGATTTCCTGCTTGCCGAAGAACTCGTCCTCATGATCGATGCCCCTGGGAAGCTCCGGCGTACCGAGAACGATTGCCTCACTGCCGCTTTCGAACGACAGCCTGCTCTTGTACAGGTAGGCGTGTTTGTAGATTGCCCAGTCGATTTCAAAGGCATCGCCCGTGTCCGAAACCACGTACTTGAAAGCCTCGGTGACGGGCAGAAGCTCATCGGTCGCACTCGCCGGCGCTGCCAGCGAGAGCGCCAGGAGGAGGGCAATGAATGTCTTGGAAATCTTTCTCATAGGGTAACTCGGGTATTTGGACCCCAAAGGGGAGCGAATTGTTACGTTAATTTGCTGGCAAGTCACGGTATGTGTCCAATTTCTGCAAATTTCCCTCGCTTTGGCGCTTGAAATTTGACGCTTCATGCCTATCATTAGCACTCCTTGTGGCCGAGTGCTAACAGCGCCCGGTCCGAAAGCCGAAACAATATGGTTTTAAATCAATAGTTTATAGGAGAAAAGCACCATGAAGATGCGTCCGCTTCATGATCGGGTCATCGTTAAGCGCATGGAAGAAGAGCGCACGTCACCCGGCGGAATCGTTATTCCTGACGCCGCGGCCGAAAAGCCGATAAAAGGCGAAATCATTGCTGCCGGCAACGGCAAGATCCTCGAGAACGGCGAAGTGCGCGCTCTCGACGTGAAAGTTGGTGATCAGGTTCTGTTCGGCAAGTACGCCGGCACCGAAGTTAAAGTTGAAGGCGAAGAACTGCTCGTGATGAAGGAAGACGACATCATGGCAGTTATCGAAGCTTAAAGAGGATATATAGAAATGGCTGCTAAAGAAGTACGATTTGGTGATGACGCTCGCCAGAAGATGTTTGCTGGCGTCAACGTTCTCGCTAATGCGGTAAAAGTGACCCTGGGTCCCAAAGGCCGCAACGTCGTGCTCGATAAGAGCTTTGGCGCACCAACCGTCACGAAGGACGGTGTTTCGGTTGCCAAGGAAATCGAGCTCGAAGACAAATTTGAGAATATGGGCGCACAGATGGTCAAGGAAGTTGCTTCCCAGACGTCTGATGTCGCCGGTGACGGCACAACGACTGCTACGGTTCTCGCCCAGGCTATCCTGCGTGAAGGCCTGAAGTCGGTCGCTGCCGGCATGAACCCGATGGACCTGAAGCGCGGTATCGACAAGGCATCTGTTGCCATCGTTGCCGAACTGCAGAAGCTGTCGGAGCCTTGCGAAGACCACAACGCAATCTCGCAGGTTGGTAGCATCTCAGCCAACTCCGATACGGAAATCGGCGAGATCATCTCCAATGCCATGCAGAAGGTTGGCAAAGAGGGTGTCATCACTGTTGAAGAAGGCTCCGGTCTCGCCAACGAACTCGATGTCGTAGAAGGCATGCAGTTCGATCGCGGTTACCTGTCGCCGTACTTCATCAACGACGCACAGAGCCAGCAGGTCGAGCACGAAAACCCCCTGATTCTGCTGTACGACAAGAAGGTCTCGAACATTCGTGATCTGCTGCCGATCCTCGAAGGCGTCGCGAAAGCCGGCCGCCCGCTGATGATCATTGCTGAAGATGTTGAAGGCGAAGCTCTGGCAACGCTGGTTGTTAACAACATTCGTGGCATCGTCAAGGTTTCAGCTGTCAAAGCACCAGGTTTCGGCGATCGCCGCAAAGCCATGTTGCAGGACATCGCAGTCCTGACCGGTGGTCAGGTTATCTCTGAAGAAGTTGGCCTGTCGCTCGAGAAGGCTACGCTCGACGATCTCGGTGAAGCCAAGAAGATCCAGATCACCAAGGAAGCGACGACGATCATCGACGGTGCTGGCCAGCCGAGCGACATCAAGGGTCGTGTCGACCAGATCAATGCCGAGATTGCAGAATCTTCGTCGGACTACGACAAGGAGAAGCTGCAGGAGCGTGTTGCCAAGCTGTCTGGCGGTGTAGCCGTCATCAAGGTTGGCGCTGCGACCGAAGTTGAGATGAAAGAAAAGAAAGCACGTGTTGAAGATGCACTGCACGCTACTCGCGCCGCTGTTGAAGAGGGCGTTGTAGCAGGTGGTGGTGTTGCTCTGATTCGTGCGGTAGCGGCCATTACCAAGCTCAAGGGTGACAACGATGACCAGAATGTCGGCATCGCCATCCTGAAGCGCGCAGTTGAAGAGCCGCTGCGGCAGATCGTTCGCAACGCAGGCGGAGACGCGAGCGTTGTGCTTAACGCTGTTGCCGAAGGCAAAGGTAACTTCGGTTACAACGCTGCTACCGATGAATATGGTGACATGATCGCGGCTGGCATCCTGGATCCGACCAAGGTAACGCGTTATGCACTGCAGAATGCTGCCTCGGTATCTGGCCTGTTGCTCACGACCGAAGCAATGGTCGCTGACGCACCGCAGGATGATGCGGGCATGCCGGCAATGCCGGACATGGGCGGCATGGGCGGCATGGGCGGCATGATGTAAGCCACCCCGTCACCCGACGAAATAAAAAGCCCGGCAATCGCCGGGCTTTTTTTTTGCGCTTGCTACAATCATTCCAAAGAGGAGGGTGGAATGCAGGTTTTCATCGTTGCAGTCAGCGTCGCGCTTGTCGTGTCATTCATGTGCTCGATCTTCGAATCGGTACTCTTGTCGATCAGCCATGCCCAGGTCGAGCTGCTCGCTCGGCAGGGCAAGGCATCAGGACGCATTCTCAAGGCGTTCAAGGAACGCATCGATATCCCGATCTCGGCTATCCTGATCACCAATACGGCCGCACACACGATCGGCACGGCCGTGGCCGGTGCCAGTTATGTGAACGTTTTCGATCCGGAAACACTCTGGATCTTCACACTGGTTTTCACGGTCGCGGTGCTGCTTTTCACAGAGATTATTCCGAAGACGCTCGGCGTTGCTTACGCAAAGCGGCTTGCCAAGCCGGTTGCGTTTGGTATTCGGGCGCTGGCGCTCATGCTCAAACCCCTGGTTCTGGCGAGCGAGGCGATATCACGTTCGCTCCGCAGTGATAAGGAAGGGCCCGTCACATCACTCGACGAGATCCGGCTGTTGGCGACGATAGGACACAGTGAGGGCGTTGTCGGCAAGCAGGCGGCGCATATGATTGTTGGGGCATCGGACCTCTGGAAACTGACGGCCCTGAATGTCATGGTGCCCCGCAAACGAGTCGTCTTTCTCTCACATGATGATGCACCGGACAAAGTGCTGAGGACGATCGGTGAGAGCGGATTCAGCCGCTTCCCTTATTCGCCAACGGGTGAGTTTGACGACGTCGTCGGTGTTGTTTTTGCGAAGGAGATACTGTCTCAGTTTGTCGAAACCAAACCGGACAAGGTCGGATGGCAGCAACTGGTGCACGAACCAGTCGTCGTGCCCGAGACCGTCGCGCTTGATTCTCTGCTGCGCACATTCCGCCAGACGCATCGGCACATGGCGTTGATCGTCGATGAATATGGCGACTTCCAGGGCATTGTCACGCTGGAGGATGTTATCGAGGAGATCGTCGGTGACATCTTCGATGAATCGGACATGCCTCGCGAGGATCTGTGGCAACGCCCCAACGGCGCGGTCAGGGCGTTCGGCACGGCAGAGCTGCATCGCCTTTGTCGCCTCCTCGACGTCGATATGCCGGAGGACAGCGAAATTGCCACCGTGGGTGGGCTGCTTTCCGAGCAACTCGGCCGCCTGCCCATACAGGGGGACATTCTGGACTGGAAGGGCTATCGCTTCACGGTGCTGTCCGCCAGGCAACGCGGGGCGGAACTCGTATCGATCGTCGAGGTCACGTAGAAGCCGCCGGCGCTACCCTTTCTGCAGCGCCGCAATGCGCTCGGCGATCGGCGGATGGCTCATAAACAGCTTCTGGAAGCCATGGCGTTTGCTGCCCGAAATGCCGAAAGCTTCGAGCGACTCCGGCAGAGCCGCGGGTGCACCGCGATCGAGCCGGGCCAGCGCCCGAATCATCGGCTGCGAGCCATTAAGCTTTGCCGAGCCTGCATCGGCACGGAACTCACGCTGCCTCGATACCCACATGACGATAATGCTCGCGAGAATCCCCAGCAAAACCTGGGCAACCATTACCGAGACGAAATAGCCTATGCCGTGACCCGATTCGTTACGCAGGACGGCGCGGTCGATGAAGTGGCCGACAACGCGCGACAGGAAGATGACAAACGTGTTGACGACGCCTTGTACGAGAGTAAGCGTAACCATGTCGCCGTTTGCAACGTGTGAAATCTCGTGCGCGAGAACCGCTTCCACTTCGTCACGCGGCATGCCCTGCAGCAAGCCAGTACTGACGGCTACAAGCGCCGCATTGCGACGCGCGCCAGTGGCGAACGCATTCATGTCGGGAGCGTTGTAAATCGCGACCTCGGGCATCTCGATGCCGGCCTGTCGTGCCTGGCGTTCGACGACGTTGAGCAGCCAGGATTCGATTTCATTCCGCGGCTGCGTGATAACCTGGGCGCCTGTCGAGCGTTTCGCCATCCATTTCGACATGGCGAGCGAAATAAAGGATCCACCAAAACCGATGACGAGCGACAGCACAAGCAGTGCCTCGTAATTGAGTCCCGCGCCGGACTCATCGAGGATGCGGTCGACACCCAGCAGGCGCAGGACGATGCTGAGCACAAGTATTACGGCCAGGTTGGTGGCCAGGAACAGAGCGATACGTTTTACCATCGTAGGGTCTCCGAAAAATCTGGAATCTATAGACACCTGATCTGCCGTCGGGTTTCACGATTTCAAGCAAATCGCCCTTAGTGCCAAAAGCTGTCAATGCGCGCAATTCCGAATTGTCAGCTTATCTAACAGGCGTATAAACGATCTGCTGGCAAGAAATTGCCAGTCTTGTACGGGAAGGAGGTGAGTCTATGTCAATCCTGCGCAAACTCGAGCCCCGCAAAAGGGCTATTGACGTAAGACGGACTATGCCTCTCACCCGCAGCATGGAGGAGTTCCTAGAGGACTTCCCACCACGCCGCTGGATGGAGGCGTTTGAGCCCTTCGGTTGGAAGTGGCCGGCAGATGTAGATTATGAACGGGCATTCCGTTTGGATCTGGTCGACCATGACAAAGAGCTCATCGTCCGTGCGGAACTACCCGGCGTCGAGAAAGATGACGTCAAGGTCACGATCGCGGGCGACCGCCTGATGATTGAGGCCGAGAGGGAGTTCGAGGAAGAAGACGAAGCGGAAGACTTCTATCGGCATGAACTTGGCTACGGCAAACTCATGAGAACGGTTGTCCTGCCAGTTGAAGTGGACGGTGAAAGCATCCACGCCGAACTTAAAGAAGGAATCCTCAAAATCACGCTTCCGAAGATCCGGGTGGCGGAAAAACACACAGTGAAAGTTGCCTGACGAAGTAGCTGTGTTGTGATTGCCGGGACGGCTTCGGCCGCCCCGGTTTTTATTTGCGCCGCCGAAAACGCCACCAGAGGCGGGGAGCCAAAAGGGCGGCCAGGAGCACGGCGTAAAGCAATGGCTCGGTGATGTCTTTCTTGACCTGCCACCAGTAGTGCCAGACCCCCAGGATACCGACAACGTAGGCGGCATTGTGAAGCGTCTGCCAGTGCCGGCCCATGCGTCGGCGAATAGCTGCAGTTGATGTAGCTGCGAGCGCCGTCAGGAGCACCAGCGCGATGAAGCCCACGGTGATGAACGGTCGTTTCGCGATATCCTCGATGATCGCCGGCAACAGGATGCCCTGATCGAGAATCAGCCAGGTCAGAAAGTGCATGAGCACATAGAAAAAGGTGAAGAGCCCGAACATGCGGCGGAATCTTGCGAGCCAGTTCCAGCCGCTGATGCGGCGCACGGGAGTGACTGCAAGCGTTAGCAGAATGAAGCGCAGTGACCAGTTGCCGAAGCGATCCATGATCTCTTCGATCGGGTTCGCGCCCAGTTGACCCGTGATTTCAAACAGGTCTCCAACAACGAGGGTGAAGGGCAGCAGGCACGCAACGAAAACGGCGGGCTTCCAGATGAACCGGACTTGTTGCAGCGTGTTCAAGGGTATTTAGTAGTTGCGTCGGAGGTCGAGGCCTTTGTACAGGTGCGCGACCTGCTCACCGTAACCGTTAAACATGAGCGTCGGCTGTTTCTCGGCAAAAATGCCGGCGCCGATGCGTCGTTCGCGAGCCTGGCTCCAGCGAGGGTGATCGACGTCGGGATTGACGTTGGCGTAGAAGCCATACTCGCGCGGTTGCGACATGTTCCAGCTGCACTTGGGCTGGCGCTCGGTGAACCGTATTTTCACAATGCTCTTGATGCCTTTGAAGCCGTACTTCCAGGGCACGACGAGCCGAATCGGCGCACCATTCTGGTTCGGAATAACCTCGCCATATAGACCAACGGCAAGAATTGGCAGCGGATTGGTGGCCTCGGCGATCGTAAGACCTTCCCGGTAGGGCCAGTCGAGCACGCGTCTGCGCACACCGGGCATGCGTTCCGGATCATTCAGCGTCTCGAAAGCGATGTACTTGGCTTTGGACGTCGGCTGCAGGTATTTCACGACGTCGGCCAGCGAGATGCCGACCCACGGAATTACCATCGACCAGGCCTCGACGCAGCGCATCCGGTAGATGCGCTCCTCGAGATCAAAGGGCTTGATGAAATCCTCGAAATCGAAGGTGCCGGTTTTTTCCGCGTGTCCCTCGACGCTGATCGTCCAGGGCCGCGGTTCGAACTCGCGCGCATACACGACCGGGTCATCTTTCCCTGTCCCGAACTCGTAGAAGTTGTTGTAGGTTGTAATGTCGTCGTAACTGTTCGGAGTGTCGTCCGTGCTGAACGGACTGCGGCTAACGTCCGGCAATTTCGCGCGTCGCGAATCCGGCACGACGGCTGCCAGTGCCGCTGGCGCCAGCAGCGAGCCGCTGGCGATCGCGCCCGCCCGAATGAAGTCACGGCGATTAAGGTAGTTCTCCGGGCTCGTTATCTCGGACGGGCGAACGTCGGATGGCTTTTTGATCAACAACAGCTTGCTCCGTTAAAGCGGTCTCTAGCTGACAAGACCGGGGTTACAGGCAGAATATTTCACATTTGTGCTCGTCGGGAAGACGTGGCAACAAATTGTTACGATAATCCACAGCATGAGAGCCGACCGAATTCTTCCCTGGTATTACGCTGGCACCATCCTTTTCCTGCTCATGGATTACGGCTTTGGCGTGAATATTCGCCTGGCTTTTCTCGAATCCGTGCCAACGGCGCGCCTGGCCTACTACGGCATCTGTTTCGCCTGCTTTGCGTTGATGCTGTGGCGACCTGCCTGGACAACACTGATCGGCACGTTCGAGTCACTGGTGACGTTGATTGCGCTCATTTTCGCGATGGCGGCGCGTGTAATGGTGCCATCTGATGCGATCTTCGAGGGAACTGGCCAGTTCGTGACGATTCAGGAAATCATAAACTTTGTAATCTCGGGAAGTGTGGCCTACCTGGCCTGGATGAAGGGCCTGACACAGCTAACCAGTCGCGAAAATCCATGATTGTCGCGAAACAATGAAGAAAGAGTTACTCAGTACCGTGATCGTGCCAGTTTCGAGATGA
>Ga0224504_10000876_pt1 | contig 13617 bp, 12 predicted proteins | sample SF_Oct11_sed_USG_3_FD_170160 | JGI IMG/M metagenome (GOLD analysis project Ga0224504, IMG submission 170160) | Sediment microbial communities from San Francisco Bay, California, United States - SF_Oct11_sed_USGS_24 | ecosystem: Environmental > Aquatic > Marine > Sediment | place: USA... | reverse complement strand
CACGCAGGTACCCAAGGACCTCTATATTCCGCCGGACGCGCTGGAAGTATTCCTGGAAGCATTCGAAGGGCCGCTGGACTTGCTGCTGTACCTGATCCGCCGCCAGAATCTCGACATCCTGGACATTCCGATTGCCGATATCACCGAGCAATACATGGGTTACATCGCGATGCTCGAAGACATGCAGTTCGAACTGGCTGCGGAGTACCTGGTCATGGCCGCGATCCTGGCCGAGATCAAATCCCGTATGCTGTTGCCTCGTCTGCAGAGCGACGAGGATGACGAGGACGACCCGCGGGCCGAACTGGTCCGGCGCCTGCAGGAATACGAGCGCTTCAAACAGGCTGCCGAAAATCTCGATGACCTGCCGCGTGAAGGGCGTGATTTCGTTGTTGCCAGCGCCTTTATGACCGAGCAACATATTGTCCAGATCCCACCGGAGGTTGACCTGGGAGACATGCTGGACGCGCTAAAGGACGTACTCGGCCGCGCCGAACTGTTCGGCAGTCACCATGTACAAATGGAACCCCTGTCGGTGCGGGAACGGATGACCTCGATCATCGACCTGCTGCGCAAGAACCCGTACATGGAATTTCAGTATTTCTTCACCGCTGAAGAAGGCCGGATGGGCGTGGTGGTGACTTTCCTGGCCCTGATGGAACTGACCCGTGAACGGATCGTCGACATCATCCAGAATGAGCCGATGGGCCAGATTTACGTGAAGAGCCCGGAATCGTCCGCCCAGGCCTACGAATGAACGAGGAACACGCATGGCGCGCATAGGAGACACGGCTCGAACCTCCCTGAAAAGCATCCTCGAAGCTGTATTGCTCGCTGCCGGGGAACCGCTGTCACTCAAAGCAATCGAGACGGTATTTACCGATGAGGAACGGCCCAGCGCCGCGGAAATCGGCAAAGCCCTGGAACAACTGAGTGCAGATTATGCAGAGCGGGGACTGGAACTGAAGGAAGTCGCCAATGGCTTCAGAATTCAGATCCGGGAAGACACCAACCCCTGGGTGACACGGCTCTGGGAGGAACGGCCCCAACGCTATTCCAGGGCGCTGCTGGAGACACTGGCGCTGATCGCCTACCGTCAGCCGATCACGCGCGGGGACATCGAAGAAGTCCGCGGTGTCTCGGTCCGAACGAACATCATCCGCACGCTGCAGGAACGCGAATGGATCCGGGTGGTGGGGCACCGCGATGTGCCTGGAAAACCCGCATTGTTTGGCACCACCAAGGCTTTTCTCGATTACTTCAACCTGTCCAGCCTGGACGACCTGCCTTCGCTGGCAGAAATCAAGGACATGGATACCATCGAGCCGGAGCTGGAACTTGAATCCACCGAAGAAAGCTGAGCGGCTGCAAAAACTGATGGCCTCGGCCGGGCTGGGCTCCAGGCGCGCCCTGGAGAAACAGATTGCGGACGGCAAAGTCGAAGTCAACGGCAAAACCGCCGTGCTTGGGCTCTCGGTCAGCCAGGGCGACACCATCAAGTTCGACGGCAAGAGCTGGCAGGTGGATACCCGCCCGGTCCGGCAGCGAACCCTGATCTACAACAAACCCGAGGGCGAGGTTACCTCTCGGTCCGATCCGCAGGGGCGTAAAACGGTTTTCGACCGCTTGCCGCGGGTCAGGGACGGGCGCTGGGTGGCCATCGGCCGGCTGGATATCAACACCACGGGATTGCTGCTGCTGACGACCGACGGGGAACTGGCGCACGCGATGATGCACCCCTCCAACAAAGTCGATCGCGAGTACGCCTGCCGCATTCGCGGCGAGGCCTCTGAAGAAACCCTGAGAAAACTCAAGGAAGGCGTGGAGCTTAATGACGGGCCCGCGTCTTTCAGCGATATCCAGCCTGCCGGCGGCAGCGGTGAAAATCACTGGTATCACGTGACGATCATGGAGGGCCGTAATCGCGAAGTGCGGCGATTATGGGAATCGCAGGGACTGATGGTCAGCCGGCTGAAACGGGTGCGCTATGGCGCCGCTTTTCTGCCGAAGCGGTTACGCATGGGACAGTGGTCGGAAATCGACCCGGCCGATCACCAGGTGTTGCGCGAGGACGTGGGCCTGGCAGCAACCTCAGAGGGCCTCTCTCTGAAGCAAACGGGAGGTACCATCAACAAGCCCCCCGCGCGCAAGAAGCCGCGCAGACAACGTCGAAGATGAACCTGGAACGGCTGCAGCAACAGTGCCTTGCATTTCTTGAAAAAACGATCCCTGCGGACGGTGCGCACGACATCAGTCATGTGAGAAGAGTTGTTAAGAATTGTGTCTATCTTACTGATATTGAAGATGCTAATTCATCCATTACGATACCCGCAGCCTGGTTACACGATTGCGTCGCCGTGGCCAAAGACAGCCCACTCAGAGCTCAGGGCTCGCGTCTGGCGGCCGATGCAGCGGTCGCATTCCTGGCTGAACACAATTACCCGAAAGACCAGTTGGACGAGGTTTATCACGCTATAGAAGCGCACAGCTACACAGCTGCTATCCCCACGCGCACGCTGGAAGCTCAGATTGTCCAGGACGCGGATCGGCTCGACTCGCTGGGCGCCATCGGAATCGCCCGCTGCCTGCTGGTAGGCGGGCACCTGAACCGTCCGCTCTGCGATGCCACCGATCCTTTTTGCGACGACCGTGAACCGGACGATTCGCGGTACACGATCGATCATTTCTACAATAAGCTGTTTAAGCTGCCGGATACGATGCAGACGGAAGCCGGACGTGCCGAAGCGCACCGGCGGGCAGGCCTGATGCGTGAGTTCCTGGATAATCTTCGGGCGGAAATCGTTTAGATACCGACCAGAATCAGTCAAAAGCTGATATCTTCATCGTCCAGGCGGTGCCCCCATTCCTTCTTGGCGTGAAGATACCGCCTGTTCCACTCGCCCACGCCGGACACATGTTTCTCCTGGGTAATGCCGTGCAGTCCACACCGGGTGAGATCTTCAATTTTCTTCGGGTTGTTGGTCAGCAGGCGGAAAGGCTTGTCACCGACGAAGTACTTGATCAGGACAGCCGCGTCGGTGAAATCGCGCGAGTCGTCGGGCAAGCCCAGGGAGCGGTTGGCCTGGTAAGTGTTCTCTCCCGAATCCTGTAATAAATAAGTAGCCGCTTTGGCCCACAATCCAATACCGCGACCCTCGTGACCGGCCATGTATACCAAATACCCTCCGGCAGGATCCGCATTGATCCGCGCAATGGCAGTGTCCAGTTGCGGCCCGCAATCGCAGCGTTGTGAACCGAACACATCTCCGCTCAGGCAATTGCTGTGGACCCTGATCAAGCAGTTTTCAGCCGGTTTCCCGATTACCAGCACGCTGTTAATCGCCAGCGGCGAAACCAGGTGGGCAAACAGATTTTGTTCACCCCGTTCGCGCAGCTTCGATGCCAGTGATTCCACCCGGCCAAGCTCGGTACTTCGAACCGTTGCGTACCAGTCCACAGTCGTTTCTACAGAGGGCAACGCAATGGGCAGCGGAACAGGCCCCAGCAAGTTGATCGACAGCCCGCTTGGCGGCTCCGGTGCGTGCACGTCGATAAGCTGCCCTGATTCGTCGATGCGCAGCAGCTTACCTTGAGCAATGAGCCGTTTGCGGACGTCTGGGTTGATATAAGTGAACATCAGGATCTAATGCCTCAGGATGATTCAGTCCGATAGTTTTACGGTTTTTTGCCGCTTACGATTCACTTTCAGCCGGGTCACATCGGGCCTGGAATAATGACCGGCCGGGTCGAAACTCTGTCGCTCTCGCGCCACTTTGCGGATATCCGCCTCTACCACCCAGAGCCCCTCCTCTCCGACCTGTGGTTCCAGCACCCATTGACCGTCCGGACCGGCTACACAGGAACCGCCGTCGGCCAGCCAGCCGCTGGCGGCTTCGCGAATCAGGCCGGCATGCGGCACGTCTTCAGGAATCCTGTCCGCGTGCATCATGCCACTGACGGACACCACGTAAGAGCGGGACTCTTTCGCAATGAATCGGGTGATGTCCTCGGTGTTGCGCCGGCTGCCGGGCCATACCGCCACGTGCAGGTTCTCCCCCTGCCCGTAAAGCGCCGCCCGCGGCAACGGCATCCAGTTCTCCCAGCAATTCAACCCGCCAACCCGGAAATCTCCCAGGTCGTGAACCCGCAGACCATTGCCGTCTCCAGGCGACCAGACCAGCCGTTCATCATAGGTGGGCATCAGTTTGCGATGCGTAGAGCCAATCTGCCCGTCCGGGGCGATGTACACCAGCGTGGCGTAAAGGCTGAAACCGCCACGGTCCCTGGTCTTTTCAATGGTTCCGACGTAGATTGCGATTCCCAGTTCACCAGCCTTCCGGCACAGCAAATCGAGGCCACCACCTTCTATGTCGACCGCATTTGCTGCGTAATACGCAAAGATGTCCTTCTGGACATCGCTCTCGAAGACTGCTCCACCCGTCAATTCCGGCCAGAACGGATAGCCCGGTACCAATGCCTCACCAAATACGGCCAGTTGCGCTCCCTGGGCGGCGGCTGCTTCAATCTGCACCTCTACCCTCTCCAGCGTTCCCTCGCGATTCAGCCAGTCTGGAATCATTTGCGCCAGTGCGATTTTTAAGACCATGGTCTTTCCTTTGTTGATTCAGTGTTTCTCAGGATGATAGATGATCGCGCCATCCCGCCGGGCGTAGCGTTGCAGCACCGCCCTCGCCTCTTCGTGGAGCACGCCGGCCTGAGTGCGGATGCCGCGCCGCTCGAGAGATTTCACCCAGTCGGCAGGCTTGTCACCCTCATCGAAGCCCGCTTCTTCTGCATCTTCCTTGCTCGCGCCCCAGATGATACTGCTGACACCCGACCAGGGAACGGCGCCGAAACACATCGCGCAGGGTTCGCAAGACGTGACCAACTGGGCGCCTCCGGTCGAGCCCAGGTTCCAGCTGCCGATGGCGCTCTGGGCCAGGCTGACGGCGACCATCTCGGCGTGAGCCAGCGACAATTCCACCGAAGTGACCAGGTTGACCCCTACGCTGAGCAAGCGATTGCTGTCATCTTCCACCACGATGGCGCCGAACGGCCCACCGGTGTGATGCTTCACGTTTTCCGCAGCCAGCGTCACGGCCAGGTGCATCCTCTGCTCAATGGTTTCCAGCGGTTCATTCCAGTCATCGATAAAATCGTCCAGCCAGGCCGGAAGCTGCATTTCGCAGGATTTGTGCAGGGTCATTTGCCTGCCCTCTGCCTGAGCGCTTCATAGAGACAGACCCCGGTTGCAACGGAAACGTTAAGGCTGCTGACACTCCCCTGCATCGGGATACGAAGATGAAAATCACACAACTCGGAGGTCAGCCTTCTCATGCCCTTACCTTCGCTGCCCATCACCAGTCCCAGCGGACCTGACAGATCAGCCTGGTGCAACTCCTGCCCCGAGCTGTCGGTGGTGCCAGCCAGCCAGATGCCGTGGTCCTTGAGTTGCCGGAGCACCCGGGCCAGGTTGGTGACGAAAAGGATGGGCAGTACTTCGGCAGCACCGGACGCAGAACGCCGCGCCACGGGCGTCAGGCCTACCGAGCGGTCTTTGGGTACAACAACCAGGTCTACCCCGGCTGCCTCAGCCGTCCGCAGGCAGGCGCCGAAATTATGTGGATCCTGAACACCATCGAGAATCAATACCAGCGGGGCGCCTTCAATGGATTTCAACAGAGGGTCGAGGTCTTTCTCGGTGCCTGTATTGGCCGGGTCAAAATCTGCGATGACATCCTGGTGACGCTGTTCTTCGCAGCGCCGGTCAATTACTCCACGTGCCTCGGTAGCCACGGCGATGCCGGCTTCGCGGGCTTTCTCGACCAGTTCGAGCACCCTGGGATTGCGGCACTCCTGTGCGACGGTGACACTGCGGACCTGCTGCGGAACCCTGGAAAGGGCAGATTCCACTGAGTGAATGCCAATCAGCAGGCTGTCACGGTTTTTCTGACTCATCTGACCATTTCAAAATCGATCTTTCGTTCATCCAAGTTTACGGCCATGACTTTAACCTGAACTTTTTGAGCCAGTTGATAAACCTTGCCGGTACGGTCACCGGTAAGACGGTGCACCACCGGATCAAAGTGATAATAATCATTGGGCAGCGAGGTGATATGCACCAGGCCACTGACATGGTTTTGACTCAATTCCACGAACAGGCCAAACGAAGTAACGCCCGTCACCAGCCCTTTGAAGACGTCACCAATATGCTGCTCCATGAAGTAGGCTTTAAGCCGGTCGTTGACATCCCTTTCCGCTTCCTCAGCACGCCTTGAGCGATGTGAACACTGCTCGCACATCTTGTCCATCTGCTCTTTTGACCACGGATAGCCCTTATTGCCATGCTGTTCGGTCACAAAATGGATCGCCCGGTGCACCAGCAGGTCCGGATAGCGGCGAATGGGCGAGGTGAAATGCGAATAGGCTTTCAGAGCCAAACCAAAATGCCCGGTATTGGCTGCCTGGTACGAAGCGAGACTCTGTGCACGCAACAACACCGCCATAATCAGCGGTTGATCATCCCGTCCTTTAATTTGCTGGACGATGTTTTCAAAATCACGGGGTTCAGGACGGCTCTTCCAGGGTACGCGGATACCCAACCCCCGCAAGAACTGTTCTAGCGATTCGAGACGGTCAGGCTGGGGCGGTTCATGTGCTCGGAAAGGTGCAGGCAGTTTCTGGCGAATCAGGAAATTGGCCGCCTCGACATTCGCCGTGATCATGCATTCTTCGATGATCATGTGTGCGTCGTTGCGCTCGTAGGGGATGATGTCGGCCACGGCGCCCCGCTCATCGAACAGAAACTGAACTTCGGTGCTCTCAAAATCAATCGCACCGCGTTTTGTGCGCGCTCGCCGAAATGCCTTGTACAAACCGTAAAGGTCTTTAAGCGAGGCTGAGACAGCTTTAGTACCCGGCCTGATTTCCGATTTACCACTCACCAGCCAGTCCCAGACCTGCTCATACGTCAGGCGCGCCTGCGAGCGCATGACCGCGGTATCGAAACGCGCGCGCACCACCACCCCGGATTCGTTGATGGACATGTCGCACACGACGCACAGGCGATCCACGTCAGGTTTCAGTGAACACAGGCCGTTGGAAAGCGCCTCCGGCAACATCGGGATGACCCGGCCGGGGAAATAAACCGAGGTGGCGCGTCTGATCGCTTCTTTATCCAGCAAGCTGCCTGGTTTTACATAGGACGATACATCGGCAATAGCGACCACCAGTCGCCACCCGTTGTTGCGACGCTGAGCATACACGGCATCGTCGAAATCCCGGGCATCCGCGCCATCGATGGTGACCAGTGGAAGATCCCGCAAGTCCCGACGGCCTTGATGCATGGCCTCGGTCACCTCGTCCCCAAAGGCCGCAGCCTCTGCTTCAACACCTTCGGGCCATTCATGGGGCAAATCGAGATTGCGAATGGCTATCTCGGTCGCCATGCCCGGCGCCCCGCTTTTGCCGAGAATCTCCACGATTTTTCCGACGGGTGGCTGACGCTCGCCTGGCTGCTGCAGGATTTCGGCAACAACGACCTGGCCCGGTTGCGCGCCGAAGGTATCTTTTACCGCAACGAGAATATCCTGGTTGATCCTGGGATCATCCGGCACCACGAGGGCGATGCCGCTTTCTTCAACAAAACGCCCCACTACGCGCTCATGAGCCCGCTCCAGAATCTCCCTGACTGCACCTTCCCTGCGCCCCCTGTTGTCAATCCCGATGACCGAAGCCAGCACGCGGTCGCCATGCAGGACGCTGCGCATCTGCCGTGGTGACAGGTAGAGATCGGTCTCACCATCATCCGGCATGACAAAACCATAACCGTCTTTATGGGCGCTGATCCGGCCTGCTACCAGGTCCATCTTGGCCGGCAAACCGTAAGCGTTGCGCCGATTTTTGACCAGCTGACCATCACGCTCCATGGCTCGAAGACGTCGCCGCAGAATTTCCCGGCTGTCGTCGGAGACCACATTCAGACGCTCGACAATGTCGCGCCGCTGCAGTGGCCGGCCGCGGTCTTCCAGCAGGCTCAGTATGTCTTTCCGGGACGGCGCTTCCGCATTAATCCGTCCATCCTGACGTGGTTTTTTTGATTTTCTGCTCATAGTTCTATTGTAGCGCCAATTTAAGGGCTCAATACCTTTTAAAACAGGGCGATGATCGCGTCAAAACCGGTCAAGGTTTTTGTTGACTTCGGAGCCCTGAATCACTACAGTACGCCCCGGTTCCTGGGTTCCCCCTTTACCTGCGAACCGACCCCAAGGCGGAGGTTCCCCCTTTACCTCCGCCTTACTAATGCCCAGGTGGCGGAATTGGTAGACGCGCTGGCTTCAGGTGCCAGTGAGCAATTAGCTCGTGGAGGTTCAAGTCCTCTCCTGGGCACCAGTTTCAAGAACGATAATAACGATTAAAATAAGAAATATACGGCCCCGCTTGCGGGGCTTTTTTTTAAGGAGAAGCAAGTTCAGGAACGGAGGTCAAAAAGGGGGTCAAAAAAAGGGGGTCAGGTTACTTTTTCAAAAAGGGGGTCAGGTTACTTTTTGGTCTTTCACCAAAAAGTAACCTGACCCCCTTTTTACCCCAAAAAAGTAACCTGACCCCCTTTTTACCGGTAGAATCCAGTATTTAATTTCACCGGGAAGCCACTACCATGTTCGATCACGTCAATGCTGTTCCGCCCGATCCGATACTGGGCATCATTGCCGCTCATGCTGCAGATCCCAATCCGAAAAAAATCGACCTGGGAATCGGCGTTTACCGTGATGAGCAGGGCGACACGCCGATCCTCGAGTGTGTGAAAAAGGCCGAACAAATCCTGGACAGTACGCAGACCACCAAATCCTACCTGGGACCTCCAGGTGTAAAGGGGTTCAACAGCGCCATTACCGAGCTGATTTTCGGTAAAGACAGCGCAGTGCTGAGTGATGACCGGGTGCGTACCGTGCAGACACCTGGCGGAACCGGCGCTTTGCGGGTGGGCGCCGACCTGATCAAGGCGGTTACGCCGGACGCCACCGTCTGGATGAGCGATCCGACCTGGGCGAATCACTATGCGATATTTCCCGCCGCTGGCCTGAAAACAGAAATTTACCCTTACTTCGACGGGGAAAAAAGCGCACTCAGGTTCAATGACATGATGGATGCACTGCGGCAAAGGGGCCCGGATGATGTCGTCTTGTACCACGCCTGCTGTCACAACCCCTGCGGTGTAAGCCCCAATCCCGAACAATGGGAGGCAATCACCGACCTGGCGGCGGAACGCGGCTTCACACCGATGATTGATATGGCCTACCTGGGCTTTGAACGCGGCATTGAAGAAGACGCCCTGTCCGTGCGCCTGTTTGCCGAAAAGTGTCCCGAACTGATCCTCGCCAGTTCCTGCTCCAAGAACTTCGCCGTGTACCGTGAACGCGTCGGGGCAATTTCTGTCATGGGCAAGAACAGCGAGAAAGCCGCCAACGTGCTGACCGTGATCAACTCACTGACGCGGCAAAACTATTCCATGCCACCCACCCACGGCACCGGCATCATTGACATCATCCTGCATGATGAGGAACTGACCGAACTGTGGCTCAGCGAAGTCACCGGCATGCGCAACCGCATCAACGGCCTGCGCAAGACCCTGGTGGAAAAAATCCATACCGCCGGTATCGAGAAGGATTTCTCGTTCCTGGAGCGCCAGTCGGGCATGTTCTCATTCCTGGGCCTGTCAGTGGACCAGGTGACCCGCCTGCGCGAGGAGTTCTCGATTTACACGGTCAATTCGGCGCGGGTCAATATCGCGTCGTTCAACGACAGCAACATCGATTACTTCGTCGGGGCGCTCAGGAAGGTTCTTTAAAGCGCTAATCCCGTGCCGCGGGTGGGACGATGGGGCAGGAAGCTCCTTCGGACCGCCCCACTCGCCTCGCCTACGACAAAAACGAACCCCTCAGCCACACCCCCCACTGGTAGGCGCCCGCTTGAGCTCCAGCTTGACCTTCGGCTCAAACTCAATCTCGAATGCCTCCGGGTTCGGCTCCGCTGCCGGGTGCCGGGCGCCAATGGCCGCATCGAAGCGGTAAGCAGGCTGATCATTGTCGCGCCCCCTGATCAGGTGTTCATCCACGAATGCTTCATCGCTGTAAGTCCTGATCCAGTTATTGACGCCACCGTCGAGAATGTAGACGTTGGGGACGCTTTCGGCCTTGAGGGCTCTCCAGGCTTCCGTTGCAGCGGTTTCATCATTGCTCATGGTGACAAATACTGTGTTGGCCGGTTCGAGAATCAGCTCACGCGCCGAGTTGATCACTTCTTCCGGTGACAACCGTCGTGCACCATGAACATGGAACTGGTTGTAATGGCGCTCGTCGCGCACGTCCAGTAATACGGCCTTGATCTGTGCGTTATGGATGACGTCGAGCAATTCCGCCGGCTCGATCTGCACCGCGCGTTCATCGAGCATGGCCAGCTGTTCGTCCGCGATCATATTCCAGCGATCGGCATTGTCCGGCTGGCCGATCAGCATGACGGCCAGCGCCAGTACCAGCAGCCCGCCGGCGGCCGGAACAGCCAGGCGTGGCGCCTTTTGCGCAGTCGGACCACCTACCCTGGCTTCGATGGCTTCGGCACCCCAGAACATCAGCAGGGCCATGGCAACGACAGCAACCACCACGGCGCCATAACTGACCCCGAACAGTTCGGGCAGCGTAAACCGTCCCATGTAAGAGCTTTCGAAGAACACGGCGAAATTGCTGACGGATTCTCCGAACAGGAAGATCCCGGTCAAAACTCCAAGCACGAAAAATACGCCGTCGATCTTACCCGTCGCCATCGCGACCAGGGAAGTACCGGGACAAAAGCCCCCAACGATAAAACCGGCGCCCATGATCAGGCCGCCGACGATTCCGGGCCACAAGTAGGTTGGCGGCACCCAGACCAGGTTGTAATCAAGCAAGCCTACTGCCGAGGAGAGAAAGATCAGTACACATGCCACGATGATGGCGGTAAACATCACCTTGAATACGGTCAGGTCCTTGAAGTAGAACTGTGCCGCCAGTTTTTTCGAATTACCGAATCCCGCGGTTTCCAGCGTGGCGCCGAACGCCAGGCCAACCAGCAGGTAAATCATGTAGGAACCGTAGTGACCCAATAGTTCTGCCAATGGCAACGGAAATGAAGTCATATCAGCTCTCACCTAGTTCCAGTAACGTCTGAAGAAGTAAGCCAGTGCGTAAGCCCCGGCGAACACCGCGAACATGAAAGCCCAGCTGCCCACCGAGAGTACCGCGCCACCTGACAATGCCTGGCCGGAAGTGCAACCCCTGGCCAGTCGCGCGCCATAGCCCATCAGGATGCCCCCCAGGAACGCCATCATCCAGCGGGTTTTGTTGCTGATCTGCGGTCCCTTGTTGGTTTCAACCTTCACGCGCCTGCCGATCAGGCCGGAAAGGAATCCGCCGGCGATCGTGCCGACAGTCAGGTAGACGATCCAGCTGTCGAGCGGATTGGTATTACCGCCCGCCATCTTCAGCAGGTAAGGCACCTGGTCGATATGTTCCGGTACGAAAAGGTTCTGGAAGAACACCAGCAAGCGGTTCAGCCCGCCGGAGGCGCCAAGGCCGGTGCCGGTGATAAAAAAGGCCAGGAACAGGACGATGCCCAGCAGGGTCCCTGCCAGGTAAGGGTTCATATAGGGTTTTGCGCGAGAATGGTCAGACATGCGCGGTCTCCTTTACTGATTCGGTATTGCCATGGTGCTCTTCCATATCCTCCCAGCCACTGATCATCGACTTGATCCCTGAGAGGGGCTTTTCGCCGGTAGTTGTGAGGTATACGTGCATCACGATGAAAGCAGAAAACGCCCAGGCCAAAAAGGTGTGGATCGGCGCCAGCACCGGGAGACCGCCAACAGTGGCTGCCAGTTGCGGCCACTCCTGCATGCCCCAGATGAGGACGCCGGTAATGACCTGGGCGGGTAACAGGATATTAAGAATCGCCAGGTAAGTAATCTGCTGCAACGGATTGAGACGATTCTGCTTGGTTTTTTCAAGCGGGTGCGCATCGCCGGCAAAAATACCCTTGGAGTAGAACATCGCCTGTTCGAATGCGCGGCCAAAGAAGTTGTCCTTTTCAGGGAAAAATCGCTTGATGGTGCCGCTGGCCAGGGTATAAAAAAGCGCCAGCGCCGCGTTGATCAGCAGGATGAAGCCGAGCACATTGTGTACCTGCACGATGTACTCGAAGCTGAACATGCCGAACAGGTGCGGCTTGTGAATCACCAGGCCGGTAAAGATAAGCAGCAATATTGCGCTGGCCTGCAGCCAGTGCCAGATTCTTTCGTATGCATCGTACATGTGAACTTTTCGGGTAGGGCCGTTTTTGCGGGGCCTGCGCCGGTTGGCCACGTAACGGGCCAGTGCATGCCCGGTGACACCCAGTGAAATACCGAAGAACATGGCCAGTCCGGCCAGGTCTACCCAGTCCAGTCCGCTCAGGCCGATGACATAAAACCCTTCTGCACCCACATCAGCGATGAACCGCGCGCCACCATTCATCCCGCCGGCGATCAGGCCACCGGCGCCAATACCGGCATGCCGGGTCATGGCCGGCAGGCGGTCATCGGGAAGAAAACCGGACAATTCCATGGACCCCGCCAGGATCGAATCTTCGCCATGGCAACTGCGACAGTCACGGGTCGCCCAACGACCGTTGACGACGCTATGGCTGATGGAATATGGAATCACTTCACCTGCCAGGACGGCCTGCTCGAGGCCGGCATTCTCAAGCAATTGCCTGACACGCGCCACGGCATCGCCTGACTGCAATTGCAGCTCGCTCCGGCCAATTGCACCATCATCATTGGCGTCGAGCAGGCGTTGCAGGTCTGCATCAAGCCTTCCGTTGCGATACAGGGCGCCCAGCAACTGCTCCTCCGTAACCGCTTCACGGGGAGAACCCGCCGTCCAGAACCAGTGGGTCACCAGGTTGAACGGAGCCAGCTTGCGCTCGCCACCCACGTTTTCACGGACCAACATGGCCGGGCTGAAGCCTTGAATCAGGCTGTCTGCGGTCGTCGGATCGCCCTCCACGTCGCGGTAATAGCGTAGCGGCTGTCCCTTTGAATCGACCAGCGTCTGGTCAAGAACCTGCAGGGCCGGGCCGTACATCTTCGGAACGTGACAGGATTCACAGGCCAGGGCCGCGAAATGTCCCCTCTTGTACGGTAACCATTCATGAACCTGGCTGGCGTCGTGGCAGGATTCGCATCGACGCATGCTGTTTTCGCTACTCGTGGCTTCGAGCCCGCGACTGGAACTCCCCTTGGCCAATTGGTGGAGCGGCCGGGTGAGGTAGTCCGCGCTGGTCAGCCGGCGCGGATCAAAATCCAGGTGAGACGGGCGGCTTTCGCTGCGCTGTTGGAAATACACCGGGTTGTTGAGTGAATAATGACAATTGACGCAACTCACGACGCGATCAGCATGTACATCGAACGCATGAGTCAGTTCGGCCTTGCCGGCAATGTTCAGGCCGCTGTTGGAAATTTTCTGTGGCGAAATGATCTGGCCGGTCTGTCCGGTCATGTCATGGCGCGCGGGATCCCGGTTTATTGTCAGCGGTTGATCGAGGCGA
>Ga0224504_10000874_pt1 | contig 13624 bp, 12 predicted proteins | sample SF_Oct11_sed_USG_3_FD_170160 | JGI IMG/M metagenome (GOLD analysis project Ga0224504, IMG submission 170160) | Sediment microbial communities from San Francisco Bay, California, United States - SF_Oct11_sed_USGS_24 | ecosystem: Environmental > Aquatic > Marine > Sediment | place: USA... | reverse complement strand
ATCCTCAATATTGTCGATGGCCTCGGTGCGTTCGATCTTCGCCACGATCCGGCCGGTACCGCCCGCCTCGCGCAACAGACTGCGCGCGGTTTCAATGTCACTGGAATCGCGCGGAAAAGACACTGCAAGATAGTCAACGCCCATTTGCGCAGCCGTCATGATGTCTTCGCGGTCTTTTTCCGTTAGCGCCGGAGCAGACAACCCGCCGCCTTTCAGGTTGATCCCCTTGTTGTCGCTAAGTTTGCCACCGGTCACCACGCGGGTGACAACGCGGGTTCCATCGACCGCCTCGACTTCGAGTTCGATCTTGCCGTCGTCCAGAAGTAACAGGCTGCCGACACTGACGTCCTGCGGCAGGTGCTTATAGCCGAGCCCTACCCGGCTGCCGTCGCCGTCACTTGCGCCAAGCTCGGCATCGAGGACAAATTCCTGTCCCTGACGCAGGTCGACGCTCCCCGAAGAAAATCCCTCTATCCGTATCTTCGGCCCCTGCAGGTCGCCGAGAATCGCAATATCCTGACCGAGTTCGGCGGCAACCTCGCGCACCAGCGCGGCCCGTCGCAAGTGACCCTCGGCGCTGCCATGCGAAAAATTCAGGCGGACAACATCGACCCCGGCCTCGATCAGCTCTCGCAACCTGCCGGGATCTTCGCTCGCCGGTCCGAGGGTTGCGACGATCTTGGTCCGTCTCAACGCCGGCGCCGGATCGCTCATGCCGCCTGCCTCGCCCTTTTCTCGAGGATTTCGACAGCCGGCAGAGGCTTACCTTCCAGAAATTCCAGGAACGCTCCGCCCCCGGTAGAAACATAGGAAACCCGTTCCCCGAGTTCGTACTTTTCCAGCGCCGCAAGCGTGTCGCCGCCGCCCGCAATTGAAAACGCCGGACTCTCGGCCACGGCCTGCGCAAGGCTGCGCGTTCCCTCGCCAAACTGATCGAATTCGAAAACGCCCAGCGGCCCGTTCCACACGATGGTGCCGGCCTTGCTGACGATTTCACTCAGCCGGTCGGCCGTGTCCGGACCCACATCCATGATCATTTCGTCGGCCGCGACTTTATCAACGGCGCGGATATCGGCCTCGGCCGTCGCTGAAAATTCGCGGGCGACAACCACATCGACCGGTACAGGTATGCTGGCGCCTTCGCCACGTTCGCCACGCGCCAGCAATTCAGCCGCCTTGGCGACCAGGTCCGGCTCGTAAAGTGACTTGCCGACAGCGTGGCCCGCGGCAGCAATAAACGTGTTTGCGATACCGCCGCCAACGATGAGATGGTCTACTTTCATCGCCAGCGCTTCCAGCACCTCGAGCTTGGTGGATACCTTAGCCCCGCCTACGATCGCCACGACCGGGGGCGCGGGATGTTTGAGTCCGCGCGCCAGAGCCTCGAGTTCGCCTATCAGGAGCGGTCCGGCGCACGCGATGGGCGCGTACTTGGCAACACCGTGGGTACTTGCCTGGGCGCGGTGCGCCGTTCCGAAAGCATCCATTACGAACACGTCGCACAGTGCCGCCATCCGCCGTGACAGCTCGTCGTCATTGGCTTTCTCACCAGGATTGAAGCGGACATTTTCGGTCAGAACCACTTCGCCCGGCGCAACCTTTATTCCGTCCAGCCAGTCGCGGGCAAACTCAACCTTGTGCCCCAGCAACTGGGCCAGCCTAGCGGCCACCGGTTCGCAGGAAAACTGCGCCTCCGGCTGGCCTTCGACAGGGCGACCGAGATGCGACATCACAATGACGCCCGCGCCGGCATCGACCGCGGAGCGGATCGTCGGCACCGCCGCCCTGATACGGGCATCACTGGCTACGACGCCGTCCGCCACCGGCACATTGAGATCTTCGCGAATCAGCACGGTTTTACCTGCCAATTCGATATCACACATTCTGAGGATATTCATTTGCCACCCATTTGCGCCCGGCTCCGGCGGCGCCACCCTCACGGGCGGCGCCGCGCGGCCGGAACGTCGAATCGCGGACAACCGGTTTAGCTGGCGTTGATCAACGCCAGTGTCGTATCCAGCATCCGGTTGGAAAAGCCCCATTCATTGTCATACCAGGCGCAGACCTTCACCAGCGTGCCGTCGATCACGCGGGTCATCGTCGCATCGTAGGTAGAGGAAGCGGGGTCGTGATTGAAATCGATGGACACAAGGGGCCCATCGTTATAGCCGAGTACACCCGCGAGTTCGCCCTGTGAGGCCTCGCGCAGAACGGCGTTGATCTCGTCAATGCTGGTTTCGCGTGCCGCCGAAAATGTCAGATCGACCAGAGAGACGTTGATGGTCGGGACACGAACCGAGAATCCGTCGAGCTTGCCGGCAAGTTCGGGCAACACCATACCGACCGCCGCAGCGGCACCGGTTTTGGTCGGAATCATCGACATCGTCGCAGACCTGGCGCGGCGCAGATCCTTGTGAAATACATCGGTTAGAACCTGATCATTGGTGTAAGCATGAATAGTGGTCATCAATCCGTGTACGACACCGATTTTCTCATGCAGGGGCTTGACCAGGGGTGCCAGGCAATTGGTCGTGCAGGATGCGTTCGACACGATCTGGTCGCTGGCTTTAAGGGAGCCATGATTGACGCCATAGACAATCGTTGCGTCCACGTCCTTTCCGGCGGGCGCCGAAATCAGCACCTTCCGGGCACCGGCAGCGAGATGCTTTGCGGCGGCATCGCGGTTATTGAACAGGCCTGTGCATTCCAGGACCACATCGACACCGAGATCACCCCAGGGCAACTTGCTCGGGTCGCGTTCGGCAAGCACTTTTACGCGATCGCCATTGACTACGAGGTCACCGCCCTCAACCTTGACTTCGCCGGGAAACTTTCCATGAGCGGTGTCGAAACGTGTCAGGTGCGCATTGGTCTCGGCGTCGCCAAGATCGTTCAACGCAACGATCTGCAGTTCGGAGGTGCGGCCAGACTCATACAGCGCGCGCATGACGTTTCGACCGATGCGGCCATATCCATTGATGCCGATTTTGACTGCCATCTCTATTCTCTCCTTGCTGGCCGACGCATTGCCGGCCCTGTCAATTGTTGTCAACAAGACTGAGCGCAGTCTCGCAAATGCGCTCGGCGGTAAATCCAAAATGCTCGAACAGCAACTCCGCTGGCGCCGACTCACCGAAGCGATCGATGCCGATCACGCCGCCGTCGGTGCCGACATAGCGGTACCAGAAATCGCTGACTCCGGCCTCGATCGCGAGGCGTGACCGCACGCCCGAGGGCAGTACCGACTCGCGGTAGGCAGCGTCCTGAGCATCGAACAGCGACGTACAGGGCATCGAAACCAGCCGCACGCGCCGCCCCGCTGCCGCCAGAGTCTCGCGCGCCATGGCCGCGATTTGCACCTCCGAGCCAGTCGCGATCAGGATCAGCTCGGGCTCGCCCTCGCAGTCGCGCAACACATACCCGCCACGCGCAATCGCGGCAATCTGCGCCGCATCCCGGTTCTGGTGCGGTAGTCCCTGGCGCGTGAATACCAGCGCATTGGGCGCGTCGGTACTCTCCAGCGCGGCACGCCAGGCCTGCGCCGACTCCACGCCATCGCAGGGACGCCAGACATGCAGGTTCGGAATGATCCGGAGGCTCGCCAGATGCTCGACAGGTTGATGCGTGGGGCCGTCTTCGCCAAGGCCGATAGAGTCATGGGTAAAAACAAAGACCCCGGGCACCTGCATTAGCGCAGCCATCCGGATTGCGTTGCGCGCGTAATCGGAAAACGTCAGAAACGTCGCGCCATATGGCTTTATTCCGCCGTGCAGCCACAACCCGTTCATGATCGCGGCCATGCCGAATTCGCGTACGCCAAAATACAGATAGTTGCCGTTGGCATCGTCACCGGTCACGGCCTTCGAGCCGGACCAGTACGTCAGATTCGAACCGGTAAGGTCGGCGGAACCGCCGATCAGCTCCGGCAACAACGGGGCAAAACCCTCCAGGCACCGCAGCGATGCCTTGCGGGTCGCCACTGCGGCTGCCTCACTATTGATCGCAGAAATCACACTGTCCGCAGCAGTTGCCCAGTCCCGCGGCAGGTCACCATCGATCCGCCGCGCCAGTTCGGCAGCCAGCTCCGGATTGCGCGACCGGTAGTCGTCGAACAGCGCCTGCCATTGCGCCTGGTTCTGCGCTCCCCTGGCCCGGCTATCCCAGGCATCGGCAATGTCCTGCGGCACTTCGAACGGCGGATGGGGCCAACCGATGCGCTCGCGAACCAGAGCGATTTCATCGGCGCCCAATGGAGCGCCATGGGTCGCCGCGGTGCCCTGCTTGTTGGGCGAACCGTACCCGATCACCGTGCGGCAACAAATCAGGGTGGGCATCGATGTCTCGGCGCGCGCGGTCTCGATCGCCTGCCGGATCTCTTCGGGATCATGGCCATCCACGTCGCGGATTACCTGCCAGCCGTAAGCCCTGAAACGCGCCGGCGTGTCGTCGGTGAACCAGCCGCTCACCTCGCCGTCGATCGAAATGCCGTTGTCATCGTACAGCGCTATCAGCTTGCCAAGACGCCACGTTCCGGCGAGCGAACAGGCCTCGTGGGAGATCCCCTCCATCATGCAGCCGTCGCCCATGAACACGTAGGTGTGATGATCGATCAGCGGGAAATCCGGCCGATTGAAACGCTCCGCGAGAATCTTCTCGGCAAGCGCCATGCCCACCGCGTTTGCAATTCCCTGTCCCAACGGCCCGGTCGTAGTTTCGACCCCGATCGACAAATCGACCTCGGGATGCCCGGCGGTCTTGTAGCCCATCTGGCGGAAATTGCGCAGCTGCTCGAGCGGAAGATCGTAGCCGCTGAGATGAAGCAGGGAGTAAAGCAGCATCGAGCCATGGCCGTTCGACAGCACGAACCGGTCGCGGTTGAACCAGCGTGGATCGCCCGGATTGTGGCGGAGGAAGTCGTTCCACAATACTTCGGCGATGTCGGCCATCCCCATCGGAGCGCCCGGATGCCCTGAGTTGGCCGCCTGCACGGCGTCCATACTCAACGCGCGGATCGCGTTGGCAAGTTCTGTTCGACTTGGCATTGGATTTCTTAATGAATTAGGAGGGTTAAGGAATCTATTGTCTAATAAGCCGCCGGTACGGGCAACACGGGCAGGCAACGAAAACGCCGCGGCGAGCCGTTACTCACGCCATTTGATCGAACATCCGACACTTGCAATCTGTTCGGTCGGACCGCGGCCGGAGACCGCAACGGTCTGCATCGCCTCCAGCAATTCACGCCGCGCTGCAGCCGGCGCCGGCTCCCGACCGCCTTCGTCCAGGCGTCCGCGGTATTGCAACTCGAGCCGGGAGTTGAAGCCAAAGAAATCCGGCGTGCAGACCGCGCCGTATGCGCGTGCCGTGGCCTGCGTCTCGTCGAACAGATACGGGAACGGAAAATCATGTTCGGCCGCCAGACGCGCCATGTGCTCTGGCCCGTCCTGCGGGAAAGCCACAATGTCATTGGACATAATCGCGGCGCTGTTAACCCCGGAGTCGCGCAACCGCCGGGCATCTGCGACCAGCCGGTCGATAACGGCCTGAACATAGGGGCAATGGTTGCAGATGAACATCACCAGCGTGCCGCGCTCGCCCCTGCACTGCTCCAGCGTCCACACCCGACCATCGGGATCGGGAAGGGAAAATGCCGGCGCGCGCCAGCCAAAATCGCATATCGGGGTAGTCATCCTGACCATTTCAGTGGCTCTCCTTGCACACCCGGCCTGTCATGCATTATGACAGGCGAGACCCTATAATAACTGGTTTGCGCCCCCGCGATTTTCAGGTAAAGCCATGCTAGCAAATAGTCTTTTTACTTCCGAATCAGTCTCGGAAGGACATCCCGACAAGGTTGCCGACCAGATCTCGGATGCCGTTCTCGACGCGATTCTGAGCGAAGACAAGGACGCCCATGTCGCCTGCGAGACCATGGTCAAGACCGGCATGGCTATCATTGCCGGCGAAATCACCACATCGGCATGGGTCGATCTCGAGGAAATCACGCGTGGCGTCATTCTCGACATCGGTTACGACAGCTCCGAACTGGGCTTCGACGGCGCGACCTGCGCCGTGCTGAACGCCATCGGCAAACAATCCCCCGACATTGCCCAGGGCGTCGACCGCGATGCGCCGGAAAAACAGGGGGCCGGCGACCAGGGGATGATGTTCGGCTACGCCAGCAACGAGACCGAGTCGCTGATGCCGGCGCCGATACACTTCGCCCATGCGCTGGTCCGGCGCCAGGCTGAACTACGCAAGAATCACACGCTGACCTGGCTACGCCCGGATGCAAAGAGCCAGGTGAGCTTTCGCTATGAAAACGGAAGACCGACCGGCGTCGAGGCGATAGTACTGTCCACTCAACACGACCCGGATATCAGCCAGGCCAGCCTGCACGAGGCCGTCATGGACGAGATCATCAAACCGGTGATCCCCGCTGAATGGCTGAGCGCAAGCACCCGTTACCACATCAACCCGACTGGCCGGTTCGTAATCGGCGGCCCAGTGGGCGACTGCGGCCTGACAGGACGCAAGATCATTGTCGACACGTACGGCGGCATGGCCCGCCACGGCGGTGGGGCATTCTCCGGCAAGGATCCGTCAAAGGTTGACCGTTCGGCGGCTTACGCCTGCCGCTACGTGGCCAAAAACATCGTCGCCGCGGGTCTGGCCGAGCGCTGCGAAATCCAGATCTCCTACGCTATCGGCGTTGCCGAGCCCACCAGCATCAGTGTCGAAACATTCGATACCGGCAAGGTGGCCGAATCCGAACTGGTACATCTGATCGAACAGCACTTTGACCTTACGCCGTACGGGATCGTCACGATGCTCGACCTGAAACGGCCGATCTACCGCAATACGGCGGCCTATGGCCACTTCGGTCGCAGCGCCGAGCGGTTTTCCTGGGAACGCACCGATCGGGCAGAGGCCCTGGCCGGCGATGCGGCCGCGTGAAGGACAGACGCGTCCGAAAAAAACGAATTCATGAAGGAGCGTAAGATATGACCGAAGCCGCCGTCACAATGACGCCTGACTACAAGATCGCCGACATCGAACTGGCCGAATGGGGACGCAAGGAAATCGCGATCGCCGAGACCGAGATGCCCGGACTGATGGCGATCCGCAGCGAGTTTGCGGACCAGCAGCCTCTCGCCGGGGCCCGCATCGCCGGCTCACTGCACATGACGATCCAGACGGCGGTACTGATCGAGACCCTCGAGGCGCTGGGGGCGGAGGTCCGCTGGGCGTCGTGCAACATCTACTCGACCCAGGATCATGCCGCGGCGGCAATCGCCGCCGGTGGCACGCCGGTTTTCGCGTTCAAAGGCGAGAGCCTCGACGAGTACTGGGAATATACCCACCGCATCATGGAATGGGCCGACGGTGGCACGCCCAATATGATCCTCGATGATGGCGGCGATGCAACGATGCTGGTGATGCTCGGCTCACGCGCGGAACAGGACCGCTCGGTACTCGATAATCCGGGCAGCCATGAAGAACGCGCGTTGTTCACGGCCATTGCCCGCAGGCTCGACACGATGCCGGGTTTTTACTCCAGGATTCTGAAAAACATACAGGGCGTTACCGAAGAGACGACAACGGGCGTCCATCGCCTCTACGAACTGATGAAACAGGGCTCTTTGCCGTTCCCTGCCATCAACGTCAACGACTCGGTCACCAAATCCAAGTTTGACAATCTGTATGGTTGCCGCGAGTCGCTGGTCGACGGAATCAAGCGCGCGACGGACGTGATGGTCGCCGGCAAGATCGCGATCGTCGCGGGCTATGGCGACGTCGGCAAGGGCAGCGCTCAGTCACTACGCGGCCTCGGCGCCACCGTTTGGATCACCGAGATCGACCCGATTTGCGCGTTGCAGGCGGCGATGGAGGGTTACCGCGTGGTGACTATGGACGATGCCTGCGACAAGGCCGACATCTTCGTTACCGCGACCGGTAATTATCATGTCATCACGCACGACCACATGCTGCGCATGAAAGACCAGGCCATCGTTTGCAATATCGGCCATTTCGATAACGAAATCGATGTTGCCGGCCTCGAAAAATACGAGTGGGAAAACGTCAAGGACCAGGTCGATCAGATTATCTTCCCGGACGGCAAGCGCATTACGCTGCTGGCACAGGGACGGCTGGTCAACCTCGGCTGCGGCACTGGCCACCCGAGTTTTGTGATGTCGAACTCGTTCACCAACCAGGTGCTGGCGCAAATCGAGCTGTGGAATCACGGCGAGCGTTATCAGAATGAAGTCTACGTGTTGCCAAAACACCTCGACGAGAAAGTGGCACGGCTGCATCTCGGCAGAATCGGGGCGGACCTTACCCTGCTCACCAAGGAACAGGCCGACTATATCGGCGTGGGGCAGGATGGGCCCTACAAACCGGATCACTATCGGTACTGATCGAACGACGATATCAACAAAGGCGGCCTGCGGGCCGCCTTTGTCTTTACCGCCATGCTGACAGCCATCGCCGCCTACCTCATCGCCTCGCTGATCGTGTTGCGGATCGAGGCGAGACTGCTGCCAACGACCGAGAACGTCGCGGTCGTCGGCTGGATGACCGAGCGCATATACCTGCCGTTGCTGCGTTACGCCGCAGTTCTGGCCTTGCTGCTGTTCGGGTATCCGCAAATTTTCGGCATCACTGACGCCCCGACGCTGACTCAGTTGTTCGCGGACGACACCCGCCGCATCGATTTGCTGATGAATATCGGTCTCGCACTCAGCCTCGCACTGCCACTGATCCCGATAGCAAACCAGGTTCCCGGAATTATTTTGTCGGCGCAGGCAATTCTGACGGCGTGTGTACTGGTGTCCTGGATGGCGCCACAGATGGGAATCGCCGAGCCAAAATACTTCATGGGCTGGCCCGTTGTTCTCGCGGTCGCAAGCCTCAACGTGCTCGCCTACCTGATGGGACGCGCGTTGCTGGCGTTGTTTGCAGATGCGCACCGGACGCGGGGACACCTGTTGCTGATGGACGGGTTACGCTTGCTGGCCGAAATTCCGGCGGTTCTGATTTACACGTTCGCCCTCGGCCGCCAGTTTGGATAGACCCCGCTGCGTGGATCTAGTGGCGCTTGCGGGCGAGTGTCAGGCCGTCACCGATTGGCAGCAGCGACAGATCGATACGTTGATCGTCTTTCAAAAAGTGGTTCAGCTTCCGGATTGCGCGGGTATCCTCGTCCTGCTTGGCCGAGTCTATAACCGACCCGCCCCACAGCACATTGTCGATCGCGACCAGGCCGCCCGGGCGCAGCAGTTCCAGGCCGCGCTCGTAGTAGTGCCGATAGTTGGTCTTGTCGGCATCGATGAACATAAAATCGTAGTTGCCGCTGGCGCCAGCTTCCAGCAACTCGTCGAGAGTTTCCAGCGCTGGCGCAATTCTCAGATCGATCTTGTCCTCGACACCTGCCGCGCGCCAGAACGGTCGTGCGACAGCGGTAAATTCCGTGCTGACATCGCAAGCAACGACGACGCCGTCCGCGGGCAAACTGGCGGCGACGCAGAGCGTGCTATAACCGGTGAAAGTCCCGACCTCGAGACAACGGCGCGCACCGGTAAGTCGAACGAGCAGGCCCATGAACTGCCCCTGCTCCGGCGAAATCTGCATCGCCGCGTGCGGATGCTTTGCCGTGACTTCCCGCAACTCGCGCGCAACATCGGGCTCGCGCAACGAAACATCCAGAAGATAATCGTAGAGTGGATCGGTCATCGAAATCGTACGTGCAGACATAGCGGTATCCTTACGCGAGCGGGCGTTGCTATCATGAGGCCGGCTTAACAGTAGATTCAAGCATGACCGAGCCTCGGATGCAGACCTGGGCAATTTCGCCACGCGATGACGGGCGGCCGTTGCGACTGCTGCAACTGACCGACACTCATCTGTTCGCCGACCCCGGCGGGGTTCTGTATGGCGTCAACACCCGCAATTCGCTGACCGCGGTAATCGCCGCGATCAAACGCGCCGGAGAACGCCCTGACGCGATACTCGTTACCGGTGACCTGTCCCAGGACGAAAGCACGACCAGTTACCAAATTCTCCGGGACATGCTGGCGCAACTCGAAGCACCGGTGTTTGTATTGCCGGGCAATCACGACGATCCGGCCGCTCTGCGCGCGATATTCGACGCTAACGCGGCAAGCTATTGTGGCGTTATCGAGAGCGGGAACTGGCAAATAGCAATGTTGTCCAGCTGGCAGGAAAAGAATGTCGGCGGCCTGCTGGAGCCCGGCGAACTCGAGCGTTTTGCGCAGGTACTTGAGCGTGCGGGGAAACGCTTTACGCTGGCCTGTGTCCATCATCAGCCCGTGGCGATCGGTTCGGCCTGGCTCGACAGGATCGGGCTGGTAAACGGCGACGAGTTCCTTGCGATGGCACAAAGAGACGAACGCGTTCGCGGTATTCTCTGGGGGCATGTTCACCAGGTTTTCGATGAGTACCGCGGGCGCCTGCGGCTGCTTGCCAGCCCGTCGACATGCCGCCAGTTCGCCCCGCGATCGGACCAGTTTGCCAACGACGAGCTTGGTCCGGGTTGGCGCTGGCTGTCACTTTTCGCAGACGGAACGCTCGAGACCGAAGTGCAGCGCCTGGCAAGTGAGTGGGCAGCCGGTGAACCGGTATGAGTCAAAGCCGATGAGCACCAGGTTCAACCGCCACGAAATCGTCACCTATTATCTGCGTTTGCATGACTCGGGCCTCAATGACTCGCACAGCGGTAACATTTCCGGACGCAAAGAGCAGGCATTCTGGATAACTCCGAGCGGTGCCGGCGCGGAAACCCTGGCGGCAGCGGATCTCATCAAGTGCCCGGTTGACGGCCCGCTGGGCGCCGGCGCTTCGCTGGACGGCGCTCTTCATCAGGCGGTCTACCGCGCCCTTCCCGAGGCCGGTGCCGTGATCCACAGCCACGGCCCATACAGTATTGCGATGACCCTTGACGGCAGTGATTTCCGGCCGCTCGATTTCGAGGGTGAGTATTACTTCGACACAGTGCCCGTTCTGGATATTGCTTTCGACCGTTACACGGCCGACTCGCCGGCAGCCATTGCAGCAGCGCTACGCCAGGTGCCCGTCGCAATCGTCCGCGGACACGGCGTCTACGCGCGTGGTCGCGGGCTGAACGAAGCCTACAAGTGGAGCCGGTCACTCGAATCCTCGGCCCGCATCGCATGGCTGGCAAGAAACGCCGATGTGCGCGCTCCGGGTACGCCACGATGATGCCGGCACGCCAGCTGTTGCGTGCTTTTCTTCTGTTCTGGTGCGTTACGTTCTGCACCGCAGCGAGCGCACAAAATACACTTTGGCAGGTGCGCAGCGAGACCGCGACAATATACCTCCTTGGCTCCGTGCACCTGCTGCGGCACTCCGACTTTCCGCTGGATCCGGCACTCGACGCTGCCTATGAGCGGACCGATCTGCTGGTAACCGAGCTCGATCTGAATGCAGCCGATCCGATTGAGACCCAGGCCCTGATAAACCGCATCGGGCGCATCAGCAATGGCGATCTGGAGGACTGGATGGGAGCAATCGATTACCGGCGTGCCCACGAATTGGCTGCAGACATGGAGGTCGATCTGGACCGCCTGCGGGGGCTGAAACCGTGGCTTGCGGCGATAACGATATTACAACTGCAACTGGCGCGGCTCGGGTTCTCACCCGATCTCGGAATTGACTTTTACTTTGCCGGTCGCGCGAAAAGTGACGGCAAACCGGTTCTGGGACTGGAGACGATGGAGTTCCAGCTGGAGCAATTCGACAGCCTCAGCCAACAACGACAAAGCGAATTTCTGCTGCAGTCGCTCGAGGAAGCGGAAGATATTCCCGGCGATATCGAGGCGATGGTCAAAGCGTGGAAAAGCGGCGATGCCGCCGCCCTCTCCCGTGTGCTCGAGGAGGGCTTTACAGGCTACCCGGAACTCTATGAGCGGCTCGTCAAAAACCGCAATTCCAACTGGCTGCCGCAGTTGCTGGAATTGCTGAACGGAGACAAGGACGTTCTGGTCGTGGTCGGAGCTCTGCACCTGGTCGGCACCGGGAGCGTGATCGAGATGCTGGAACAACGCGGGTTCGCCGCGCAGCAGCTCTAGATTTCAACCATTTCGAAGTCTTCCTTACCTGCGCCGCAGTCGGGACAACGCCAGGAAAGCGGCACATCCTGCCACCGAGTTCCGGGCGCGACACCGTTATCCGGGTCGCCCAGTTTCTCTTCGTAAATAAACCCGCAGATGACGCACATGTAGGCCTTCATCGAGTGTTTCCTGCTTCGTTGTTTGCACTGATGGCGCGACATTCTACCGGAGCGCATGACCATTCGGCGAGACTGACGGGAAGAGTGCGCCATGAGTCGTTACAATGCGGCCTGCGGCAATTACAGGGAGCAACAGCGTGAGCCTTTTCAGCGAAGCGCAAAAATACATTCCGGGCGGCGTAAATTCGCCGGTCCGGGCATTCGGCGCGGTCGGCGGGGAACCGGTCTTTTTCGCCCGGGCGGAGGGCGCTTACCTGTTCGATGCCACCGGCAAACGCTACATCGATTACATCAACTCCTGGGGACCGATGATTCTCGGTCATGCGGCACCTGAGGTCGTGAGCGCCGTCCAGGAAGCCGCCGCCCAGGGGCTTTCCTTCGGGGCGCCAACCGAGCGCGAAACCACGCTCGCGAAAATGGTCTGCAATCTCGTACCGTCGATCGAAAAAGTACGGATGGTCAGTTCCGGCACCGAGGCGACGATGAGCGCGATCCGTCTCGCCCGCGGATTTACCGGGCGCGACAAGATCGTCAAATTCGAGGGTTGCTACCACGGCCATTCCGATTCGCTTTTGGTCAAAGCCGGATCGGGTGCGCTGACTCTCGGCGTACCGACCTCGCCGGGCGTTCCGGCGGCACTGGCCGAACATACCATTACGCTCTCATTCAACGACCTCGAGCAGGTCGAACAGGTGTTCGCTGAAATCGGCGGCCAGATTGCCTGCATTATCGTCGAACCTGTAGCCGGCAATATGAACTTCATACCGCCGATGGAGGGTTTCCTGCAGGGCCTGCGACGGCTCTGCGACGAGCATGGCAGCGTTCTGATATTCGATGAGGTGATGACCGGTTTTCGGGTAGCGCTCGGTGGCGCCCAGGAGCACTATTGCGTCGTTCCCGATATCACGACACTCGGCAAAGTCATCGGCGGCGGCCTGCCGGTTGGCGCTTTCGGCGGCAAAGCCGCAATCATGGACTACATTGCACCAACCGGGCCGGTATACCAGGCAGGAACGCTATCCGGTAACCCGGTTGCAATGGCCGCGGGGATTGCAACGCTGACCGGGGTTAGCCAACCCGGTTTTTTCGCAGCGCTGGGGGCGCGCACCCGGGCCCTGTGCGAGGGCCTGCAACAGGCTGCCGACGCAGCGGGCATCGGATTCGGAACGGAGCGCCTCGGGGGCATGTTCGGCTTCTACTTCTCCGACGAAACACCGGTGCGTTATTACCGCCAGGTCGTCGAATGCGACCAGCAACGATTCCGGAGTTTCTTCCACGGAATGCTCGAGCGCGGCGTTTATCTCGCACCATCCGCCTATGAGGCCGGCTTCGTCTCGGCCCGCCAAAGCGAGGAGG
>Ga0224504_10000872_pt1 | contig 13656 bp, 10 predicted proteins | sample SF_Oct11_sed_USG_3_FD_170160 | JGI IMG/M metagenome (GOLD analysis project Ga0224504, IMG submission 170160) | Sediment microbial communities from San Francisco Bay, California, United States - SF_Oct11_sed_USGS_24 | ecosystem: Environmental > Aquatic > Marine > Sediment | place: USA... | reverse complement strand
GAATCCGAATACGAGCCTTTGGTTTTACCAACCCGGGTTCCAGGACTGTTGGTCAATGGTTCCGCGGGCATTGCGGTTGGTATGGCCACAAATATTCCACCGCACAACCTGAATGAAGTCATTAATGCCACCATCGCCCTGATTGAAGATCCCGAGCTTAATATTGAAGGCATCATGGAACACATGCCGGGACCGGATTTTCCCACTGCCGGTTTGATCAATGGCGCGCAGGGGATACACGAGGCTTACCATACCGGACGCGGCCGCATTTACATGCGTGCAGTGACGCATGTTGAAACCAACGAAAGAAACGGCAAAAACTCACTGATCGTTACCGAACTTCCTTACCAGGTTAATAAAGCACGTTTGTTGGAAAAAATTGCTGAACTGGTTAAAGACAAAAAGCTGGATGGCATTACCGAGTTGCGTGACGAGTCTGATAAGGACGGCATGCGTGTCGTCATCGAGTTGCGTCGAGGTGAAGTACCGGAAGTTATTCTGAATAACCTGTACAAGCAAACCGTGATGCAGAACGTGTTTGGCATCAATATGGTTGCGCTGGTTGATGGTCAGCCCCGCCTATTGAACGTTAAGGAGATATTGCAGGCTTTTATCGGTCACCGCCGGGAAGTGGTAACACGGCGCACCCTTTTCGATCTGCGTAAGGCCAGAAATCGTGCCCATGTACTCGAGGGTTTAACAGTTGCTCTTGCTAACCTTGATGAACTGATCGAAATGATCAAGGCATCACCTTCACCTGCAGAGGCAAAAGAGCGCCTGTTAGCCAAATTGTGGGATCCAGGTCTTGTGCGTGCCATGCTGGGGCAGGGTGGTGCTGAGACTTCACGTCCCGAAAACCTTGATCCCGATTGCGGTTTGCAGGAGAGCGGCTACCAGTTGTCGGCGGTGCAGGCCCAGGAAATTCTCAATATGCGTCTGCACAGGCTGACCGGGCTTGAGCAGGAAAAACTAACAAAGGAATATGAGGAAATCCTTGGCACGGTTAGGGACCTGTTGGAAATTCTTTCCGACCCGGTTCGCCTGATGAGTGTTATTCGTGGGGAACTGGAAGAGATACTGGAAAAATATGGTGATGAACGTCGTACCGTTATTCTTGAAAGAAAGCTTGATCTCAGCCTTGAAGACCTGATCACCGAGGAAGACGTGGTTGTTACCATCTCGCATGCGGGATATGCGAAATCTCAATCGCTGGACCGTTACCAGGCACAGCGCCGCGGAGGCAAGGGTAAATCGGCAACTAAGGTCAAGGAAGAGGACTTTATTGACGAATTATTTGTTGCAAATACGCATGATACGCTTTTGTGTTTCACATCCCGTGGCAAAATTTATTGGCTCAAGGTATACGAACTTCCCCAGGCCAGTCATGTCAGCCGGGGCAAACCCATTGTCAATCTCCTGCCATTAGAGAAGGATGAACGAGTCAATGCCGTGTTGCCGGTTCGTGAATATTCAGAAGACCTGTTTGTGTTTTTTGCTACCCGTAACGGTATTGTCAAGAAGACCCCGTTAACGGCCTACAGCAATCAGCGTGCGAATGGAATCTGGGCGATCAACCTTGATGATGATGATGAATTGGTAAATGTTGAAATCGCACAGGGTGACAGCGAGGTCATGCTTTTCTCCAGTTCAGGCAAGTGCATCAGGTTTGCGGAGAGCAATGTAAGTTCTGTTGGACGGACGGCCAGGGGCGTCATCGGGATTCGCCTGCAGAAAGACCAGGAAGTGGTTTCAATGCTGGTATTGAATGAGGGTGATATCCTCACTGTAACCGAACGTGGCTATGGCAAACGCACAAAACCTGAAGAACACTCATGCCAGGGCAGGGGTGGTCAAGGTGTCATCGGTATACAGACATCTCCGCGCAATGGGAGGCTTATTTCCGCCTTACAGGTAACGGATGACGACGACATCATGTTGATCTCTGATGGCGGAACACTGGTGAGAACACATGCCAATGAGATATCTACGCTTGGTCGCAATACCCAAGGCGTAACATTGATTCGCTTAAGAGATGATGAAAACCTGGTCGGATTGGCCAGAATTCAGGTTGAAGACGAAGAGGAAGGCAGCGAGTCGGGTGAAGCCGAAGAATGAAGGGAAAGGATGAGTTTGCGTCCAGCGAACTCATCCTGTCTGCCTAACGGATAAAGGCGATTATTCCTTGTTGGTCGAAATACCCAGTAGTTGATATGGCGGGCACCAGCGTAGTGCGCCCGTCAGCAATGGCACAATACCAATTGCACCCCACCACGATTGATAATAGAAACCGGCGGCGATAATGGCCGCTCCGGCAACTAGACGAATAGCACGATCTGTTTTGCCAATATTGCATTGCATATTACTCTCCTTTCAGAGTGCAGCTAAAACCGATTCTGCAGAACTTACCCGAAACTCACCGGGAGCCTCGATCATCAAGTGAGTGACGATCCCGTCGTCAGCGACCAGCGCGAAGCGTTGTGAACGTTGGCCCATCCCGAATGCTGTTCCATCCAGTTCAAGTCCAAGTGCCTTGCTGAATTCACCGTTGCCATCCGCGAGCATGTCAATACCGTTTGCATTGGCGCTCTTACCCCAGGCGTGCATCACAAATACGTCATTTACCGCCATGCATCCAATCGCGTCAATACCCTTGTTTGCAAACTCATCAGCGAGTTCAACAAAACCCGGAAGATGATATGCCGAGCAGGTTGGTGTAAATGCACCGGGCACCGAAAACAGTACAACTCTTCTACCTGCAAAGTACTGGGTAGATAACAAGGGTTGCGGACCTTGTTCGTCCATTTCGCTCAGCATTGCTGATGGAATACGGTCACCTATCTGGATAGACATATGCGGGTTCCTTGTTAGTAATTGTCAGGCCGCTATTGCGGCTGAAATGGCGCTTAAAAGCTTTTCCGGGTTTACGGGTTTGGTGACGTAAGCTGTTGCGCCCTGTCGCATACCCCATATCCTGTCTGCTTCTCCATCCTTGGTGCTGACAAATATAACGGGGATTCTGCAAGTTGCCAGATCCTTGGATAACTTCCTGGTCGCCTGAAAACCGCTCATGCCCGGCATCACAACATCCATCAGGATGACATCCGGGCTTTCCTCACGGGCAACCTGAAGAGCTTCATCACCATTTTCTGCGCTGATAACATAGTGACCCCAATTTTCGATCAGGTTGCTCAGATTGAGAATCTGGGCTGGGGAATCGTCGACTATTAATACTTTTGCCATTGATACAAATCCATTTATTTTGATGCCCTCTTTAAGAATTATGCACCAAGTGAAGACAAAAATGCAGCATCCATTGCCGCTACCTAAAAATATTTATGAAAGTTTGACGACCGTTCGGCCCAGCGCGTTACCCTTCATCAGCAGGCCGAATGCTTCTCCCAGATTGTCCAGGCTGACCTCGTTGTTGACGATGGTTTCAAGAAACCTGGGACGCCATTCGTTTGCCAGGCGATCCCAAAGTATTTTCCTGATGTTATATGGAGTGTTAACCGAACTGATACCAATCAGGCTAACCCCACGTAATATCAATGGAAGATTGGTGGCATTTAATCCGATTCCACCTGCCATTCCACAGACCGCAATATTACCCCAGAGGTCAATCACACGGCTGATGCCCGATAGCATGTCACCACCAACACTGTCTATACAGCCTGCCCAGCGGATGGATTCCAGTGGTTTCTGGCCCCAATGAAGATCATGACGGGAAATGCACTGACGTGCGCCCAGCTCTTCCAGGTAATCAAACTGGTCGACTTTACCCGTGATGGCATGTACTTCATATCCGGCGCGTGTGAGAATATCGATCGCAAAGCTGCCCACACCGCCACTTGCCCCGGTTACGACTATGGGACCGGCTTGGGGTGTCTGTCCAAGCGCCTCCATCCGATAGAGAGAGATTGCTGCTGTGAAGCCAGCGGTGCCTATACCCATGGCCTCCCGGGTTGTCAGACCTGAGGGTAGGGGAATCACACTATTGCTATCCAGACGTAGGTACTGGCTGTAGCCACCATCGCGCTTTTCTGAAAGGTCACAGCCCGTGACCAGTACTTTGTCGCCCGGTGAAAACTGCTCACATTCTGATGAAACCACTTCACCAGCGACATCAATTCCGCCAATGAGTGGGTATTTTTTTAGAATTTTTCCTTTGCCGGTTGCAGCCAGGGCATCCTTGTAGTTAATGCTGGACCATTCTCCGCGAATGACAACATCGCCTTCGCTAAGGTCGTCGATACCGATTGATTCAATGCCGGAGCGATAACCCTCGGCATCGTTATGGATTCGAAATGCCTTGAATTTTTGCGGTACATTAGTCATTGAAGTTTTGGCCTCTTTTGGTGGTTAGTTTCCACGGTGAATTGCACGTTTATCAAGGTGCAGCGCCGCTTCATGCACTGCTTCTGAAAGGGTCGGGTGGGCGTGGACAATGCGAGCCAGATCCTCACTGGCGCCATGGAACTCCATGGTGACAACACATTCGGCGATCAATTCCGATGCATTCGGGCCGATAATATGCACACCAAGAATCTCATCTGTGACTTCGTCTGCAAGCATTTTTACCATTCCGGCAGCATCTCCCATCGCAAGACCGCGACCGGTTGCTGCAAACGGGAATGAGCCGCTGCGATACGCCACGCCTTCCTCTTTCAATTGCTGTTCTGTCTTACCTACCCAGGCGATTTCAGGGTCGGTGTAGATAACCCAAGGAATGGTATCAAAATGGATATGTGCCGCTTTGCCTGCAATCAACTCTGCTACAGCAATACCTTCTTCGGATGCCTTATGGGCCAGCATGGGTCCGCGAACACAATCACCCACTGCCCAAACACCGGGCACACTGGTTTGTGACTGCTCATTCACATCGATCTGTCCGCGCTCATTCAACGTAACACCACTGTCATCAGACAAAAGACCATCGGTATAGGGTTTGCGGCCGACTGCAACCAGTAAGCGGTCGAAGCTGATTTCGCTTTGACCCGTCTTGTCTTCAATTTTCACATTGACCACATCGCCATCTATATTGGCTGACTTGACCATTGTGCCGAGACGGATGTCGAGACCCTGCTTTTTGAATAAGCGACCAGCCTGTTTTGCAACATCATGATCTGCTGCAGGCAGGAACTCCGGCAGTGCTTCGAGCAAGGTAACCTTTGAGCCAAGCCTTTGCCAGACCGAACCCAGTTCCAGGCCTATCACTCCCGCACCTATGACACCAAGACGATTTGGCACTTCAGTCAGATTCAGGGCGCCTTCATTATCGATAATACGCTTGTTATCAAATGTCACATTGGGAATGGCGATTGGTACTGAGCCGGCGGCCAGAATAATATTTTGTGCCTCAAGCATGATTTTTTCAGTGGATGCATGCGGTGTAAATTCCACTTGACGGTCAGCCAGTAAGCGGCCACGGCCATGGAACTGTCTAACCTTGTTGGCTTTGAACAACTGGGCTACACCACCGGTTAATTTACTCACCACGTCGTCCTTGCGAGAGATCATTGTATTGATATCTATGCTGGCGTTGGAGACGCTGATTCCGTGACTCGCGTAATCGTGCTGTAAGTGATGGAAGTGCTTGGAACTGTCGAGCAGGGCCTTGGACGGAATACATCCGACGTTCAGGCAGGTTCCACCCAGCGCCGCTTTTCCATTCTTGCCCGTGTTCATGTCAATACATGCCGTACTCAATCCGAGTTGAGCCGCCCTGATGGCTGCTACGTAACCGCCAGGCCCTCCGCCGATTACAATTACATCAAATTTCTCAGTCATTGCTTTTTCCTGTTGGGGAAGAGAACCATTTTGTCGTTCTCATTTCCCGTTGTATTCAATTTTGGTAAGTGACTCTCTGTCCCCTGTCAGAAGGCCGGGCTACAGATCTAATAAAAGTCGCGCTGGATCCTCAAGCGCGTTTTTAACCGCAACCAGAAACAATACCGCGTCCTTGCCGTCAATAATTCGATGATCATAGCTCAAAGCAATATACATCATGGGTCTGACCACTACTTCACCTGCCTCAACCACCGCACGATCCTTGATGGTATGCATACCGAGAATTGCGCTTTGAGGTGGGTTCAACAGTGGTGTCGAAAGCAGAGAGCCAAAGGTGCCGCCGTTGGTAATTGAAAAGGTTCCGCCTTGCAGGTCTTCCAGTGTAATCGAGCCGTCGCGTGCTCTGCTTGCGAAACCCCTGATACCGAGTTCAGCCTCGGCCAGTGACAATTGCTCGGCATCTCTTAATATCGGCACCATCAGGCCACGTTCGGTCGAAACAGCAATCCCGATGTCCTGGTAACCGTGATACACGATTTCATCACCTTCCAGAGATGCGTTGACAATGGGGTATTTACGTAGTGCTGCACAGACCGCCTTAACGAAAAAGGACATCAGTCCCAGCTTAACGCCATGCTCCTTTTCAAAAGACACCTTGTACTTGGCACGAAGATCCATGACGGCTTTCAGGTCTACCTCGTTAAATGAGGTCAAAATGGCTGCAGTATTCTGAGCCTGTTTCATTCGTTCTGCGATGGTCGAACGTAATCGTGTCATCTTGACGCGTTCTTCCGGGCGTGAAGCGGTTGTTCCGGCATTGCGTACGTGATGAATAACGTCGCCCTTGGTGATACGTCCGCCGCGACCAGTACCGGCAAGCTGGCTGATATCGGCATGTTCCTCTTCAGCGACCCTTCGCGCGGCCGGACTCAATTTTGCTGTATCCGCATCAGCCTCCGGTGTGGATTCGACACTATCCGCCTTTGGCGCAGTTTCGGTCGGTTCCGGTACAGCTTCTACAGCACCTTCTTCAATCATGCCGAGGAGTTCGCCACTGGTGACTGTTTCGCCACTATCACGGGTGATTTTAGTAACCACGCCATCGACCGGCGAAGGTACTTCCAGCACCACTTTGTCGGTTTCTAGATCAACCAGATTCTCATCCCTGCGGATGCTGTCACCGGGCTTTTTATGCCATAGGGCGACCGTCGCATCCGCAACGGATTCTGGCAAAACCGGAACTTTAATTTCTGTGCTCATAGTCTTCCTCGTAATGGATTTGAGAAGCGACTGAATGCGACTTTCAAACCCGGTGCTGAATTTTAAATTCTTTGCTTGATCTCTTTCAATTCCGGACTCTAGTATCTCTGTCCGGCGCCGATGGTGATGGCTTCTGTAACCAGCCTTTTTTGTTCTTCCAAATGCACCGAAAAGTACCCCACGGCCGGAGAAGCCGAACTTGGCCGGCCGGCGTAGTAGAGCGCCTGTCCCTCATGCATATCGGAGCGAAGGTTGTGCATTGTCTGATACCACGCACCCTGGTTTCTGGGCTCTTCCTGACACCAGGCAATTTCGCAGTTGGCAGGATAGCTATTAAAAATATAGGATAATTCTGCATGCGGGATCGGGTATAACTGTTCAACTCTCACCACCGCGATATCTTCCTGCGGTGTTTCCGCAAGAGCTTCCATCAGGTCGTAGTAGACTTTGCCGGAGCACATCACCACGCGTTTGATACTGGATTTATCAACGTTGCGTTCATCATCAATGACCAACTGAAAACCACCACTGGCCAGCTCATCTAGAGTTGAAGTAGATGCCTTGTTTCTAAGCAGGCTCTTGGGTGTCATGACGATGAGGGGCTTGCGTGTCGACATAATGATCTGCCGGCGGATCATATGGAACATTTGCGCGGGTGTTGTCGGAACGCAGACCTGGATATTGTCATTGGAGCATAACTGCATGAAACGCTCGAGACGGGCACTTGAATGCTCGGGACCCTGACCTTCATATCCGTGGGGGAGAAACAGCACCAGGCCGCATAAACGGCCCCACTTGGCTTCGCCGGAGCTCAAAAACTGGTCGATTACAACCTGTGCGCCATTGACGAAATCACCAAATTGCGCCTCCCAGATGACCAGCGTTTCAGGTGCGGCAGTGGCGTAACCGTATTCGAACCCGAGAACAGCTTCCTCGGACAATAAAGAGTCAATAATAGTGACATCAAGCTGAGGATCTATTTCTGTCAACGGAGTGTAGGTAGAGCCATCAAGCTGGTTGTGTAAAACAGCATGCCGGTGGAAGAAAGTACCGCGTCCGGAATCCTGACCTACAAGCCGCAGGCCGGTGCCATTTCTGATCAAGCTGGCATAGGCTGCGGTTTCACAGAAACCCCAGTCCAGTCGCAATTTTCCGCGAGCCATTTTCTGCCGGTCGTCATAAATTTTCCTAACCCGTGGATGCAATGTGAAACCTTCCGGCAACTGCGTCATTTTTTCCGCCAGGCTCTTGATCTCGTCGATATTTACACCTGTTTCTATACCACTCCCGTCATATCCACCGTCAAGATCAAAGCTCTGCCATTTGGCGGCATGTTTGTTGGTGCGCGGGTGTGATTCAACATCAGCAACCTGTTCGCCATCATCCAGTTTACGGCGGTACTCATCCATCAGCATTTGCGGAAAATCAGGCTCTATGATTCCACGTTCTACCAGGTCTTCAGCATACTTCTGCCGCGTGGTCTTCATGTCGCGAATGGCTTTATACATCATCGGTTGTGTCGCAGAGGGTTCATCCGCCTCGTTATGACCGTGTCGGCGGTAACAGATCAGGTCTATAACGACGTCACGGTTAAACTCCTGGCGAAAATCACAGGCAATTTTCATGACATGATGCACCGCTTCAGGGTCATCGGCATTTACGTGAAATATGGGTGCATGCACCATCTTGGCGATAGCAGTGCAATACAGTGTCGAACGGGTGTCCAATAAATTGCTGGTGGTAAAACCTATCTGGTTATTGATGACGATATGCATCGTACCGCCAACTGCGAAACCGCGTACCTCCGACATCTGGAACAATTCCATAACCACGCCCTGACCGGAAAAAGCGGCATCGCCGTGGACCAGTATGGGCATGACAGTGTCTAAGGTGGTGTCCCTGCGACGAACCAGGCGTGCACGTGCAGAGCCCGCCACCACCGGGTTGATGATTTCCAGGTGAGATGGGTTAAATGCCAGCGCCATGTGCACTTCGCCGCCCGGGGTCTGAATATCGGATGCAAAACCCAGGTGATACTTAACATCACCAGGGCGGTCGGGATCGTTCTTGGCGTGATTGCCTTCAAACTCGTCAAATAACATCGAGGGGGACTTTCCGAGAATATTGACCAATACGTTCAGTCGTCCCCTGTGTGCCATGCCAATCACGACTTCTTCAACATCGTGGGCGCCTGCATAAAGCATCGTTTCATGCAGCAACGGTATCAGGCTGTCACCACCTTCAAGTGAAAACCTTTTTTGGCCGACGTATTTTGTGTGCAGGTATTTTTCCAGGCCTTCGGCTGCCGTCAACATTTGCAAAATGCGAATCCGGTCATCGGGAGTGACGTTGTAGAAACCCTGGGAACCCTCCAGTTTATTGCGCATCCAGTCACGCTTCGCGGTATCGACCATGTGCATGTATTCGGTACCAATGCTCTGGCAATAAACCCGTTCACACAACTCCAGGATGTCCTTGAGTTTCATACGTGGTGCAGCAACCGCAAGTGAACCTGTATCGAACTCGTGCTCAAGGTCATTGGTATTGAGGTCATGGAATTCGAGTTGCAGATCGTCAACCGGTGCATGGTGCGGCTTACCCATCGGGTCAAGCTTGGCGACCTCGTGTCCACGGATACGGTAGGAGTTGATCAGACGCGATACGCTGGCCTGTTTGTGATCGGTAAATTCGGTTGAGGTTCCCGGATATCCTCTATTGGACAAAGACAGATTACGAAAGCGCTCACCGACCTGGATATGACCGGTTTCAGGTGCTTGTGCGGCGGGCATGCTTTCAAAATACTTACGCCATTGTTCAGGTACTGCATCCGGATCTTCGAGCCAGGTTTCATACCATTTTTCAATAAAAGACGCATTGCCGCCGTAGAGGTGAGAGGTCAGGTATAACTGCTCCAGTTTTGAGCTCACTATTTCTTTGCCTTTCGGGTTCTGCCAGTTGAAGAAATAAAAGTGCTGAAACAATAAAAGTTGCAACACCCAAAAATGTTTTTTTGAAAAATTTCACAGCCTAACCTAACAGTATAACTGACAGAAGATGCGGATGGTAAGTGCATTGTGTCGAAGGTCTGGTTCTTTAAACGGGGTTGTTTTTTATATCGTTAGCGTTACGTTAATTCAGTCTTCACCTGTCAACAGAAAATGGCCGTTGTTGACCAGTCTTGTCAGCAATTCCAGTGATGCCTGATCCAACATGCCAGCCCTGATCCTGGGTTGTTCATATTGACACAGGGATTCAGCCAGTTGGATGCTGCAGTCGTATGACTGACCTGCAGCGTAGAGTCGAGCGCCTTCTGTACTTTCAATCCAGGTCAGGCGTGTCCAGGGGTTTCGGTGCAGCCTGGTCTCACCGCTTAGCGCATTGAGTAATTCTTTGGTCGTTATGGTCGCGGGTGGTGACATTGGATCATGCGCCAGTCTGAAACGACTCATAAAGGCAGCAAGGTAGTTGTCCAGGTTCTGATTAGTATCAATGCATTCCAGCATCAGTTTTCGCAGGTTTTGCAATGCAGTACGGTCAATTTCACCTGCACGGGTCGCGGCTTGAAGGCCAGGGTCTGTGTAGCGGCCACCCTGATGATCGGTGAAGGCTAGCCACTCGCCCCATCCCTGTAACAGATCTGCCACGGAGGGTGCACGGGAACCTATCGACCAGGTCATGCCTGGTTCCAATGCAATACCGTGATGGGCTACATTGGGCGGGAGGTAGAGCATATCGCCCGGTTCCAGTACCCATTCCTGTTCGGGTTCAAATTGATTCAAAACATTTAACGGGCAATTAGTCAGCATAGTGGAGTCAAAGGAATGGGCAATCTGCCAGCGTCGTTTTCCTTCAGCCTGTAACAGGAACACATCATATTGATCGACATGTGGACCCACCGAACCACCGGTGGCTGCGAAACTGATCATCAGGTCATCAAGCCGCCAGCGGGGGATAAAATCAAACTGCTGCATCAGATCCTGTAACGGGGCGTAATGTTTTTCTACGTCCTGTACCAGCAATGTCCAGTTTTCATCTCCCAGTTTGGCGAAATCGGCTTCGCTGAATGGACCATGTTCGAGTGTCCAGTCCGCCGCTTCAGCGGTTCCTTTTACCAGACGTGATTCGACCATTTGCTCACAGGCAAGACCCGCCAGATCATCTCCATCAAGCAGGGGTTCGAAACCTGTAATGGCCTGCCGGATCAGGCAGGGTTGTTTTTGCCAGTAATGCTCGAGAAACTGCTCAGTGCTGAATGAGCCCAGCGGGACGCTCATAAGCCCTTCCGGTCCAGAGAGTGGGCCATCTCAGCTGCATTGCCTGTATATGCTCCGGGCGTCAGTTTCAATAAGCGCTGTTTGGCAGATGCTGGAATTTCCAGTGTCTGGACAAACTCCACCAGTATTTCCGGGTTGATCGCTTTGCCGCGTGTCAGGGCTTTTAGCTGCTCATAAGGGTTCTCAATACCGTACAAGCGCATCACGGTCTGAATAGGTTCTGCCAGTACTTCCCAGCTTCTATCGAGATCGTCAGCGAGTGCCTGCTCATTCAATCGAAGTTTGCCCAGGCCTTTGAGCAGGGAAGCATAGGCGATCATGCCATGACCTGCGGCGGTGCCTATGGTGCGTAATACAGTTGAATCTGTCAGGTCCCGCTGCCAGCGGGAAACCGGTAACTTTTCCGCCAGATGGCTCAGCAGGGCATTGGCAACACCCAGGTTACCTTCGGCATTTTCAAAGTCTATCGGGTTCACCTTGTGTGGCATGGTGGAAGACCCGACTTCGCCGCTGATGGTTCTTTGGCTGAAGTAACCAATAGATATATATGCCCAGATATCCCGGCACAGGTCGATCAGAATGGTATGGTAACGGCTTAATATATGAAAGCTCTCGGCCATCCAGTCATGTGGTTCGATCTGTGTTGTCCATGGGTTCCAGGTCAGGTCCAGTGACTCAACAAACTGTTGGGCAAATAGCGGCCAGTTTAGCTCCGGGCATGCACTTATATGTGCATTGAAATTACCGACCGCGCCGTTAATCTTTCCAAGTATGGGTTGTTGTGAAAGTTGATCAACCTGCCGTTGCAGACGTACTGCCACATTGGCTATTTCTTTACCCAGGGTGGTGGGGGAAGCTGTCTGCCCGTGAGTGCGTGACAGCATGGCGACATCAGCATATTCGCTGGCCATGCCATGCAGGGTGCAATGTATGTCTGCAAATACCGGCATCAAAAGGCGCTCACGCGCATCCAGCATCATCAAGGCATAGGAGAGGTTGTTAATGTCCTCAGAGGTACAGGCGAAGTGCAGAAATTCCGACAGCTTGTTGAGTTCATCCTGCTTTTCAAAGCATTCTTTAAGATAGTACTCAACGGCCTTGACATCATGGTTTGTGGTGGCCTCGATGGCCTTGACCCGTTGTGCCGAGTCCAGGTTAAAGTTTTGAACCAGGTCATTGAGAAAGGTATTGGCTGTTTCGCTTAGGTTTGATACCTGTGGAAAATCAGCGCTGGCGGCCAGTGCCTGGAACCAGCGAATCTCAACAATAACCCGGTAACGGATCAATCCGTATTCACTGAAAACTTCACGTAGGCTGGCGGTGCGATTTGCATATCGTCCATCAACGGATGAAACGGCGGTCAGAGATGAAAGTTGCATGATTTTTTGGCTCTGTTTGAGGCTGCGTTATGATACCACTGACATCCGTGATATGGGCAGGGAAAGCACCTGCTTTTTCAATGAAGAATTGAAGTGTTTCCCGGATTCAGCTGAGATCACCCTAAGCCCCGCCGGGGGTCGAAGCAGTTGCGAGCGACGGATACGTATACTTGCTGCCGGTCGTTGGCCACGGCATTTCAGTACCCTGAGCTGAAGGTCGCCATCATCTGCTGTCAATTTCAATCGTAATGCGGCGGGTGATGAGGTGCTTACAGCTTTACTGTCCTGGAACAAAAAAACGGTTTTTTGCGTACGCTCTGCTGCCAGTTGTAAACGTCGCAACTCACTAAAGGAAGGGCTGTCAGGCCAGGCCAGCAGTACACCGCCGGATATGCCGCGTACGACCTGCTCACAGGCCCATAACGATTCGCCCCTGTTCTGTGTGCGAATTAACAGTAATTTTTCCAGTGCCAGGCCGTGACCATGCAGGGCAGGCGGGTAGGGTATCCAAGGCGGATCGATCATGCTTATCCAGTGGTCCTCCCGGCTAAGCCGTGCCAGCAATGGCAACAACAGGCTCAGTTCCCCGCAACCGGCCGTATCATTGACGAGTTCTGTAATTGCACCCTGTGGCCAGCCACCGCCGGGCAGTGCCTCATCCAGGCTGGCATGGCCGCTGCTGAGTGTTGCTATGCGGTGCGAAACCTGCTTGCCGCGCCATAGCATGGGGTGAGAGCTTAATGTTGATATCCGTGCAGATGTCACTAGTGCCACTGCTCAGCTTTCCAGACGAGGCCGTATAACTCCCACGGCGTGACCCTCGATAACAAGTTCCTGGTGGCGCAGGTCGATCTCGATCGGCTGAAATTCTGGATTCTCCGGTAACAGGCTGACACGGTGACCACTGCGTTTAAAACGCTTGACTGTTACTTCATCATCAAGGCGTGCGACCACAA
>Ga0224504_10000871_pt1 | contig 13658 bp, 9 predicted proteins | sample SF_Oct11_sed_USG_3_FD_170160 | JGI IMG/M metagenome (GOLD analysis project Ga0224504, IMG submission 170160) | Sediment microbial communities from San Francisco Bay, California, United States - SF_Oct11_sed_USGS_24 | ecosystem: Environmental > Aquatic > Marine > Sediment | place: USA: California... | reverse complement strand
CACGGTTTTGGACTCCGGCCCGGGACTACCCCGCCCACTGTGTCTAGACTCCACAGTTCTTAACAGAATATGGACATCACGGGGAATTACCCGGTTTGCCAGGGATTTGGATTTGAACGGGCGCCAAAGCATCTCAATCGCTGTCCTGACGGATAATCAGGACGACGTCGAACTGATTAACAGTGCACTGCGCGACGCGGGCCACGCGGCGCATTGTCACTGGATAGCCAGTTCCAATCGACTGGCCGATACGTTGGCTGCCGAGCTTGTTGAACTCCTTGTATTGAACTGCGACCGCTACCCCGATTCCATTCGCCAGGTCGTCAAACAGAAAGACCGCTACAACCCGGAAGTCCCGGTCATCGCCATGCAGCAACATGCCGATGAAGAGAGCATCGAATCCGCCATGCGCTCGGGCGCCTGCGACCTGGTTTCCCTGGGACTCAAGAAACGCCTGCAGTCCGTCGTGACGCGTGAATTGCGCGCACTGCGCGTTGAACGCGCGCTGAACTCCACGTTGCAGTCGGCGACCGAATACAAGAAACACCTCAAACATCACATGGCGGCGTCGGCCAGTAGCTACGCCCTGGTCCAGGAAGGCATATTCAACGACGTCAATGACGCCTGGCTGCAGCAGTTCAAGCTGACGGATAAGGGCGAACTCATCGGACTGCCCTTGATGGACTATTTTGAGCCCGAAAGCCGTGCGGCACTCAAGGGCGCGCTGGTGGCGACGGTTGCGGGCAAGTGGCAGAAAGACGAAAAGCTGATCGTCAAGGCACATATCGACTCCGGAGAAGCGGAAGACCTGCACCTTGAATTCCGTAAGATCGATCTCGACGACGGTCCGAATGTGCAGATTCGCATTGCTCCGCAATTGAAAGTTGCGGACGAGCCTACCAAGCTCGTCCACGACGCGCTCAAACGCGACCCGACGATGCTGTTTTTTCACAGGGCACAGTTTCTCGAACGAATTACCAAGCGACTAAAACGCAAGCCCGCATCCGGCACGCATTGTCTTGTCTATATCAAGCCCGACAATTTCCGCTTGATTCGTGAAAAGGTCGGCATCATCCAGTCGGAAGAAATTCTCGCCCAGTTCGCAGAGGTGGTGCGCAAACGCATGCATCCGCGCGACGTTGCAGGACGCTTCGAAGGCACCTCTATCATGGTGTTGCTGGAACGTGGCAGTGCCCGTGACGCCCAGGTCTGGGGTAAACAGCTCATCGACCACCTCTCGACGATTACCTTCGAGGTTGGCGAAACGTCGACGCAGATGACGTGCACGGTTGGGGCCTGCGGCGTCAATGAAGTCTTCAGCAACCTGGAAGAATTCGTCGCCGCGACTGTCAGCGCCTATGAACTTGGCAAGGAAGCCGGCGGCAGCACCTCGTGCCTGAGTGAGTCGGCCGACGAAGATACGAAACAGCGGGAGTTCGACGCCATCTGGGTCAAACACCTCAAGTCCGCGCTGATGGACAATCGCTTCCGCCTTGCGCAACTGCCGATCGCCGGTCTACGCAGCGACTCGATTCAGATGTACGACCTGCTGGTCCGTATGATCGACGAGCAAAACAACTCCGTATTGCCCTCCGAATTCATCCCGGCGGCCGAACGTAACAACATGATGAAGAACATCGACCGCTGGATGTTGACCGCGGCCATGGAGTTCTGCTCCAACAATGAAGCCGACCGCGTATTCGTACGGCTGTCGAGGCAGTCAATCACTGATTCGAGCACGCCGGCATGGATGCAACAGAAGATGGATGAGACCGGCTTCGATTGCTCACGTCTTGTCGTACAGGTTCCAGAGACCGACGCCGCAAAACACATCAAGCATACCCGGGAGCTCGTGAAGCACACGCGCAAGCTCGGCATTGGCTTTGCCATTGAGCACTATGGTGTCGATCAGGAACGTTTCCAGATGCTCGATATTCTGAAACCCGACTACATCAAGATCGATGGCGAACTCATGCACACATTGATGACCGATGAGTCCATGCAGGGTGCCGTCAGCAAGATTGTCAAAGCGGCACAGGCACGCAATATCAAGACGATCGCAGAGCGTGTCGAAAACGCGAATGCGATGGCCGTGCTCTTCCAACTGGGTCTCGACTTCATGCAGGGACATTATGTCCACGAGCCTGAAGTAGTCCTTCAGGACAGCAATAGCGGCGTAACCAATACGCTCGACGAACTGGCGGCCGCGCACGCCACCTGACACCCAGAAAAAGTGTGATGCAAGTCACACAGTGCTGTTGGAACCACCCGCTAACGCTGCATACACGGTAAAAACTAGAATAGCTTCGCAGCTACAGATGCGCGCTAATTCTATTCTACGTATTGCAGGAACACCGGGGTACTTGAAGTGAAGAAAACTCTCTATCCGTACAACACCATAGATCGTGCGACGACGCGCGCTCTGCTGCCACTTGTCGCAATCGGTGGTGGCCTGGCAGTGACGCCAGCGATGGCTCTGGAACTGGGCGAACTGACTGTTCAGTCCAGCCTGGGCCAACCCCTGCGGGCGAGTATCGCTTACGCGCTGGCGCCCAATGAGATGTTGAGTAATTCCTGTGTTGCCGTCGGTGGTGGCCGTTCGACGGGTGGCTTGCCGGGCATCGGCAAGAGCGCCGTCAGCATCACCGATAGTGCTATCGTCATTACTGGCGAGACCGTTGTTCGCGAGCCCATGCTGGGCACGCGCGTGACGATTAACTGCCCCTACACCCCGAACCTCAGCCGCGAATACATGTTGTTTGTCGACCCGGCGACGGTTGCACCAGTGCTTGCTGCACCGGTCGCGGCCCCGGTTGTTGAAGCAACGGTGCAGCCCGCAGCGCGCACGACAACCCCTCGCACCACAAGAACAGCCCCGCTGGACACCACTCCGATCGGACAGTCGACCCGCTACCAGGTGAAGGCTGGCGAAACGCTCGGCGACATCGCCGGACGAATTGAAAACCGCTCAATGAGCCTCTGGCCCGCCGTTAACGCCATATTCGAAGCAAACCCCGGTGCGTTCATCGACGACGACCCGAACAAGCTTAAGGCCGGCAGCTGGCTGACGATTCCAGGCTTCGCCGGCTCGGCGCCCGTTGTTGCCGATACAGCTGCACCGGCCCAAGTGGTCGATGGCTCAGTCTACGAACCACCGATTCTCGAGGAGATCACCGAGTCTGTGGCTGAGAAAGCCGCTGTTGAGAGTCCGGTCGTTGAGGATGCGGTCGCCACGACCAGCCTCCGCGAATTGCGTCCAGGCGACGTCGTCATGGATAGCGAGAACCCATACGCTGAACCTCAGAGCACGGTCCTTATTCCAGACACCGAGCTTGAAGGTCCAACAACGACATCCGAATCCCCGAATGTCCCGACGGCGACAATCGCGACCGAAACGAGCAGCGAGCCTGGGTCGATGCTTGCATGGTTTGTCGGTGGCGGGGTCGCGATTCTCGGTCTGCTCGTCCTGTTTGGTCGTCGTATTCGAAGCCGTTTCGGTTCAACCCCCGTCGGCGCCATTGCAGCCACTGCTGCGAGTTTCGAACAGGATGTTACCGATTACGATATCGACGATGATTCTCCAACTGAGGAGAACCTGGCACTTGATGCCGACCTCGTGCTGGGTACGGGCCTCTCGCAAGGTACCGACATGGATATCGCGCAGGACTTCGGTTTCGCCGCGACGACAGAACTCGACATCGAGCTGCCGTTCGAGCCGGAACCAACGGTTAGCGAAACCGACATCCTGCCGCCGCTGCGCGACAAGATGGCGTCGATCCTCGAGAGCGAAGTCCTTCCTGAAGACGACGACTACGATATGTCGGTCATTATGGACGCAACCAAGATGCCGCAGCACGAGGAAGTGACCGAGCGCGACCTGAAAGCTGTCGAAGTGGTGTCAGATAACGAGACGCTGATTTCCGATGACTATACGATTAGCAAGGAAGTCGAGTACGACATTCTCGAGCAGGATTACGAGGATGAAATGACTGCTACACAGGCACTGAATCTCGAGATCGCCCGTGCGGCCGCCGATCTGAAAGCGACGCTCGACGGAGCAGAAGATCCCACAGCAGAAATACCGCTGGCCACGGTCACGGAAATCGACGTCACAGCGGAAATGCCCGTCCAGCAGGAAGACGATACGATCGAGACGGCTCTGCAGACCGATCCCGGCGACACGGCAGCCGTCACGATCAACCTCGCCGCGGACGACAAGACGGCCGAAATGCCGGTTGCGAACGACGACGAGACAGCCGAGATGGAAATCTCGGGCGGAAAACTCGGGTAACGGGGTACCGTTACTCGACGCCGACGAGGCGCTCTACTTTTCGCCAGCCCTTCGGCAGCATACTGCCGCGTAGTGCCCTGTCACCGTAGTAATCATCGAGGTCATTCCACTTGATCGTCATCTTGCGCGTTCCCGTGTAAACCTCGAGGTGCCCGTCTTCCGGCACTACAGCCGCTGCGACCATCTTTTCAACGCCGCTCTTGTATTTCGGGCCCGGAATATTGATGAGCTTGTTGCCTTTGCCCTTGGCAAGTTCGGGCAGCTCTTCCATCTCGAATAACAACAGTCGGCCAATGGAGCTTATGGCCGCGATCAGGCACTCCTTATCTGCTGGCACCCGTGCCGGCACGACGGCTTTGCCGCCCACCGGCACACGCAGCACCGCCTTACCGGCCTTGTTGCGTGAAACCAGATCGGTGAGCGTGGCGATGAATCCATAGCCGGCATCACTGGCGAGCAGGTACTTCTGTTCGCTGTCGCCGATCATCGCGCCACAGAAAGCCGCGCCGTCGGGTGGCTTGAAACGGCTGGATAGCGGCTCACCCTGCCCGCGCGCCGACGGCAATGTGCCTGCGACGACGCTGTACACACGTCCGGTGCTGTCCAGGAACATCGCGAGCTGGTTGCTGCGGCCCTGCGCGGACGCAAGGAAGCTGTCGCCCGAACGATAATTCAGCGTGCCCGGATCGATCTCGTGGCCTTTTGCAGCACGCGCGTACCCGGCCTGAGACAGCACTACCGTCACAGGCTCACTTGCGACCAGTTGCGTCTCGTCCAGGGCCTGCGCCGCTTCGCGTTGGACAATCTCGGTGCGGCGTTCGTCGCCATAGGCTTCCGCATCTTCAAGAATCTCTTTCTTGATGAGTGTCTTGAGCCGCGCCGCACTACTGAGCGTCTTCTCGAGCAGGTCACGTTCTTTCTGCAATTCGTCCTGCTCGCCCTTGATCTTGAACTCCTCAAGCTTGGCGAGATTGCGCAGACGCAGGTTGAGGATGGCTTCAGCCTGGATATCCGACAGCTTGAAGCGCTTCATCAGTACCGGCTTTGGCTCGTCCTCTTCGCGAATGATGGCGATGACTTCGTCGATACTGAGGTAGGCGACCAGCAGGCCGTCCAGGATGTGCAGGCGATCATTGACGATCTGCAGGCGATGGCCGAGGCGATTCCTGACGGTCTCTTTACGGAACGTCAGCCACTCCTTGAGCATCTCCAACAGGTTGAACATTCGTGGCCGGCCATCGAGACCGATAATGTTCATGTTGACGCGCAGCGTGCGCTCCAGCGATGTCGTCGAAAACAGGTGCGACATGAGCTGGTCGACATCGACACCGCGCTTCTTGCTGATGACGAGACGCGTCGGGTCCTCATGGTCCGACTCGTCGCGAAGATCGTCCACCTGCGGCAACTTCTTGGCACGCATCTGCGCCGCGATCTGCTCCTGGATCTTGGCGCCCGAGATCTGGTACGGCAGCGACGTTATGACGATATCCGTGCCTTCCATCTTGTAGGACGCCCGCAGTCGCAGCGTGCCACCGCCGGTCGTATAGATTTCGCGGATGTCGTCCTGCGATGAGACGAGTTCACCACCCGTCGGGAAATCCGGTCCCTTGATGTGTTTCATGAGATGGGCGATCGTCGCCTTCGGATTGTCCAGCAGGTGTATGAGTGCGCTCGTCACTTCATTGAGATTGTGCGGCGGCACGTCAGTCGACATGCCGACGGCAATACCTGTCGTGCCATTGAGCAGCAGGTTCGGCAGGCGCGCCGGCAAGACGACGGGCTCCTTGAGCGTCCCGTCGAAGTTCGGCGCCCAGTCGACCGTGCCCTGCCCGAGCTCCTGCAACAGGCTCTTTGCGTACGGGGCGAGGCGCGACTCGGTGTAGCGCATTGCGGCAAACGATTTCGGATCGTCAGTCGACCCCCAGTTTCCCTGGCCGATGACGATCGGGTAGCGATACGAGAAGTTCTGCGCCATCAGCACCATCGCTTCGTAACACGCGGAGTCGCCGTGCGGATGAAACTTGCCGATGACGTCGCCAACTGTGCGAGCCGATTTCTTGGGCTTCGATGATGCCGAGAGACCGAGTTCGCTCATTGCATAAATGATGCGACGTTGTACCGGCTTCAGCCCGTCGCCAATCTGTGGCAGTGCGCGATCGAGGATGACGTACATCGAGTAATCCAGGTACGCACGCTCGGTGTACTCCTTGAGCGGCTGCTGCTCAACGCCGTCGAGATTGAGGCTGTTCTGCATGGATGTCATATTTCTGCCAGGTTGCCCTTGGATTCAAGCCAGTTGCGGCGGTCTTTGGAGCGCTTCTTGGCGAGCAGCATGTCCATTAGCTGATCGGTCTTGTCGCTCCCGCTGATCGTGAGTTGCACAAGGCGGCGCGTGTCGCGATTCATCGTCGTGTCACGCAGCTGCTCGGGGTCCATCTCGCCGAGACCTTTGAAGCGTGTGACCGTCACCTTGCCTTTCTTCTTTTCTGCCTCGATGCGGTCGAGGATGCCTATGCGCTCACCTTCGTCGAGCGCGTAAAACACTTCTTTACCAACGTCGACGCGATAGAGTGGCGGCATCGCGACATACACATGACCTCCAAGGATCAGTTCGCGGAAATGTCTCAGGAACAAAGCACACAGCAGGGTCGCAATGTGCAGGCCGTCCGAGTCGGCGTCCGCCAGGATGCAGACCTTGTGGTAACGCAGGCCGCTGATATCGTCAGTACCGGGATCGACGCCGATCGCAACGGAAATATCGTGCACCTCGGCCGACGCGAGAATTTCGGCTGTATCGACTTCCCAGGTATTCAGAATCTTGCCACGGAGCGGCATGATTGCCTGTGTCCTGCGATCGCGAGCCTGTTTAGCAGAGCCGCCAGCTGAGTCACCCTCAACAAGGAACAGCTCGCAAAGCTCAGGCTCCTGCGAGGTACAGTCAGCCAGTTTGCCCGGCAATGCCGGTCCCGAAACGATTTTCTTGCGCACGACTTTCTTGGCTGACTTGAGGCGCTTTTGCGCCTTGGTAATCGCCAGCTGTGCGATTAGATCGCCGGTCTCCGGATGCTGGTTCAGCCACAACGAAAAGTTGTCCTTGATAACGCCCGCGACGAAGGTTGCCGATTCGCGCGATGACAGTCGTTCCTTGGTCTGCCCCGAGAACTGCGGGTCTTCGAGCTTGGTGCTCAACACGAAGCTGAGCCCGTCCCAAATATCCTCTGGTGCCAACGCCACACCGCGCGGCAGCAGATTCCTGAAATCGCAGAACTCACGCAGCGCATTGGTTAAGCCGGTACGCAAACCATTAACGTGCGTGCCACCCTGCGGCGTGGGGATCAGGTTAACGTAGCTCTCCGTGACTGATGGCCCACCATCGGTCGTCCAGACCAGTGCCCAGTCAATGGCTTCGTTATTGCCTTTCAGGCTGCCGGAGAACGGCTCGGCCGGCAGCGTCTCTCCCCCGCCGATGGCTTCAAGCAGGTACTGCTCGAGCCCGCCTTCGTACTGCCATTCGAACGTCTCTTTGGGCTTCTCGACTTTCAGGCTGACTTTCAGTCCGGGGCAAAGCACTGCTTTCGCGCGCAATGCATGCTTCAAGCTCTTGACCGATATCTTGGTCGTGTCGAAGTATTGCTCGTCGGGCCAAAAGCGAATCGTCGTCCCGGTGTTGGCTTTGCCAACCTTGCCAACGACTTCGAGCTTGCCGCGCTTCTTGCCGCCGGCAAAGGACATGTTGTATTCCTGCCCACCGCGACGAATCCACACTTCGAGATTTTTCGACAATGCGTTGACGACCGAAACACCGACGCCGTGCAGTCCGCCTGAGTACTGGTAATTTTCGTTCGAGAATTTTCCGCCCGCGTGCAGGCGCGTCAGGATGAGTTCGACGCCCGGGATTTTTTCCTTCGGGTGCTTGTCGACGGGCATGCCGCGACCATCGTCGCTGACCTCCAGCGAGCCATCCTTGTAGATCATGACGTCGATCTTCTTGCAGTGACCCGCAAGTGCTTCGTCGACGGAGTTATCGACAACTTCGTGCGCCAGATGATTCGGGCGTGAAGTGTCGGTGTACATGCCAGGCCGGCGCCGGACAGGCTCGAGTCCGCTGAGGACTTCAATGTCCGCAGCGTCGTATCGTTTAGTCATCGATTAGAATGCAAGATTAGAAACCACCAGGTTGTGCCCGGCCGGATTCTAGCGTTAATCGAGATCGTTGACGAGGGATTCCCGGATATTGGCAGGAACCGGGCAGATTTCGACCCGATAGTTTTCGTGATCGATCCCGGCGGTCAGCGCGGCGCCGTCCTTGAGCGACGCTGCCTGCTCGGGTGGCAGCTCGAATCGCAGAAAATGCACGGCTGATGTCTTGTCTTCGTCCGCGCGTTCGAGGTCCTCATCGGCAACGGCGAACACCCGATCGAAGTCTGCAACCTGCACGTAGATTCGGTCCTCGATACCCACGAGCTGCGTCAACATGGCACGCCGCTCTTCCGCTTCTGCAAACTCGACCATGAAAGTCGCCTTCCAGTTGCTCCCGTCAGGAATCAGCGGATTGTAGGCATCGAGTTCCTCATTGATACCATCGGCTTCAAAAATGCGCTCGATGCGAAGCATCTCCTGCACCTGGTATTGCATCGTAAGGCGGTCTTCAAAATACAGCGCGGCATTGGTGCCGAGCGCAAGACGGCGGTCACGTTTGTGCGCAAGCACTTTGTCTCGAAACGCCGGGCGTGACTCGGCATATTGCTCGAGGCTGAATAAATCGTCTCTGCTAAGTTTTTGCATTAGATTCCGTAGGCCTTGCGCAGCAGGCTCATTGGGTTATTGGCTGAATGATCGTCGAGATCCTGCACGATTTGCTCTGCAGCCATCGGGCAGTCACTCGTAAAGTGATCCGCGCCGCCCTTCTTGACTTTATTCACAACGGGTCGGGCGATCTTTTTCGAAATATCGTGAAACTCTTTTTTGACAGCGTACGTGCCGTCATGTCCCGAACAACGCTCGATGACTTCGACGCTGGTGTCCGGCACCAGTTCTAATGTATCGCGCGTCTTCAGTCCGATATTCTGCACGCGCAGATGACAGGGGACCTGGTACGTTACTTTGCCAAGCGGACCGGCGAAGTCCGTTTTCAACTGACCATCCTTGTGCCGCAGCATCAGGTATTCGAACGGGTCGTACATGGCATCACGAACCTTGAGGACATCCGCATCGTCCGGAAACATCAGCGGTAACTCCTGCTTGAACATCAATGTGCAGGACGGGATCGGCGTTACGATATCCCAGCCCTCATCGACCATCGCGGCGAGAATCGGCACATTGACCTCTTTCGCCTTCGCGACTGACTCAAGGTCACCGAGCTCAAGCTTCGGCATGCCGCAGCAAACTTCCTTGCTGGCCATGCGCATTGCGATGCCGTTGTGCTCAAACACCGCTACCAGGTCTTCGTTGACAGCCGGGTGATTGCGATTGCAGTAACACGTCGTGTACAGCGCCACCTTGCCGGTCGTGCCCGCGGCTGGCTTTGCGTCAGCAGCTGGCGCGTCCTTCAAACGAGACAGGCGCTTGCGCGCTGTCTTCGAGTGGTAAGGAGGAACAGGTGCCTTCTTGTGCACACCCAGCGTCTTCTCCAGCAGTGCACGGCCAGCCTTGCTGCGATTGGTCGCGTTAACGGCGTTGACCACGACCGGTATGCCGGCAAGTTTGCCTACCTTGTCGGTGGCACTGAGAATCTTGTCGCGCGTTGATGCACCTTCTTTCTTAAAGCGTGCGGCCTTGGCGCGCAGCATCAGGTGCGGGAAGTCGACGTTCCATTCGTGCGGCGGCACATAGGGGCACTTGGTCATGTAGCACATGTCACACAGGTAACAGTGGTCGACCACCTGCCAATAGTCATCTTTGGCGACGCCATCGACTTCCATCGTGTCCGATTCATCAACGAGGTCGAACAGGCTTGGAAACGAATGGCAGAGATTGAAACAGCGACGACAACCGTGACAGATATCAAATACCCGCTCAAGCTCTTTGAACAGTGAATCGTCGTCGTAGAATTCGTCAGACCGCCAGTCGAGCGGATGACGTGTAGGCGCCTCGAGGCTGCCTTCTCGTTGGCTCATGGAATGTTAGCCGGGCCTTGCGGCCCGGCTATCCAGATAGAATTAATCGTCGAGTGAGTCCAGAGCTTTCTGGAAACGGTTGGCATGCGAACGCTCGGCCTTGGCCAGCGTCTCGAACCAGTCCGCAATCTCGTCAAAATCCTCGTCGCGTGCAGTCTTGGCCATACCCGGGTACATATCGGTGTACTCGTGGGTCTCGCCGGCAATGGCTGCCGCGAGGTTCTGCGACGTTGAACCAATCGGAAGACCCGTAGCCGGATCGCCCGTCTCTTCGAGGTACTCGAGATGGCCGTGTGCATGGCCGGTCTCACCTTCAGCCGTGGAACGGAACACAGCAGCAACGTCGTTGTAGCCTTCGACGTCTGCTTTTGCTGCGAAGTACAGATAGCGGCGGTTAGCCTGTGATTCACCGGCAAATGCGTCTTTCAGATTGCCTTCAGTCTTGCTGCCTTTCAGGGACATTTCTTTTCCTCTCGCAATTTAGAATCGGTCCAGCGCCAATCACTGTATTGCGGCGTCGAACAACTGTCAATCGTGGTTTCTGGCAAGCCGTTGACGACTGTCGGGTCGCGCTGTAGCTTAGCCAACCATGACAACACCCAAGAAATTCAATCTCGAGAAATCACTCGCGGAGCTCGAAGAACTCGTCGAGGAACTCGAGTCCGGCGACCTGCCCCTCGAAAAAGCCATGAAGAAGTTCGAGGAAGGCATCAAGCTCACGCGCGGCTGCCAGACCGCGCTCAAGGAAGCCGAGCAGAAGGTGGAAATTCTGCTCAAGAGCGCAGGCGGCGAAGACCTCCAAGAATTCGAGGTCGACACCGACCTCGAATAACTACTCAGCCATTAACGTCTTCAACGCCAGGACTGTGGATTCCACGCCTGCCTTGACCGACGGCTCTGGTGAGATCTTGAACAACGGCGAGTGATGACTCGGCACAGGCGGTCCGCCAGCTGCTTCCGCGTCAAAGTCTTCCTGGGGCGTTCCGCCGATCGCCCAGTAGACGCTGGAAATCTCCGGATCCTGTGTGAAAAACGGAAAGTCCTCCGCGCCCATGCCTTTCGTCGGGATATCCACCACTGCATCGTCACCCATGCCCTCGACCCAGCTTGAACGCAGGCGGCGTACCAATGATGCGTCGTTGACGACGGGTGGCACGCTCTCATTCGAAATAATGACCTCGGGGAGCTTGTCCTCAGGCAGGCCTGCGACGCGCCCCATGTTCTCGGCAATACGAACGATGCCGTCGAGCAGCGTCTTGCGCGTCTCCGGACTGGTATTGCGCACCGTCAGCTGCAGGTGTGCACGGTCGGAGATGATGTTGTGCTTGGTCCCTGAGTGGAACGACCCCACAGTCACGACGCCAGGGTCGCGCGGCGACAGCTCGCGAGAAACCAGCGTCTGCAGGGCGATGACAATCTGGCTGCCAAGCACGATCGGATCCTTGCCACGATGTGGGCTCGCGCCATGCGCGCCCACGCCATGAACAATAATGTCGACCGTATCCGCGCCCGCATACGGACTGCCTTCCTGGACATTGATGACGCCGGCGACACCGGATGAAGAGACGTGAAAGGCGAGCGCATAATCGGGCTTGCCGAAGCGCTCCCAAACCTGGTCATCGCGCATCGCGCGGGCGCCCAGCACGCGCTCCTCGGCGGGCTGGACCAACAGCATCAGTGTCCCGGTCCATTCGTCCTTGTGCGCCGCCATGTGTCGCGCCGTACCAACCAGGCTGGTGATGTGCACATCGTGCCCACAGGCATGCATGACAAACACTTCATTGCCCGTGATGGGGTCGATCTGCTTTGCACGAGACTCGTTCTCGAGCCCCGATTTTTCTTCGACAGGCAGTCCATCCATATCGGCTCGCATCATGACCAGCGGGCCGTCACCGTTCTCGAGCATCGCAACAACGCCTGTGCCACCCACGCCCTCCGTCACGTCGAAGCCGGCCAGGCTGAGCTCCATGGCCATGCGCCGCGCCGTTTCGGTCTCGACCGTCGACAGCTCGGGATTGCGGTGGAAATGATCGAACAACTCGGCAAGGTGCTCGTCATAATCACTCTGGATGCTTTCGCTGAGCTCGCCGGCGAATACAGGTAAAGAGAACAGGACTGCCGACAGGCAGATGGCGCGCTTGATCATGGTGACTCCCTGGTTGCGTCAGGGGGCCGAGTGTAACCTCAAATCAGCCGCCGAAACTACGGAACGACAGGTGTAGCGCAAAATCTGGCGCGGCGCCGGCAGCGATATCCTCAACAATAGCGAAGCGCAGAAGCGTGCGTTTGAAGCGCATATCGGCACCAAATGCGAGCTGGAACGTGGTGCCGCCCAGTTCATCCAGGTCAATGTCGTAATAGGGTCCCTGCACGGACAATTGGGTTGCAAGCGCGAAGCGCGGCGTCGCCTGCCACCGAAGTGCTGCGCCGCCATACGGCACGGTGCTGCGCTGCAGCTCGGGCATTACGTCACCGTCGCCAAGCGCAAGCACGCCGACAAAGCCCGAGTAGCTGAGGTCACGATCGAAAAAGCGAGTGACGCTGCCGCCGTAAATACCGAGTGACAGGTCCGTGGCACCGCTACCGGTCAGCTTGTCGGGATCGCCGGTCGGTGCTTTGACACCGGCACGCAGCGTTGCCTTTCCCAGCTTCATCGCGGCCGAGAGCTGTATGTCACCAAGTCCGGATGTCGGAGTACTGGTATCGAACAGCACCGTGCCCTCCTTTTCGAAAAAGAGCTGGTACTGGTCATCAGGACCATCGCGGGTTGAATTGGGCAGGCCGACGAGGTTGTGGAAGTTATAGATGACGCTGTCGAGGAAGCCTTCCGAGTGGCGCACATAAGGCACGTCAATACCCAACTCGAAGCGCTCGCCTACGCGACGGCGCAGCGACAGGCTGAGAACATGGCTCTCCACATCGATGACCAGCCGCTCGGTGAGCCTGTCTGCATCGTCCGCGTCGTTGGCCATGTCGTAGCTGATGCCGAACTCGAGGCGACCCGGCTCCACCAGCTCGCCTGTTTGAAAGGCTGGTAACCCAAAGATTTGCAGGAAGGGATTGTGGTTACGAATTGGGAATGAATCTGCCCGGTAATCCTCGGCATGAGCGGGCATGAAGCCGCAGGCTATGAGCCCGACTGACAGGAAGACCTTATGCATGCACGAATGCTTACCCGAACCACCGATTCGGGCTATACACACAAATACCTAGGTGTAAGGTCCCGGCAGGTTGTTCACATGGGATGTCAG
>Ga0224504_10000866_pt1 | contig 13696 bp, 11 predicted proteins | sample SF_Oct11_sed_USG_3_FD_170160 | JGI IMG/M metagenome (GOLD analysis project Ga0224504, IMG submission 170160) | Sediment microbial communities from San Francisco Bay, California, United States - SF_Oct11_sed_USGS_24 | ecosystem: Environmental > Aquatic > Marine > Sediment | place: USA... | reverse complement strand
CGAGTCGATGCCCTATCTGATTGCCGGAATTTTCGCCTGTTACTTACCGGCCTATTGGTACTCGAGGCACAGGCTTAGCCTGGTGCGCTGAACAAATTATTCTGCTGGCGCTGTCCTTGTCACGATGCTTTGCCGCCACCCTTCGCGATCGCCAGCGCTTCTCTTGCGAGCTTTGTAATCTGCTCGTAGTCACCGGCCGCAATAGCTGCTGCCGGCGTCAACCAGCTGCCGCCACAAGCGAGCACAGCAGGCACCGCGAGATATTCCGCGAGGTTGCCGGGAGAAACGCCACCTGTCGGCATGAAGCGCATGTGCCTGAAGACGCTCGACAGCGCTTTCAACATTGGTACCCCACCCGCCAGAGACGCGGGGAAAAACTTCACCACATCGAGACCGAGATTATGCGCGTGCTGCAATTCGCCGGGGGTCACGATTCCCGGATAGATCGGCACACCAAGTTCTTTGGCCGTCGCGACAACACCATCATCGAGTCCGGGCGAGACAATAAACTTTGCACCTGAATCGACCGCGGCGATGGCCTGATCTGCTGTGAGGACCGTGCCTGCACCGGCCACCATTTCCGGCACCTCCTCCGCTACGGCCTGCAGGCACTCAAGCGCCCGGTCAGTGCGAAGTACGACTTCTGCGACCATCAGTCCGCCGGCAGCCAGGGCCCTCGAAATCTGAACGGCGACGGCGGGGTCGTCCGCCTGTACGAGCGGTACGACAGGTGCCGCCTGAAGCGTGTGGTTGATATCGATGGCCACGAAAACTACTCCCTAATTGACAAGCTCCATATTTGGAGCTCGGATCCACATTTGTTCTATTCTAGCGCCCTTCCCTGAAGCGCCGCCAACACTGAAGGCGCTCGCCTACTCGCACATCGGTCGAATACGGTGCGACTCACGCACAGCGCTCAGGTAGCGATGCGCATTGCCATCACTAAAGTAATAATAGGCCGTATCGTTCGGCATGATCGCGACGATAATACCGCCAAACCCGGAAAGCACGACGACCCAAGCCGGCTCTTCACAACCCAGGTACGACGAAACGTCAAAGCTCCGGAAGCCGTTGTTGTAACGCATCGTCTCGAGTTCCGTGACCATGCCCGGGTCTCCAGGCACCCGTTGCTTGATCGCGTCAAACAGTCGTCGGTCGAGCAGATCTTCGTCACCAATGCGACCGTCCATCGAGCCGATAAACTGCGCCAGCCTTGCCACGTCGTCGCGCAGCAAGGTCAGCCCGAAACCCGAGTATGGCTGCCGAACCCCATCGTAGGTGCGGCGGGTTGCCCGCGCCAGCTGAGATAGCCCCAGCGGTTCCCATACCTTAGCCACCAGCAGGTCATCGAAGAAGTCTGCGCCAGGTCCTTCCCGCCGCCTGAGGAAAGCGTTCATCGCAGTTCCAGCGAGGTAGGTGTCCCATGTGTGGTAGCTCAGGTGCGTGCCAGGCTCCGCTTTTCGCGGGAAGCCGTTGCATGCAACATCGATCTTGCCCGCGTGATCTTCGGCAAAAAACCGTCCGTTGATAGCGTTGTCCTCGTCGCCGTGCATGTCCGGCAGTCCGAAGTGGCCTGTGGTCATGTCGAGCGCATGCTCGATCGTGGTGTCTTCCCAGCCTTCCGCACATTCGGGAACCAGTTCTGCGATTGAAGCGCTCGCGGCGCCCGGGTAGGCGGACTCCAGCAGCATCAATCCCAGCCCACCGACTACCGACTTGGCGGTCGAATACGAAGGCAAAGCCATTTCGTCACAGAGCGGATAGTCGCCATAAGGCGTAGTGCACGCGCTCACGTAATTGATTCCGTCGATGACAAACCCATAGAGCGACATATCGGCCGGGTCGATTTCGTCGACGGACCCAAAAGCGGCCGCTGTCGTACCTGGGTACATCGCACCAATTTCGGCTATCGGAAGCGCGGGGATGCGCGTCTCGCGATTTCTTCGGGCTATCGCAATGACGGTCCCGGCGTTCGACAAACGCCCCGGCTCGTAACGGGCAGCCAGCATCCCGCTCATTTCGAACTGCAGATACTGACAGGTCTGGTTGGCAATTTGGAACACGACATTCGATATATCGCCATTTGCCCGGTACACGAAACTCATGAGTCCGTTGTGGATGCAATCCTCGCGGCGCTCCTTGAGGGCGAACGGTATCGATGCGCGACTCCAGCCCTCATCAACTTCTTCGTCCCAAACCCTGCCCGTGCCAAAAACGTACTCCCACCAGCCGTGATTGTTCAATACGGGGCCGGTTGTCACAGGCACGAGAAATTCATCGTCCTGGACAAATTCAAAATCGAAAGCCGGCAGTCGATTGATATCGGGCCTGTCCGGTGTAACGAGATTCAACGTGTCTCGCAGCAACACGAAGTAATTGGCTTGTTCCTGCGTTTCGAGGATTAGTCGGCCACTAAATGTGTTCGACGCTGAGCGGGCACTATCCGGAGCGCCAAACTCCTTGAGCGCCAGGGCCGTATCGGGGCTTTCACCGACCCGCAGCAGCTCACGAGTGAGTGCGCGTTCCTGCGTCGCCGGCTGGCTGCATGCCACAAGGACCAATGCGCTTGCCAATGCAACGCAGCGTTTCATTTTCGATCGAGGGTAGCCGCCGGCAAAATCATGACCGTCAGGCATGCAAGCAACGCAAATACGGATACATTGATGAGAAGGCCATAGTTGTTTTCACCAACCAGCAGCGCCGCAACGGCTGGACCCGACGCAAGCCCCATCTTCGAGGCAAAACCGCCCATTGCTGCCATCTGGCCCGTCGTATCGAATTCCGAACACATGCCGAGAAGGTATGAAATGACGAATGCCCAGGTAATTCCCCAGAGCACGTTGGACCACCAGTAGACGGACGTCTCCCAGCCACCCGGTTTGATGTCACTGAAGTGCAACAGCCAGATCGAAATCGCGGTCAGCAGGATCGCAATACCAACCGGCCACAACCTGCCAAAACGCGTGGACATCAGAATGACCAGAACAGACCCGACGATGGCAACCCATGCCGCAATGCCCAGCGCATTGGTGACGAAACTGACGTCGAGCATCGCATACTTGCCTATCCCGATGGCGTAGGCGTAGATCCCCATATTGGCTGCCTGGAAGAGAAACGTGGCGAGCAGCGCGAGTGCAATCAGCCCTCGATTGCCTCTGCGACTATCAGTGCCCGGTTCCTGTATCCGCGCAGGGTAGTCTGACAGAAATGGAAGCATCAGTAATGTCGCGACACTGAAAGATATCAGCGACAGGAACAGCGCTTTCGTGCCGAAGGCCGGCACAAGTGGTGGCAGGTAGATGAGTCCAAGACCACCCAGGCCGAACTGAATTGTAAGCAGGTAGCCGAAGGTACGATCGACTTCAGTCGTTCTCGACATCACGGCGAAGCCGATGCCTACCAGCAAGCCACCGATACAGCCGTGGATAAAGCGTGTGCCGATCAACGCAGGCGCGCTCGTAAGGAGCATCGACAGAAGGTCGACGCTTATGAGACCGATCAGCAACGCGACCGCGGCCATTCGCCAACTGACACGTTTGACAATGAAGACGGCGCTGAATGCGCCGACCGCGGCGCCGTAAACATTGGCCGACCCTACGAGTCCCGCGTCCCGGTTACTGAAGCCCAGTCCTTCGATCAGGCCGTCAACGAGCGCCGGCATGATGTTGACGTAGAAGAGCCCGGCGGTCGCCAGGAATGCGAGCAGGACACGTGCGACTTCGCCATTCGGAGAAGCGATCGGTAATCTGTTCAGTGCCATTGATCTTTCCCTGTGTCGCTACTCGAATGCTAGTCAATGATGCCTGCGTCACGCAGGATAGTTACTGCTGGCTGCAGCCGGGCTGCGTAGTCCCGCCACTTGCCGACCGAACTACGGTAGATCGGTCTGCGGATCTGCACACTGCTGGCCGTCGTTGATGCTTCTGTATTCCTGTAGAACTCCAGGCATCCGGGTTGCCAGTCGAGACCGCAGGCATCCACAAGTCGCCTCACTTCGGTGTCCACATTCGAGACCAGCTCGTCGTAGCGGATCGTCTGGATAACATTGGGTAGCGCCGCGTGCCAGTGCTCCATCAACTCGTGGTACGCAACGAAATATCTTGCCAGTTCCTCCAGATCATAGGAGAACGGATAGGCGTCCACGAACAGCGTCTTGTAGACCGCGTAAATCGTATCCATGGGGTCACGTTGCACATGTACGATTGTCGCGTCAGGCAGAGCAAGGTGAATCAACCCTACATAGAGGTAGTTCAAGGGCAACTTGTCGATGAATTTCGTAGTATGCCCGGTGGCAGGCCGCGTGCTGTCAACATAAGCCTTACCCAGTGCCGCAAAATCCAGCCCCGCGGTCAGTCGCACGAGGTCGTCCCTTGAGACCGCACTAGATGCGGCTTTCTCTCGAACCTGCGCCATCATCTGGACAGCAAAATTTGACAGCTCGCCCGCGGCGAAAACGTCCGAGTGACTCGCAAGGATTCGTTCCACCAGCGTCGTACCGGTTCTTGGCATACCCAACACGAAGATGGGCTCTGCACTTCTATGCCCTGGCACGTCGCGGGCAAGAAGTTCCGCAGAGAACGTGTCGCGAATTGCTGCGATCGTGTCGAGGTCCCGCGTCAGGTCGTACTGCATCTGCGCGCGTCTGGTGCCGGCACCTTGTTGCAGGTACGCGAACGACTGATCCGACTCCCCAAGGTCCTCAAGTTCTTTTGCAAGCGCGTAACAGATATTCGCCTTGCCATGGGCGTCATCGATACCCTTGTCCAGGACGTTCTCCAGAGCCTCAACATGGTTCCGCTCCTGTGTCTGGGTTCGCAGCTCGGAGCGCAGTTTCCAAGCTTCAAAATCCGACGGGTTAAGGAGAATCGTCTGGTCAAAACTGGCTTCCGCATCCCCAAGATCGCCGAGGGTGCGCTGCAGACTCGCAATGTTGAAATAGTGCCGTGCGTCGTCCGGCTGCAGGGCCGCTGCCCGTTTGTAGCACTCAAGCGCCTTCCGGCGCTCCCCAACATTAGTCAGCAGGCTCCCGAGCGCGGAATACTCATACGCCGTCGTTACTTCGCGCGACAAGAGGCGTGCGACACGCGTTTGCACTTCCGCGGCGCGACCGAGCTTCCAGAGACACTGTGCCTCCTGCAACGCCCAGGTTACGTTTTCGGAATCCATTCGCAGCGCCTCCCTGATAGCATCCAGCGCCATCGGTGCATTACCCAGCTTCAGGGCAAGCTGGCTGGCCGTGTGCCAACCGGATGCGAAGTTGGGAAACTCGCGGTTGAGCCGCTCGCATGTGGCTATAGCCTGTCGAACGTCGCCCTTGTTCAGGCTTTCCCAGACGTCGGCTTCAACTTTTTCTGCGTAGGGGGATTGCATGGTCAGCTCATTATTCTCGAGCTCTGCACTAAACGAAAGCCCGGCACAGGGTGCCGGGCTTCCAACTTGCAGCATGTCGATCTTGTCGACGCTTGCGCCGCCTAGAACCGGTATCCGAACTTCAGGCCGATCGTCTGCGGCTGGACTATGAATTGCCGATTGCCGTTGCCATACCAGTTCTCGAAGACACCTGTATCGTAACTCCAGTTGCTCGACGGGAAACCACCGCTCGCCCCTTCCTCGTCGGTGAGGTTGCGGATATAGAGCGTCGCACTCCAGCTTTCGGTTACCAATGAGGCACTGGCATTCAGCAGCGTAAAGGCATCAAACGTCTCGTTAAGAAGAGCACTCTGATTGATGAAGTTCTCCGTCTCACTCTGGTAGTAAGCGTTGAACGATGCAATCAGGTCCATATCGGCGTTGATCTCCCACGTATTATCCACGGCCACCGTAAGAACACTCTCTGGTGCTCCTGGCAGAGTCGAACCGCTGGGGGCAACCACGGCGCCGGTCTGGGGACTGATAAAGTCCTTATCCAGCTCAGCTTTAACGTAGGTGTAACCAGCGCGGTAGTGGAACGTGTCAGCGGCGTAGCCCTCGATCTCAAGCTCAATACCCTGAGTCGACGCAGCGTCGCCGTTTGCGGCGATATAGAAGCCGTAAAATACAGACGTCGTGTTTAACTGCGGATCGTCCCAGTCAACATTGAAAACCGAGGCCGTGTACTGAAACGTGTTACTGCCCCCCTTAATGCCCAACTCGAAGTTTTGCACTGAGTCAGATCCGAACGTCCGTACCGCCTCGGCATTCGGTTCGCCGAACGGATCGCCATCATCAAGGCTGGGAAGTGATTGCGCGCCACCATGACGGTAGCCTTCCGAGTAGGTGGCGTAGAGCATCGTGGTGTCGTTGAGATCCCATGCAGCGTTCAGCTTGACGAGGATATCGTCATCGCTGTCTGTCGATTGCGGCGCCATCGGCGATGTCCAGCCCTCCACCAGAGGGAAGCCAAGTATCACGTCGTTGACGGTCTCGTTGTCGAACCACCGGAAGCCACCGGTAAGGCGGAACGCATCGGAAACGTGGTAGGTCACCTCGCCGTAAACCGCCTTTTCCTCATAGGTCGTGTCGCGTCGATATTCGAAGTCGATCTCTGTTAACTGGTCTCCCGGGTAGAAAATCGCGGGCCAAAAACCGGCGCATTCCGGGCCACCCGTGTCGATACAGGCATTGTGGAAAGCGTTCATTCCGGGGTTACGGCTCAACTGGTAGACGCTATTGTCCTGGTCCATATAGAACGCACCGATGATCCAATCGACGTTTCCGTCCGTTTCGCCGGAAACCAGACGGAACTCCTGGATGAATGCTTCGTCGTCATAGCCACGTTCCGCCAGCTGCATCGGGCGCGGCCAGCCACCCCCATAAAATGCGGAGTTCCAGTCTCTACTGCTCGCCGGATCAACTTCACCGCCGCTGGCCCACAAGCCACCGTTGTCGCTTTCGCCGGAACCCTCGTGGTTATACATTGACGTCGTCGATGTAAATGTCGCGAAGCCAAGGTCCCATTCGAGATCGAGACTGGTCATTTCGACATCGCGCTCTGACGGTTCCAGCAAGACCTGACCGCTGTCGTCAGCACCGTACTGGAAGTACAGGCTCGACCCGGAAGGCTGATTGTTGTTGCCCAGCGTCGTCGAACGGCGCGCGCCGATTGTTTCATCCTGCATCTGGTAGGAGATCTGCAGATTGAAGTCATCATTGATCTCGCTACGCAACGCCACCTTCGCGTAGTCGATCTCTACCGTATCGGCGTCCTCGACCTCCCGGAAACAGGCGACGTTTTGCAGGATCTGCGTGTCGGAGGCTGCCCCCGGATCAGTGCAGGTTCCGCCCACATCAATTAGTGGCACGCCGGCGCTGTTCAGCTGGTAGGCATTGACGTAGTCGATAACACCGTCAGCATCGATACGGCTGTACAGGGCTCGAACCGCTGTCTTTTCACCCAACGGAATGTTGACCATTGCGTCGAAACCGAGATTGTTACCGTCTGATCCTGACGTCTGGCTGTAATCCAGTTCGAGATCTGCTTCGAAGCCCTCGGCATTCGGACGCTTGCCGATGTATCTCAGCGTGCCACCCAGTGAGCCGGATCCATAAAGCGTGCCTTGCGGACCACGCAGAACTTCGACGCGCTCGATGTCCTTGACTAGGAAGTTCGCGAACAAAGGCGTGTTGTCATAGTAAGTCGCGACACTGGGAACAGCATTTAGCATAATGTCGCCATTTTGGCCGTTGTCTACGTTGAGTCCGCGAATCACGATGCTGTTCACCGTGCCGCCATTGCGGTAGCCGCGATCGACGACGGTTATGCCGTGCATCGCGCGCAGCACATCGTACTGGTTCACAACGTTTTGCCGCTCCAGTGATTCGCCGGTCATCGCGGATATGTTGTAGGGAATATCCTGCACACTGGCTTCCCTGACCTGGGCAGTGACGAGAATCTCCTCGATGACACCGTCCTCGGAGTCAGCGGTCTGCGCTGCAACCAGCGGCGAGGCGCCAGCCAATGCCGTTCCAACGGCCAATACCAGCGGTTTCTTGTTAAATGTCCTGGTCGTACTCATGGTTTTTCGTCCCCCTGCAAACGCAGTGTTTTGTTCCGATTAAGCTTACTGGTCCAATCCGATCCACGTAGATCCAGATTGGCAGAAAATACTGGTCCAGATGTACCTGTTAGCCACGATCAGGCCTCGCCGGTACGCGCAATTCGCCCAGGGCACCCCATGCCTCGGAATCCGCCCCGTTTTCGTAAGGAGGATACGTCAGCGCGCTGTCGCGGAAGCTCTTGAGCGGCTGGCCGAGACCGTGCCAGCCATTACGACGCACATCCTGGAGGTAGTCCAGGTCCAGGCGCAAAGGCATGATTTCCCTGCTTTTACCGGCCTGATAGAGGACTTCGCCTCCTGGCCCGGCAATGCAGGACTGGCCGACACCGAGCGGACCGGCCAGATTGACATCAATGAAATAGACTTGGTTCTGGGCACCATGGGCGCGCACCATCGCAATTTCGGCGTCTCGATCAAGGGTGCCGGTCAGGCTGGGATGGAGAATGACCTCCGCACCCATCCAGCTCAGCGTGCGTATTGTTTCCGGAAACCACATGTCGTAGCAGTTCGACATGCCAAAACGCGCAACACCGGGGACATCGAAGACGACAAACTCGTCACCGGACGTTACCCCGCTCTCATAGGGCATCCATGGAAACTGCTTGCGATAGCGCGCAATGACATCGCCGTCCGGGTTGATGACGGGGGCCGTGTTGTAGATCCGATCGCCATCCCGCTCGAATAAAGACCCTGGAATCAACCAGATACCGTGCTTACGAGCCGCATCGCAGAAACGTGCCTCGGTCGGCCCGGGCATCGGCTCGGCAAGCGCCCTGTCGGCGCCGCATGCGTTCAGCTCGGGCAATACGATCATTTCGAGCCACGAGAATCGACCCATGACCTTGTCGATTTCCGCGAGCATGTTGTTTGTATTGTCGCCGCCCAGTGCATCGAGCTGCAGCCCGGCTATGCCAAATGTCGTCATGCGCCACCCCTCTGCAGGCCAGACTAAAGGGGGGCAGCGAATCTGGATAGGTCCACATTTGACCTCATTATTGGTCCAGACTTCGGGTAATCAGGAATTAAGGCGAATAAATGCCGAGTCGACGATCTGCTTGTCACTGTTAAAATACTTGATCTTGTCGCCATCGATCACGATGTAGTAGCCGGTTTCCTCGCCGTACACCCAGCGATCCCATTTTCGGTACAAGAGTTCACCATCAACACGCCAGCTCCCGGTATCGCTGTCCTCATTGGCGAAGCCTCGGCGGCCGGTCATCGTGCCGTTGGCCAGGTGCTCGATTGTGCAGGGCGCGCCGTGCACCTCGCGGTAGAGCACCGTCGCGCCCGACATTACCTGCTGCAATTCGCTGCCTGTCAACCAACGCCCTGTCGAGGTTGAAACGTGTTCCACCTGTCCCTTTACGAGGTCACGGATCAGTCCGACGAGCCTTTCGACGCCGGGTCGTATCTTCTCAACGGCGAGACTCGTAACGCCCATACGGAAACAGTTCTCGGCGTTGTCGCGAATTGCGTAGTAATGCTCGACCGGTTCGACGAGGATGCCATGCTGCTCTGCTTCGCGAACGAGATTGGCAACATCAAAGTCTTTCGGCGTACGGACCCAGTACGTTGTGCCGCCGACTTCGGGGGAAATTTCCATCGGTACGCCACGCACATTGTTCAACGCGCGCTGTAGCGCGACGCGGCGCTCGCGGAAAACACGCCCCAGACGCAACATGAGGGAATCATAATGGCCCAGTGACAGGAAGTAGGCTGTGGTTCGCTGATTATTGAGTGGCGGATGATTCAGAATCTTGCGTCGCACTTGCCGCGCTCTGCGGATGAAATCCGGGTTAGCAACGATGAACCCCAGCCGAATGCCGGGTGCAAGTGCTTTAGAAAGACTGGCTACATAGATCACACGCCCGTCGTGATCCATACTGCGCAGAGCTGGCAGCGGATGGTCCATGTAGTTGGTCTCGCATTCGTAATCGTCCTCCACGATCAGGAAGTCCTGGTCCGATGCCGCCTGTATGAGCTCTCTCCGCCGGTCCAGCGTCATGGCAACTGCTGTAGGAATCTGGTGACTGGGTGTCACATAAATCACATTCGCCCGCCGCAGGTTGTCATCAACGACGATCCCACCATCATCAACTGCCTGCGTCACAACGTCGGCACCACGCATTTGCAGAAGATTGCGCATTTCAAAGTTGCCTGGCTCTTCGACAGCGAAAGTCGTCGTGGAATCGGCAAGCATCTGACTAATGAGATACAGACTGTTTTGCGTGCCCATCGTGACCAGAATTTCATCAGCACGCGCTTGTATTCCCCGGCGGGTCAGAATTTTTGTGCGTATTTGCTCGATAAGCTTCGGGTCATCCGTGTCTCCGCTGCCCGTTGACCACTCATTGACGTCGGCAACACCAAGTGCCAGGCGATTTGCCTCACGCCACTCGGCCAGCGGGAACAGACTGGTGTCGAACTTGCCGTCCAGATAGGGATACGGATAGTGACGCCAGTTAGGCTGATCGTGAACTTCGCGCCAGCGCGCTGGCAGCGACCGCACCCGCCGCGCCCACGCTGCACTTTCTGCCTGCGCCGCCACCGACCCCTCGCCACTGTGCCCGACACGCGATTCCAGAATTTCCTCGTTGACGAATATCCCGCTGCGCTGGCGACTGACCAGGTACCCGTCGGCAATCAGCTGTTGATAGGCGGCCACGACCGTATTGCGAGCGACATCCAGTTGCTGCGCCAGCTTGCGGCTGGACGGTAGCTTCATACCGGGTGGAAATGAGCCGCTCAGAATCCCATCAACAAGCTTCTGTCGAATCTGATTCTGCAGCCCCATTGAGCTGCCACTGTCGAGATAAATGATTGCGCCTCGCATCGTCAAAACATTGTAGCGTGACTACTCCGGCAATCGATACTCGACCTTTTCGCCGGCGACGGGACAACGGAAAGCCAGCAGGTACGCCGTCAACTGCAGGTCAACCCCATCCTGCTCGCCGGTGCCGTACAGGCGATCACCGATAACCGGATACCCCAGTCCCGCAAGATGCCGACGAATCTGGTGTTTGCGGCCGGTCGCAATGCGCACGTCAAGCAGCGACCGACCCGCATCGATTTGCACAAACGAGAACTCGCTGATTGCACTCTTGCCATCCAGTGCCTCGTCGACTCGAAGAGGGTCCGGTTGCTCGGAAAAATCTCCAGCGACCCATGCCTGGTAACGTTTTTCGATCTTTCGACGTTTGAAGATCTCCGACAACGCGGCCGCAGTGCGCTTCGCATGGGCAACCAGGATCAGTCCGCTTGCTGCCCGGTCGAGCCGGTGTACGACAAAAGCGGAGCGTTCCGGGTGCAGATGCTGTTCAGCCCAGCGAGTGACGGTGCAGTGATCGCCCCATTTTGATCCCTGCGAGCGCAGGCCGTAGGGCTTGTTCCAGACTGAGTAGTCGCCGGCATCGGCGATGAGCTCCGGCGCTGCCGGCACCTCCGCCAGGACGCTCTCATCATAGTAGAGGTGCAACTCATCGCCAGACTGCAGCTTGCGTGTTGCACGGCCCAGGCGCTGTGTAGTTTTGCCGCGCGTCAACCAGACCGCACCCTTGGACATTGCCGATTTGATGCGGCCTTTTGACAAACCGCTCGCACGCTGCAGAAGATTGACCGCGGTGTCGCCGGTCGATTCAACCTGCAGGTGGTGCTCGATACGGTTTTCAGGTTCCTTCATCAACCGGCGCGAACGGCTTACTGCAGGTGTTCGTCAAAAAACGCCATGGTCCGATCCCACGCAAGTTTTGCCGCGTCCGGGTTGTATCGCGGAGTGGAGTAGTTATGGAACCCGTGTCGAGTACCTGGATAGGTATGCATTTCGTAGCGCTTGCCATGTTCCTTAAGCGCGGCTTCAAAATCCGCCCGCATCGCATTGACCCGCGGATCGTCTTCAGCATAGTGCACCAGCAAGGCCGCCTCGATATTGCCCACCTGATCGGTGTCCGCGGCGCGTCCATAGAACGGCGCACCAGCGTTCAGTTCTTCGCCCAGTTCCGTTGCCAGTAAATTCGTCATGCCACCGCCCCAGCAGAATCCGGTAGCGCCGAGTTTCCCGTTTGACAGCTCATGGGATTTCACGAAACGAGCACTGTTCACCATGTCCTGGCTCAACTTCGCCGGGTCCAGCGAGCGTTGCATGGTTCGACCATCGTCATCGTTGCCAGGATAGCCACCGACTGGCGACAGGCCATCAGGTGCCAGCGCCAGAAAGCCTGCAACAGCAGCACGGCGAGCAACATCCTGAATGTAGGGATTGAGGCCGCGATTCTCGTGCATGACGAGCACGGCCGGGAAAGGACCCTCGCCCTGCGGCTGAACAAGGTAGCCGCGCATCTCGCCACTGGTACCGCCCTCAGATGCGTAATCCACCCACGTGCCTTTGATGCGCTCATCGGTGAATAACACTTCCTGGGCTGCTGCGTAGTTCGGCAGCAGGGCATTGGCCATAGCCACGCCTGTCACCGCGACCGACGCCGCCCGCTCAAAGAACTGCCGACGATTGATGCGGCCATGGCAATACTCGTCGTAAAGATCGTAAATGCTGTCGTCGATTTTGTTCTTATCCATGGAGCCGAACCTCATCTGTTATCAGTGCCAGGCGTTCAGGACTGTCTGCCAGCTGGCGGCCGGCTGTCGATCATTATTTCGTCGAGTCGTTTCTGAGCGCGCCTTAGATTATCAAGATCACGCCGCTCAAGCATTTCACAGTCGTCGCGAACCATATCCGCGATCTCGACAGGATAATACCGGCAGTCTTCAGGACGATCATCATAGATATCACAGGTAAATTTCTTGCCGTCCGGCGACTTCGTCAACCAGGGACAACGATCGAAGTAATCGCCGGTTGCGGGGTCGATCCAGATTTTTCCGTCCTGAACGTAGCGGGCAATATCCGGTCGGTAGGTTTCCCAACCTTCCACTTCTTCAGGTGAGGCGGACAAACCACCGCTGCCCCACGCCTCGCAGCACTTGCCGCATGAATTGCAATCTTTCATGGCCCAAGAGTACAGGACATTTCAGGTCAAACAGAAGATATGCAGCCTCTTCAGGTCCCTACACCCGGTCGTAAACTCTGAACGAGCAGTCGAAATCGTTGCGCTCATCCGCCGCATGCCGTTCATCGCTGTTGAGCCGCCACCTCGACTCATCCACTTCCGGAAAGAACGCATCTCCCTCGACCTCCGCATGCACGCGTGTCAGATAAATGCGATCCGCGAGCGGCAACGCGAGCGCGTAGATCTGGCTCCCGCCGATTACCATGACTTCGTCGACATCGCCGGCAAGCGCAACGGCCTCCGCAACGGACGCAACAACATCACAACCGGCGGCTGAAAATCCGGGCTGTCGCGTAATGACAATATTCTGCCGGCCTGGGAGTGGCCGACCGATCGAGTCCCAGGTCTTGCGGCCCATGACGATCGGCTTGCCCATCGTTACCGCTTTGAAGCGCTTCAGGTCATCGGAAAGACGCCACGGCAGTTCTCCGCGAATACCGATAGCGCTGTTCGTGGACGCGGCGACGATAAGACTGATCATGGTCATGACTCAGACGGCGACAGCAGCCTTGATGTGCGGATGCGCTTCGTAGTTGAGAATATCGAAATCCTCAAACTTGTAGTCAAAGATGCTCGGCGGATGCCGCTTAATCGCCAGAGTTG
>Ga0224504_10000865_pt1 | contig 13703 bp, 12 predicted proteins | sample SF_Oct11_sed_USG_3_FD_170160 | JGI IMG/M metagenome (GOLD analysis project Ga0224504, IMG submission 170160) | Sediment microbial communities from San Francisco Bay, California, United States - SF_Oct11_sed_USGS_24 | ecosystem: Environmental > Aquatic > Marine > Sediment | place: USA... | reverse complement strand
TTGCCTTTTTGTTCACACCCGACTGGTCTACTCTCGCAAAGCCGCGGATCTGGCTGGAAGCACTAACGCAGAATGCCTGGGATACCGGCGCTGGCTGGGGCCTTATTCTGACCTACGGCGCTTATATGCAGAGCCGGCATGGTGTCGTAAAAAACGCAATCATCACGGGGGTTGGCAACAACACGGTCTCACTGCTCGCGGCGATCGTCATCTTCGGCACCGTTTTTGCAATTCTCGGCACCCAAATGAGCAAGGGCGAGGTGCTGGAGGTGATGCAGACGAGCGGACCCGCAGCAACCGGGCTGACCTTTATCTGGATGCCGCAACTGTTCGCGAAAATGCCGGGCGGGAGTATTTTCGCCATATTGTTCTTCCTCGGCCTGGCGTTCGCCGCTTTTAGTTCGCTCATCTCGATGATCGAGCTGAGCACCCGCATTCTGGTCGATTTCGGCATTGCGAGACGCCAGGCGATCCTTGGCGTATGCATGGTCGGCTTCACGCTGGGCATTCCCTCTGCAATCAATCTTGAGTTCTTCGCCAATCAGGACTTTGTCTGGGGAGTCGCGTTGATGATCTCCGGCGCATTTATTGCTTTCGCCGTAATTCGCCAGGGTGCGTCGCGGTTTCGTACCGAGAGCATCGACAATCAACCGGATGACTGGAATGCCGGACCTATCTGGGATGCGCTTATTCGATTCGTAATTCCAGGCCTTGCCGCTGTGTTGCTTGGCTGGTGGCTTTATCAGGCCGCCGTCGTCTACGCGCCGGAACGCTGGTTCGATCCGTTCGACCCCTTCAGCGTCATGACGTGCCTGACGCAATGGGGCATTGTGCTGTTCTTACTTATCGTGTTGAACCGGCGGGTCGCCAAACGAACTTTGCGTGGGACCTAGCCACTAAGCACAACCCCGAATTGCGCTCCATTCGGCCGGCGTGCAGATTGGCATCACGGGCTTTCGTTGCGCGTACAAAATGTGCCACTCAATGGGGTCCCGGGAGAGCACCATGAGAAGCACGGTAAAACTCACCTACGATTCCGATCACCACGTCACTGCAAGCAAGGAGCCGCATCACAAGGTCATTGGCGTCGATTGCCCCTACACCGGAGACGGTGAGGAGTTTTCGCCAGCCAATCTCCTTTGCGTCAGTCTGGGTAGCTGCATGTTACTGGCCATCGGCAGCGTCGCGGCACGCAACCACCTGGACCTCAACGGCACCGAACTGACTGTGAATTTTAAAGAGGAAGCCAGGCCGTTTCCGCACGTTGCGTCGATCGACTATGAATTTAATATTCCGCGCCACTTCGACGTCGTCGATACCCGCAGGATCGAAAATGCGGCGGATCTTTGCCCTATCAAGTCAAACATCGGGGAAAAGACGGCAATTTCAATGAAATTCAACTACGGAATGGCCGCAGCCGCCTGAACGCGGAATCAGGACTGGATAGACGAGACGCCCCCGTAGGCGACGCCGGTCAGCTGACACATGTCCGTTTTGAACGATGTCAGGTCGTCGGCGTTGAATTCGGACAGGTGCCGGTGTCCGGCCGCACGCGCAACGACCTGCATTAATTCCACCGATGCCGCGAAGAATCTCGCCAGGCGCTCTGCCGCAATTTCGACCGGCAGTCGCTCCCGCAAATGCGGCTTCTGAGTCGCGATACCAACCGGGCAGTTATTCGTTTGGCATGCGCGCATACCGAGACAACCAATCGCCTGAATCGCAGCATTGGACACGGCAATGCCATCCGCGCCCAGAGCCATAGCTTTCGCGAAGTCAGCCGGGGTTCTCAGCCCGCCGGTAATGATCAGTGATATACCCTGCGCTTCACTGGCATCAAGGTGTCTTCTTGCCCGAGCCAGCGCCGGGATAGTCGGTACCGAAATATTGTCGCGGAAGATCAACGGCGCTGCGCCGGTGCCTCCGCCGCGCCCGTCCAGAATGATGTAGTCGACACCGACCTCCAGCGCTGCATCGATGTCTTTCTCGATGTGCTGTGCGGAGAGCTTGAAGCCAACGGGAATGCCGCCGGTTCTCTCGCGAACCTCATCGGCGAAATCACGAAACTGGCTCAAGCTGTTCCACTCCGGGAATCGCGCCGGCGAGATGGCGGCCTTGCCCTCGGCCAGTTCACGGACTTCAGCAATCTTGCCTTTGACCTTGTTGCCTGGCAGGTGGCCACCGGTACCGGTCTTGGCGCCCTGCCCGCCCTTGAAATGAAAGGCCTGGGTTTTCTGCACCTTATCCCAGGAAAACCCAAATCGTGCGGACGCAAGCTCATAGAAATAACGCGAATTGGCTTCCTGCTCCTCGGGCAGCATCCCGCCTTCACCCGAACAAATTCCAGTACCCGCAAGTTCTGCTCCTCTCGACAGCGCGACCTTGGCTTCTTCGGACAACGCACCGAAACTCATGTCGGAAACGAATAGCGGAATGTCTAGTTTGAGCGGCTTCCTGGCGTTCGGGCCGATGACTATGTCCGTGCCTACCGCCTCTTCGTCCAGCAGCGGCAGCTTGTGCAATTGTCCAACGACAAACTGCAGGTCGTCCCATTTCGGCAGGCTATTGCGCGATACGCCCATCGCCGCCGAGGGGCCATGATGTCCTACCTTGCTCAGACCTTCATTGGCGAGCTTGCGGATGAGCTTTACGTGCGGTTCATCTGCCGTGCCAGTGGGGTCCTGGTACGCGCCCTGATAGCTGTTCCGATTGTAGGGCTGGGGATGATTCTTCGCCCAAAGGGCGATTTCGTCCGCATCCACGAAAACCTCGTCGCCTTCGACCCAGGAATTGAATTTCGGCAGGGTTTCTGAGTTATCGTATTCGCTGACGCCAGTATCGAGGCGGTAGTCCCACCCATGCAGTCCGCAAATGATGTTCTCGCCGTCGATATGGCCATCGGACATGAGTGCGCCACGGTGCGCGCAGCGTCCGTACAGCACACTGACTTCATTGTCGTAACGAGTTACAACAAGATCGACGCCCGCGACGAGCGCGTGGGCAGGCACGCGATCTTTGAGATCGCGAAGAGAGAATATAGGTATTGCTTTCATAGCGTACGACCTCGAGTGATTGAATGATGTCCAAAAAGCGTCATTACGAGCGCCGCTCTGTATCGGCGTGCAATAGCGATGAGCGAAACCCGAATTGTCGCGGTATATTTTATGATTCGTCAGGCCTCGTTACACCCATGCGCCCCTTTAACTCATGCTCCCATTCATTTTGCATCTCGCGAAATCGTGCTTTGAAGGGTTCGTTCTCGCTTATCGGCACATCGGTGTCGTAGAGGTCCGCGAGGTCAGTCATCATCATGCGATCCATCGCCTCGAACTCAGCCATCATCATGCTTGACTGATCCCTGGAAAAGCCGAGTGCCTCGAACGCTGACCGCCCTGCCCTGATTGAACTGTCATAGGTCTCACGAACAATGTCACGACAACCGATCGACCAAAGATCATAGACATGCATGCGATCGTAGGCGCGCGCAACGACATGGACCTGCGGATGGTGCTTTATTACATACCGGGTCAGTTGCGTGACGGACTCCTTTCCATCGATGGCGACGACCAGCACCTTGGCGCCCTCAATACCCGCTGCCTGTAGAAGATCCGGACGCGTTGCATCGCCAAAGTACGCGCGCAATCCGAAACCGCGTAGCATTTCGAGCTGTTCGGAGCTGTAGTCAACCACGGTCGTTTCAAATCCTGCCGCACTCAATGCCCGGTTCACGATGCCGCCAAATCGACCGTGCCCGGCAATAATTATCCTGGCAGACGAATCTATCGCATCGGCTTCGCGTTCCTGTCGAATTAGATAACGCGGTGCGATCACTTTGTCATAGAGAATAAACAACAACGGGGTCAGTAACATCGACAACGCCACGACCAGCAAGAGCAGATCGGCAATTTCGCCGGGCAAAACCGCGTTTGCCACAGAAAACGTTAGCAGTACAAAACCGAATTCACCCGCTTGGGCAAGACCGAGTGTGAACAGCCACTTGTCGCCGCCCTTGAGTCGAAACAGGTGCGCGAGACCGTACAGCACCAATGCCTTTATCACGATTAAACCGAAGGTAAGGCCCAGGACTGTCCCGACATTGTCAGACAACAGCGTAAAATCAATGCTTGCGCCCACCGTAATGAAAAAGACGCCAAGAACTATTCCTTTCAGGGGGCTGATGTCGCTTTCGATTTCATGGCGGTAATCACTTCGGGCCATCACTACGCCAGCAAGAAAGGTCCCGAGCGCCGGCGACAGGCCAACCATCGTCATGAGCAGCGCAATTGCGAGGACCAACATCAGGGCAGTGCTAACGAACAACTCCCGCAAGCGCGACCGCCACGAACCGAAATATCGGATCGGTAAGGTAGTGGCCCGACGCGACAACGACGGCGATCATGGCGAACGAGACGAGCGCAACCTGCCAGCCCTGCAGATTATCCACCAGGCTCAGGTTCAATCCGTGCTGCTCGGTAGTGCCATGCCCTGAAACCGCGACCTGCAGCATCGCATCGCGTAGCTCAGGTATCGCCAGCAAGGGGATAAAGACCAGCATTGGAATGACCGCAATGTCCTGGAATAGCAGGACGGAGAAGCTGGCGTGACCGCCATCGCAGCGCAGTAAGCCCTTTTCGCTCAGCGTCTGATTGACAATTGCGGTCGATGAGAGCGCGAGCACCATACCGATAGCCAGACCGACCGTCCATGGCTGCCCCAGACCCACCGCAATAGCCGCAGCGAGAATCGTTGTTCCAACCACCTGCAGACCACCCAGCAGGAAGATTCTCGAACGCATCTCCCAGAGGGCCGTGGGACTCATTTCCAGGCCGACCAGAAACAGCATCATGACCACACCGAATTCAGCGAAGTGCTGCAGGCGAGTGACATCCGTATCGGCCCAGTGCAGCACCGGGCTCAGCACAATGCCTGCCAACAGATAGCCCAGTACCGAGCCAAGCCCAAGGCGGGACGCAATCGGTACCGCAATCACGCCGCCCAGGAACAGGATCAGCGCAATAAGCATGAATTCAGGAGACAAAAATACCTCTCGCGGAAAGGGCTACTCGCCCTTGACCAGGATGACCTGGTACTCCGACATGTGGACCTTCCAGCCATTCGCCGTGAGCCATTCGATGACAAGCTTTCCCTTGCCGCCGTTCGGCAGATCGCAGTCGTCGATCAATATGACCGTATCCTCGTGCAGACACCCCTCTATCGCCTTGATTTCTTTGAGGTGATGATCCTGACTGGCGGTCTGAATCGCCGTATCGGTCTTGTGATAGTCGTAACTGTCCAGGTACAAAAAGTCGACCATATCGGTAAACTCGTCGAGATACGCTACGGAGTCCGAGGTCACCAATGTGACACTATCCGACAGATCCATCGTGACGACGGCCTGCCTGGCCCGCTCCGTTGCTGCGGGGTCGATATCAACCGCGTAGAGATGGGCATCATTCTGCTTCGCCCAAAGCCCGAATACGATCGTCGAAGCGCCATCCCCTTTCGACTTCTCCAGCCCCATGCGGGCAACGCCCGTTTCCAGAAGGGCTTTGGCACCGCGTTCGTCAAGCAGGCGCAGGGCTTCGCGCAGCGTGTCTCGTCGCTTGCCGAAGTTGTACCTGCGGGGCAGCAGCGGAGCGAGATTCTTGTGGCGAACCAGTTTGCGGACTGCCGCCACAGTAACCGCCACAACAATAAGAGTGAGGAGGATTTTCATTGAAAATCAGACAGCTCCGGCTTCGGGTGCCCTAACTTTACAATGATCCCCCGCCCCGCGCGACGTCTTTTCCTATATGAGCCCGGTGTGTCGAAGCGCGGCCTGCAACTGTGACCAGCGCTGCTCCAGCGTGCCGGTATAGCCAATCGAGATGCGCAGTAGGCCTGGAGAGATACCGGCCGAGTCCTTGTCTTCGTCGCTCATTTCACTGGATGTGCTCGACCCGGAACAGGACATCAGGGTGTCGAAATAGCCAAGGCTCACGGCAAGGTACCCGAAGCGTTGCTCGTTTTGCAGGCACGACATCAGAGCGTTCGCAGTCTCCTCGTCGCCAACGTCCAGCGTGAACACGCCCCCGTAGCCGTATTCGTCGCAATGCAGTTCCTCGAACAGCGCATGATCGGGATGATGCGGCAGGCCCGGGTAGGTAACCTTGAGCCCGAGTTCGTCCAGGCGTGCTGTTATTGCGAGCGCCCGTTCGCTGTGCGCGGTCATGCGTAAGGGTAGGTGCGGAATCCGGAGGCTGATGCCGGCCGCCACATTCGGGTCCATGGTCGGCCCGAGCAGCATTAGCGGGCCCATATGCAGGTCCATAAGCTCGCCGATGAATGTCTCGCTGCCACAGATGGCACCCGCGATAACGTCAGACGCACCGCTGATATATTTGGTAATGCTGTGCACCACGATATCGGCACCGAGCACCGCAGGGCTCAGGATCAGCGGACTGAAGGTGTTGTCGACAACCAGCGGTATCCCGTTTTCCTTGGCGAGGGCTGACAGTCGTGGAATGTTGGCCAGTCGCAACGTTGGGTTCGAAATGCTCTCGGTGAAGATAAGGCGCGTCTTGTCTGTAATGGCATTGGCCACGGCGTCCACGTCAGAAATATCGACGAAGTGCGTGGTAATACCTGATTTGGCAGGTAGAAAGTCGTGCAGTAATGCGTAGGAACCGCCGTAGATTGCACTCGAAGCGACAACTTCGTCCCCGGCATTGCACAGGCACATAATGACGCCCGAAATCGCCGCCATGCCGCTTGCCGTGCAGTACGCTGCCTTCGTGCCTTCCAGCGCAGCCATCTGGCGGCCCAGGTTGTACACGGTCGGATTGAAGTGGCGCCCGTAGAGGTAGCAGCCTCTGTCCGGACCTGCACGACCCTGAAACAGGTCGGGCATGGTTTCTGGATCGATAACAGTGAACGTCGAACTTGTCTCGATGGACATGTTGACGCCGCCGTGTTCACCGAACTCATGGCGCAGGTGAGCGAGGTCCTCGATGGGGTTTCGGCCACGCATGATTATTCTCCCTTTTTGACCAGGCTGGCGGCTGGGGAATCAGGCGCTCTTTTTAAGAACCAGTAAATTACCCAGCAGGACCAGCGATGTTCCCGTAACAATTGACAGGTCCAGTTGTAGCCCTTCAAATGCTATTGACAGCATCAGGGCAACCACCGGCCACATGACCGACGCGTACCCGGCCTTGTGGGCGCCAATCCTGCCGAGCAGCGTCAGGTATGCACCAAACGCGACGACCGAACCAAATATTGCCAAATAGACCAACGACGCGATGTACGTAAAAGTCGCGTCAAAATTGAATTCATGACCACTGACGATAGCCACGATTGCGGTGATTACTGCGCCATAGAACATTCCCCAGGCGTTTCCCTGCATAACCGGCAGCGCCCGATTCTGTGCGGCCTGTGAGACCATATTGCCGCCCGATGCCATCAGGGCGCCCAGCATTGCCAGCAAAAAGCCGAAGAACACCCCGTCATTAATCGAGACGGACTCGATGCGGGGCGCGAACAGGATCACAATTCCGACGATACCCAGCAATGCCCCTGCCAAAACGCGGGCACCCGCCCGCGTGCCGAACAGGACGCGCGACAGGATGATATTAATCCACAGCAACATCGAGAAAGCGATTGCCGCCAGAGCCGAAGTGATATGGACCTGCGCCCGATACGTCAGGATGTAGTTCATGCCAAACAGGAGGAACCCGAGTGCGCCGAACCATAGGTGATCTTTTGCTTTAAAATAAAGCGATAAGTTTCTAATTTTACAAATAAAAAATAGAATCGCTGATGCAAGCATGTAGCGATATACGATCGACACCTCCGGCTCCACCACGCCAAGCTGAAATTCGATGGCCAGCCAGGTCGACCCCCAGACCAGCACCGTTACCGCATACAGAAACGTGTTATTCATCAGCCGATGCACTTCCGTTCCAGCTTCTCGACTAACTCTTCAACGTTCCTGGCTTTTTGGAAGAAGCGTTCCAGCAATTCGAGGCGCCGCTTGGTTTCCTTACCGCCGGCACCCGGCAGATCCTGGACCAAAGCGGTTATCTCCGCCTCTCGATCTCCGATGGCTTGCACTGCCGCCATAATTTGCAAATCTGGAATGCAATATCCGCGATAGCGGGGAACCCGAACACTCCTGATGCCCACACTTGGGTCGGGGCGCGCGTATCGGGCATTCACGAGGCCGGCAAGATCGAAGTCATACGGAACGAGGTAGTGCATGCCCTCTTTCTCCAGCAGCGTGCCGTTATGGCAGCAGTGTTCCTCTCCGGTCGCCGTGACGAGTGACCAGTCGGTATTCGCTATCAGATATTGAAAGACAAACACCAGCGCCGCCTGGTCCGGCTGCAAAAGTGACTTCACGACATTGGGCGTTTCAGCGAGTTCAGCCTGAACTCTTGCTGCCAAATCGGTGGTGGGCTCAAGCAAAAAGCCATAGCGGATCAGCGGCTCACTCGCCAAACTAGCGGTGTCGGTGTAACTGATGCGCAACAGGCGGGTGCGATACGCAGTGTCCGAAAGCATCGCAAATATCCGGTATGCCGCGTATTCCGCGAGGACATTTTCTTCGTAATTAGCTTTAGCTTTGCAGTGCGTCACCAGTTTCAGCTTGTCATGGCCTGCGAAGACCCCACCCACCGCTGCGTCACTGCCAAACTGCAACCTGAGCGGTGGAAAATGGCACACGCGGGCTCTGCTGTTCCCACGAACGCGGACCGACACAGGGAACTCCTGACCATCCATCAGCAGCTTGAAGGGCCGTGCCCTGCGTTCTTCCTTATCCTCGATGGTCTGCTGCAAAGGGCCCTGAAGTGACACTTCCAGCACCTTGTCACTATTAAAAAGTGCACCACCGGCGTGCGCCGTGCCGACCCAAAACAAGAGCAGGATTTGTGACCGCCAAAGGAGATAGCGAGGGGGCATACGCGGATAATAACCAGATGTTTGAGGGGCTGCTCATATTGCCGGTTATCGTGCCCATGCTGTTCTGGGCCGTTTACCACTACCACAAGGACAGGCCCCTGCCTGAGCCGCCGGGTAACCTGCTGCTTTGCTTTGTCCTTGGCGTACTGGCTGCAGGCCTGTCCAAGGGCATGTACATGGGGGCTGGAGCCACTGGGGCTGCGTTACGATGCCGTGGCGCTTCGCTTGCCCGCCTTCGACGAGCCGCTGGATGGCATCATCTATGCCTCATTCATCGCGCTGGGATACGCCGCGATAGAGAACTACTACTACCTGGATTTTCTAACGGGCCTGGAATCGGCGGCACGGGGATTTGCGGGCCCGGTTATTCACATCCTGTTCGCCTCCATATGGGCGCATTGGATCACTCGGGCATGGCTGGCAATCTGGCTGTGGCGGCTGCGTCTCATGCGGCGCATGCGGCGCATGCGGCGCATGCATGAGGCCGCCATGTTTGACCCTGAGCCCTAGGCTACTAGCCGCGGTCGTAAGGGTTGCCGCTATCGGGCGGCTCCACGGGTTCTTCGAGTGTCAGCTCAAGCTCGTCGCCTGAATCGAGCAGCAGCTCGGAGCAACGCCGCTGAACGTTAGCTAGCCTGAGAGTCACATTTGAGTCCGCGAGCGGTATGTCGTTGACATCCTTTGGCATCTTTCCTTCCATACTGTTACCTGTCTGTGTTTAGCGACAGGCTTCAATTTGCAGTATAGAGACAGCACCTTGGCCAAAGTGTGAACCAGTTCACACTAAATTTGGCCAAAATGAGGAATTTCAGGCAGTTATGTCAAAAACAGGCAAACTTTGCAGCCCGTCAATCTGCAGGTGGCTGCTGCTGTAGCACGGACATGAGTATTGCGATTCCTTCAAGAAAGTTGCCGAGGCGCAGATTTTCGTTGGGACTGTGCTGATTGTTGTCGATATTGACGGTGGGCACCGTTGCAGCTGGCAAGTCCAGAGCGTCAATAATCGGCGCTATCGGAATAGAGCCGCCCATCGTAACCACGACAATCGGCTCCTCGCCGAACAGATGCCGCATTCCTGCCCTGGCCATCCGCGCTGGTGGTGCCTCCGGGTCAGTCCGAAACGCTCCATAGGCGACCTCGTGGTCAAGACTGACAATTCGGGGGTAAGCCATGCGCTCGGCATCAGACGGTGCATGATCCAGCACCGTGAATCCGAGGTCTGCAATATGAGTCCGAACCAGACCAATGAGGTGAACAGGATCCGATTCGACTACGAGCCGGATATCAATCTCGGCCACAGCGGTTGGTGGAATAATCGTCCTTGATGCCGCCCCTGTCCATGCGGCGGACAGGCCCCGGATATTCAGTGATGGGTATTGAATCGCTTCCTGCAGAGTGTCGGCCACCGCGTCGGATTGAATCAGGCCCATAGAAGCCAGGATTGCTTCTTCATCATCCGGAACGGCCTCGAGCATCGACCGAGTCTTGTCGTCAATGGCGACCCCATCATAGAAGCCGTCGATCGTTACGATGCCGTCCGATGACTTCATCGATGCGAGGATCTGCGCGAGCGCCAGGGCCGGATTCGGTACGAAATTGCCGTAGTGGCCACTGTGTTGTGCTACTCGCGGGCCATAGGCGGTCAGCGTGATTGTCGCAATACCCCGCGCGCCAAGTGACACGGTCGGGCGATTCGACGCATGTGGCGGTCCATCGAAGATCAGCAGCATGTCGGCAGCCAGTAGTTCGCTGTGGGCCCGGACGGCCGCCGCCAGGTGAGGCGATCCAAGCTCTTCCTCGGTGTCGATTAAAACCTTGAGGTTGTAGCCAAGCTGTCCATTGATACTGCTCAGCAACTCTATGGCCATCAGGAACTGCGTCATCGGTCCCTTCGAGTCCGATGCCGAACGGGCGAAGATGCGCCAGTCCGGGTTCAGGCTGCCCTGCACGGCGTCCCAGCTGATAGTCTCCCAGGCCCCATCAGCAGACTGCTCTTTAAGGACCGCCACGTAAGGGCTCGGCTGCTGCCAGGCCGCGGGATCTACCGGCTGGCCATCTGCCTGCAGATAGATAAGCACGGTCCTGGTGGCGCCAGCGGAGAGACGCTCGGCGTAGATCGACGGACTACCGTCGGTAGGAATAAGTTGCGTAGTGAAACCGCGCTGCTCAAAGGCACGCTTTACCCACCCGTTCAGACTATCTATCTGGTCCGGGAGGTTCGCATCATTGGGCAACGACAGGAATTCCCGGTACAGGGAAATGGCCTCCAGCGCATGACCGTTGACCATCTCGCGGATCTGGCCAGCACTGATTTGGTCAGGATATTCCTCGCCCCATGCTGACGCGGCCAGCAGCAGAGCACTCAGAAGCATACGTTGAAAAGAAGTCGCAAACACTTTATTAATTAATGTTTTATACATCGAATTTAAAGCATATTCTAGGAATGAAGCAGGCCGATGCCGGCTCGAGCCAATGCGGTTGCCTTAGAATTTGAGCATTGCCGAACCCCAGGTGAAACCCGCCCCGAAGGCTGCCATCAGGAGCGTATCGCCACGCTTGATACGGCCCTCGCGCACAGCCTGGTCCAGAGCCAGCGGGATCGACGCACCGGAGGTGTTCGCATGCTCATCAACCGTGGCGATGACACGCTCCATTGGCAGGCCGATTTTCTTGGCCGCCGCTTTGATGATGCGCATGTTGGCCTGGTGCGGCACAAACCAGTCGATATCGTCGATGTGCCCGTCCAGGTCCGCAATCGTCTCACGGGCGATGCTGTCGAACGTCGCCACCGCACGCTTGAATACGGCATTGCCGTTCATTTCGATGAAAGCCGCGCCCTTGCGGGTGATGTCGTAACCTATCGAAACACCCTGCTGGACGTGCAAAAGCTCCTCGTACTCACCGTTTGCATGGATGTGTGTTGCCATGATGCCGGGTTCGTCACAGGCCTCCAGAACCACGGCGCCCGCGCCATCGCCAAACAGCACGGCTGTGCCACGGTCTTCCCAGTTGGTAATGCGTGAGAGCGTTTCGGAGCCGATGACCAGGGCCTTTTTTGCGCCACCGGTTTGCACGTAGCGATTCGCGAGGTCCAACCCGTAGAGAAAGCCACTGCAGGCCGCATGCACGTCGAAGGCCGGACCACCCTTGGCGCCCAGTCGGCGCTGAATAATGCAGGCGGTCGAGGGGAATACTTTGTCGGGCGTAGCCGTTCCGAGAATGATGAGATCAATGTCATCCGCACTGACACCAGCCATGTCCATGGCCCGTTTTGCGGCTTCGAGCCCCATTGAACCGGTCGTCTCCCCCTCACCGGCAATGTGACGACGCTTGATCCCCGTACGTTCCCGGATCCATTCATCCGAGGTTTCCATGATCTTCTCGAGATCTTTGTTACTTACAACCTTTTCTGGCAGAAAGCTGCCAATTCCGGCGATGCGTGCGTACGTCATCAGGTGTCCCTCTTCAGGAACGCCGCGATCTCACGCAGCGTCGGGTAGTCGAACAAATCGCTGATATCCAGTTTGCCCGGGTATTTCTCGTCGATTGCCAGTACGACTTCGGTCAGTGTTAAGGAACTTACACCGACTTCGAACAGATTGTCATCTGCGTTGATCTTGCGATCTTTGGCCACTTCCCGACAAATCAGCTCGAGCTCAGCCACCAGCGGGTCGGTGTCGACCGACTCCTCCGCCGTTTCCGACGGCTGCAGCTCGTTGAGCACAGCGTCATACTCCCCGCCGAAATAGGATTCCAGCAGCTTGCCGCGCTGCACTTTGCCGCTGGTTGTCTTCGGGATCTTGGGAACCGGGATAACAGTGTCGACCGCGATGCCGGTTTGTTCGGCGACGACGTCACGCACCGCATCGATTAATGGCCTGAAGTCATCAAGATCCTGGCGATACAGAATGAAAGCGACGAGTTCCTCGGTTTGTCCGCCCTTGGGCGTAGCGCCGGCCACCACAACCTTGTTGAGGTCGAGGCCGTCGATCCGCGCGACAATTTCCTCGATATCATGAGGATAGTAGTTCTGCCCGTTGATGATAATGATGTCTTTCTGGCGGCCCGTGATAACGAGCTGGTCGTTGACAAAGACGCCACAGTCACCGGTCCGCAGCCAACCGTCCTGCGTAAACAGTGCGGCTGTCGCCTCAGGGTCAGCGTAGACGCGCTCAGTCATGCTGCCGCCGTGTAACTGAATGTGACCAATATGGCCAGGCGACAGCTCGTCATCGTTGTCATCTGTGATCCGAATATCTACATCGCGGATCGCCTTGCCGACTGTGACGAAACTGACGGCATCGCTATCTGACTCGTCCACGGGTCGGAACGTTTCCCCGATTTGCAGGCTGTGACGGTCCATGATCACGCGCGCGTACTCAGGTCCGAGCTCGGAGAACGACACGCCGACAGTCGCTTCGGCCAGTCCGTAGACCGGCAGCATGGTGTTGCGCTTCAAACCGTGCGGCGCCAGGGCTGTCAGGAATTCCTCACACAGGTCCCAGGAAATCGGTTCAGCACCGTTGAGGATGCGTTTCACCGAAGACAGATCGATGTCCGGCAGCCCTTTGCGAACAAACAGCTTCAGGAAGTGTTTGTACCCGAAGTTTGGTGAGCACAGTTGCGTCGCGCGCAGCTCACTGGCCTTGCTCATCCACAGCAGCGGTCGCCGCACAAAGACACTGGTATCCATGACCGCGTGGTTCATGCCGGCGGCGAGCACGCTCAGGTGGAAACCGATCAGGCCCATATCGTGCGTCAGC
>Ga0224504_10000864_pt1 | contig 13709 bp, 8 predicted proteins | sample SF_Oct11_sed_USG_3_FD_170160 | JGI IMG/M metagenome (GOLD analysis project Ga0224504, IMG submission 170160) | Sediment microbial communities from San Francisco Bay, California, United States - SF_Oct11_sed_USGS_24 | ecosystem: Environmental > Aquatic > Marine > Sediment | place: USA: California... | reverse complement strand
CTCCGATGAATACAACCTGGCCCTCGGCGAAAGCCGCGCCCTGGCCGCCAAGAACTATCTGGTATCCCTGGGCGTCAGCGCCAAACAACTCTCCGTCATCTCATACGGCGAAGAGAAGCCTGCTGCTATGGGTTCCAACGAAGAAGCGTGGGCGAAGAACCGTCGAGCTGAATTCAAGGCTGTAAAATAAATATGTAACGACGCTTACCGCGTCGGTCGGGAGCATGTTAATGTTGCAAGTTCGTAGCCTGGCTATCTTGGTTGCCGGTCTGTTGTTGAGCAGTTGCGTGGTGACACAGCAGGATCTGCAGATGCAGCGCGATCTCTTGGAAATGAAACGCCGGCTCGCCGAAGCTGAACGGGCGGTCAAGGAACTCCAGGATGACACCTCGGGAGGCGTCCGTGCCCACGTCGAAACGCTAGCTGGCAATCAGGCCGATTTCCAGGCGGAGCTCGATGGTCTTCGTGTTGACCTGCAGTCGATGCAGGGGCGAACCGGTGATCAGGAACGGATCAACGATGAGCTTCGCCAGGATCTGACCTTGCTGCGCGACGAGTTGAGCCTGCAGGTTGCCGACCATGAGCAACGCCTGGCCAAGCTCGATGCAGGCATGGCAGCGGCGTCAGCGGCACCGCCGGCGGTGAGCCCGTCGCCGACACCCGCAGTGGCGCCTCCCGTAGCGACGACGCCGGCCGGGGAAAGTGCACCGGAGCTTTATGACCGGGCTCTAAAAAAGATCCGCGAAGAGCAAGATTTCAAAGCTGGTCGCGAGCTGATGGAGGCGTTCCTCAAGCGCTATCCGGAGCATGACCTGGCGGTAAATGCCGCCTATTGGATTGGCGAAACCTACTACGCAGAAAAGAACTACGAACAGGCAATCCTGCAGTTCGAAGAGATCATCCAGAAGTACGGTGACCACCCGAAGGTCGCCTCGGCCATGCTCAAGCAGGCCCTGGCTTTTGAGTCCACCGGTGACCAGGCAACGGCCAAGCTTTTGCTGCAAAGAGTGATCGAGCGCTATCCGCTCTCCGATGAGGCCGGTAAAGCCAAGCAGAAACTGCAGACACTGTAATCGAATGGGAATAAATCTCCCGGGAAAAAAGGGTTGACAAGCAAGTCCGGGTCAGTTTATAAGACGCCTTCTGTGTGCCGCTAGCTCAGTTGGTAGAGCATCTGACTTTTAATCAGATGGTCGTAGGTTCGATCCCTACGCGGCACACCATTTTCAAACGGCGTACATTGCAGGACCCTTTCCTGCTAGGTACTCAAGATATCGAGTCCCTATCGTCTAGCCTGGCCCAGGACACCGGCCTTTCACGCCGGCGACGGGGGTTCGAATCCCCCTGGGGACGCCAAAAAAAGCCTCTTCCAGTAAAACTGGAAGAGGCTTTTTACTATTCTTGATGTTGATCACCAATCGTCATCGATCTGCTTCCTGAACCCGACAACCCGATTAAAAGCCGCACGTGCTTAAAGTTTAAGCATGCCGCTATTTTCGCTTGAGAGCGAACGCCGTTTCGGCTATAAAGAGGATTGTGTATAAAATTTATGCAAAAAGCGATTAAAAAGGAGGCACAAATGGCTAAAATGGATGAAAAGGTTGAACCTATTTATCAGGAAGTCCTGGCACGCAATCCTGGTGAAACCGAATTTCACCAGGCGGTTCGGGAAGTTCTCGAGTCACTTGGACCGGTTCTGGTCAAACACCCCGAGTTTGCTCATCACAAGATTATTGAACGCATCTGCGAGCCGGAGCGCCAGATTATCTTTCGTGTCCCGTGGTGTGATGACAAGGGGACGGTGCAGATCAACCGGGGGTTCCGCGTTGAGTTCAACAGTGCCCTCGGCCCGTACAAAGGGGGGCTGCGTTTCCACCCTTCGGTTTACCTCGGAATCATCAAGTTCCTTGGTTTCGAACAGATTTTCAAGAATGCCCTGACCGGACTGCCGATCGGTGGTGGCAAAGGTGGCTCGGATTTCGACCCAAAGGGCAAGTCGGATGACGAGATCATGAGCTTCTGTCAGAGTTTCATGACGGAGCTCTATCGCCACATTGGCGAACACACCGACGTCCCCGCCGGTGACATCGGCGTCGGCGGTCGCGAAATCGGCTTCATGTTCGGTCAGTACAAACGCATTACCAACCGCTGGGAAGCAGGCGTGCTGACCGGCAAGGGGCTCGACTGGGGCGGTTCGCTGGTGCGAACCGAAGCGACCGGCTACGGGGCAACCTTCTTTGTTGACGAAATGCTCAAGGCTCGCAAGGACAATTTCGAAGGCAAGATCTGCTCGGTCTCAGGCTCAGGGAATGTTGCGATCTACACGACCGAGAAGATTCACCAGCTCGGTGGCAAGGTTGTGACCTGCTCTGATTCGAACGGTTATATCTATGATGAAAAAGGTATTGATCTGCAGTTGCTGCAGCAGCTGAAAGAGGTTGAGCGCCGCAGGATCAAGGATTACACTCAGTACCGCAAGCACGCCAAGTACGTTGCCAAGGGCAACATCTGGGAGATCCCCTGTCAGGTCGCGATGCCGTCGGCAACCCAGAATGAGATCAACGGAGCGGATGCCGCGCTGCTGGTTAAGAATGGCTGCATCGCTGTGGGTGAAGGCGCCAACATGCCGACCACTCCTGAAGGCGTTAAGATCTTCCTTGACGCACAAATTGCTTACGGTCCCGGCAAGGCGGCCAACGCCGGTGGCGTAGCAACTTCGGCACTGGAGATGCAACAAAATGCCCAGCGCGACTCATGGACTTTCGATTACACTGAAAAGCGCCTGCAGGAGATTATGCACAACATTCATGAACTCTGTTACCAAACGGCAATAGAATATGGCACACCCGGTAACTATGTGAACGGGGCAAATATTGCCGGCTTCATCCGTGTTGCCAACGCCATGGTTGCCCTCGGTGTCGTTTAAGCCATTAACAGGATGAGTGGGCCGGTGGGTTTCCTGCCGGCCCTGAATAAATGAAGAAATTGACACCAGGCTTGTGATCATATAGCAAAGATACGGGGAACACAGAGGGATCGCCATGAACGACAGGTGGGTAACGACCGGATTCAAGGGTCTTGATGATATCCTCGACGGCTTGAGAATCGGCGATAATGTGGTCTGGAAAGTCGACATTATCGAAGATTACCAGTATTTTGTCGAACCTTATGTGAAACAGGCCCTGGCTGACCAGCACGAGGTGGTCTACTTCCGTTTCGGCCAACACCCCCCGGTTGTAGAGACGGACCTGGGCGTAGAAACCGTTGAACTCGACCCCCGTGAGGGTTTTGAACCTTTCGCCTGTGCGATTCATGCGATTGCCACCGAAAAGGGCGTTGGCACCTTCTACGTGTTTGATTGCCTGTCCGAGCTTTTGTCAGCTTGGGCCACCGATCATATGATCGCGAACTTTTTCCAGGTGACCTGCCCCTACCTGTTTCGTCTCGACACGGTAGCCTATTTTGCGCTGCTGCGTAACCGCCACGCCCATAAAACGATTGCCCGCATCCGTGAAACCACCCAGGTTTTTCTGGAATTGCACAACCGCGAAGGGCAACGGTTCGTTCATCCTCTGAAAGTCTGGGAGCGGCACTCGCCGACCATGTTTCTCCCCCATCGCCAGTCAGGTGAAAGTTTCATCCCCCTAGCCAACAGCCTGGAAGCGACCAGCCTGCTCGCCGGTGCCTATAATCAGGATCAGGCTGCCGGCAATCGCCGCCTTGATCATTGGCACCGGTTGTTCCTGCAAGCAGAGGATTTGAATGCCGAAGGGGTTTCGACCGCAGAACAGGAGAAAATGGTTAATCATCTGTGCCGACATCTGATTGGCCGTGAGGATAATATCCTGAATCTGGCCAGACGGTTCTTTTCCCTGAATGATCTGCTCTCTTACAAGTCTCGCATGATTGGCACCGGTTTTATCGGTGGCAAGGCCGTCGGCATGTTGCTGGCGCGCCGCATTCTCGAAGCACAGCCCGATTCTAACTGGTGTGATCAACTGGAACAGCACGACTCCTTCTTTGTCGGCTCGAATGTTTACTACTCCTATATCGTTAACAACGGGTTGTGGGAGCTCTACGCCGCGCAAAAGACCCCGGAAGGGTATTTCAGGGCGGGCGCGGAACTGCACGAAAAAATGCTGACCGGCTCATTCCCTGAACAGCTGCGCGAAGATTTCCAGAGCATGCTAGATTATTATGGCCAGTACCCGATCATCGTACGCTCCAGTTCATTACTGGAAGACAGCTTCGGCAGTGCGTTTGCCGGCAAATACGACAGCTTCTTCTGCGCCAACCAGGGTTCACCTGAAGATCGCTACAATGCCTTTGAAGCTGCGGTACGAAAAATCTTCTCCAGTACCATGAGTGAGGATGCGCTGACTTATCGCAAGCAGCGCGGCCTTGATCAGCAGGTGGAGCAGATGGGACTGCTCGTGCAGAGGGTCTCTGGTTCGTATCACCGACAGTACTACTTCCCCGAGCTTGCTGGAGTGGGGATCTCCTACAACACCTTTGTCTGGGACAAGCAGATGGACCCGAAGGCGGGAATGCTCCGCCTAGTGCTTGGCCTTGGCACGCGTGCTGTCGACCGTGTCGAAGGAGACTACCCTCGAATTGTGGCTCTCGACGAACCGATGAAACTGCCGCTGAAAGGCTACGAGGATATCCGTCGTTTCTCGCAAAAAGATATCGACTTGGTCAACATCAACGACAACGATCTGCAGTCGCAGTCGCTTTTCCGACTGATCGAAGAAGGAATCGATTTCAACCTCGATCGATATGGTGTTCTCGACCGGGAAACCATGAATCGGCTGCGTGAACGAGGCAAACCTGCCCAGCAGGTCTGGTTACTCACCTTCGAGCACCTGCTGATCAGAACAGATTTCCCCCAGCGGATGCAGAAGCTGTTGAAAACCCTTGAAACAGCTTACCAGTATCCGGTCGATATCGAATTCACAGTCAACCGCAACGCGGATCAAACGGAGAAGATCAATCTCCTGCAATGCCGACCTCTGCAGACAAAAGGGTTAAAGAAGCGGGTCAGTATCCCCGACGGGATCACCGCGGAGAAAATCTTTTTCAAGGCGGAGGGCGGTTTTATGGGCGGCAACACGGCCCTGCAGATCAAACAGGTGATCTGGATCGATGCGAAGCGTTATTCGCAACTCTCTCTTTCTGACAAGCACGAAGTCGCACGCCTGATCGGTCGTCTGAACCGGTGCATCAAAGACCGAGAGCAACAGCCGACTCTGCTGCTGGGACCGGGTCGCTGGGGAACATCGACGCCATCACTGGGGGTTCCGGTCAAATTCTCGGAAATCAACAATATGACCGCTATTGGCGAGGTGGCCTTCCAGGAAGGTGAACTGATGCCGGAACTTTCTTTCGGCTCACATTTTTTCCAGGACCTTGTCGAAGCGGATATTTTTTATCTGGCATTGTTTCCTGATACCTTCCCCTGCAGCTTGAACGATGGCTGGGTCTACCAGAGCAGCAATGCCCTGGAGGAATTGATGCCGGGCAGCAGCCATTTCAAACCGGTGGTCAAAGTTATTGAATTGCAAAAACAGAACCTGATGCTGTTGGCCGATGTGGTTGCGCAAAAGCTGGTCTGTTTTTGGGACGAGGAGTAGCCCCCTGCTAACTGTAGATTAAATAACGATCGGCTGACTTGAATCACGACAGCGACTCGTTTATAGCCAGCTTGCCAGGCAAAGATTCCTGGGCAGGAGAGCATGTTCAGATGCTTTGTCAAGGATGCCGGCTCAACCGCGAAAACGGGAGAGCCGTTTTTTGTTCGAGGAGCAATTAAGGTATTGAAGAATTTTTATTTTGTATACAAAATCTAGAGTGCTGATTTTGGCGGTCGCGCTGTGGTAGAATGTCGAAGTTTTTTAACCGCACAGAGCCTAGAAGCGCAACGCTATGAATGAAGCAGAGAACTCTATAGTGGAAATCTTCTCCGACGGCGCCTGCTCCGGGAACCCGGGACCGGGAGGCTGGGGGACGATTCTGCGTTTCGGTGGGCATGAGAAAGAACTCTCGGGTTATGATCCGGAGACGACCAATAACCGCATGGAGCTGATCGGTGCGATCGCCGGGCTTGAAGCCCTGACGCGGCCATGCCGGGTCAGAGTGACCACTGACTCGGAATACGTTAAAAAGGGTATGACCGAGTGGATCGAAGGCTGGGTCAAGCGTGGCTGGAAGAACACCCAGAAAAAGCCGGTTGCCAACCGCGACCTCTGGGAGCGTCTGCTCGAACTGGCTGACCAACACCATGTTGAATGGCACTGGGTGCGCGGTCACGATGGACATGCCGAAAACGAGCGCTGCGATGCGCTCGCCAGGGCCGCGATCGAAACGGGCAGAAGCAACCACTTCATGGATTCCCCGGCCGTCTCCTGATGAAGTTCAGCAACCGATGGACGGGACCGGTTTTTGTGCTAGTCTTTTGTGATGTTTTTGTTTGAGACAGATACAGGACGGACTCGACTTTAAACCGAACCTCTTATAACGGCTATGTCACCAGTCAACACCTCGACAAAACTGATCGCTGCTCAACCGGATTTCGAGGCCTACCTGGCACTGGGGATCTACATCGGGATCGCAATATTCCTGATTGCGGTGCTGTTGCTGCTCTCCTGGGGGGTGGGTCACAAAACCCGTTCCCGCCAAAAACAGGAGCCTTACGAATCGGGCATTCTGCCGGTTGATAATGCACGGTTGAAAGGGCCTGTCCCCTTCTATCTGGTTGCAATCTTCTTCATCATTTTCGATGTCGAGGTGATCTTTGTCGCCTCATGGGCCGTTGCCTACGACCGGCTTGGCTGGCCGGGGTTCGCCCACGTCTGTTTCTTTATCTTCATCCTTTTTCTCGGCCTGATCCATCTCTGGAAGACCGGTGGCCTAGAGTGGGGTCCGCGGGCTCAGCATTCAGGCGGCAATGCAGGACGGAGTGCCTCGTGAGCGAACAGCTGCCGCCGAATGTGATCCTGACCACCCTGGACGACGCCATCAACTGGGGTCGCAAGAACAGCCTCTGGCCGATGTTCTTCGGCCTGTCCTGCTGTTTCGTCGAGATGATGACCAGCATGACGCCACGCTTCGACCTGGCCCGCTTCGGCGCGGAAGTGCTGCGCAGTACGCCGCGCGAGGCTGACCTGATGATTATTTCCGGCACACCCTTCAAGAAGATGGGCGCCAGCATGCTGCGCGTCTACGAGCAGATGGCCAACCCCAAGTGGGTCATGGCGATGGGCAGCTGTGCTAACTCTGGCGGCATGTACGATGTTTACAGCGTCATGCAGGGAGTCAACCAGGTCCTGCCGGTCGATGTCTACATTCCCGGCTGTCCGCCGCGACCGGAAGCGTTTCTGCAGGGACTGATGCTGCTGCAGGAGAAGATCGCCAAAGACGAGCGTCCGGCTCGTAGCGTGCTTGGTATGCAGGGTGGCAGCGAGGGGACCACACGGCCGATGCTGGTAGATGGGATCAGCAAGAGCCGCGATACACGCGGGCCCGGCTTCGGCAACAGCCCGAATCGTGGTACGTCAACACAGGCCCCTCACTTCTGGGGTAACCGCTCTGCGGGGATGTGGCGTCCGGCGCAGCCAAAAGTTGATTTTGTCGAGTCAACCCCTGACTTGCGCAAGGCGCTGCACGCTCGATTCGGCGAGAAAGTGCGTGAAGACGCCAAGGGTGTCGACATGCCGACCTTCTGGACTGACGTGGAGACGGCCACCGACCTGCTGGGCTTCCTCAAGGAGCAGGCACCGACGCAATACCGTCGGCTCGAGGACCTGACCGCAATCGACGAGCGCGCCCGAGGCAAACGGCCGGACCACGATTTCACCCTGGTTTACCATTTGATGTCCTACGACGATCCCGGATATGTGCGGGTCAAGGTGCCGCTGCATGGCGAGATGCCTTCAACGCCGACACTGACCAACATCTGGACCACCGCCAACTGGTACGAGCGGGAAGTCTTCGATATGTTTGGCATCGACTTCAAGGGCCATCCCGATCTGCGGCGCATCCTCATGGCTCACGACTGGCAGGGGCACCCGCTGCGCAAGGAGCATGTATGTCGCGCCACCGAGATGGAGCCTTTTACACCGGAAGCCGCTATGCAGATGGTGCCGCGCGATGCGGAGAGTTTCTTCGGCGGCAAGGAGATGGAGCGCGTCGATGACGAGACGATGATCCTCAACCTCGGTCCTCATCATCCCGGAACCCATGGCGTGTTGCGCCTGATCGCCAAGCTCAACGGTGAAGAGGTCGAGGATGTCGATGTCGACCTCGGCTACCACCATCGCGGCGCCGAGAAGATCGCCGAACGCCAACACTGGAACCAGTACATCCCCTACACCGACCGCATTGACTATCTCTCCGGGGTACAGAACAACCTTGCCTACCTGTTGCCGCTCGAGACGATGCTCGGAGTCGAGGTGCCGGAGCGCGCCCAGGTTATCCGGGTCATGCTCTGTGAACTCTTCCGCATCGCCAACCACCTGGTCTGGCTCGGCACTTTTGCCCACGATGTGGGCGCCATGACACCGGTCTTCTATGCCTTTGAATCACGCGAAAAGATCTTCGATATCATCGAACAGGTGACCGGCGGCCGCATGCACCCGTCCTGGCTCCGGATCGGCGGCCTGCCGATGGACCTGCCTGATGGTTGGCAGAAAACCGTGGACATCTTCACCCGTGATTTCGACAAGCGAATCGATGAATTCGATCGCATGCTGACCGACGGCCCGATCTTCCGCGCACGCACCGAGGGGATTGGAGTCACAACCCTCGACGAAGCGATCGAGTGGGGGATGTCCGGGCCTAACCTGCGTGCTTGCGGTCTGGCATGGGACCTGCGTAAGAAGATGCCCTATTCCGGTTACCAACGGTTTGACTTTGATATCCCAACGGCTTCGACTGGCTGCAGCTATGCCCGCTACCTGGTGCGCCTCGAGGAGATGCGCCAGAGCCTGCGCATCGTCAAGCAGGCCGCTGCCGATATGCCGGGCGGTGATTACGTCAGTCGCGATTGCCGTTACGTCTACCCGGAACGTGAGGCGGGCAAGAAGGATATCGAGACGCTGATCCACCACTTCATGAACGTGACGCGGGGGATGACGCCGCCGCGTGGCGAATGCTACCGCGGTATCGAGTCGAGCAAGGGCGAGTGCGGCTACTATGTCGTCAGCGACGGCGGCAACACACCGTATCGGCTGCGCATCCGCACGCCGAGCTTTGCCCATATGCAGGTCTTCCCGAAGATGACCAAGGGTTGGATGATCTCTGACCTGATCATGGTCCTTGGCGCAATCGACTTTATTTTAGCTGATTTGGATCGATGAATATTTTTACCACCAAGACACTAAGACACGAAAAACTCCATACCGTTTTCTTGGTGCCTTCGTGTCTTCGTGGCGGATTGTTTTAGAGGTTATGATAGAACTTCTTCCACAACAACAGATCGACAGCTTCAAGGCCAGGGCCGATGCCATTGCGCATCCCCATGAGCTGATTGTCGACCTGTTGCGGGCGATCCAGTCGCATCACGGCTGGGTGCCCGATGACGGGGTTCTGCTGACCGCCGAAACTCTCGGAGTACTGCCGGTCGAGGTGGAAGAAGTGGCGACCTTCTATGACAAGATTTTCCGGCGGCAAGTGGGCCGTCGGGTGATCCATGTCTGTGATTCGATCTGCTGCTGGGTGACCGGCGCCGAGATGATTGCCGAGCATCTGCAGAAGAGCCTCGAAATCGGCCTGGGTGAAACCAGCGCAGATGGCATGTTCACCCTGTTGCCGACCTGCTGTCTCGGTGCCTGCGGTGATGCCCCGGCGATGATGATCGGTCTGACCACCTATGGTCACCTGACCCCGGAAAAGATTGATCGGATTCTGGCGGACGTGCGTGCGGAGGTGCAGGAATGAGCAGCTATCCGCAGGTCCTTTTCAAAAATCGCCGCCTCGGGGAAACGGTCCTGCTGCCCGAGTATGAAAAGAGCGGCGGCTATCAGGGCTTGCGCGATGCTCTGAAGATGGAACCCTCGCAAGTGTGTGATGTGATCAAGGCGTCCGCACTGCGTGGCCGTGGTGGCGCGGGCTTCCCGACCGGCATCAAGTGGTCGTTCTTCCCGGCGGATGCCTCGGGTGAAAAGTACCTGGTCTGCAACGGCGACGAGATGGAGCCGGGCACCTACAAGGATCGGCAGCTGCTACTCGCCGACCCGCACCAGCTGGTCGAAGGGATGGCGATCGCGGCGTACGCAATGCAGACGCCGGTTGGCTATATCTTCCTGCGCTATGCTTACGAAGACTGCTCGCAGAGGGTTGAGCGGGCGATTGAGGAAGCTATTGCAGCCGGTTACCTCGGCAGGAACATTCTTGGTTCCGGTTTTGATGTCGAACTGCACGTGCATCGCAGTGCCGGGCGCTACATCCTTGGCGAAGAAACCGCCCTGCTCAACGGCCTCGAAGGGCGGCGCCCGAATCCGCGTTCAAAGCCGCCTTTTCCGGCCCAGCGCGGCCTGTTTGGCAAGCCGACCAACGTCAACAATGTCGAGACTTTGGCCAACGTGCCGCATATCCTGGCCAATGGCATCATGTGGTTTCATGATCTGGCTCTTAATCCGGAGAGCGCCGGCACCAAGCTGTTCGGCCTGTCCGGCCACCTGAAACGACCGGAATGTTTCGAGCTACCGCTCGGCATTACCTTGCGTGAAGTGGTGGAAGAGGTCGGTGGTGGTGTACGTGGCGGCAAAAAGTTCAAGGCCTGCCTGCCGGGCGGGGCGTCGACACCTTACCTGACTGCCGAGCACCTTGACCTGATGATGGACTTCAACCCGCTCGAAGAGGTGCAGAGCCGCCTCGGTACGGCGGGGGTCACGGTGTTCGACGAAGACACCTGCATGGTGGCGGTGACGCGCAACCTCAACCAGTTCTTCGCCCGCGAGAGCTGCGGCTGGTGCACGCCCTGCCGCGACGGCCTGGCAACAATCTCCTGGCTGCTCGATCGCATCGAGTTCGGCCAGGCGACGATCGATGACCTGGCGATGCTCAAGGACCAGGTGCGCAACATCAGCGGCCGCTCCTTCTGCGCCCTCGCCGAAGGCGCCATGGGTCCGGTCGAGGCGCTACTGCGATTGTTTGAAGATGAAATAATTGATCACATCAAGCAGGGTAAATGCCCTTTTAAGAGGTAGCTGAAGACCGGGAGCTAGGGGTTAGAAAGATTTTTAGCTATGCTAGACTCCAGCAGCTGAATTTATGCAGAAACTAAGGATTGATTACATCAAGCAGGGCAAAAGCCCTTTAAGCGGTAGCTGAAGATCGGGGGCTGGCGGCTGGAAAAAATTTAGCAGCTGACCAGCCCCTAGCCCATAGCGACAAGCAACTGAACTTATGCCGAAACTGAGCATCGACAATCTTGAAGTGACCGTGCCCGAGGAAACCAACGTCCTCGAGGCGGCGCGTGCACTCGATATTGACATCCCGCACTTCTGTTATCACGAAGCGCTAGGAGCGGTTGGCTCCTGCCGTCTCTGTGCCATGACGTTCCTCGAGGGTCCGGTCAAGGGTGTGCAGATGGCATGCATGGTCAAGGCGCAGGATGGCATGGTGGTTTCGTCCACCGATCCGGTTGCCGTAGAGCTGCGCGAGCATGTCATCGAGTGGGCGATGACCAATCATCCCCACGACTGTCCGGTTTGTGACGAAGGCGGCGAGTGCCAGCTGCAGGAGATGACCGTTGCAGGCGGTCACGGCATGCGGCGCTATCGCGGCAAGAAGGCGACCTTCACCAACCAGGACCTCGGGCCTTTCGTGCAACAGGAGATGAACCGCTGCATCACCTGCTACCGTTGCGTAAGGACCTACCGTGATTATTGCGGCGGCACCGATTACGGCGTGTTCGGTTCGCGCAACCGGGTCTTTTATGGTCGCCTCCAGAGCGGCAAGCTGGAGAGCCCCTTCTCCGGCAATATCATCGACGTCTGTCCGACCGGAGTACTGACCAGCAAACCGTTCCGCTTCAAGACGCGTCTCTGGGACCTTCAGGAGGCGCCATCGATCTGCCCGCACTGCAGCCTCGGCTGTGCCACGGTGCCGGGGGGGCGCTACCGGGAGGTGCAGCGGGTCAGGGCGGGCATTAATCGCCAAACCAATGGCTTTTTCATCTGTGACCGTGGCCGGTTCGGTTACGATCATGTCAATCATCCCGAGCGGCCGCGGCAGGCCCGGGTTGACGGTCAGCCGGTCTCTGTTGAGGACGCGTTGATCGCAGCCCGTGAGAAGATCGCCGCTATCGCTGAAGCACAGGGCCCGGACAGTGTCGCCTTCCTCGGGTCGTCCCGCGCCTCTCTCGAAGCCAACGCACTGTTGCGTGACTGGGCGGCAACAACCGGTTCCGGCCATCTGGTTTACGAACCTCACCGGGAACGGGACCGTGCTGCGCGGACCCTCTCCGCCCGACTTGGTCAGCATGCCCGCAGCCTTGAACAGCTGCAGCAAAGTGATCTGGCAATCCTGGTAGGTGTCGACCCTCTGGCAGAGGGACCGGTGCTTGCTCTGGCCCTGCGCCAGGCGGTCCGTAATGGCGGCAAGGTGACGGTGATTGACCCACGGTCGGTGAAGCTGCCCTGCGAGGCCAGTTACTTGACTCTCTCTGTGGAGCGCCTGCCGGAGCTGTTACAGGCTGTTGGGCAGAACGATGCGGAGTCTTTCAAGGGCGAGGAGAAGCAGGGGGTCGCCGCATTGCTGGAGCAGCTGGAGCAGGCTGAACGACCAATCCTGATTGGTGGCGCTGACCTGCTAGGAGGCGATGGCGTTGATGCCCTCTGCGCCGCAGCGCAACAACGGTCATCGGACCAGCGCCAGGTCGGTGTGATCACCCTGCTGGCCGGGCCGAACAGCCTCGGCGGCGGCCTGCTGGCTGATGACGGGCCACTTTTCGATACTCTGCTCGATGCGATTCAGGAAAGTTCGGTCAAAGCACTGGTCTGCCTAGCCAGCGATCCCTTCAGCGAAGCGATCAATCCGTCTCGGGCGCAGAGCGCCCTTGGTCACCTGGAGCTTCTGATCAGCATCGATGCCACTCCATCCCTGGCTGCGCAACGCGCCGATATTTTCCTGCCGGCACGGGCCAACGCCGAGATGGCTGGCAGCTATGTCAACAACGAAGGCCGCCTGCAGGCTTTTCTGCCGGTGATTGATCCGGGTACCCCGATCCGCGTGAGCGGCCAGGGCGACCATCCCCCACGCGAATTTTTCCGCGAGGCGCCCGGCTCCACCCCTGAGCCGGACTGGCGGCTTCTGGCCCGGCTGCTTGACCGGGAAACCGAACTTGCCGCGGTGCGCAAGGCAATTGCGACGACCGATGCGAGGTTTGAGCCATTGACAAAGCTTGCAGCTGAAACCGAAGGTGAGCGACTGCAGCTGAGTGGGCCTCTGCCTCCGGCTGCCGAGCAGGGCTTACAGCACGCTGCAACAGATGCTCTGACCCTGCTGGCGATCCCGGACCGGATCGGTTCGCACTGGCTGGCCCACCTGTCTGCACCACTGGCGGCAACGGCAGCGCAACCCTACATTATTCTACACCCGGCCCTGGCGGCTCGGCTGGGACTGGCTGAAGGCGATCGGGCGCGCCTGACGACTCATTTTGGCCACTGTACGGTCGTGGTCCATGTCGAGCCGGGCATGGTTGAAGA
>Ga0224504_10000863_pt1 | contig 13715 bp, 13 predicted proteins | sample SF_Oct11_sed_USG_3_FD_170160 | JGI IMG/M metagenome (GOLD analysis project Ga0224504, IMG submission 170160) | Sediment microbial communities from San Francisco Bay, California, United States - SF_Oct11_sed_USGS_24 | ecosystem: Environmental > Aquatic > Marine > Sediment | place: USA... | reverse complement strand
AATAAATTATTAGCCAACTCAATTGATCAGCAAAGTAAGCATACCATGTAAAAATATCAACTACATCAAGATGTAGTTAACAAAACATAAAAACTTGTTTTAATTAATAAGTTTACCTTTTTTTTTTGATTGTACAAGCCTTAATACACACCAAAATTAATAATGACGTATGAAAATTAGAATAAAGATAAAAACAACACATCTTACCCAATCACACCAATACAAATAGTAGTATTTTAAAAAATTCACAGCTTATTATTAAAGACTTTAAAAAAATTAAATACTTCTATTTATATTTTACAGATTGTTATTTTTATTCACTTTCTTGAGAAATAAACATAAAATACAATAATCACAATTGCTACAAAAATTAAAGTAACCTCCATAATATTAAGTTTTTAAAGAACTAAAATACAAGAAACAATTTAAAATTATACTGATTTTTTCAAAAAATATAAAAATAATTATTAAACAAATAATAGGAAACCAATTGATTAGATTAATAAAAAATAAATTAAATCAATCCGTTACAATTTAAGAACAACTACAATAATTCAGAAGAATTAAACTAATAAAAACAAAAAAAAGCCAGAGAATTTAAATTCTCCGGCTTTTTTTTTAGAATGTTGTTTTCACCAAAGATTACTCTCCGTGCATCCATACTTTTTTTGCCAATAACTGCTCATCAGTTTCCTCATTTTCTTCATCAGGAACACAACAATCAACAGGACAAACAGAAGCACATTGAGGCTCATCATGGAAACCTTTACACTCTGTACATTTATCGGTTACAATAAAGTAAAACTCATCAGAAATTGCTTCATTCATTTCGTCAGCATCAGCTTCTCCCCCACTAGGCAAAGAAATAGTTCCACTTAAACTAGTTTCGTCTGCGTAGGCCCACTCACTATCTGGTTCGTAAATTGCGTTATTTGGACACTCTGAAATACATGCGTCACAATTAATACATTCATCTGTTATTTTAATAGCCATATTAAATTATTTTTTTTATAAAATTTATTACAAAGTTATCACTTTTTACTTAATCAAATGTGACATAAGTCATTTATAGCTATAAAAAAATGCATAATTTTGACAAATTTACAACTAGGTATAAATAATATCTATAAATCAAAAAACATTCTAATTTAATATTAATTATGATTTCAGATAAAATAAAATTACAGCCAGAAGCAATAGAAGCGGTTGTTATTAGGTTTGTAGGAGATTCTGGAGATGGAATGCAGCTCACAGGAACTCAGTTTTCCGATACTTCGGCAATGTTTGGAAATGATATTGCAACTTTCCCAAACTACCCCTCAGAAATTAGAGCACCTCAAGGAAGCTTGTACGGCGTTTCAGGCTTTCAAGTTCACATTGGAAGTGTTGAAATAAGCACTCCTGGTGATAATTTAGATTTATTAGTAGCCATGAATCCTGCAGGGTTAAAAACCAACTTATACGCTGTAAAACCAGGGCATACTATTATAGTTGACTCCAACGCTTTTTCAAAAAAAAATCTAGAAAAGGCACAATATGAAACCAACCCTTTAGAAGACGGAAGCCTTGAAAATTACCGCGTAATTCAGGTTGATATGACCTCTTTAACAAAAGAAGCTTTAAAAAAGGTTGAAGGGCTAGACAACAAATCAATTATTAGAAGTAAAAATATGTTTGCTTTGGGAATGGTATATTGGATGTATGGCCGATCAAAAGAACATACAATTGAATTTTTTAATAAAAAATTTAAAAACAAACCAAGCTTAATTGAATCAAACACGAAGGTATTAAATGCTGGATATTACTTTGCTGAAACGTTGGAATTAATTCCAAATGCATATACAATTTCCCCTGCAAAAATGAATGCAGGAACCTATAGAATTATTATGGGTAACACAGCTACAGCTTGGGGATTTTTAGCTGCTGCAGAAAAAACTGGAATGGAATTGTTTTTAGGATCCTACCCAATTACGCCAGCAACTGATATTTTACACGAACTGGTAAAACACAAACATTTTGGAGTAAAAGCTTTTCAAGCTGAAGACGAAATAGCAGGAATCGCTTCGGCTATTGGTGCTTCTTTTGCCGGTGATTTAGCTATTACTACCACTTCAGGCCCAGGGCTAGCCTTAAAAGGTGAGGCATTAGGCTTGGCCATGATTATGGAATTACCTTTGGTTATAGTAAACGTACAACGTGGCGGACCATCAACTGGACTACCTACAAAAACAGAACAATCAGATTTACTACAGGCAATGTATGGTAGAAACGGAGAAAGCCCCGTAATAGTAATTGCTGCGAGCACACCTGCTGACTGCTTTTATTATGCCTATGAAGCCTCAAGACTAGCTTTAGAACATATGACTCCAGTTATTTTATTAACGGATGGCTATATAGCAAACGGATCAGCTCCATGGAAAATAACTAGTGTAGACGAATTACCTGAAATTAAAAACAAACTTACCACAGAAGTTGTTGAAAATTGGCACCCTTATAATAGAGACGAAAATACTTTGGCTCGTGATTGGGCTGTTCCTGGGACTCCTGGACTTGAACATAGGCTTGGTGGACTAGAAAAAGATAGCCTAACCGGTAATGTTTCTCAAAACCCGGAAAATCATGAAAAAATGACCAAAATTAGAGCTGAGAAAATTAATCGCGTTCAAAATAACATCCCTGATATTAAAACTGAATTTGCCGAAAGTGGTGACTTATTAGTAATTGGTTGGGGTGGAACATATGGTTCTTTACATTCCGCTGTAAAAAAAATAAACGAAGAGGGTTATACAAACATTGGTTTTGCACATTTCAATTATATAAACCCACTACCAAAAAACACAGAAGAAATCTTTAAAAAATTCAAAAAAATTATTGTTTGCGAATTAAACAACGGTCAATTTGCAAAAATCTTAAGAATTAATTTTGATGGCTTTGAGTTTTTACAAAAAAACAAAATCCAAGGCCTGCCTTTTGGAAACAACGAACTAATAGAAGAATTTAAAAAACTTGTAGACTAATTATGGAAGCAACTACAGAACAAAAATACACATTCAAAGATTTTGCTAGTGACCAGGAAGTACGCTGGTGCCCTGGATGTGATGACTATGTTATTTTACGCTCTATGCAAAAAGCACTTCCTGAAATGGGTGTTAAAAGAGAAGATGTTGTATTTATTTCAGGTATTGGATGCTCATCACGTTTTCCTTATTATATGAACACCTATGGCATGCACACCATTCATGGTAGAGCTCCAGGAATCGCTTCTGGGGTAAAATTAGCTAACCCCAATTTAAGCGTTTGGGTAATGACGGGAGATGGTGATGCAATGGCTATTGGAGGAAATCATTTTATTCATGTATTAAGAAGAAATATTGATTTAAATATTGTCCTTTTTAATAACGAAATTTATGGCTTAACAAAAGGTCAATTTTCACCAACTTCATTAGTTGGCCAAAAAACAAAGTCATCTCCATACGGAAACACTCAACCACCTTTTGCACCAGGAGAATTAGCATTGGGTGCTGGCGCTCGTTTTTTTGGAAGAATTGGCGGTAATGTTCCAAAAGATATTTCAAAAATTTTAATTGAATCAAATAAATTCAAAGGCACTTCGCTTATTGAAGTATTGCAAAATTGTGTAATTTTTAATGATGGATGCTTTAACAACATTACTAATAAAGCCACAAAAGAAGACAAACAAATATACTTAGAGCATGGAAAACCAATGGTTTTCGGCAAAAACCGCAACAAAGGACTAGTGCTCAACAACATAAAATTAGAAGTTGTAACAATTGGTGAAAATGGTGTTACCCAAGAAGATCTTTTAGTGCACAACGCAAAAGAAAAAGATCTAACCATGCATCAAATGTTGGTTAGATTAGAATATCCTGTTGCTACCGGAATCATTAGAAGTGTTGAAGAGGTCACTTTAGAAGAACGTGAAGAAGAACTTACCAGACAAGTAAAAGCCGATTCAAAATTCAAAAAAACAGATGATTTATTCTTTTCCGGAGAAACATATACCGTTAAGTAACATTTGTTTCTTTATTCAATGATTTTTATCATGTTTCAGCCAAAAATATTAATTTATTTTTGGCTGATTCATATAAATAAAAAACATATGAATAACATTCATATAAAATCAATTTATCTACTATTTTGTAGATTATAAAACAAAGTGTATAAAATGGGTTCAGAAGCTATTATTGTATTTCTACTCGCAGGTATTGTTTTAGTAGCTGGGGCAAATTTTTTATCAAATTTGATCTCGCATAAATCAGACAATCCACAAAAAAGAGAGCCTTATGAAAGTGGAATGACCACAGTTGGCCCAACCTGGGTTCAATTTAAAGTTGGCTATTACTTATTTGCAATCTTATTCTTAATTTTTGATATAGAAGTTGCTTTTTTAATTCCTTGGGCCGTTGTTTTTAAGGACGTAGGAAGTGTTGCTTTTATTGAAATAATTATATTTTTAGTAATATTAGGCTTAGGACTGCTATACGCTTGGAAAAAAGACGCATTAAAATGGGAATAGACAAAAAACGATTTATAAGTCAGTTAGAATCCAATGTAACGGTTCCAAAAGTTCCAGATGATTTCCCAGGAAAAGTTATTCCTGCAGGTAATGGAGCAAATGTAATTGTTACTTCATTAGATCAAATAATTAACTGGGGAAGATCAAATTCGCTTTGGTCGCTTTACTTTGGCACCAGTTGTTGTGCAATTGAAATGATGCAAACAGGTGCAGCGCGCCACGATTATTCTCGATTTGGATTTGAGGTTGCAAGACCTTCACCTCGACAAGCAGATTTAATTATTATTGCTGGAACCATTGTTAACAAAATGGCGCCAGTTTTACGACGTCTTTACGATCAAATGGCTGAACCAAAATATGTAATTGCTATGGGTGCTTGCGCCATTTCTGGAGGTCCTTTCTTTTACAACTCATATTCAGTTGTTAAAGGTGCCGATCACGTTATTCCTGTAGATGTTTATGTACCCGGTTGCCCACCACGCCCCGAAGCTTTATTAGAAGGCATGTTGATGCTTCAAGATAAAATTAGGACAGAAAACATGAAACATAAAGAAAATCCGATTGATGGATTTGATGAAGGTAAATAAAACTGAATGTATGACTAACGAAGCATTGCAAAATTTAATAAGTAACTGGATTCCAGAATTGACGTTTACCGAAGAAGGTTCCCAGTATTTAAATATCATCGTAAAACCTGAACATCTTCACCAATTAATGTCGCAATTAAAGAGTAACAACGATACTTCTTTCGATTACTTATTTTGTTTAAGTGGTGTTGATTGGGGGAAAGAATTAGGAGTTGTTTATCATTTAGAATCTACAACTTACCGACATACAATTGTTGTAAAAACACAAACAACCGACAGAGAAAATCCAACCATCGATTCTGTTTGTGACATATGGAAAACTGCAGAATTTCACGAACGTGAAGTATTTGATTTCTTTGGCATCACATTTAATAACCACCCTAATTTAAAGCGATTGTTTTTAACTGATGAATGGGATGGATTTCCACTAAGGAAAGATTATGTAGATGAAATTAATATGATTATTAAGTAATTATGGATACAACTATCGAAAATAGCAACTTAAAATCGGAAGAATATTTCATTAATATGGGACCACAACACCCTGCAACCCATGGTGTTTTGCGTTTATTATTAACTATTGACGGTGAAATAATTAAAAAAGTTGAACCCGATTTAGGATATATTCACCGCTCTATTGAAAAAATGAGTGAACGAGACAGCTACCAACAAATAGTGCATTTAACTGATAGAATGGATTATTTATCATCTCATATTAACAATGAAGCCGTTTGTTTAACAGTAGAAAATGCACTTCAGTTAGAAGTTCCTGAACGTGTAAAGGTTATTAGAACTATTATTAGTGAATTAACTAGAATAGCTTCTCACTGTTTATGGTGGGGTGTTATGGGAATGGACGTTGGTGCTTTAACATCTTATTTTTATGGTTTTAGAGACCGTGAAATGATTAACGATATTTTTGAAGAAACTTGTGGCGCTCGTTTAACTATGAACTACAACCTTCCTGGAGGATTGATGTACGATATTCATCCGAATTTTGTAAAAAGAACCAAAGATTTTATTGCCCATTTTAAAACAAAGTTACCTGAATATGATAGACTTCTTACAGGCAACGTTATTTTTCAAAAAAGGATGAAAGGTGTAGGAATTTTAACCAAAGAAGATGCCATTTCCTTCGGTGCCTCGGGACCAGTTGCCCGTGGATCAGGATACTCATGTGACGTTAGAAAACACCACCCCTATAGTGCATATAAAAATGTGTCATTTACGGAATCTTTAAAAACGGCTGGAGATAGTTTAGCCCGCTACGAGGTTAGAATTCAAGAAATGTGGGAATCCATGTCAATCATTGAACAATTAATTGACAACATTCCTGAGGGCGATTATAAAGTTGCAACAAAAGCCGTTATTAAATTACCAAAAGGTGAATTTTACCAAAAAGTAGAAACTGCGCGAGGTGAATTAGGCGTTTATATTATCAGTACAGGAACTAAAAATCCTTATCGAATAAAATTTAGATCCCCTGGATTATCAAACCTCTCTTTACTAAATCATATTGCCGTAGGTGGTAAAATAGGAGATTTGGTAGCATCTATGGCTACATTAGACCTTGTAATTCCAGATATTGACAGATAAAATGAATACAATGAATTTTACATTAAGTACTTCTACAACTATTTATGAATGGTTATTAGGAATTTTACCTGAAGGCTGGGAAAACACCGCAAACATTGGAACAATGATTGTTATAGCGTTGATTTATTTAGCCATTTTTGCAGTTGCAGGGCTATATTTGGTCTTGCTAGAAAGAAAAGTTGCAGCTTGGTTTCAATTAAGACTTGGACCAAACAGGGTTGGTTTTTGGGGGTTGCTCCAAACAATGGCGGATGCCTTAAAACTAGTTTCAAAAGAATTAACAGGAACAATAAAAGCTGATAAATTCTTATACAATTTAGCGCCTTACTTTGTAATAGTTACTTCGCTAATGGCCCTTTCAGTTTTTCCGTTTACACAAGAATTTCAAGCCTTTGATATTAATATTGGCCTCTTCTTTTTAATTGCAATTTCTTCAATAGGGGTTATTGGAATTTTATTAGGTGGCTGGGCCAGTAATAATAAATTTGCTCTTATTGGCGCCATGAGAAGCGGGGTACAAACCATTAGTTATGAACTGTCTATTGGCCTTTCATTGGTAACCATGGTTTTAATTACAGGCTCACTACAACTATCAGAAATTATAGAGGTTCAAAAAAATGGTTGGTTAATTGTACAAGGACATATTCCGGCTGTTATTGCATTTATGATTTATATGATTGCTGGAACAGCTGAAACAAATAGAGCTCCTTTTGATATGGTTGAAGCTGAAAGTGAATTAGGAGCCGGTTTTCATACAGAATATTCAGGAATGAAATTCGCCTATTTCTTTTTAGCTGAATTTATAAACATGTTTATCATTGCCGCTATTGCTACTACTGTGTTTTTTGGAGGTTGGTTATCGCCTTTCGGCATCACTGAATCAATTCCTTGGTTAGGGGTTATTTGGTTTATTGGTAAAACCTTTATACTGGTATTTTTAATGATGTGGTTTAGATGGACTTTCCCAAGATTAAGGGTTGATCAATTGTTAACTTTAGAATGGAAATATTTACTACCATTAAACCTGCTAAACATTGTTTTAATGGCCGTTATTGTTTGGCTTAACCTAACAATTCAATTTTAGAAATTATGAGTTATTTTGGAGATATATATAAAGGTATAAAGACATTGTTAACCGGTATGAGTGTTACTGGAAAGTACTTTATAACTTCACGAAAAGGAGCCATTACGCAACAATACCCTGACAATAAAAACACTTTAAAAATGTTTGAACGTTTTCGAGGTGAGGTTGTAATGCCACACGATGAAAACAATGAGCACCGCTGTACTGGATGTCAGAAATGTGAAATAGCATGTCCTAATGGATCTATAGAAATTATTTGGGACAGACAAATTGACCCTGAAACTGGTAAAAAGAAAAAAATGATAGACCAGCATATTTATCACTTAAGTATGTGTACTATGTGCGGTTTATGCGTTGAGGCTTGCCCTACTGACGCCATTTTATGGGCCCAAAATTTTGAAAACTCAGTATATAATAGATCCCATTTAACAAAAGTTTTAAATCAACCAGGTTCTAAATTAAAACCTGGCGTAGAAGAATAAACATATGGAAAAATATATATTTTACATTTTATCACTGATTATAATTGTTTTTGCAATTGCATCGGTAACCAGCAAAAAAATGTTGCGCTCGGTAATCTACTTATTGTTTGTATTGTGCGGTATTGCAGGAATCTACTTTTTAATCGATTACAATTTCTTAGCCGCAATTCAATTAACGGTTTATGGAGGCGGAATTATAGTATTAATCATTTTTTCGGTAGTCTTAGTACACCACATCGAAATGGAATTGGAGCTTGCTAGAAGATCAAAACAAATATTGGTAGCTCTAATCTGTTTATTGGGTCTCGGAGTGTTTTTAACAACTATTTACACACACCCTTTCAATGTAATAGAAAATAGCGTAAGCACCACCACTGAAGATATTGGATTCGGCCTTTTAAGTTATGAAAAAGGTGGATTTATTTTGCCTTTTGAAGTAATTAGTGTGCTTTTATTAGCTTCTATGATTGGATCAATTGTGATTGCAAAAGGAAAAAAACTAACTGATAAAAACGAAACAGAATAATGATAGCTGGAATTAGCATTTACGAAATTTTAACCGTTACCTCTGCCCTATTTTTTATTGGAGTATACGGTTTTATAACACGAAAAAACTTGATTTCAATTTTAATGTCAATCGAGTTAATTTTAAATGCATCTGTGATAAATTTTGTTGTTATCAACAAATATTTATATCCAGATATGTTACAAGGTGTTTTCTTTTCTATTTTTATTATAGCCGTTGCTGCTGCAGAAACTGCTTTGGCCGTAGCTATAATTATTAATTTATATAGACAAATTGCATCTGTTGAAGTTAAGGATACTGAAATTATGAAATATTAATAGTTAAGAAATTATGAATTTTACTTACGTTATATTAATACCCCTTATTCCTTTCGTTGTTTTTTTACTTTTAGGAATTTTTTATAAAAAAATAAAACCAGCTGTTTCTGGGTATATTGGTGTTGCAGGGTTATCAACTTCAGCCCTCTTATCATATTATACGGCTTATAAATACTTTTTTGTTAGCGGAAAAATCGATGGGGTATACCAAACATTTGTTCAAAAAACAACTTGGATGAATTTTACCGATACGCTTGCCATTGATATGGGAATTTTGATTGATCCTATTTCTGTAATGATGCTTATTGTAGTTTCCACAATATCACTCATGGTTCATATATACAGTAGAGGATATATGAAGGGAGATGAAGGATATACTAAATTTTTTGCATTTTTAGGTTTATTCTCATTCTCTATGTTTGGTTTAGTATTGGCAACAAATTTATTCCAAATTTATATTTTTTGGGAATTAGTTGGTGTCTCTTCTTTCCTATTAATAGGCTATTACTATACAAAAACATCAGCCGTAGCAGCTTCAAAAAAAGCATTTATTGTAACCCGTTTTGCTGATTTAGGTTTCTTAATTGGAATCTTAATTATTGGTTATTATACCGGTACTTATGATTTTGAAACTTTAAACAACCCTGAAGGAAATGCCATTTTAAATTGGGCATCTACTTCATTTATGGGATTATCGTTTATTACTTGGGCCTTAATTTTAATTTTTATGGGTGGTGCAGGAAAATCTGCCATGTTTCCATTACATATTTGGTTACCTGACGCTATGGAAGGACCTACACCTGTTTCGGCTTTAATTCACGCCGCAACCATGGTTGTTGCCGGTGTTTATTTAGTAGCTCGTTTATTCCCAATGTATTATTTTGTTGAAGATGGTTATGCTTTAAATATTGTAGCGTATGTAGGTGCGTTCTCCTCTCTGTTTGCGGCTATTATTGCCATTACCCAAACCGATATTAAACGCGTATTGGCATTTTCAACCATGTCACAATTAGGTTATATGATGTTGGCCTTAGGTGTTTCTGGTTATGAGGGGCATGAAGGTTTAGGATATATGGCTTCTATGTTCCATTTGTTTACACACGCAATGTTTAAGGCCTTATTATTTTTAGGTGCAGGCTCTGTCATTCACGCAGTTCACAGCAATTACTTAAAAGATATGGGTGGTTTGCGAAAATATATGCCAATTACAAATGTAACTTTTTTAATTGCTGCATTAGCCATAGCTGGTTTCCCTTTTACTTCAGGTTTCTTTAGTAAAGATGAAATTTTAGTTGCCGCCTTTGAGCATAATAAATTAATTTATATAGTTGGAATTTTTGTAGCGGGATTAACTGCCTTTTATATGTTTAGACTGTATTTCGGAATATTTTGGGGGAAAGATACTACCTATAAACACGCACCTCATGAGTCTCCGTTATCTATGACAATACCTTTAATGTTTTTAGCGTTTCTAAGTTTATTTGCAGGCTTTATTCCTTTTAGTGAATTAGTAACTGCTGATGGAATTGGACTTCACGGCCATATGAGCTTTTTAACTTCACTTGAAGCTATACATTGGGATATGGCTGCAATTGCTATAACAGTAGGACTTATTGGAATTGCATTGGCATGGGTATTTTATAAAAAAGAGAATGATTTGTCGGATAAATTCGCAAATGCTTTTGGACCGTTTTATAAATGGGCAAGCAACAAGTTTTATTTCGATGAAATTTATATGTTCGTTACCAAAAAAATAATTTTTAAACGTATAGCCTGGCCAATTGCAAAATTCGATAAAAAATATGTAGACGGCACCATGGAAGGCATTGGTAACAAAACCGTTGTGGTTTCTGAAAAAATTAAAGGTATACAATCTGGAAAACTTCAAGATTATGCTTTTGCTTTTATTGCCGGAGTTGTAGTTTTAGCAATGGTTTTCATTTATTTATGGACAAACTAACAAATTAATATGGATATTTTATCACTCTTTGTCATTGTACCAGTTTTAACTATTGTTGGGTTGGTTTTTACAAAAAACTTAAAGCAGGCACGATTAATTTCTATGGCTGGAAGCATTATTCAGCTAGGAATGGCAATCAATTTAGTTTTTGCTTATTTTAAAGAACGTGCTATTAATCAGGATATCATGGTTTTTACTAAAGATGTTATTTGGTTTAAACAGTTTAATATTCACTATGCCATTGGTGTTGACGGTATTTCTGTTGCACTACTACTATTAACTGCAATTGTAGTGTTAGCCGGTGTTTTTATTTCTTGGAAAGTGGCTGATTTACCAAAAGAATTTTTTATTTCTTTATTGGTTTTAGCAACAGGAGTTTATGGCTTCTTTATCTCCATCGACTTATTTACCATGTTTGTTTTTTACGAAATAGCGGTTATACCAATGTATTTGTTAATTGGAATTTGGGGAAGTGGACCAAAAGAATATTCAGCCATGAAATTAACACTAATGTTAATGGGTGCTTCGGCTGTTTTATTGGTTGGTATTTTAGGAATTTACTTCAATTCAAACGCAGATGGTGGTGCTTTAACTTTCAATATATTAGAAATTGCACAAGTAAATATCCCGTTTGAAGCGCAAAAATTATTTTTCCCTTTAACTTTTATTGGGTTTGCTGTATTAGGTGCTTTATTCCCATTCCATACTTGGTCACCGGATGGTCACGCCTCTGCTCCTACAGCCGTATCGATGTTACACGCGGGTGTTTTAATGAAATTAGGTGGGTATGGAGTATTTAGAGTAGCCATGTTTTTATTACCAGCAGGTGCTGTGCATTGGGATTGGTTCTTTATTATATTAGCTGCAACAGGGGTTATTTATGGGGCGTTCGGAGCTTTAAAACAAACAGACTTAAAATATATAAATGCATATTCTTCAGTAAGCCACTTAGGTATGGTATTATTTGCCTTGCTAATGTTAAATAAAACCGCTTGGAATGGTGCTATTATGCAATCGCTCTCTCACGGATTTATGACTGCCTTATTTTTCGCCTTAATAGGTATGATTTACGGTAGAACTCACACAAGAGACATTACCAAATTGGGTGGTTTGTTAAAAGTTATACCATTTATCTCAGTAATCTATGTAATTGCTGGACTGGCTTCATTAGGTCTACCTGGGTTTAGCGGTTTTGTTGCTGAAATGAACATTTTTGTTGGTGCTTTTGCCAAAGAAGGAATGTTCTATAGAATTGCCACCATCATTTCTGTTTCAGCAATTGTTGTTACAGCAGTTTATATATTACGTGTTGTTGGAATTATGCTAATGGGTCCTGTTAAAAATAACGATTACTTAGATTTAAAAGATGCTACTTGGTACGAAACAACCGGCATTTTATTATTACTTATACCAATTGTAGGTATGGGGGTCGCACCACTTTGGTTAAGTGATATGATTTTAGCGAGTTTACAACCGTTTATTCAAGGAGTATTATAAAATTTAAAACAGATAACTAAAATGAATTTTAGTAGTTTTTTAGTAATGAGACAAGAGATTTTACTTTTAGCAATAACATTATTGCTTTTAGTAGGAGAAATTTTTATTCAAAAAAATAAAAAAGGTAGCCTAGTACATTTAGCCATATTTCTATTTGGAATTCACACCGTTGTTGGGTTTATTTCAATTGATGAAAGCAGCCTATTCGGAGGGTCATTTCACACAAATAATTTAATTCATTTCTTTAAAAATGTATTGAATATTGGTGTATTAATTTTGTTATTGCAATCTGCAGATTGGATTGAAGAAAAAATAGTAGGTGAAAACAGAGGAACTGAATTTTTTATATTATTATTTTCATCCTTACTGGGAATGTATTTTATGATTTCTGCAGGTGATTTCTTAATATTTTTCATCGGACTAGAATTATCAACCATACCTGTTGCGGCCTTAGCAGCCTATGAAACCACCAAAAGAATTTCAAGTGAATCGGGTATTAAATTAATACTTTCGGCAGCCTTGGCTTCAGGTGTTTCATTATTTGGTATTTCATTGCTATATGCCACTTCAGGATCTATCTTTTTTAATGAAATTATACCTGTACTATCGTCAAGCAACTTAACAGTACTAGGATTTATTCTATTTTTTGCAGGCTTATCATTTAAAATATCACTGGTTCCATTTCATTTTTGGACGGCAGATGTTTACGAAGGTGCTCCTATTAGCGTTGCTTCTTATTTATCAGTTATTTCTAAAGGGGCAGCCGTTTTTATATTAATGACATTGATGTTCACCGTTTTTAAATCTATAATGCATATTTGGGAAAACATGGTGTACGTTGTTGCTTTGGCCACTATGTTTATTGGTAACTTATTCGCATTACGTCAACAAAACATGAAACGTTTTTTGGCCTTTTCCTCCATTGCACAAGCAGGGTTTATTTTACTGGGTTTAATTACTGGTAACCAATTAGGCGTTGCCACAATAGTTTATTTTGTACTTATTTATATTTTTTCAAACCTAGCTGCTTTTGGAGTTGTTCAGGCTATTTCATTAAAAACAGGTAAAGAAAATATGGATGATTATAATGGTTTGTACAGAACCAATCCAAAACTAAGCTTGGTAATGA
>Ga0224504_10000862_pt1 | contig 13732 bp, 8 predicted proteins | sample SF_Oct11_sed_USG_3_FD_170160 | JGI IMG/M metagenome (GOLD analysis project Ga0224504, IMG submission 170160) | Sediment microbial communities from San Francisco Bay, California, United States - SF_Oct11_sed_USGS_24 | ecosystem: Environmental > Aquatic > Marine > Sediment | place: USA: California... | reverse complement strand
TAGATAAAGTCCAATCATTCGTCTAGGTGACATGTTATGTCTAAATATTTATCTTGATTGCCCAGGCAGTTGTCGAACACTTTCTTCGACAAACTCTCGACATCAGGTCGATGAATAAAAATAAGGTTAACGAGACAGTCAGCCACGCACGTTGGCTTCGCAGCTCTCGACACGGGGTGCTGACTGCGCTCCAAAGGGGTACGAGTTCACATGAATACGGTTTCCAATCCAAATAGCGGACGCACGCCGAGTAAACGGAAAATCATCAGGCTGCGCGGTAGCACCCGGCTGTTCCTTTTGGTGTCGCTCGGCACCAGCCTGCTGGCCACGGCCGCGACACTCGACGAATTCGGCCCGCCACCTGCCGGAGATCCGTCGGCCCATACGGGCCCCATCATTAGTGAATCGCTTGCCGAGGACCTTGTGAACAAGCCACCCGTGTACAAGGGAGCGATAGAAGGCGGCCCCACGGGCACGGCGGCCGACCAAAGTTTGACGGGGTCGATTCCCGAGGACGATCTGTCGGGCGGAGCAAAATATAATATCCCGACGAATAGCAAGCCAAGTCCGCTCTTCGGTGCAAAACCCTTTACGCAGCAAATACTGCGCTTCGAGGAGTTCGGTACCGAACCCCTTGATCCTCGCGGCCCCACTCCGACATTGTCCTTCCCTGGCCCCTCGGTCGGACCTTTGCCCGCGCAGGACCCATCGGATCTGGCCAAAAGCAGTCCGGATTCTGCCGCGATTGAAGCTTTCCTTGCGGAGCCCGGCATCGCCCCGTTCCCGAAGGAGTTTTCAAACGTCGAGGAACCAAATCCCTGGAAGGCGTCGATCGAAGCATATCTCGGCCGCCCGCTGAATGATCCTCCTGCAGAAGGCCGGCCACCCGGACAGGGTTGGGCACATCAGCGGTGGAAGGAATTCTATCCGGTGCAATACTACGAGACGGCTCAGGTCGGCGCGCGGGTTAACGGCGGGTTCCGCGACAAGCGGCAGCGCCATGGCTATGCCGTCGGTGAATGGGCGCCCGGCGGTCTGTACAACAACACTACTGGCTCGCCGGGCAATGCGGGCACAACTGCAGGCATCGGGATTCGCTTCCACCCGGACATGCCGACTCAGGAGCACAAGAGCTTATGGACCTTTGATGGGACTCTGCCACCTAAACTACTGAACGTTCGCTATGGTCAGCCGGTACTCATGCGTCATTACAACGCGCTGCCCATTGACGTCACGGCAAACCGAGGCTTCGGCATGCATACGTTGACGACGCATGAGCATAATGGTCACTCTCCGGCCGAGAGTGACGGTTTTGCCGGTGCCTTCTTCTTTCCGGGACAATTTTACGATTACCGTTGGCCTATTACGCTGGCAGGCTACGATTCCATTAACACCGACGCCTCAGATCCTCGCGCCGCGTTTCCATGCGAGCCCGGCGAGACTCTGTTCATAAATGACGCCAACCCGGGGCTTAAGACCTGCGAGAACGGCACCATTAAAATACGAGGCGACTGGCGCCAAACCATGAGCACGCACTGGTTCCACGATCACATGATCGATTTCACTGCCCCGAACGTCTACAAGGGCAATGCTGCGATGATGAATTATTATAGCGCTATTGACCGTGGCAATGAGGCAATTGACGACGGCGTGAACCTGCGCCTGCCGAGCGGCTCGGCCCTTTCGTGGGGCAACCGGGATTACGATGTCAACCTGTTGCTTGCGGGCAAGGCCTGGGATAAGGACGGGCAGCTGTGGTTCAACATTTTTAACAAGAACGGGTTCCTGGGTGACCGGTTCCTGGTCAACTGGCTCTACAAGCCCTATATGGAAGTGCGTGAACGGCGTTACCGCTTCCGCATCCTGAACGGTTCCGTGTCCCGTTATTTCAAGATCGCTCTGGTTCAGGAGGTGAAGGGACGGACGACGGGTGAAATTCGTGGCCGCCGGGGACAGAAAGTCTCGTGGAACAGAATTCCTTTCCATATGGTTGCCAACGACGGCAACATCATGGAGCACGCGATCCCCTTCGATGGAAAGCATGATCTTGATGGTGATGGCAATGCCGCTGAACACAAGGGAATGCTCCCGGTACAGGCGATCGCCGAGCGACATGACATCGTTGTGGACTTTGCTGCTCATGGCCTGAAGCCTGGCGACAAGTTGTATTTTGTGAACGTGCTTGAGCACAAGGACGGCAAAGTCGTCGAGGGAAGCGTGTCTCTTGGCGCCGTGCTTCGCGAGACCTATAAGGCCGAGCTCGAATTCAAGGACGGACAACCGGACGAATGGGTCGACGGTGACCCTGTGGTCGGCAAGTTTCTGGAATTTCGAATACAGCCCTACGATGGCATCGATCAGAGCATGAATCCCGCCGAGTATGAGCCAGGCGGTAAGAAGATGATTCCGCTCGTATTCAATCGTGACGATAAGGCACAAATGGCGGAGCTGGAAAATGCGCGGCATCGCACCTTCAAGTTTGGCCGATCCTCGGGCACCGACTCTGCGCCGTGGACCATCAAGACAGATGGCGGTAATGCTTACACTGCAGATACCCGCCGACTGAGCGTGGCCCCGCAACTGGCCAATGGTCCCACCGAAGCAGGGTTTGCCGGGGACGGAACCACTGAAATCTGGAGACTTGAGACCGGCGGTGGTTGGAGCCACCCGATTCACATCCACTTTGAGGAAGGGATCATTCTCTATCAGGACGGCGAAGCCCCGCCAGCCTGGCACCGCTGGGCGCGCAAGGATGTGTTCCGTATCGGTCCTGAGGAAGAAGCTGCACGAGACATGGATATCTATTACCAGTTCCGGGAGTTCGCGGGTAGCTATGTGGAGCATTGTCACAATACCCAGCATGAGGATCATGCGATGTTGCTGCGCTGGGACATCGAACAGCCTGGGCAGGTGCAGTTAATGCCTGCACCGATCCCCACCTGGGATGGCGTCAAGTATGTCGACAGTATCGCGTTGCCTACTTTCAGAAGCGGAGATGGCTTTGGTCTGCAGGACTAAACGCCAATCAGGCTGCATTGGAGAAAGAAGCATGAGGTTTGAAATGAAATCCAGCTTCTCCGACTTGTGGCAGGTCGGCAGGCAGATGTTGTGCTTCGCGATTTTGGCAACGGGGTTCGCAGTCAGCTTTGCGGTCCCGAGTCATGCCAGCAGCGCAGGTGATGTTTGGGGTGCCGATTACTTCCCCAATTACGAACTGCAGGCACACACTGGCGAAACGCTTCGGTTTTTTGACGACGTTATAAAAGACAAGGTGGTCGCGGTGAATTTCATCTTCACCACGTGCAAAGACGTTTGCCCAATGGAAACCGCACGCATGGTGTCCGTGTACAAGATCATGGGAGATCGAGTGGGTTCAGACGTTTTTTTCTACTCGATAACGATCGATCCGGAAAACGACACGGTGGATGTACTGCGTGACTATGCGGAACGCTTTGGTGTGGATGGAGAGAATTGGAAGTTCCTGACGGGTAAGAAAGAAGAGATTGACGCAATTCGAGAGAAGTTCGGTCTGTATGGTGATCCCCTCGAAGAGCAGGACCTATCAAATCACAATATCAATCTGATGCTCGGCAACCAGGCGACGGGACACTGGGTACGGCGATCGCCGTTCGAGAATCCGTACATTTTGTCGAACCAGCTAGGCGCCTGGCTGCATGGCTACAAGGAAGCGGGTGAGCATGTGCAAAACAACTATGCATCCGCGCCGAAACTTCGCCAGATTTCCAGCGGGGAGATGATGTTTCGCGATCGCTGCGCCTCTTGTCATGACATTAGTGGGGGCCTTGCGCCGGGCCGCAATGCCCGGCCCCTGGGCCCGGATCTGTATGGCGTAACACTGCGGCGGGAAGACGCCTGGCTGCGCCGCTGGCTGGCCGAGCCCGATAAAATGGTGGCGTCTGGCGATCCCGTCGCGGTCGCTTTAGATGCCCAGTGGGAAATCGTCATGCCGAATTTCCGGCTCGACGATCGCGAGATTGATGACCTGATCAATTACATGGCGGGGGAGACTACTCGCATCGAGCAGCGTTACGCTGCCGCAGTTGAGGAAAAAGAACACGATATGCATGACCACTCGTCACATCATCATGGCGAGCATTGAACTGTAAAGAGAGCAGAACTGCCCCAATACTCAAATTGATTTGAGATTGAACAACCAGGAACCAGATTATGGCCCAACACAAACTACTACTCGGGAGTGCCGCAATTGCCATCGCTCTGTCTGGCATCGCAACTTCAAGAGCTGACAGCATCCTTGTATGTGACAACACAAACAACGCCAGCGAAATGCTAGCTGTGCGCTATATTCATTCACCTACGCGTGCATTGTTTGATATCAGTTTCAAGGCCCCAGCGAATCAAAGCCTGCAGGCCCGGCAGGAACTCGAAGTACGCGTCGACGGCAGCGTGGTTGGCTACGCCACTCTGGTAGCCAGGCCTGACGGCAGCTTCGGTGCGAGTGTGTCGTTCGATTCCTATGCGAATTCCGGCCAGTCTCTGGACGCAACGGTGGTAGCATTTCCGCCCACGTGGCCAGGATTACTGCCACCGGCATCCCCCGGTCTTGCTGTGGGCTCACGGGTCATGATTGGCAGCCTCGGCTGCACGCTGGAGGAATAAGCGCAGCGAGCAAGCTGGCCCGATCGCTGCATTATTCTTGAGGTCGAGAACCCATAGAACGCAGCACGCGACCCGGCCGAACGCCGCTCATTTTCTTGTCAAGCAAAACCGCTTCACCGTTGATGAATACGTGATACATACCTTCCGCATATTGGTGAGGGTTCGCAAACGTTGCCTTGTCAATGATCTCATCCGGATGAAACACGGCAACATCAGCGATCGCGCCGACTTCGAGCCTTCCACGGTCCGTCATGTTAATTCTGTCCGCAGGCATTCGTGTCATCTTATAAATCGCGGTGGTCAACGGCAGGTGCTGTCGCTCACGCACGAAGTCTCCGAGTACCCTTGCGAACGTGCCGTAATTGCGCGGATGAGGCCGTAGATTCCCGGGTGCCATAACACCGCCGTCCGATGCGATCATCGTTGTCGGATGCAGCATAATCCGGTCGACATCCTCCATTGACATGGCATGGTACACGCAGCTGCACCCTCCCGCGTATTGCAGATCCATGATGAGTTCAGCCGCATTTTCGATGTTGACAACGATCTCACGCTGCCGCAGCACGTCCGCAAGATTCAGACCATTCAGCGATGGGTCCCAGGCACAGTTCGCCAACGCAACCTTTGCAGGATCATTTCCGCCGCGCTCATTAACCATCGAATAGATGACGCCCTGCTTGATCTTCGCGCGCTGCTCGGGATCATCAAGACGTGCTTTTAGCGCTTTGTTTCCTCCGTCGAGGCTCCAGCGCGGGAATACCGCCGGTAGCCCCGTCGACGACGCCGGATACGGGTACTGATCGCTCGATACATCCACGCCTCGCTCAATGGCGGCATCGACAAGCGCCAACGACTCAGTCGACCGACCCCACATCGGGGCTCCCATTACCTTGTGATGAGTGATTTGTGCGGGAATACCCGCCTCCTCTCCGATACGAATCGTTTCCCTGATCGAATCCAGCAGGCCAAGCGCTTCATTACGCATGTGACTGATGTAGATTCCGCCATAGGGTTTCACGACTTTGGCAAGTTCGATGACCTCCTCGGCCGGCGCGAAGCTTCCCGGCGCGTATAACAGACCCGAAGACAGGCCAAACGCACCGCTGTCCATCGCTTTCCGGACCTCGGCACGCATTTCTTCAAGTTCGTCATCGGTAGCAATTCGGTCTTCACGGCCGACGACCGTCGCGCGAATGGTCCCGTGCCCGACAAAGGAGCCATAATTAACCGTAGCCGGACTCGCCTCGAGTTTCTGAAAATCATTCTCGATGGGCAGCGGAGACGAACCGTCCGGACCGCCAATAACAGTGGTGACGCCCTGCCTGATCAGGTTTTCTGCATCGGGCCAGAGATAGATGCCGCTGCGCGCGGCGTTCGGACGGATAGCATGGTTATGGATATCGATGATGCCGGGCATGACCGCGAGCCCACTGACGTCAATGCGCTGGTCGGCCGGGTGACCGTCAAGATTCCCGATCGCGACGATGCGATCACCCTCGATGCCGACATCGGCAACTATTGGCGGCTCGTCAAGACCGCTGAAGACAGTGCCGCCGACGAGCACGATATCGATACTCTCCTGAACAGGACTCGTCTCGCCACCACACGCGCCAAGAAGCGTGGTTGCCAGGAATAAGCTAAACCAGCGCATTCGGGGCTACGTACAGCGCAATGATGGTGACAATTACGATGCTGATCAGATTCAAAACCAGGCCTGCGCGAACCATTTGCGGAATCGTAATCTGGCCCGTCGCAAACACAATTGCGTTCGGCGGCGTTGCAACCGGCAGCATAAAGGCACAGCTCGCGGCAATGGTAATCGGGACGGTCAGAAACAGGGGCGGAACGCCGGCCTGAATAGCAATTGCGCCCATAACAGGAAGCAATGTAGCGGTCGTCGCCAGGTTGCTCGTCAACTCGGTTAGAAAAATCACGAGCGCGACCGCTGCGATGACGAGAGCCGCCAGACCAAATGCATTGAGCGGGGCAAGACTCTCACCAAGCCAGAGTGCCAACCCGGTATTCGAGACAGCGGCTGCAAGGCTAAGACCGCCACCGAATAAAATCAGCACTCCCCAGGGCAGGCGAATCGCGTCATGCCAAGTCATGAGCTGCGGCTGCGTCACGTTGCCGCTCGGCAGCATGAACAGCAAAACACCTGCCGTCATGACGATGCCCGCATCGGAGATGCCGCTGATACCGGCCAGCTCGGTGAGCGGTCGGCGCAACATCCACGAGATAATGACGAATCCAAAAATGATGGCAACGCGTTTCTCCGGCGTTGTGATCGGTCCCATCTCTTCGCGCAGCTCGTGCAGATGCCGGCTTACGGCCTCGCTCGCCGGAACATTGACGGGATGCAGGAAACGCGTCAACACGAACCAGGCTACTGGCAGCATCACCACCGTCACCGGAATTCCCACCGTCATCCAGCGCGCAAAACTGATCTCGATGTTGTAATTCTCGGCGAGATAACCGATCAGGAGCGCGTTAGGCGGCGTACCAACCAGGGTCGCAAGTCCGCCAATACTGGCTGAATATGCGAGGCCAAGCAGCATGGCAATCTGGAAGTCGTCGCGACTCTTGTCAGACAGGTCAGATACGTTATCGCGGATCACGGCGATCACGGAAAGAACGATTGGCAGCAGCATCATTGTTGTCGACGTATTTGTCATCCACATGCTGAGCATTGCACACACGAACATGAAGCCTGCAATCAGTCGCCCTCCATCCGTACCTGTCTTGTCGAGGATCGCCAGCGCAATCCTTCGATGCAGGTTCCAGCGTTCGAGGGCCAGGGCCATCAAAAATCCGCCGAGGAACAAGTAGATAATAGGATTGGCGTACGGCGCCGCCGCATCCCTAAGACTGGAGATACCAAGAGGCTCAAAGATCACGATGGGTAGAAAAGCCGTAACGGGAACCGGTATCGCTTCCGTTGCCCACCAGATTGCCATCCACAACCCCACGGCGGCGGTGCGCCACGCTTCGGCATTCATCGCACTCTGCCACTGTTCAGTTGCAAGCATAAGGGCAAACACGACCGGCCCGAAAATGCGGCCCACCATCTGGTAGGTCTCAAGGTCGCGGTTTACAGAGGGTTCCGCCGATTTGGGTGAAGTGATCACGTCAAATATTTCGGGCACCGGGCGGCAGGGGACCCTTTGGTCCCCTGCCGCCCGGTAGCGTCAACTAGAAGTCCAGTCTTAGATCTAGATAGAACGACCGACCGAAGTCTCGATGCATATCCGAGAAGTAGCCGAAACGGTTACTCGAAAGCGGTGCCCGTTCGTCAGTGAAATTGACGATACCAAAGCGCATCCTGGCGCCGATGTCGGAAAAGGCATCGAACTGATAGTCGACCGACATGTTATAGGTCGTCATCGGTTCGAGAATCCACTGCGAACCGTCGCTGCCGAGACCAGGTCTGGTTTCGATGGCATCAGAGAGCTTCGTACCACTTACAGAGGCGCCCCAGTCACCCTTGCGCCATTTCACATGCGCCGTATGCTTCCAGGTCGGATTTCCATTTATGCGCTTCAGATCGGCGAAACCGGCAATCGAGATCTCAGGTGGTAGCACCCCTGCCTCCTGTGCTGCAAGGAGCTCAAGAGCCGGACCGCTGGGCACCTGCGTGTAATCGTCCAGCCGCGCGCCAAGGTAGCGGAGGTCCCACTCGCCGAACCGCGAATCGATCGTGTAGTAGAGCCCTATATCGTGACCCTTGACCTTGCGGGTATCGAGATTCGCATACTGGTCGTTGACACGAACCGCGAGACCAACCGGGCAAATTCCTGCGTCGATGAACAGCTGTTCTTCGGGCGAACCAGAGTCAGGAATATCGCCACGCACGACGGCCGTGTTGCCCGTGCAATCCGAGGGACCACCTTCGATCAGGCGCAACAAATCGAGAGCCGTGTGGTTATCCTCACCGAACAGACCGATCGTCTTCTCTTTCTCGATAGACCACCAGTCCACCGTGATGGTGAAGTTATCCGTGACATCCCAGACGATGCCAATGGATGTGTTCTCGGATTCCTCTGGTACGAGCTCCTGACTACCGCCGGCTGCACGCTGGACACCGAACGAGCAGTCATACAGGTCTTCATTCGGATCGACAAAATAACAGACCCAGTCGTCGACGGTGTTAGACCGGGCGACGCCACTCTCATTGACCGTAACGAGGTTGGGGACCCGATAAGCCTCGGACCAGGAACCGCGAATCAACAGCGGATCTACGGGACGCCAACCCAAGGCGATCTTTCCGACCGTCGTATTGCCTACATCAGAGAAATCCTCGTAGCGCAGCGCAACCTGGGCATCCAGCCTTTCGTGCAGGGGGATCTGGAATTCGGTGAACGCCGAAAACACATCGCGGCTGCCAGAGCTATCCAGCGTCGGACTCGAATTCATCACGTCGGAAACGATTGGGAAGCCGTTGCCAGCATTATCGACAAACTGAATTGTGCCATCCAGGCGCGGATCGCGATCATCGAAGAACGACTCCTCACGCCACTCGATACCAGCGAGGAACCCGACCGGCCCGGCCCACATGTCGAATAGTTCAGCGTTCGACATCTTGAAATCGATCAGTTTGAGCTCAGTCTCGTTAATTCGATAAACATCGATCAACGCTCGGTCAATGTTGGTATCTATTGCAGCACTGAACGCGTTGTATCCCGCCGGAGTCGGATCGTTTAGCGCTTCCTGCATGAGCGTATTCGAGATGCGATTCTTCGTGATGTCCTCTTTCTCGGCGCGCGACCAAAGCACCGCGCTTTCCCAATCCCAGTCACCGAGTGCCCCACGGAGACCAGTCAGGAAACGATAAGTTTCACCATCGTTGTATACCGCGCGTGGCGCGTCGATCCAGCCGTAGTTGTCGATTTCGAGCTCGAGCCCCTCAACCGGAACATCCGTGCCTATGATCGCATCGGGCAGACGTGCTGTCGTACCAACTGCACCGAGGGGATTCCAGTAGGCATCCGCTGCAATTCGATACTTGGCCACTGCGCTCAGGCGAGTCGAACGATGGCGCTGCGTAAACGTGTCCGAGATATACGCTGAAAACTCGGTGAAACTCTCCAGCCCATTACCAAAGTCATGATTCAGGAACACGAACACATTGGTGCGCTTCAGGTCCGACAATAGATCGCGGTCCGTATTGAGGTTGTGGCGATAGATCGGATTGCCGTCGGCTGCGAAACAGACATTCGGATACTGATCGTCAAAAAACTCGCAGTTTTCGCTGTCGAGAGGGTATGTATTGAATTCACCCGCTGAGTCCCAGAAATCGAACGGATCATCGAATCCGGAAACGCTGGTTCGTATGTCGTACTGGCCATACTCGGAGTTGGTACTCGAACGTCGGAATGACGTATCACCCTCGAACGGAGAGCCCTCTGGAATCAGTCGACGATAATCATCGTCTGCCCATTTCTCGTCATCCTGCGAATTAACCGGATCACGATCGTAGTAGCTACCAAACACGCTCAGGTTAGTACGACCGTCGTTAAACGACTTGCCCCACTCCATCGTGATTTTGAAATCATTACGTGGCAGGTTGTCCCAGGCGCCGTAGCGAGCGCGCAGGCTGAGACCGTCGAAGTCAGTCTTGAGAACGTAATTGACAACGCCGGCAACCGCATCAGCACCGTAAATGGCCGATGCACCGTCGCGCAGCACTTCGACGCGTTCGAGACCATAAACGGGAAGCGTTTGGGAGTTGACCGTGTTCACTGGTACAAAACTACCGCCTGACAGTTCGGTTTGATAAGTCGCAGAGTTAACCATGCGTCGGCCGTTAAGAAGAACGAGCGTATTCCCGGTGCCGAGATTACGAAGGTTGTAGGCCCCCATGTCGCCCCTGGCCGAGTTAACACCGCCACTGATGTTCTCCGCTTCACTTAAGAAGTTCTGGCCTTGTTCCGCCATGTACTCAAGCAGTTCATCGCCAGAATCGACACCCAGGTCCGCGATGTCCCTAGCGGTTACCACGGATACGGCCAGAGCATCGCGAATGTCTGCGCCTTTTATCTGCGACCCGACTGTGACGATCTCCTCAATGCTCTCATCGTCTTCATTTTCCTGAGCAAAAACCGTTCCGCTCACGAAAGGTAAAACGAGTCCGCTGAAGACAATTAAACTCAGGCGGCCGCGACAACGCGGAATTTTGATCTCAAAAGACATATTTTCTCCCCTGCTCTTGCCAGATTTTGATGCCGGCGAATGAAGCGATTTTGCTTATACCGGTTGTTGTAACGCGCGGACAGCCACTAATCCGCCACTTCGTCCCTACGCTAACAACCCCGGACTGCTCTGACCAATCGCTTCACTTGGCCTAATCATAGACGGAGGTTATGATTACGTGGGCTTGCAGCACCCTTTTTAGGGGGTGTATGGGCTGATACATAACCGCGAGCTATGGGGGAAGGCTATGCGCCTGCGGCAAATCGAGGTGTTTCACGCGATCTACACCAGTGGATCGATGACCAACGCAGCCAAACTACTGCACGTCTCTCAGCCTTCTGTCAGCAAAGTCCTGGCCCACGCCGAGCAGCAACTAGGATACGCGCTCTTTGACCGCGTCAAGGGCAAGCTAGTGGCAACGCCAGAGGCCGATCGGCTTTTTGGCCTTGTTTCCAATGTGTTCGAACACGTTGAGCGCCTGCGGCACGTCTCAGAGAATCTACGTGCATCCAGTGCCGGAAAAATTCGTATCGCGGCAACACCGGCGTTCGGCGTCGAACTTTTGCCAGCCGCCGTCAGCAGTTATCTCCGCAAGTACTCCGACACGGTGTTCGAAATTGAGACATTGCATCACGACGAAATTGCTGCGGCGCTGCTCGACTCGCGAATCGATATCGGGCTTGCATTTGACTCGGTACCCGTCCCCGGACTGGCAGCCGATTCACTCACGAAAGCCGAGTTCGTAATCATCACTCCTCCGGATATCGATTTGGGCGGTGACCGAATCTCAATCGAGGCACTGGCTGACTTGCCTTTCATAGGACTGAGCAGCCGTGGCCCGCTCGGTCAGCTTCTGACGACCTATCTTGAGAATTCCGACGTGCGGCTGAACATGACCGTTCTCACCGAGACATACCATATTGCCAAAGCACTCGTCGCAAAAGGCAGCGGCGTTTCAATTGTCGACTCAATTACCGCTCACTCAACCGAATCCGAGAACGTGAGGCACTGGTCGCTAGACCCGCCGCTTGGTTATTCGATAGACGTTCTGCGCGCGGACAGCATGCCGCTGTCAGTGCTTTGCCGGCGCTTCGTTGGACATTTGCGAGTGGTTATCGAAAAGCATCTGGGTAATCGCATGGCATAGTTCGCGGTTATGGGCTGCCTAAAAATAGACATTGGTCGCGCGCTAAATTTCGCCTGTAACATCCAATAGATGTAGTCGATTTCAGAGCTTCTAATGCATGTAGTTGTGCTGGGCGCAGGCGTCGTCGGAATTACGACAGCCTACTTCCTTACAAAGGCGGGACACGAGGTCACCGTAATTGACCGCGATGCGGATGTCGCCAATGCATGCAGCTATGGTAACGGCGCACAGCTCAGTTACAGCTATGTTGACGCGATGGCGAGCGCGGCTTTTCTTCTCAAGACGCCCGGTTTGCTGGCGGGATTTGATCGCGCAATTCGAGTCCGGCCCCCGCTAACCATCGAGTTTTTGCGCTGGGGCCTTGGCTTTGCGACAGAATGCACGAAGAAAAAAGCGATTGCGAATACGTTGTCTAATCTGGAACTCGCGCAGCGCTCCAAAGAACTGCTGCGCGATTTGCGGCGCGAATTACCGGGAGAGTTCGGTCATCGGATTGCCGGAAAGCTCGTACTTCTCCGCAAAGGCAGCGACCTTGAAGCTGCACGGCAGACTGCGAAACTCAAAACCCGCCTCGGGTGTCCCGCCAACGTGATCTCGCTTGACCACGCTTGCGAGATAGAACCTGCCATCGTCCGAATGTTGGGGCCATACGCCGGCGCCGTCTATTCGCCGGAAGACGAGGTCGGCGACTCAGCAGCATTTTCCCGGGAACTGGCCAATTATCTGAGCCGCGAGAGCACATGTCATTTTGCGCTGAATACAACAGTAAACGGCCTGCTTGTGGAACAGGGTGCGCTGCGCGCAGTCGTAACCAATCGCGATCACATCGATGCCGATGCCGTCGTGGTCAGTCTTGGAGCCTGGAGTTCGACCCTTCTCAACTTGTTAGGCATCCACCTCCCCATCTATCCCGTGCGGGGTTACAGCGTCACACTACCACTTGGCGAACATCCCTCCTCTGCGAGCGTCACCGACTTTGGCCGGCGTCTTGTCATTAGCAGGATTGATGACCAGATTCGTATTGCCGGATTTGCCGACTTTGTCGGCTTTCGCTCGTCACATGACGAACGGCGCATCGACGACTTGCTGAACGCCGCGAAATCCAGTGCGCCTGCGGTCGCAGACTACCAATCGAGGAACAATCAGGCTTGGGGCGGTTTCCGACCATTGACGCCCAATGGCCGCCCAATCGTCGGCGCAACACCGATCCGAGGCATTTATCTGAACACCGGACACGGCTCCTTTGGGTGGACGCTGGCGTGCGCGACTGCAGAACAGGTCGCCGCCCTGGTCCAAGGCGAACCTACGGCCGCAATTGCCGCCTAGGGACTTCGCAATAATATCCAGTTCGCATTCTGATCGTCGATCAGGATGCCGTACTTCGCACCCAATTTCTCAAGGAAAGCACGTGCGTCCCCTGTCTCAAAACGACCGCTGATACGCATTCCGCTTAGTTCGCTGTCGGCAACGTGAATCGAGACGTGCATGTAGCGGCGCATTTGCTCAACGACCGCATGTAGCGGCTGGTCCTCAAAAATAACGACGCCTTTGCGCCAGGAAAGACGTTTCCGAAATTCTTCGGTTCCCAAGGATTTCCGACGGTAACTCGAGCCGGATACCTCCAGCCACTCACCCGCATCCAGTAATGCGGTTCCCGGCGCAAAGGTGACCCCAATATCATTGTCATATTCGGTAAGCGGCGCCGGCTGATCCCTTGTAGCGACGGCAACAGTACCCTCAATTACAGACACCTCAAGA
>Ga0224504_10000861_pt1 | contig 13742 bp, 13 predicted proteins | sample SF_Oct11_sed_USG_3_FD_170160 | JGI IMG/M metagenome (GOLD analysis project Ga0224504, IMG submission 170160) | Sediment microbial communities from San Francisco Bay, California, United States - SF_Oct11_sed_USGS_24 | ecosystem: Environmental > Aquatic > Marine > Sediment | place: USA... | reverse complement strand
CGGACGACATGTCGGCAGCGTTGATTAACGGCCTGTTTGCGCGCAACCCCAAACTTGATCCTGCAGAAGTGGAAGATGTGCTCTGGGGCTGCGTCAACCAAACGCTCGAGCAGGGCGTGAATGTTGCCCGGATGCTGACGCTGCTGTCAGTCATACCAAACGAGGTGGCCGCTCAGACGATCAATCGACTCTGCGGCTCATCCATGTCGGCACTACACACTGCTGCGCAGGCGATCATGACGGGGAATGGCGACATGTTTGTGGTTGGCGGTGTTGAACATCTGGGCCACATCGGCATGACGCATGGAATCGATATCAATCCCGCTTTGTCCAAGCATGCGGCCAAAGCCGCGGGCTCCATGGGCTTGACTGCAGAGTTGCTGGGCAAAATGCACGGCATCACACGCGAGGCTCAGGATGAATTCTCTGCGCGTTCACACCGGCTCGCCCATGAGGCAACCGTGAAAGGAAGATTCGCCGAGGAAATCATCCCGATTGAAGGCCATGACGCCAACGGTTTCAAAGTGCTGGTGGAACACGACGAGACCATTCGTCCGGATACGACGGTCGAGGGGCTTGCTCAACTTAAACCAGTTTTTGATCCAAAGAACGGAACGGTCACAGCCGGCAGTTCCTCGCAGGTAACCGACGGCGCGTCATGCATGATCGTTATGGCGGCCGAACGCGCGCAGGAACTGGGTGTGAAGCCGCTGGCGCGGATTCGCGCGATGGCCGTCGCCGGGGTCGACCCGTCCATCATGGGCTATGGGCCGGTGCCTGCGACGCACAAAGCGCTGAAGCGTGCCGGGCTCAGCATGTCCGACATCGATCACGTGGAACTGAACGAAGCCTTTGCTGCACAGGCATTGCCCGTGCTGAAGGATCTGGGTCTGCTGGAAGTCATGGATGAGAAGGTCAACCTTAATGGCGGTGCCATTGCGCTCGGACATCCGTTCGGCTGCTCTGGGGCCCGCATCACCGGCACCTTGCTCAATGTAATGCGGCAGAACAATGGCACGTTAGGCGTTGCCACAATGTGTATCGGACTGGGACAGGGTATTACTACGGTCATAGAGCGTCTGTAGACACGCCAATGACCATTAGCGGCTTTTCTTCAGGACGTTGATGCCGAGTACACCCATGTCCATGCCGTCAAAAACGGGAAAACCCTGGCGCTCGAAAACGGCTTTGTATCGCTGGTAAGGCATGCCGGCATCGATAACGATGCCGATCAGGCGCCCGCTCGACTGCGCGAGTGATTTGAGCTTGCCCGCGAATGCCTCTGCCTGCGTTAACTGCTGTGTGTCGAGTCTCTCCGACAACGGCACCAGCCCGACCATGACGACACCGGCACCGAATTCGATCATCGCCTTAACGCAATCGAGATAAACCACCTCGTCCGCCATCGGCGTCAGGTCCAGCGGATTGGACGCCGCGACAAGCCCCTGCATGTTGTGACGCTGGAGCACTTCGCCAAGTGCGTTCTGATTGTCGTCAGTGAGTTCATAGAGGCGTTCCGAATCATTGTCGCCCAGCGTATCGACGCTGCCGACGGTTTCGTAGCCGGCATTCGTGACGATGGCCAACTTGCCGAGTGTCTGCAGGTCCGGATAGGCCGCCATCCATTTCAGCACCGCGTTGAACTGGTTAAACGACTCGGCAAGTATCGCTCCGGCCCTGAGCAATAGTCTTTTATGCACATGATAGTCGCCCGTCATGGCGCCGGTATGACCGGCGGCCGCGGTTTGTCCGAGCTGCGAGCGCCCGCCTTTGTAGAGGATGACATGGCGGTTTTCCGCACGAAATTCTTCGACCAGCTTCGCGACCGCACAGACATCGGCACCAACGAACCCTTCGACATAAACACCCAATACTCGTACCGACTTGTCACGCACCATCAACGCCATGAAATCCGAAAGCTTCATGTCCAGTTGATTACCAATAGAAAATCCGTACTTGATATTCAGATTGGAGTGGCGTGACAAACGCGTTATGAGAAACGCGCCGCTCTGGCTAATCAGCGCAACGTCCGAGTCGGGCGTGAACTGTACATTCAGTTTGCCTTGCGGAATGAACAGGCTATTCAGCTTCAAGGGCGACAGAAGCATACCCAGACCATTGGGGCCCACAATCGCCGGGCACCACTGCCCGCTTTGCCGGCGCGACTCGATGAGCCCTGACAGCCGCTCGCCGAAACCACTTTTGTCAGCACCATCACCGATGCCGCCGGCAACGATATAGACAACTTCGGCGCCGCCCCCCTCTGCGCATAATTGTTCAACCATTTGCACACAGCGTTCCGCGGGCAAAGCCAGGATCAATACATCGACCGGATCATCCACCAGCGCCGCAACGTCGGGTACACAGCGAATGCCGGCGAAATCGTCGATGCCGGGTTTGACGACCACCAACCCGTCCTCTGCCAGAGTCGACTGGCGAAGATTCTCCAGTATCAGGCCACCTACACTGCCAGCTTTCGCCGAGACACCCGCCAGCGCAATGCGGCGGGGATTCAGGAAACTGTCATCCTGCAAAGGCACCGGGCAGGTCTCGACATGCGCTTCTTCGGAATACAGGCCCACGCCGTCAAGCGCGACAATGTCGCCCGCGCGGTCAATGACCAACGGGTTCATTTCGAGCAGGCTCAGCTGTTCCCGGGCCATTAGCTCATCGAGCTCCCAGAGCTTTCTGAGAAAGTCCAACACGGTCTTGCCGTCAACGAGAGCCTCCTGCTGGCGCGCTTTGCCCAGCAGGATCCTGCCCAACCAGTGTTCGCTGAGCTCTTCGAAGGCTTCTTCGGGCGTATACACCGAGGCCGGCCACACGAGCAGTGACTGCTTGAGTTCCCGCGCCCAGTCTTCGGTCAACAAACCGCCGAAACCGAAACTGATGATGGCTCCGCAACACCTGTCTCTTTGCAGGCTGACAAAGATCTCACTCGGCGCAATCCTGGCACTCTGAACCTCGACCCTCTCCGCAATAAGGGTTCCAAGCCAGTCAAACTGCCGGCCGACCCGCGCGCGCATACTATTGTGCATCGCACTGACAGCATCGACATCGAAGTCACAAAACGCCAGCGCGCCATTATCCGACTTGTGCCACAGATCCCGGGCTATTCCCTTGATTACGACCGGGTCGCCGCTAGCAAACGGCGCATCGGCCACCTTGCTGTCATCGTCGACAAAATAATATCGCGGCGTCTTGATGCCAACGCGAGAAAGCAATCCGTAGATCTCGTGTTCCGGGATAAATGCGCTGGTCATCTTAAAAAAGTCCACGGCGTCGTTTTACGAACGCGTATAGGTTCCCACCAGGCGGTTCATCGCGATTACGTTGGGCTCGATCTTTTCGAGCAGCTCCCACATCGTCAGTCCTGGCTCAAGGTCGACGTCCGCATCCAACGCCAGCAGCCAGAAAAAGTAGTGATGTGTGCCGTGGCCCTCCGGTGGCATCGGCCCACCATAACCTGTTTTGCCAAAGTCGTTGATGCCCTGGGTGTAATCGCCGGCCCCTTCGGGTATCCCGACGACGGGCTCGGGGATGCCGTACAGCACCCAGTGCACAAACCCATAGGTACCGGGTTTCACCAGCGGTGCGTCCGGATCGTGACAGATCAGGGCGTAGGCCTTCGCACCATCCGGCCGGCCACTCCACGACAATGCCGGTGATACGTCTTCGCCTTCACCCGTGTGCTTCGTCGGAATCGATGAGCCTCGGTCGAAGGCCGAGCTCGTTAACGTCATGTCGGAAAGTGCAAAACCCATGAGGCTTACTCCTTGGCAATAAATGGATGGTTACGGCGTGGTATATGCCCCCGTGGTTGGATTGGCAATACGCTATGACCGTAACCATCGGCAGCAGGACAGGCGGCGCTCGTTGCGCTGTTCCGGCATACATAGTCAAATGGTGTCATGGCTTCTCTTCGAACAAAGCTCGAGCGCCTGGAAATGCTGCGCGAAAAGTTCGGCGCCACCGCGGCCAGCGAGAAACTGGCGCTCCTTGCGGAGCTCGAGCACAAGTCCTTAGGGCGCGCCGCCGATATCGGGCGTCTGCATGAGGCATTGTGTTTCTCGCGTGCCTGGCCGGACAACCCAAAGCTGCTGGCGACTGTTAACCGAATGCTGAAGCATTTTTCCGAGCGATCTGATTTGAACAGATTTGCCGGCGCGCTGGAAGACTCCGGAATTGACGGGACGGACATCCGCTTTCGATTTTACCGCGTGACGGCGCTATGGCTTGCACAACGTTGCGGCGATTCCCTGCACATCGATTGGGAGCAATTTGAAGCGATCGATCGTCTTTCCAGGGCGCTTGAAAGCCTGGCGCTTTTCAGCGAACGAGGCGCGTTGCAGCAATACGTTTACGACGCACCGGATTGGATCGAGCGGATGCGCAGCGATGATGAGACCGATGCGGTATTCCTGAGTCGTCTTTTTGCGGCACGCGGTACCGCTGACGCGGTTCTGGATAGTGTGTATGACGAGCTCGACGTTCCGTTCCATTTGTCCGCATCTGCCACAACACCGACACGCACGCTGGAGTACGTCAGGCCAAAAGTTATCGAGTACCAGCGGCGCAGCATCGAGCGACAGACCGTAGATCTTCGACAGGCTGCGCACCGGCCAATTCGCATTGCAGCCGTGAGCCGCAGGCAGGCAGTACGCCTGGTGGATCTTGCCAAGAGCGCAATGGTCGCGCGCTCGCGTGACCTCGACGCCTTCGCCTACGCGAGCGCGGATGACGTGATGCGAGCGGATTGCAGCCACGGCATCCAGATCGTGCTCATCGGCATGTTGCCGGCAAAACGCTACTTGCTGGAGTGCGAGTACGGGTACCTGATGCTCAGAAATGGCGTCGTCGTTGGCTACGGCACTGGCACCGGCCTGTTTGGTTCCTGCCAGATCGCATTTAATCTGTTTCCGACCTTTCGCGGTGCGGAAACCACGGAACTGTATGCGAGCGTACTTGCGACATTTCACAAGCTGTTTGATGCCGACACGTTTTCCGTCGACAGTTACCAGATTGGCGCCGACAACGATGAGGCAATCGATTCCGGCGCATGGTGGTTCTATGCGCGCATGGGATTTCGTCCGCGCGACAGCGAAGCGATCAGGCTGGCGAATGCTGAACTTCGAAAGGCGCAGAAGAAAGGCTATCGCAGCAGCAAGAGGACGTTGCGACGGCTGGCGAATTATCCGCTGTACTTTTCGCTCGCCCGCAACAGACAGGATGTCTTGCCGATGGTGTGCACTGATTCGATTAGCCTCGGCGTGCTGGACTACGTATCACAACGCTTTGGCTCGCAACGGGAAGAAGGTTCGCGGCGTTGTTCACAGGAATTGGCGAGGGCGCTGGGCATTGCCTCATTCTCCGCCTGGACCGCCGATGAAGAGCTAATGTGGCAGCGTCTGAACCCCGTTATCGCGGCAGTCGCCGATGTTAAGAAGTGGCCGAAGGTCGACCGCGATGCGCTGGCCGAGGTGATTCGGGCTAAAGGGGGAGTTCACGAAAAGGACTACGTGAAGCTATTTGATGCGCATCAGCGCCTGCGACGGGCGGTCGCAGCATTTGCGGCTGCCAACGAGTAGAAATAAGCAGATGTTGCGTGAACTTGATGAAGCTGCCCGGGCCCTCGTGGCCCCGCGAGTCGTATTGTTCGACTGGCACGCGACGCTGGTCGACACGCTTGATGCGATGTACCACGCCGTCGATGACATGCTTCCGAAGCTGCCGGATCTGGGTCTCATGGATGCGCTGATAACGCATGAGCAATGTAAGACACCCGAGGATGCCCGACTCGTGGACTATGTGCGCGAACACCAGGCGCTGCATCCGAAAATAAAGGCGCAACGTCGAATTTCTCGCACGGATATCTTCGAAGTGCTGTTCGGACATAACGAGGACGCCAAACAGGTCGCACACGAAGCGTTTAACGAGGCGTACCGCAACCACTACGGCGAAGCGCAGCCGTTCGAGGGTGGTGAGCTCGACTTGTTGAAGGAGATGCGTGAGCTAAAGGTTACGCTTGGCATCCTCACCAATCGGGACCGCGAGTTCTTCGAGCTCGAACTCAAGCTAGTCGACGACGGCGCCTGGGTTGATCTTTTCGAGGTGACCGTGTGCGGCTGCGATACCCGCAAACGCAAACCGAATCCTGATCCAATCTTTAAGGCGCTCGACGACATCGGTACACCGCCGGGACTCAATTGCTGGTATGTCGGCGACAGCACAACCGACGTTATCGCGGCTAAACGCGCCGGCATCACATCGGTGTTTTTTAACGGTGTCGGCTGGGATCATTCGTGGATCAACAAGATCTTCCCCGGCACCGCGGCCCATCCGCACCAGCCCGACGCAATCGTCGACAGCTTCGCTGAATTCAAGTGGCTCGTCGAAGAATGCCTCGAGGTCGGTCATGACTGGCACGGGGCCGGCGAACAGGAATAAGCTTAGGGACGCGTGAGATGGCCGACCTTGACGTAGATCAGCGCGCCCTCGTCGCGCGTGTAAGGCGTGTGACGGCTCTGGTCGGGGTTGCGAATCCAGCTGCCGGCCGGGTACTCGCCGTGTTCGTCGTGAAAACAGCCTTCGATTACAAGGATCTCCTCGCCTCCCCAGTGCGTGTGTGGCTGGAACTCGGTGTTGGGCGCCCACTTGACGAGCGCTACGTGCTCGGTGCCGTATTCGTGCAGCGGCATCACCGTGAGTCCGGGTACGAGCCCGGGTAACCATTCGGCTTCGTTGGTGTCGAGGTTGGCCGACTGCTGGTCGGCTTTCTCGAACTGGTGGAGCTTGACGAATATCGTGCAGCCTTCGTCACCGACCCGCGGCGTATGGCTTGTACCGATCGGGTTGCGGACGTAGGTGCCGGTCGGATAGAGCCCGTGTTCGTCACCGAACTCGCCCTCCAGCACGAAGAACTCCTCGCCACCACCATGCACGTGTGGTGAAAACGTGCTGCCCGGTCGATAGCGAACGAGCGAGGTTGCCCGCGCGACTTCGTCCCCAACACGATCGAGCATCATGCGCTCGACGCCGGGCATCGGCGAAGGCACCCATGCATAGTCGTCTGGGCGGATCACTACGCGCTCGGAAAAGTCTGCGTTCAGATGCATCAGGATCGGCCGTGTGGTTCCTCGAAATCTGTTTCGGGCCCGATCGGAATCACGCCCGTCGGGTTGATCGTGTCATGACTGGCGTAATAGTGCCGCTTGATGTGGTCGAGCTTCACGGTCTCGCCGATGCCGGGCTGTTGATACAGGTCGCGTACGTAGCCCCAAAGGTTCGGGTAATCCACGATGCGGCGCACATTGCATTTGAAATGTCCGACGTAGACGGCGTCGAAACGCACCAGGGTGGTAAACAGTCGCCAGTCTGCCTCCGTAATCGTCGAGCCGGCCAGGTAGCGCCGCTCAGCGAGCCTTAGCTCCAGCTTGTCGAGCGCGGCGAAGACACCCCGCACGGCTTCTTCGTAGGCGTCCTGGGTAGTCGCGAAGCCTGCACGATAGACGCCGTTATTGATGTTCGGGTAGATCAAATCGTTCAGCGCATCGATCTCGTCACGCAGCGGCTCGGGGTAGTAGTCGACCGGCGTCGCGCCAATGTCATCAAACGCACTGTTGAACATGCGAATGATTTCCGACGACTCGTTGCTGACGATGGTATTGCGCTCCTTGTCCCACAGCACAGGCACCGTGACGCGACCGCTGTACTCGGGATCGGCCTGCGTATAGACCTCGTGCAGGCGGCCCTTTTGATTGACGGAGTCGGCAATGACGTCGTCACCCTCGTCGAAGGTCCAGCCCTCGTCGCCCATGAAGGCATTGACAGCCGACAGCGAGATCATGTCTTCGAGCCCCTTGAGGCGACGGAAGATCAGAGTGCGATGAGCCCAGGGGCAGGCCATGGACACGTAGAGATGATAGCGCCCGGCTTCGGCCTGGAAGCCGCCGTCACCGCTCGGCCCGGCTTCTCCGTCAGCCGTGACCCAGTTGCGAAAGCTCGAATCCTTGCGTACGAACCGGCCCTTGGTCGCCCTGGTGTCGTACCAGTCCGTGTGCCACTTACCGTCGATTAAAAGACCCATTTCAATTGCCTATGTCCATAATTTCGAAGGTTAAAGCGTACCCGTTGATTAATTTAGAACAAACACAGGATTGGGGAATATATTGTTCATGGATACGCAACAATTGGATTCGCAACTTGAAAAAACCTTCCCGGCACCGGTGCCATGGGAGGGCGACTTCATGACGAGCACCGCCGAACCCTGCTCGCCTGGCGAACCACAAACGAAAGCAGCAACGCAATCATGCATGCCCAAATCGGCGTTTCCAGCCAGGCCGAACGACCGTTCGTTAGCAAAGCCTGAACCGCCAGGAGCCAGCCCACGATCAGGCCGGCGCTGACGCGCACCTGGTCGAGCCGGTCTGGCGATATGTCGCAATAGGACACGGGCTCAGGGTTCATTGTCGCGAACAGGGCAACGCCGAGCGCGAAAGCTCCGATTAACGACCAATCCCGAACTGACAGGTCACTGGCTATCAGGCCTGTATCGTCACGCAGCATCCAGACGAAGATTGCCAGGCATACGGCTGCTGCCAGGTAGTGTCGGCGCAGAGGTTTTTCGAGCGTTGCATCGAGAAGGAACGCCACCGACGCAATCAGAAGGATCAGTGGTTGGTCCGTGTTGATTGCCGCCCAGGTGCAAAAGCCAAGCACTCCTAGTGTGTCCAGTGGCCGCAACGGCAGTCCGGTTGAGCGGTTCACTACCCGCACGAGCGCTAACGCGACGAAGAGCAACAGAACCAGGCTCGCTCCGAAGGCGATGTTGGCAATCCACGCAAACGCCAAGGCGACGAAAGCGGCTCCGTTGTAGTCCGGCGCCAGTTCGCGCGCCAGCGCCCACGCCGCAAAACCGACCAGCGCTCCGGTGAGCGCCGCTGACAAGGGACCGCCACCCATATCGTGAAAAAATGCCAGGCCGGCGCTCAACAACCCGACCACCGGCAGCACAATTAGTAGCAAGCGGTTTGTCAGATAGGCCGGGTCTATTGGACGGGCGAGCGACGTGAAACGATAGACGCCTGTCAGGTTTGCTCCCGCCTCAGCCACCGGAGTTTTAACGCGATCCTCCGCCGCTGGCTGGCGGTTTCATCACCAGCACCGGCGTATTCTGCTTATACGCCTCATAGTCGGCCTGGCCGGCCCACCGCTTGTCCGCTGCCTCCTCGAGCATGGGTATGCCGCTGACTCTTGTCAGCAGGAAGAACACGAACACGGGTGAGATGAGCGTTGCCCACTGCCAGCCCTCGAGGACCGGCATGGCGATGATTGCCATGCCTGTCCAAAGCACGATCTCGCCGAAGTAATTCGGGTGCCGCGACCAGGCCCACAGTCCCGTGCTGATGAACTTGCCCTTGTTGGCCGGATCGGCGCGGAACCTCGACTTCTGCCGATCTGAAACAACTTCGATCAGGAAGCCGGAAAGCCATATCGCGATGCCGAGGAAGCCAATGACTCCGAGCGGGTCGCGGTTACCACCGGTGATCACGGCCAGCGCTGTCGCCGCAGTCAATAGCACCCACAGGCCCTGGATGGTCCATGCCATAAAGAAGGAAACGGGCATGGTTTTGATGGTATCGAAGCGGCTGTCCTTGCCCGCTTTGGATATGCGCCGGAACAGGAATGTCGCCAGCCTTAATGACCAGACCAGCACCATGCCGGCGACGATGGCGGAACGCAGGTCAAGCTCGCTCGAGAACAGAACCGCGACAATGGTGACTGTGACATAGGTGATCCCGCCGACAAGATCGTAATAATGCTCCGTCTGTGCAATCGCGGACGGGATGAACGCGAGCCAGTTAATCGCAAACGCCAGGAGTCCGCAAAGCGCGAAGATGGGTATGGCGGCGTTTATCCGATCGCCGCCGTCGCTGCCAGCCCATGAAATCGCTGCTCCCACGGCGATACCGATGATGATGCCGATAAGGGCTTTTGAGTTGTTACGATCAGCCATTAAAATTGTCCGCTGTGCGCGCCAAGGTCCAGACGAAATCGCGCAGATTGAGTTGTATTTTGAATGACACTTCAGTCGCTCCTTGCGACCAATTGCTGTGATGCGCCCCGGTCGGGAAAAATAACAGCCTGATAACGAAGTTTCCGGCCGCCCTTCGCGGGCGCCTCAAGGCCGACCCAGGTGTTGTCAGCGCTCGAATACCAGAGGGTAATGTCACCCGCTTTAGCCGACAACCGGTAGCGCAGCGCGTCAATCCGTTCACCGGCGACAGCCAACCGTTCGCGGCCTTCCAGCGTTACCGTGACGTCTTCGTATTCACCGGTCTGACTGTTGAGCAGTTTTTGCGATTCGAGAATAGCGGGATTCCAGTAGGCAAACGTCTGTACACACCGTGGCAACGTCATTGACCCTTCCGCGCTCAGCACATCAAAACTCCCGCCGTCGACTTCGCCACGAACCTCGAACTGCTGGCCGTTGCTGTCAGTCGACGCATCGATACTCGACAGGCAACCTTCGTTCCAGACTTCGGTATTTTGGTGGCGGTAGCGAAATGCGGTAATGAACAAGAACTTCACATCGAAGCTGGCCTCGGTGGTAAGCACCTGCTTCGAGCCATCGTGCTGTAACTCGAACGTGTGGAATCCGATGGGCTTGCCGTCAAGCGCGACTTCAAACTGCCACTGCTTTCCTGGCACCTCGCCAGTAGCATGGGCGCTGAAAGTAATTGCGCATGCGATGAGCGCTACAATGCCGCTTTTTCGGTTCATCCTCATTCCTGGCCTCCTTACAAACATTCTTACGCCGCCGCAGCCACGCGATTATCACTTCGGGCGGCGTAGCGGACGAGTAGTGGCAAGAGCACGGCCCACCCCAGCCCGATGATAACGAGGGCTGTTGATGCGTTAGAAAATGAAACGGCACCGGCCTTCTCGCCGGCCAGGAAGGACATAGGGCCGCCAAGCGCACCGAATAAGGATGCGACCAACAGATTTTTTCGTAACCAGCGCATGCCGACATTGAGCGTCGTGGCAAAGAGCACCCACATGGCAACTATCCAGTAAGGAGCAATCCCTGCGAATGCCGCATTCGCTCCGTACTGCACGATCCCGGTATAAACGAGTAGCGACTCCCAAACGAAACCAGTGGCGGCAGCCAGCGCCAACAACAGAAATTCGTCTCGCGGCGCATCGGATCGCAAGAGATGAACAGCCACGGCGATTCCAATAATCGCGGTCCCGAGGATTGGAAGGCTCGCGGCTGCAGCAAACACCGCCGCCAGCCAGCCGGCTTTGAAGAGGGATAGATTGATCAACATTGCATTCATTTCCTGTTTTCGTAACGGCGCGTGTGGCGCACGTGGCTTTCTTGGTAGAGGAAAGTTTGCCGATACCTGGCAAGGAATGAATCTCAGAACAGTCTCAGTTTGTTTCTAATTGCAACAGCGAGGACGCCGGTTGCACAAAGATTGGCATCGGAAAAATCCGTCAACCCTGCCTTCGGAGCTTACCATTTGATGTGTAAGCGACTGAATCTATTGACTTAAATTAGCAGAGCGCCCAATGCAATTGCGCTACTTTGCACAGCTGTGCAGCACCAGGTCAACATCTTAGCGACTAATCGCGCTTTCTCAACTCGGCCAGCCGCGAGCGATCGATAGACTTTCCTATCCTTCGGATCAGGCGGTGCCGACGCTTCCCAGCACAATATTGAACTCACCTTCGGGAATGTCTTGTTCGCTGAAAGTCACCAGCAGGTGTTTACGTTCGCCCTCCGGAACGGCTTTGAACAACTGGTCCTTGTCATTTAGCGGATCGCCTTCGAAGTACATCTGTGTGATCAGTTCCTTGTATCCGCGGCGTGCAACCTTGTAGTGAATGTGTGGCGGACGGACCCACTCGCCCATCGCGGTGTACGGACCGGGCTTGATCGTCGTGAAGGCATAGCGGCCCTCAGCATCAGTCTTTAGCACGGCCCAGCCCTGGAAGTTCGGATCCTTCGGTGTGTCAGACGTGTCACCCTCATGGTCGTAACGGCCGGCAGCGTTCGCTTGCCAGACATCCACAACCGCGCCCTCGATTGGCTCGCCGGACTCGTCAAGCACGCGACCGCTAACGCGAATAACCTCACCCTGGGCGCGGCCTTCCCGCCCCGCGACCCGTGTCAGATCCATATCGCGGTCGGTCTGCTCGTGGATGGGATAAAAAGGACCCTCCGGATTATCCGGTGTCGGCGACAAGGCGCTGGCAGCCGCATTGCCGGCGAATACGCCAGCGGCCATGCCCGTACCCGCGCGAATAAGATCTCTGCGTGTCACTTTGTTTTTCTTATTCATGTGTTCTTTCCTGGTCAAGATCTGATCATCTATTAAAGCACATGGACCTTCGTGATGCCGTCCCTGCCCATCGTTGTGACCTTTACGATCAGCTCTTTATCGCCACGCTCCTCCGCCTGTCGCGCGACTTCGTCGCGCTCGGATCGAACCTGTGACCCCTGCCTTCGGAGGGCAGGCATCAGGACTTGAAGAAAGACTTTATTCGCGCTCGGGCAGTGCGACGTATTGATTCCTCGAGATCAGTTTGTTTGAGACGTCCAAGCATCGTCTTCTTATCAATCATGTCGTGCCGCACCAATTCCTGCACAAATTTCAGATCCTTTGGCCTCATCGCGATTATTTTTGAAATCGCAAGATCATGAACTTCCAGGCAGTACCCTGTGACGCCATTTGTGTTTTCGTTTCTCACTGCGATCAAACGACTTTGCCAGTCTACCGGCAGTACAGCAGTCTGCTTCCCGACCCCCTGAGCATAGTAGCCGTGCAATTCGTGAAACGATGATCCCTCGCCAATCGCACTGTCGACCTTGTCCGCTCTTTCTGGGTGGTTCTTCGGATATACATCGGCTTCCATTGATGACAGAAGTCGTACTGGCGCATCCGGAAACTGGCCCAAGATGGCCTGGCTGCCGATGATGATGATTTCATCATCGGCAGCGATTTCTCCGCTAGCGCGAATAAGGTGCTCAAGCTCTGAACGCTGCATAAATCTGATCGCGCTCGTCAGCGGTAAGGATCCCGGCAAATGGAGATGACGAACGTAGCCTCGTCGCATCTTCGCTCATGCTCGTGATTATCTCCGCTATTTCCGGCCAGGGACGCTTGAGTATTTCCTGCCATTCGTGGAGATATTGCGGTAGAGGGTCTGCTGACTTGGCGCTCCAACGCTCGAGGTTTTCTCTTGCCTTATCGAGCAAGTCGGGATCACGCAAGATCTTCTGTGTAATTTTGCAGTGCATCGCCAAACTACGGGCATCCAAAATACGATGATCCGAATACTGTCGCACACCCTCCGCTGGCTCCCAGCGGCGGACATTTTTCAAACCAGCGTCACGTTTCCGCTTGCGATATGCCCGCATCCGCTCGGCGGCCGTCAAAGCATTGTCTTTTCGAGGGCGACCTCGATTTCCTGCTGCCGTTTTCATCGATTTACCGTAACGCGTTACACTAAATAATGCAACCGCTACAGGAGAAACGCCCGACAGGAATCGAACCTGTAACCCCTGCCTTCGGAGGGGATCCCAGATGAGCGATGTCCAAATGACCTGTCGCTCGACAACTACGAAATTGTTCGTCCGAGCTCCTTCTTCGAGACGCCCAGCGCCAGCAAAGACTTTACGAGCAGATCGATCGATACGCTCGGGTCACCGGCTTCCATCTTGGCAACACGCGACT
>Ga0224504_10000860_pt1 | contig 13745 bp, 9 predicted proteins | sample SF_Oct11_sed_USG_3_FD_170160 | JGI IMG/M metagenome (GOLD analysis project Ga0224504, IMG submission 170160) | Sediment microbial communities from San Francisco Bay, California, United States - SF_Oct11_sed_USGS_24 | ecosystem: Environmental > Aquatic > Marine > Sediment | place: USA: California... | reverse complement strand
CCGCACCGACGGCAGCCCGATCAACTACGGTCGCGCTGCACTTCGCGAAGTCCTTGGAAAGTTTATTTCCAGCATCCTGCTCGGCATCGGCTATCTCATGGTCGCCTTTGACAACCGCAAGCAGGGTTTGCATGACAAGATCGCCGATACTTACGTTATAAAGCTTTAGGATTAAGGTGAAGGGATCAGGGACAAGGGAAGAAGATCAAAGCCTAGCCCTTTACCCTGAGTCCTGAACCAATCATAAATAAAAAGGAGCACTTCTTAATGTCTAAACCACAAATCAAAAAAGCAGTCCTCGCCTACTCCGGAGGTCTTGATACCTCGATCATCCTGAAGTGGCTGATTGAAGAATATGGTTGTGAAGTCATCGCCTTTTCGGCTGACCTCGGCCAGGGTGAAGAACTCGACGGCATCCCGCAGAAAGCCAAGGATACCGGCGCAAGCGCCTGCCACATCCTCGACCTGCGTGAAGAATTCGTCCGCGATTTCGTTTTCCCCATGTTCCGCGCCAACGCCATCTACGAAGGACGTTATTTCCTCGGCACCTCGATCGCCCGGCCGTTGATCTCCAAAGCACAGATGGAAATCGCCGCCAAAGAAGGCGCTGACGCCGTCTCTCATGGCGCAACCGGCAAGGGCAACGACCAGGTTCGTTTCGAGCTCGCCTATTATCACTTTGATCCTTCTGTTACGGTCATCGCCCCCTGGCGCGAGTGGGATTTAAACAGCCGTACGGCACTGGAAGAGTATGCCAAGAAGCATGGCATCCCAGTACCGACCAGCAAAAAGAGTCCCTGGAGTAGCGACCGCAACCTGTTGCACATTTCTTTCGAGGGCGACATACTTGAAGACCCCTGGGCCGAAGCACCTGAGCACATGTACGTTCTCAGCGTCGCACCAGAAGAGGCTCCCGACCAACCGGAATATGTTGAAATTGATTTTGAGAAAGGTGATGCCGTTGCCGTTAACGGCGAACGTCTCTCCCCGGCCAAACTGCTTGCCAAGCTCAATGAACTGGGCGGCAAGCACGGTATCGGCCGCGTCGATCTGATGGAGAATCGCTTTGTCGGCATGAAGAGTCGCGGGGTCTACGAAACGCCCGGTGGCACCATTCTCGAAGAAGCTCACCGCGCCGTGGAATCAATCACCATGGACCGCGAAGTCATGCACCTGCGTGATTCTATAATCTCCCGCTACGCCACGATGGTCTACAACGGCTTCTGGTTCGCTCCGGAGCGCATTGCGCTGCAGGCGATGGTTGACCAGACCCAGCAGACGGTCAACGGTAAGGCACGCGTCAAACTCTACAAAGGTCACTGCCGCGTGGTTGGCCGTGATTCAGACACCAACAGCCTTTTCAATGTCGACTTCGCCACCTTTGAGGCCGATGAAGTTTACAACCAGGCAGACGCCGAAGGGTTTATCAAGCTGAACGCGCTGCGTCTTAGAATTGCAGCGATGCAGAGAGAAGCAAAGAAATAAAAGCAGGAGAAGGGTTCAAGGTTAAGGGCACAGGGTTTTCCCTTAGCCCTTGGCCCTGCTCCCTGAACCAAAATGGAATTCAAAAAACAGTCGATCAAAACCTCTATCGTCGCCTGCATCATCGACGACCAGAAACGCGTCCTTTTGACCCGGCGCTGCATTGAGCCTTTTTGCGGTCAGTGGGTCATGCCGGGAGGCAAGGTCGATCACGGTGAACCTTTAGCAGAAGCACTGCACCGTGAGGTTCGTGAAGAAGTCGGTCTCGAAGTTCATATCGACGGTCTGCTCGATGTTTACGAACACCTTGCCATCGGTGGCAACAATGATCACTACGTGATTCTCTATTACCGGGCACACCCATTGACGGTCGAACTGGTACCAAATAATCAGGAAGTCACCGAGGCGGACTGGGTTTCTGCAGAACGACTTGCTAAATATGACATGACCCCCGGCACACGCCATATCCTGGCCCAGATTTACCCTGGCGTACTGCAGGATCCGGGTAATCCGGACGATGAACAGACAAACCGCAATCTGGCTGGAATTATTGACCAAAAACCTTGAGCGTAAAACAGTTCAAGACTGCCTTGCTAAAGGAAAAAACATGAGTGACAAACTCTGGGCCGGACGATTCACACAACCGACCGATGCCTTTGTCGAAGAATTCACAGCTTCGATCAACTTTGACCAACGCCTTTACCGCTATGACATCCTCGGTTCTGTCACTCATGCCAGAATGCTCGCCCGGCAGGAGATCATTACCGGTGGCGAGGCCGAAACGATCGTTGCGGGCCTTAACGAAATCCTGCTTGAGATCGAATCCGGCAACTTTACCTTCTCTGTCGCCCGCGAAGATATTCACATGAATATCGAAGCACGCCTGATTGAAAAGATCGGTTCGGTCGGTGGCAAGCTGCACACCGCACGCTCACGAAACGACCAGGTCGCACTCGATGTGCGACTCTACCTGCGCGATGAAGTTGATGCCATCTCCGCAGCCCTTAAGAAGTTGCAAACGGCCCTGCTTGACCAGGCCGAGGCAAACCTCGATGTCATCATGCCGGGCTACACGCACCTGCAAACCGCACAGCCGGTTCTCTTTGCCCATCACATGCTCGCTTACGTGGAGATGCTGGCGCGGGATACCGGTCGTCTGCACGACTTGCGCAGTCGCCTCAACCTGATGCCTCTGGGTGCCGGAGCCCTTGCGGGAACAACCTTCCCCATTGACCGGGAATGGGTGGCCGAGCAACTCGGTTTTGCCGGTGTCACACGCAACAGCCTCGACACCGTCTCCGATCGTGATTTCGCGCTCGAGTTCTGCAGCTTCGCCTCGATCATGATGATGCATCTCTCGAGACTCTCCGAGGAACTGATCCTCTGGTCGAGTGCCGATTTTGCCTTCATCGATCTCTCCGATGGCTTCTGCACCGGCAGCTCGATCATGCCGCAGAAGAAAAACCCCGATGTCCCAGAACTGGTGCGTGGTAAAACCGGCCGGGTTTATGGCAATTCGATGAGTTTACTAACGCTTATGAAGTCCCTGCCCCTGGCTTATAACAAGGATATGCAAGAAGACAAAGAGCCTCTCTTCGACACCATCGACACAGTACGTGGTTCACTCAAGGTCTTCGCCGAGATGATCGCCGAGATGAGCATCAAGTCGGAACAGATGAGGATTGCTGCCGCACGCGGCTTCTCAACCGCCACTGACATTGCCGATTACCTGGTGCGCAAGGGCCTGCCCTTCCGTAACGCCCACGAAGTCGTTGGCAAAACCGTGCGTTACTGTGTTGAGAACGCAAAGGATATTCCCGATTTGACTCTTGCCGAGTTCCAGCAATTCTCCAGCGACATCGAATCCGACATTTTCAATTACGTCACCCTTGAAGCCTCTGTGAATGCCCGCACAGCTACCGGCGGAACAGCCCGCTCAGCGGTCGAAAAAGAACTTGGCCTCGCCCGCCAGGCCCTGAAGAAAGGCCAAGTATGAGTTTTTTCCGTTTGTTTGCTTTTCCCGTGACCTCGATCCTGCGAGCTGCGCTCCTCGTCACCATCAGTTTTTCGCTGCTTGTGTCGCTCTCTGCCTGCGGTAAAAAGGGCCCGGTCCGGCCAAAAGTTGCCATACAGCTGGAAGCTCCGACCGATGTCACGCTGCAACAGCAGGGCAACCTTTTCGTCCTCGGCTGGACAATTCCTTCCGACAAGCGTGTTGGCAGTGCAGAAGACTTGACCGGCTTTATCATCAAACGCCTGACCTATAACGCGACTGAAGGCTGCCCTACCTGCCGCACCCCGGAAGACGAGGTCGCCGAGCTTGACATCAAGGATCCGACCCCGGGGCAAAGGATTGGCAACCGGATTTACTGGCGTGATTTCGATATTCGCGAGGGCACAGGCTACAGATATGCCATTGTGCCTGTCACCCTTGGCAATATAGAAGCGCCGTTCGCTACGATTCATCTTGAAGTCCGGCAATCACCGCCTGCACCCAGCGGCTTGAAAGCGGAATCTGGTGACGGTCAAATTGCACTGCAATGGGACGCACCCACTCTTCCGGAAGGGTTGGAGCTGCTCGGTTACAACCTGTATCGGAGACAGGCAAAACGGCCATTTCCGATTGTTCCGGTCAACGTCAAGCCCTTGCAGGAGACCCACCTGCTTGATCGCGGCCTCGATAACGGACGGGCCTATGAATATCGCGTCAGCGCACTCGTAAGCACTGGCACCCAACAGCTTGAAAGTATGCCCAGCCCTGGTGTGCTGATGACCCCTCAGTGAGGGCCTAGATACAGGCTTTACAAGAGTCTACTGCTATGTTACCTAAGTGCATCAGTGACTTGATTTCAGAAAATTCAAATAGCACCAGAGAACGTTCGGACAATGAGATCCGGTCGTCTTCGCCCTTTAAGGAGAGAATCATGTTCAGTGGATCCATGGTAGCGATCGTCACCCCTTTTGATAACCAGGGGCAATTTGCCGAGGAGACCTATCGTCAGCTGATCGACTTCCAGATCGAAAACGGCACTGACGTTATCGTCCCCTGCGGCACAACAGGAGAATCAGCGACCCTCGATGTTGACGAGCACGAATATGTCATCAAGGTTTGTCTCGACCAGGTCAACAAGCGTGTTCCTGTTATCGCCGGCACAGGTGCCAACAACACGGCCGAAGCCATCCATCTCTCTAACAAGGCCAAGGACATGGGCGCCGATGGCCTCCTGCTGGTCTGCCCCTACTACAACAAACCTTCCCAGGAAGGTATCTTTCAGCATTACAAGTTGCTTGCTGAAGAGGTTGCGTTACCCCAGATTCTCTACAATGTCCCCGGTCGTACCGGCGTTAACATGACCTCTGCGACAACTGTCCGCCTCTCTGAATTCGACAACATCGTTGCGATCAAGGAAGCCTCCGGCAGCCTGACCCAGGTCTCGGAGATTCTGGCAAAAGCCGGTGAAAAGATCGACGTCATCTCCGGTGACGACTTTCTCACCTTCCCGATGATGTGCTGCGGCGCCAAGGGGGTTATTTCAGTTTCCGCCAATGCCATTCCCAAGCAGGTCAAGGACATGGTCGAAGCGGTCCTGAACGCCGACTACATGATGGCTCGCAAGCTGCATCTGGAGATGTTGGACTTTCACAATGCCATGTTTATCGAATCAAACCCGGTCCCGGTCAAAAAAACCCTGGAACTGATGGGCAAATTGCAGGCGAACGTCCGACTGCCCCTGGTCGACATGGATGATGAAACACTTGAGAAGTTAAAAACCGTTTTGAAAAAATATGCCATTATCTGATTGAACCACAGAGATCACGAAGAGCGCGAAGGAAAGAGCCGTTGTTATCTCTCTGTTCTTCGTGTCTTTCGTGGCCTATTATTGAGGTTAAAAATGATCAAAGTTGCTGTGACTGGGGCCGCCGGGCGTATGGGCGGCCGTATCATTACCCTGATTACCGAAGCAGAGGGATTGGAAGTCGCCGGTGCGATCGAAATGGCTGGACATGCCAGGCTCGGAGATGACGCCGGCTACGTTGCCGGTTGCGGTGATCTCGGTGTCGCAATTACCGACTCCCTTGATCAGGCCCTTGCCAGCGCTGACGTCCTCATCGACTTTACCTGGCCGGAAGTAACGATCGATAACGCCGAAGTCTGCGCAAGGCTCGGCAAAGCCATGGTGGTCGGCACAACCGGTCTGAACCCAGAGCAACGTGAGGTTATTTCTCGAGTTGCTGAATCATCTCCGGTGGTTTTTGCACCGAACATGAGTGTTGGTGTCAACGTCTGCTTCAAGCTGCTCAAGGATATGGCCAAGACCCTCGGCGAAGGCTTCGATGTCGAGATCGTTGAACTGCACCACAACAAGAAGAAAGACTCTCCCTCGGGAACAGCCGTGCGTATGGGCGAAATCGTTGCCGATGCTCTCGATCGTAATTACAACGAAGTCGCCAACTATCATCGTGAAGGCATGTGCGGTGAGCGCAGCCAGGAAGAGATCGGCATGCAGACCGTGCGCGGTGGCGATATCGTCGGCGAGCACACTGTCTACTTCATCGGCATGGGAGAACGCATTGAACTGACCCATCGCGCCATGAGCCGCGACATGTTCGCCCGTGGTGCCGTTCGCGCTGCCGGTTGGCTGGCAGAAAAGCCAGTCGGGCTTTACGATATGCAGGATGTTCTTGGATTGAAATAGCAATAAAACACGAAGAACACGAAGCACACGAAGGGGAAGCAGCAGGGCCTTTTGTTCGTGTGCTTCGTGATCTTCGTGGTAAACATTTTTGAAGGAGTTTAAAAATGGCAAGAATTAACGATTCGTATTTAAAATTACAAACAGGCTACCTCTTCCCTGAAATCGGCCGTCGCGTTAAAGCTTTCACCGACGCCAACACTGGCGCTCAGGTTATTCGTCTCGGCATCGGCGATGTCACCCTGCCGCTGGCACCGGCTGTTCTTAAAGCATTCCACGAAGGTGTCGATGACATGGCCAAAGGCGAAACATTCCACGGCTACGGCCCTGAGCAAGGCTATGACTGGCTCTCCCAGATTATCATCGACAAAGCTTACAAACCGCTTGGCGTTGACTTGAAAACCTCAGAGGTCTTTATCTCTGATGGTTCCAAGTGCGACTGTGCCAACATTCTCGACGTCTTTGACCTTGGCAACAAGGTCGCGATCTGCGACCCGGTGTACCCGGTCTATAACGACACCAATGTTATGGTCGGCCGCACGGGCCAAGCGGACGACAAGGGCTACTATGAAGGCATCCACTACATGCCTTGCACCGGTGCCAACAACTTCACCCCGTCGATCCCGAACGAAAAGGTCGACGTCATTTACCTCTGCTACCCAAACAACCCGACCGGTGCGGTGGCAACCAGGGCGGACCTGAAAAAATGGGTCGATTACGCTCTGGCCAATGACGCGGTCATACTCTTTGATGCCGCCTACGAAGCCTTTATTACGGAAGCGGAGATTCCTCATTCGATCTATGAGGTCGAAGGTGCCCGCGAATGTGCCATCGAGTTCCGCTCTTTCTCCAAGACAGCAGGTTTCACCGGTGTGCGTTGCGGCCTGGTGGTTGTTCCGGAAGAGTTAATGGGCACGACAACTGAAGGTGCTAAATACAGTTTCAACAAGCTCTGGAATCGTCGTCAGACCACCAAGTTCAACGGCGTCTCTTATCCGGTACAGAAAGCCGCTGCAGCCGTCTATTCTGATGAAGGCTGGGCACAGATCAAGGAAACCATCGACTACTACATGGAGAATGCCCGGATTATTCGCGAAGGCCTTACCGACGCCGGCATCACCTGCTTCGGTGGCGTCAATGCTCCCTACATCTGGCTGGAAACCCCTGGGGGCATGACCAGCTGGGACTTCTTCGACAAGCTCCTGAACGAGTGTCATGTGGTCGGTACTCCCGGCAGCGGTTTCGGCCCTTCCGGTGAAGGCTACTTCCGCCTCTCGGCTTTTGGTGATCGTGCCAATGTAGAAACGGCCGTACAACGGATCAGAGAAAAATGGGGCAAATAATTCTCAATAAGACGACCAAAGTCCCTTTTTGTCCGATCATCAAAGTACTAAAGCCCCGCACTCATCTGGTGTGGGGCTTTAGTCTTGTGGAGAGCTGCATGACTGATAAACTCATGTGTATTGACAAAAGGTGCTGTCCACGTCATATTTTCTGATTCTGCTCACTCCAGTCTCCCGTACAGGAGGGAAAATTCTAAGTAGAAACAGAAGCCCATGCTTCCGTTCCCCAATAGCCGAGGACCAACCATGACAAACCACATAGGGATGCCGCCCGCACAAGGCCTTTACGATCCAGCCAACGAACACGACAACTGTGGTGTCGGTTTTATCGCCAACATCAAAGGCCGTAAAAGCCACTCTATCGTCAAGCGTGGCATTGAAATACTTTGCAACCTGACCCATCGTGGTGCCGTGGGTGCCGACCCTCTGGATGGTGACGGCGCCGGCTTGATGATCCAGACCCCTGATGCCTACTACCGCGAGGTCTGTGATTTCGAGCTGCCAGAGACTGGTAATTTCAGTGCCGGCATCGTGTTCCTGCCTCAAGACAAAGCTCGCCGCGAAGCTTGCACAGAGGTGTTGAACCAAGAGCTGATTCGGGTCGGCTGCAGCGTCCTTGGCTGGCGTGACATCCAGACCGATGGCAACACCATCGGTCGCAACGCCCGCTCTGTAGAGCCTAAGGTCATGCAAATCTTTGTTGGGCGGGGTGACGTCGATCTGCCACGCTTCGAACTGATGCTTTACCTGGCTCGCAAGCGCGCCGAAAATACGATCCGCAACGAGAAACTTGCCGGCGCTGAACTCTTCTACATTTGCTCTCTCTCCAGTCGCACCGTCCTTTATAAAGGCATGCTCCTCTCAGAGCAGCTGGACACCTTCTTTCCGGAACTTGCTGACGAACGTCTCGTCAGCGCCATAGCCTTTGTTCATCAGCGCTACAGCACCAACACCTTCCCGACCTGGGACCTGGCCCAACCCTTTCGCTATGCGGCTCACAACGGCGAGATTAATACCCTGCGCGGTAACATCAATCGGATGCGCGCCCGAACTGCCCTGTTCGAGCATTCCGAACTGGGAGATGCGGTTAAGGATCTGGATCCGATCATCATCGAAGGAAGCTCTGACACCGCCTGTCTCGACAATGCCCTCGAGCTACTTTTAGTCACAGGTCGGAGCCTGGCCCACTCGCTGGCGATGCTGGTCCCAGAAGCATGGGTCTCCAAGGCTCACCTGCGCAAGGAGGTGAAAGGCTTCTTCGAATACCATGCAACCATGATGGAGCCCTGGGACGGCCCGGCCAACATTGTGGCCTGCGACGGCCGACAGGTCGTTGCCATCCTCGATCGCAACGGTCTGCGCCCGGCCCGCTACTGGGTCACCAGCGACGACGAGATTATTTATGCCTCGGAAGCTGGTGTCCTGGACATTGCCCCGGAAAAGATCCTGCGCAAAGAACGTCTGGCCCCAGGCAAGATGATCCTGATCGATATTGAAACCGGCGAATTCAAGGAAGACCATGAGCTCAAAGGCGACCTTGCGGCGGAACAACCTTATGCTTCGTGGGTCCGCGACCAATTAATCTCTCTTGATGACCTGCCTACTCCGGCACCCAGACGACTCCCCCGGCGCGATGAACTTAAGCGCAGACAGGTGAGCTTTGGTTATACCCTGGAAGAGATGCGTGAAATCATGGCGCCAATGGCCATCAACGGTCAGGAACCAGTCAGCTCTATGGGCACCGACACTCCGGTTGCAGTCCTGTCAAAGCAAAGCAAGCTTATCTACTGGTACTTTTCTCAGCTCTTCGCCCAGATCACCAACCCTCCGATTGATCCCCTGCGCGAAGAAGTGGTCATGAGCCTGGTACAGTACCTGGGACCGGCACGCAATATCCTCATGCCTGGCCCGGAGCACTGTCGGATGCTCGAACTCGACCACCCGGTTATTAACAACGATGTGCTTGAGCAATTACGCCATAGCGACATTGATGGTTTCCGTGGTACCACGCTGAACACTCGCTTCGCCTCGGAGCAGGGCCCCGAGGCTCTTGAGCGGCGCTTACAGGAACTTTTCGTCGAAGCCGAGGAGGCAATCGATGCCGGTCGCACAATTCTGGTGCTCTCTGACCGTGGTGTCAGCGCTGAAAAAGCGCCTATCCCGGCACTTCTGGCACTGTCCGGGATCCATCACCACCTGATCCGGGTCGGCAAGCGCAGTCAATGCTCGCTCGTCGTAGAAACTGGCGAGGCGCGTGAAGTCCATCATTTTGCTCTACTGCTTGGTTATGGTGCCACAGCGATCAATCCCTACCTCGCCTTTCAAACCCTTCAGGACATGGTCCTTCTGGGAATGCTGCCAGGCCAGGACGGCAACAAACACGCTGACGAAGAAACCGACATCGTCTATCACTACACCAAGAACTACATCAAGGCGGTCGGCAAGGGCCTGCTCAAAGTCTTCTCAAAGATGGGAATCAGCACACTGCAGAGTTACTGCAGCGCACAGATCTTCGAAGTGGTCGGCCTGGACCAGGATTTCATCAGCAAATACTTTCCAGGCACCGCCAGTCGCATCGGTGGCGCCGGGTTGAATGAGATCGCAACAGAGAGCCTGATACGCCACCGCAATGCCTACGCCGAGCAGGTAGACCCCAACCGTGGCCTGGAGCGGGGCTCAGAATACTCCTGGCGCCGTGAGGGGGAAGCCCACCTCATGAATCCGGAGGTTATCGCTCTGCTGCAGCATGCTGTGCGCTCCGGAAATCGCGACGACTTCAGTCGTTATTCTAACCTGGTCGACAATCAGAGCGAGCAAATCTGCACGCTGCGGGGCCTGTTCAAGTTCAAGAATCTGAAGCCATCGATACCCCTTGAAGAAGTCGAACCTATCAGCGCCATCATAAAGCGCTTCTGTACCGGTGCCATGAGCCTCGGCTCTATCTCTGAAGAGGCCCACGAAACACTGGCCATCGCCATGAATCGTCTCGGCGGCAAATCCAACACCGGAGAAGGCGGCGAAGACCCTCGCCGTTTCACCCCGGACGCCAACGGCGATTCACGCCGTAGCGCCATCAAGCAGGTCGCTTCGGGACGCTTCGGTGTCACACCCCACTACCTGGTCAACGCCGACGAACTGCAGATCAAGATTGCCCAGGGCGCCAAGCCTGGCGAGGGAGGGCAGCTGCCCGGTCACAAGGTCAGCGAGTACATCGGTGAACTACGCTTCAGCGTCCCCGGCGTCACCCTGATTTCTCCGCCGCCGCATCATGACATCTACTCGATTGAAGATCTTGCACAGTTGATTTTCGACCTGAAAAACTGCAACCCCAAAGCCGATATCACGGTCAAACTGGTAAGTGAAGTCGGCGTCGGCACCGTTGCAGCAGGGGTCAGTAAAGGGCACGCTGAGCGCGTCATCATTGCCGGCCACGATGGCGGCACCGGCGCCTCACCAAGCTCGTCGATCAAGCATGCCGGCATCCCCTGGGAAATCGGTCTGGCAGAAACTCAGCAAACGCTGGTTCTCAACGACTTGCGCGGCCGTATTATCGTGCAAACCGATGGTCAACTGCGCACCGGTCGCGATGTCATCATCGCGGCGCTGCTCGGCGCCGAGGAATATGCCTTTGCCACCGTGGCACTGATAACCGTGGGTTGCATTATGATGCGCAAATGCCACCTCAACACCTGCCCGGTTGGTGTTGCCACCCAGGACAAGGCCCTGCGCGCCAAATTCACCGGCAAGCCAGAACACGTGGTCAACTATTTCACCTTCCTCGCCGAAGAGGTCCGTGAATTAATGGCCGAGTTGGGTGTGCGAACATTGGATGAGCTGATCGGTCAGACACAGTACCTGGAGATGGACGATGCGATCAAACACTGGAAGAATCAGGGCCTTGATTTCTCGCGCATTCTCAGCAAGCCCGATGTCGACACCGAGGTTGCCATCCGACGCATTCAGGGACAGGAGCATGGGCTGGAAGATCAACTTGACAACCAGTTGATCAAGCTCGCTGCACCGGCATTGGAACGCAAGGAGAAGGTGTCCATCGAGATGCCGATCCGCAACTCCAACCGGACCTTCGGCACCATGCTCTCGGGTCAGGTTGCCATGCTCCATGGCCGCGAAGGGCTCCCCGCAGGCACCATCAACATCAAGCTGACCGGCATTGCAGGCCAGAGTTTCGGTGCCTTCCTGGCACCAGGCATTGACCTGAAATTGATCGGCGAAGCGAATGATTACGTCGGCAAAGGGATGGCCGGTGGACAGATCATCATCCACCCCGACCCCAGGGCCCCCTTCGTCTGGCATGAAAACTCGATCGTTGGCAACACCGTCCTCTATGGTGCCACCGGCGGCGAGGTCTTCTTCGCCGGCAAAGCTGGTGAGCGCTTCTGCGTTCGCAACTCTGGAGCCACTGCAGTTGTCGAAGGCACCGGGGATCACGGCTGTGAATACATGACGGGGGGTCATCTGGTCTGCCTGGGTCGTACCGGACGAAATTTCGCCGCGGGCATGTCCGGGGGCTTTGCATACGTTCTGGATGAAGACAATCGTTTCCGTCGCCGCTGCAACCAGGCCATGATCGATCTCGAGCAGATGTCTGACGAGGACGAGGATGCCCAATGGCTGCAGGACATCATCACCAAACATCACCAACTGACTGGCTCGCCTCGTGCGGCAGAGATTCTCGCCAATTGGGATGATTCTTTGCCGCGTTTCGTTCGCGTCTTTCCCCGTGAATACCGCCGGGTACTGACCGAACGGGCGACCAAAGCTAATAAAGAGAAGGAGGCCACCCATGGGTGACCCACGCGGATTTATAAAACATGGCCGGCGTGACAAGACATTACAACCAGTCAACGCCCGACTGCAGCATCATGAAGAGCAGTATGACTACCCCAGAGAAGAGAAGGTCAAGACCCAGGCCTCTCGCTGCATGGATTGCGGGGTTCCCTTCTGCATGACGGGCTGCCCGCTGGGCAACCTGATCCCTGAGTGGAACGACCTGGTCTACCGTGGCCAGTGGAAACAGGCGCTTCAGGCCCTGCACGCCACAAACAACTTTCCGGAGTTTACCGGCCGGGTCTGTCCTGCACCTTGCGAGACCTCTTGTGTCCTCGGCATCAACGAACCTGCGGTAACGATCAAACTGCACGAGGTCTCCATCATTGACAAGGGCTTCGAAGAGGGATGGATTGTCCCGCAACCGCCTGCCCTACGTAGCGACAAAACCGTTGCCATCATCGGCGCAGGGCCTGCCGGTCTGGCCTGTGCCCAACAGCTGAATCGTGCTGGCCACAACGTGACCGTGATTGAAAAAACAGACCGTGCTGGAGGTCTGGTGATGTATGGCATACCTCATTACAAGTTGCGCAAGGAGAAGGTCCAGCGTCGCATCGACCTGTTGCAGGCGGAAGGGATTGAATTCCGTTATTCCTGTGAAGTCGGTAAGGATATGGAGTTTGATGAGATCAAGTCTGCTTTCGATGCAGTCGTTATTGCCACGGGTGCCGAAGAGCCACGGGATCTGCCCGTCGACGGCCGCGACCTGGAGGGCATTCACTTCGCAATGGAGTTTTTACCTCAGCAGAATCGCGCCAACTGGGGAGACAGTAATATTGCCGCCCTGCACCCAAAAATGCAGACGATCAGTGCCAAAGGTAAAAAAGTTATTGTCATCGGTGGCGGTGATACCGGTTCGGACTGCATCGGCACGTCAATGCGCCAGGGAGCAACCAGCGTAGTAAACTTCGAGCTTCTCGAGCAACCCCCGAAACAACGCAGCGCCGACAACCCTTGGCCGCAGTGGTCACGCATCATGCGTGTCAGCACTTCGGTTGAGGAGATGCAAGTTATGGGTGGTGAGGTTTTTTATGAGATCATGACCACACGCTTTATTGGCAGGGGCAAAACAGTCACCGGACTCGAGACCGTCAAGGTCAAATGGGTCGATGGCCGACCGGAAAAGATCGAGGGGAGTGAGCATATCTGGAAATGCGACCTCGTCCTTCTGGCGATGGGTTATCTAGGGCCGCGCTCAGAGTTGGTTAAACAGTGCGGCTGCGAAACGGACTTGCGTTCCAACATCAAAACCGATCCCAACACCCGCATGAGCTCGGTCGATGGCGTTTTTGCAGCCGGCGACTGTCGTAGAGGTCAGAGTCTGGTGGTCTGGGCCATCAGCGAGGGACGCGAGATCGCCCGTTGCGTCGACGAGTAC
>Ga0224504_10000859_pt1 | contig 13746 bp, 10 predicted proteins | sample SF_Oct11_sed_USG_3_FD_170160 | JGI IMG/M metagenome (GOLD analysis project Ga0224504, IMG submission 170160) | Sediment microbial communities from San Francisco Bay, California, United States - SF_Oct11_sed_USGS_24 | ecosystem: Environmental > Aquatic > Marine > Sediment | place: USA... | reverse complement strand
TGTCAGGCAGCGCCTGACCCGAGGCTTCAAGAATTTTGCGCATCTGCGCGCCCATATCATCCTCGGCGATAGCCAGACAGGCCGGAGAATCAGTCAGCCGGTCAGTCAGTCGTATTTCCTGAACTTCTTCCTTCAGCTGTTCACGCAACCGATCCAGAAAATCCTTGTGCTCACCTTCATCATCCTTGCTCTGCTCTTCAGCCGCCGCATCCTTATCACCCAGATCCAACTCACCGCGTCGCACATCACGCAATTCCTTGCCATCAAATTCGCGCAGATGCCCCATAACCCATTCATCAATTGGGTCAGACAGGAGCAGCACCTCGATGCCTTTCTTGCGGAACACTTCAAGATGCGGGCTGGCACTCGCTGATTTATGACTGTCGGCCGTCACGTAGTAAATCTTGTCCTGACCTTCCTTCATGCGCGAGACATAGTCTGTCAGTGACTGATTTTGTTCTTCTGCGCCGGTATGGGTCGTGGCGAAACGAAGCAACCCGGCAATCTTTGCCTGATTGGCAAAATCCTCTGCAGGCCCTTCCTTCAGGACCCGTCCAAACTCATCCCAGAATTGCTGATATTTTTCAGCATCATCTTTCGAGAGCTTAGCCAGCATATCCAGTACACGCTTGGTTAACGCGCTCTTGATCGCCTCGACCGTCGCATCCTGCTGCAACAGTTCTCGCGACACATTCAAAGATAAATCACCGGAATCAACGATGCCGCGAATAAAGCGCAGGTATAGCGGTAAAAACTGCTCTGCTTCATCCATGATGAAGACGCGCTTTACATACAATTTCAGTCCGCGCGGAGATTCTCTGTTCCACAAATCAAACGGCGGTTTTGATGGAACGTACAAGAGACTCGTGTACTCACGCTTGCCTTCTACCTGGTTATGACTCCAGAGCAGGGGCTCCTGAAAGTCATGAGAAATATGCTTATAGAATTCCTGATACTCATCATCGGATACATCAGCCCGTGAACGCGTCCACAAGGCTTTGGCTGTATTAACCGATTCGTATTCAGCTTCAGGGTTTTCCGGCGCCGCCTCTTCCCCTTCAACGGACGCAGGGGCAGCTGGTTTGGCCATCAAAACCGGAAACGCTATATGGTCCGAATATTTGCGCACAAGATTGCGTAGACGGAAATCGTCAGCAAACTCGGCCGCATCCTCACGCAAATGCAAAACCACGGTCGTGCCACGCTCCGGTCGCTCGACGGTTTCTACTGTGAACTCACCATCACCATCTGAAACCCAGTGAACACCTTCGGCGGCCGGCAAGCCTGCCTTGCGCGTATAGACTTCGACTTTTTCAGCAACAATAAATGCCGAATAAAAACCTACACCGAATTGACCAATCAGGTTCGCATCCTGCTTACCTTCTGCTGACATGGCTTGCAGAAACTCACCTGTGCCTGAGCGGGCAATGGTGCCGAGTTGCCCAATCACATCATCACGGGACATGCCGATGCCGTTATCGGAAATACTGACCGTACGGCTTTCGCCATCAAAATCGATCTGGATCTGCAGATCCGAATCATTCTCCAGCAACTTTTCATCAGCAATCGCCTCAAAGCGCAGCTTATCTGCTGCATCAGAAGCATTGGAAATCAATTCACGAAGAAAAATCTCCCGGTTGCTGTACAGGGAGTGGATCATCAAATGCAGAAGTTGCTTTACCTCTGCCTGAAAACCCAGCGTTTCACTGCCCGTCGTTGTCGTCATAGCTGTTGTTCACCAATTAAATCTGTCCATTACCCTGAAGCAGGGCGCTGGCAGTATATGGGGATCAACAGAGAAATTTTCAACCCCGGGATCGGGTCACGGCAATTTAAACCGGAAATCAGCGAATTTCGTCAGGAACCGGGTTTCATGGCCTACCTGGCCTGACTGACCTGTCTGGCTTGATTGGCGTATCTGGGCAGCACAAACCGGGCGAAGACCAGGTCCAGGCATTCGGCTGCCATATAGCTCAAACCCGCCGCTATGGCGAATAGCCGGACACCGGGACTGAAGGCAACAACAGCGATAGCGATCATAAGGAGTGCAAATCCCAGAAATGCCCAGCGCAGATAACCGGCCCATGCCTGATGTGCTGCATAAGCCGCACTATCGAGGTTATCCAGGAGCTTCGGCAACCACTCCATCAGGAGGATTTATCAGAATTTACAACGTATAGAAAAGGGCGGGGCTGCTCAGGCGGGAAAATGCTGTCATCTTCCCCTTCATCCGAATTGCCGCGGACGCTGGCGAGCGCTTTCTCTATCCATGCACGACGTCTTACCGTGTGCTCATTCCTGAAGTCTCTCTTGCTATGTTTAATTTTGGACATAGTCTTTATCTTATTTTTACTCTGAATCAATAGGGTGAAATTCGTACTTATCCTGTGGACTCGTCTGAACCTGGCCAGCGCAATCCGCATTGTCGCTGATCACGAGTGGCGGTCCTGCAGTAATGTTTACTATTACTGTTCCTCAGGCTGCCAATCGCGGCGAATCTTATCTGACCAGTTGCGATAGCCCTTCCAGGTGTAAAGCCCGGGATCGAGCGGTACACGTCGACGCTCAGGCGCCTGCACTCGGGTTAACCATCGTCGATATGCTTCCCAGCCGCTAACATCTTTGCCATCGGCAGAAACAAGACCTTTTTCATGTCGGTCAGCTAAAGCAGTTTGAACGCGCGGCTGAGGCCGCGGACGACTGCCGGCAAAACCGGTTGCGTATTTTTGGGCAAGTGAATTGTATTTATGCTCGCTCATAAAGTTGTGCCTGTTGTGTAGTGAGTGACTACATCTTAGAAGCAGAGCAAACTTGCAGCTATGAACTGCATCACAGCTGGGTCTATTTAACCTACTGATTATATAGGGAAATTAGTGACCTGAGTCGCACAATAACTAACTGACCAGACGATAACAGGGTTTATAGACAGCACCCGGAAGACGCATACGCTTCTGTTCAACGAAAGAAGCCAGCAAGGCATCAAGACGCGACATAATATTTTTATCGCCCCTGACCTCAAAAGGCCCGTGCTCTTCAATCGCCCGAATCCCCTGTTCTTTAACGTTCCCGGTCACCATACCTGAAAAGGCTCGGCGCAGATTTGCGGCAAGCTCATGCATGCTCTGATCCTGCGTCAGATTCAAAGCCGCCATGTTTTCATGGGTTGCTACAAACGGCTGTTGAAAATCATCAGCGATGCGCAACCGCCAATTAAAATAAAACGCATCATTACCCTGGCGGCGCCTGGCCTTAACGTCAGCAACACCCTGCGCCAGTACTTGAGCCACCTGTTTCGGACTGCCTATTTCTATGCGGTAAAAATTTCTGGCTTCGGGGCCCAGCGTGACTCGAATAAAGTCATCAATTTGGGCGAAGTATTCAGCTGCGGATTCCGGGCCTGTCATGATGACCGGCACCGAACGATTGCGGTTATCCGGGTGCGATAAGACACCCAGCAAAAACAGGATCTCTTCAGCCGTGCCGACGCCACCGGGAAAAACGACAATGCCGTGAGCGACGCGGATAAAAGCCTCAAGCCGCTTCTCCATATCCGGAAGAATGACCAGCTGATTCACAATCGGATTGGGGGATTCGGCCGCGATAATATCTGGCTCGGTCAAACCGACATAGCGGCCATCACCAATACGCTGCTTGGCATGAGCGAGTGCAGCGCCTTTCATAGGGCCTTTCATCGCACCAGAACCACAGCCGGTACAAACGTTCAGTGAGCGCAGGCCAAGTTGATAGCCAACTTCTTTGGAATAATCATACTCCTCGCGACCAATTGCATGACCACCCCAGCAAACAATCAGATCAGGGTCGTTAGACAATTGGAAAATCCCGGCATTACGCAGAATATGAAACACGCCGTTCGTAATACCGTCGCTGGAGCCAAAATCCAGGCGACCTGCGAGCTCCAGTTCATTGCTGACAAAGGCCACATCTCTGACTACGGCAAACAACAGTTCGCGGATACCCCGGATCATGGTGCCATCTACAAAGGCATCTGACGGGGGATCAGTCAGTGCGAGCTTGATGCCCCGTTCCTGCTGAATAATCCGAACATCAAAGCTTGCGTGAGTCTCCAGAACCTCCCGGGCGTCATCTGTCCGGCTACCGACATTCAAAACCGCCAGTGCGCACCGTCGCAAAATTTCATGCTGTCCGCCGGTCGATACATTTCTAAGACGATCAACCTCATGCTGAGACAGCAGCTCCAGGCTGCCCTCCGGCATCACTTCTACAAGGGTTTCTTTATTCGCCATACAAATTGTGGCGATCAGGGCAAAATATCGACTAACGTACCCGCGCCCGTCATTAACCAGATATCAACCATGTCGGCATTGGTAACGGCGATACAGCCATCCGTCCAATCGACCTGCTGATAATAATCCAGATTATGACGTGGGTCGTTCGGCAAACCATGAATCATAATTTGCCCGCCCGGACTTAGGCCGAGTGCAGATGCCTCGCGAACATCCTGATCACTCGGATAAGAAATCTGTATGGATAAGAAGAAATCACTGGCGGGGTTTCTCTTCGTTAATTGGTAACGACCTTCGGGTGTCCGAAAATCACCTTCCGCCCGCTTGTCACCATCAGGCATCAACCCGAGAGAAATATCCATTGTCCTGAGTACCCGCTGATTTTTAAGCAATATCAGTTTGCGCTCAGATTTCTTAACGATGACATGATCCGCCACCTCCAGTTCGCTCGCCCATGACGCAAAGGGCATCAAGCAAACCAGCATGACTGTCAGCAACACTTTCATTTTCAAATGCACCACAACAACACGCATACAGTTAAAATCATTCCTGCACCTGCTTCAAGCCCATCAGACCTCAACCGCGACTGATTCCTGCTGCTTTGCAGGGTCTGTGCGCTCAAGCTCAGGTATCACAATCAGCGTTCCCGGCCTGATGCGGTCCAGATCAAGGTCCGGGTTATGCTGCCTGAGCAACCAGACTGGTACTTTGTATTCGCGCAAGCTCAGCACAAACAATGATTCTCCGCGACGGAATTTATGCACCTTGGTATCAGCAATTCGATACCTCGCAAAAAATGCTTCCTGCAATTGCCGATGATAGGCGACCCGCTGAGCCACAAACTGCTGCTGACTCACCTGATCAAAACCCAGCTGCAGACGCCGTCCGATGACGACCGGCTGGCTCTTGGAAAAATCATTTAACGCACGTATTTGCCCGGTACTGACACCCAGCCAGGCCGCGTAATGCCCAAGGGTCTCTTCTGCCTGAATTTCAATCGTCCCGTCTTCATAGACCTCATAATTACCAGGATCGGTTTGCAAAGAGCGATCTGTCGTTTGCACACCAATTGCGGCAACCGTCTCCTCAGGTGCAGGCACTTCCTCCACCACGGCCGCCACAATTTCAGCAGTGACTTCCTCAGCCTGCGCGTTTTTGGCGGGTTCAGGGGCAGGCTGCCTGCGCACAGTTGCGGGTGATGCCTTGCCCTGACCGGAAAGCCTTATTTTTTGCCCTGGATAAATGCGGTTACTGCTTACTCTGGAATTCAAAGCCAGTAATTCAAGTTCACGCATACCGGCACGATGTGCAATGCCGCTCAAAGTATCGCCGGGCTGTACGATGTAAGTATCAGCACCAGCCGGAATTGCTCCAAAACGCGAAGCCTGTGTATTGGGCAAATGAATAATCTGACCGGCGCGAATCTGGTGACGACTCTTGAGATTGTTGATCTCCATCAGTTTGGCAACTGACGTGTCGTAACGAACCGCAATCACAGAAAGACTATCCCCGCGTCTGACCTTATGCTCGAGATCCGGTGTCTGCCGGCGAAACCGCTGATTGCCAGGCACACCGGCTAATAAATTGCGCGGTGATTCATCCACCTGATCCGCAGGCAGTCGCACGCGGTAGCCTTGCGGGACATACTTTTGTCCTGACCAGACCACATCAAGCAAAGCCGGATTGTATGTCTGCAAGGTGCGGCGGGAGACACCAAAGGCTTTCGCCAAAGCAGGCACCGGGACATATTCACGCATGGAAACCGTGACTGTTTCTTCAGCCGGGTCCTGATAAAACTCACCAAAATATTGCTCAGCATTTTCAGACACTTCGACCGCCGCCAGAAATGCGACATAGAAATTTCTGGAAGCAAACCCGAAGGCCCGGCCTTTATAGCGGCGATTAATCACTTCAATATCATTCGTGCCTGTGACGCGCTGAGCGCGCCGCATACCACCTACCCCATGGTTATAAGCAGTGATCGCCAAGGGCCATGACTTCAGAATTGAATAGTTGTACTTCAGTAATGCCGCCGCCGATTCACTGGAGCGATAGGGATCCCGGCGTTCATCAATGACATGATCTATTTGCATGAAACGACGGCCCGTCGAGCGCGTGAATTGCCAAAGGCCGCTTGCACCCACATGAGATCTCGCATTCGGGTTATAGGACGATTCAACATGGGGAAGCGCGGCCAGTTGCTGCGGGACGCCCGCCTTGCGCAAACTGTTGGCAATATAATCCTGCCACCGACCGGAACGAATCAATCCTTCCAAAAACTGATCAGAAAGACCCTGTTGAAACCGGACGCGCTCTGAAGCATCACGCAACTCAGAATTGCGAACGTCTTCCGGCCATAAGGCCAGTACCCGCGCCTCTTCAGTGGTTAGCCCCTCGCGCTTGCCGCGGGACAAGGTGTCGAGGATCTTGCTGTATTTATTGCGTCGCTGCTCCGAGAACTTACGCCGGGCTTTGCTGCCACCGGTAGGCGGCAGATCAACTCGCTCATAAACGATCTCCAACCTACGGTTATCGTGGATCAGCGCCTGCTGGGTATTTACTTCAGAAAAAATTTGTCGCCAGAAAGCGATATCCGGTTCGAGCCCGGCCGGGCGGGGTAAATCTGTCGCGCCTGCAGAATGCGTCAGAACCATCGCCCCGACCATGAGTATTAGCACTCGCTTAAAAACTATCGACAACATAAACCCTGGCATCCAAACTAGCGGCAACACACTGAAAGCGTTGCCCGCACACTTAATCAAAGCATAAAGCTCAGATTCAAAATTAACACCCCGCGGCTCACATTAATGAAGGTTGGCTGAATATCGCGCTTAATATAGCTACGGCACAGGCAGACACGACCCACAGGCCTTTATTTTCATGGAGAAAACCTGCTACTGTCGCCCAGCGAAATCAGCCGAAGATCCATAAACCACGGGCCCTTCGACGGCACGAAAACTAACCTCCCCAACAGTTGTGAAGCAAGCCAAATTTTTAGACCCCGCCCCATCTGCAGGCAAACCGGCGTTGCTGCGCAGCACATTATTATGCTTGATCGCATTGCTGATCGTTGCCTGCGCACCTGAATCAGACACTCAAAGGGACAATGCGCCGCCGGGAACATTTGAATCACTTCAATCTGAGGACGTCAAAGCGCCACAGCAAGACCCGCAAAGCGCGGCCTTAAACAGCCCGCTACCCCTCAACGGGAAGCCCGCAAGAATAAAACCCTTAACCGAAGCACAGCGGCTGGCCAGCGGCACGGATGCCTTGATTTTACTCGACCAGATTGTGGCGGCCGGCACCTCGGCGCGACTGATGTGGGCGCCCAGTCAGATTTTCGAAGGCATGTCCACGGAAACTCCGGTACTCGTTATCAATGGTCACAAACCCGGGCCTACGGTATGCCTGACCGCCGCCATCCATGGTGATGAACTCAATGGCATTGAAATGGTTCGGCGCGTGCTTCACGACATCAACCCCAAGGAATTGAACGGCGCAATAATTGGTGTACCCATCGTTAATTTGCAGGGTTTTCGACGTAACTCCCGTTACCTGCCTGACCGGCGTGACCTCAACCGCTACTTCCCGGGCAACCCGCTGGGCAGTTCTGCATCCAGAATCGCCAATTCATTATTCACCAACATCATCAGTCACTGTGATGCGCTGGTTGACCTGCATACCGGTTCTTTTTATCGCACCAATCTGCCGCAACTGCGCGCGGACCTGCGTTATACAAAGATCAAAAACCTCACCAACGGGTTTGGCGGCATTGTCATACTCCATAGCGTCGCCGCACCGGGCACACTGAGGCGCGCAGCAACAGATGCAGGGATTCCCACCGTCACACTCGAAGCCGGCGAACCTTCCAGACTGCAATCAACCAAAGTGAATGAAGGCGTACGGGGTGTCTACAATCTGCTTGGCAGTCTAAAGATGATTAAGCGGGTCAGTTTGCTCAACCAACCCGGACCCGTCTTTTATGAGTCAACCTGGGTACGCGCTGACCATGGCGGTATTCTGTTCGGGGTTGTTCGTCTTGGTCAGGAAGTCGAGTCTGGTGATGTTCTCGGCACGATCACAGACCCCATCACCAATGAGCAAAACCTGATTTATTCCCCGGCTCCCGGGCGCATACTTGGCATGGCATTGAATCAGGTGGTGATGCCTGGTTTTGCCGCCTTCCGTATCGGCATTGAATCAGACGGCCCGCCCTCTGATCAGGCAAACCTGGATACAGGCTGGGATGATGCTGACGACGCGGTCAGCGGTGAACCTGCACCTTCTTCATCCCCTGAACAACTGCTCGATTCCGAGTCCGCACCGGAGCCGGACCCGCTCGAAGAAAGCTCTGAAGAATAAATTCACTCAGCGCATTAATTGTAACCGCCGCGTGACTCAGTAATATTCAATTGTTGTCTTAAAATACTTAACCCCGCATTAAACTCATGACCACTTCAACGGCCAGCCCAAATAAGCAGGATGCAGACGACGATCTAGTGCCGCTGTATAAGTTTTGGCAACCCCGGTTCTGGTTACTCTGGCTGGCGCTCGGCTTATTGCGCCTGCTTATTCTGCTGCCGTTTAAAGTACAACTGTTTGTCGCACGGATGCTCGGGGCTCTGCTGCAAGTCGTTGCCCGCAAGCGTTACCGGATTGCCCGCATCAACATTGACTTGTGCTTCCCCGAACTCAGCGCAAAGGAACGCCAGCGCATGGCTAAGCAGCATATGGCATCGCTGGCCTTTTCCATGTTTGAGATCAGCATGTCCATCTGGTCGCGACAACAACGTATAGAAAAGATGGTCACCTTTGAGGGCCTTGAATATTTATCGGCCGCAATGGAAGGCGGCCAGGGTGTAGTCATTGTGAGCGGACATTTTCCCGCCATTGAACTCACAGGCCGGGTAGTTAAAGAAACCTTCCCGCAAATGTCTGGCATGTACCGGCCGCTTAAAAACCCGCTACTGGATCAACTCGCCAGGAGAGCAAGAAGGACAGCGCTGGCCAGCGTCATACCCAAAGACGATATTCGCCAAATGATCCGCCTGCTGCGCAAGGGCCGGGCAATCTGGTACGCCTCGGATCAAAGTTATAACCGCAACAATTCCGAACTGGTGGCGTTCTTTGGAGTACCGGCCATGACCAATGCCGCGCTGACCAACCTAGCCCGTGTGGGCAAAGCCAAAGTGGTACCGATGATGTCTCGCAGACTGCCGGACGGGAACGGTTATTACGCCACATTCATGCCCGCGCTCGAGAACTTTCCCACGGAAGATGCGGCGGCAGATGCGCTGTTGATCAACAAGCTTTTGGAGGACTGGATACGCGAAGCACCGGAACAGTATTACTGGGTGCATCGGCGGTTCAAAAACCGGCCAGCGCCACACCCTGATCCTTACACTTCGCTGTGATGGCGGCAGCCGCCCAGGATGGGCGACTAAACCATTGCCGCCTGATAACTCTCCAGCAATAACTGCCAGTCACCCTCGGCAAACTCAAACTGCCCGTTACCTGATAACTTGTTCAAAGACCGCTTCAACCTTTTAAGATTGCCTTGTTGCCACCCGCCGCCTGTCGGCATAAACCGGCCTCGATCAAAGTCGAGCAAATATATCGACTGATCAGCACCAACCTGAATATTGTGCGCATTAAGGTCAGCATGATAGACACCGGCCGAATGAAAGCGCGCGATCAGACTGCCTACATTTTTCCATGTAGCCGCATCAACAGCCTTTTCTTTAAGACAGTGCGAGAAAGCCTTAACGCCCGGCAGTCTTGCCGTCAGCAAATCTGCCGTATAAAAAATGCCGCGCTGAATCACCCGCGCCCCTACCGGTTGCGGCACAGGCAAGCCCTGCTTGTATAACTCGAACAGCAGCCGCCATTCCCGTAACGCCCGCGTCTGGTTAAGCCCTGTCCAGAAAAAGGAATCAGCGGTGAGCCGGCCAACCATACCGCCGCGATAATAATGACGCAGCACCCAATGCTGCTGTTCATGTTCAATGAACAACACACCGCCACGGCCCACGCCAGCACCCGATTTTCGGGTTGCGCTATGCCAATAGCCGGGATTAAACCACTCAGCTTCTATATGGCTGATCAAAGCATCATCGTATACGATCACACTTTGACCGGATTGTTTGATTTGCTCACTCAATCATTCGATTCCGATTATTCAACCTGACAGTCCGGAGTTACCCATCAGCCCGACCGCGCAAAACAGCTCTGAACAGCCGACCGGCTCTATATATCCAGACTCTATATGTATCGTGCGATTGTCCGCAATTGGTGATTGCTGTCATACGCTCGCCGTCGTGCGGGCCATTCAGGATGCCTGGCCGGAGACAAAAATCACCTGGATCATAGGACGCATCGAACATCAATTACTGCAAGATGTCGATGGCGTCGAGTTTATCATCTTCGACAAAGCGGCTGGCTGGCGGGGTTATCTGGATATACGCAAGCAATTATCCGACCGTCGTTTCTCCATCCTGCTACACATGCATGCTTCCCTGCGCGCCAATTTCCTGACCAGGTGCATCAAGGCGGATCGCATCATCGGTTTCGACCGGCAGCGGGCGCGGGACTATCAGTGGTTGTTCACTAAAGAACGCATCGCACCCGCCGATCAGCAACACGTACTGGATGGCATGCTGTCATTTATTGAACACATCGGTATCACGCCCGGTGAACTACGCTGGGATATTCCTATACCGGATGAAGCCCGCGCTTATGCCAGAGGCGTCTGCGCCGGACAGCGGCCGGCATTTGTCATCAGTCCTTGCAGCAGCCAGCGGTTCCGAAATTTTCGTAATTGGGATGTCGCACGCTATATCAAGCTGGGCAATGAACTGATCAACCGACACGGTGGCAAGATTATTCTGACCGGGGGACCTAGCGATCTGGAAAAACAATATGGTGAAGCCATAGTAGACGGTATTGGCATCCCCGCCATTAACCTGATTGGCAAAACCACCCTTAAAGAATTAATTGCCCTGATTGAATGTGCGGATGTCGTTATTTGCCCTGATTCAGGCCCGGCCCATATGGCGACTGCGACCAGCACACCGGTCGTCGGACTCTATGCCACTTCAAACCGGCATCGCACCGGCCCTTATTTGAGTCAGCATCTGGTCGCAGACCGCTATCCCGAAGCAATCGAGAAAGAATTCGGCAAGCCTGTAGAAAAATTACGCTGGGGTCAGCGCGTGCGTAATCCGGACGCAATGGATCTCATTCAGGTTAGGGACGTCCTCGAAAAGACAGCGCTGGCACTTAATCCGTCAGCGTAAAAGTCGCACCACAATAAGGGCACTTGGCTGCACCTGATTTCTCCCCTGTTTTTTGGATGGACAAAAATACTTTGGGATGAGAATTCCACAATGACATGCCCGGCATGGGACAGGATAACGGCAGATCCGCTTGCGTAATTTCATAGCTATTTTCAGCATTCGCCTGAATCAGCTGTTTTGCCGCGTTATCGTCACTCATTAATACTGTGCTCCGGACTTAATATAATTGCTGGGATGATCCATGGAATCATTGATAGGCGGCGCATTATAACAACGACCACGGTCAGGCAAAGACTCGCTGCCAGACGGCATGGACCTTACCAGCCAGTTCAGCTGTTTGTGCACGATCAACAAGCCGGGGCTGATCAGCCAGTGACTGCAGGTGCAACTGGCTGCGATATTCCCGATAAGCATCCGTCAAAAAACCCGCCTCTTCCGCCGGCATAATCTTTGCCGCAGCCAGTGCTTCAAGCTGGCGAATATTGTCAGAAAACTCGGTCAGCTCAGGCGCATTGTGCGCTTCGGCCAGCACCAGATACTGCACGGTAAACTCAATGTCGGTTATTCCACCAACCCCCTGCTTCAGATCAAACAGCGCATCGGTACTCTTATCCAATTGACCACGCATTTTTTCGCGCATGTCTGCGACGTCTTTTTTCAGCGTGTCGTAATTAATGTTCTGGCTCAAAACACTTTGACGCACGGCTTCAAAAGCGCTGATAAGCTCGGCATCACCAGCCACTGAACGGCCGCGCAATAACGCCTGATGCTCCCAGGTCCAGGCTTCTTTCTGTTGATAACGATGAAAAGCCTGAAGACTGGTCACCAACAAGCCTGCCTTACCGTTTGGCCGCAAACGCATATCGACTTCATACAGCGGCCCCGTGCTCGTCGACATCGTCAATATATGGATAATTCGCTGGGCAAAACGGGCAAAAAACACGTTGTTATCAATCGGCTTGTCGCGATCCGTAAATTGGTCGCCGCCTTCAGAATCATGAAGAAACACAAGGTCGAGATCCGAACCGTAACCCAGCTCCAGACCCCCAAGTTTGCCGTAAGCCACAATTGCAAACCTTGCCTCGCGGGTCTCTCCGTCAACCGTGCACATCGGCCGCCCATACTTGGCAAACATTTCATGCCGGGCAAGCCGCAGCGCGCCATCAAGCACCAGCTCGGCAACATCAGTCAGCCGGTCACTGACTTTCATCAAGGGCAGCATGCCACTGAGATCCGTAACCGCGACGCGGAAAGTGGCCGCCTGCTGAAAGTCACGCAAAGCAAACCGGCTGGCTTCTGCGTCATGCAGCGTCGCCGCGGCCAACCTTTCATCAAGATCTTCTGCAAAATCTTCACGCGTTGGCGGCACACTGAAAACGCGGGGGTCGATCAACTCATCAAGCAATAAGGGGTGAGCAGCGACCCGGGTAACAAATAACTTGCTCATCGCGCACAGATTCACCAGGCGTTTCAACGCCCCCGGGTTCTCACTGAGCAGGGCAAAGTACGCTGAACGGCGACCAATCGCTTCAATGATGGTCAACATTCCGGTTAATGCCGTCAATGCATCCGGCTCATGCGCTGCCGCACTGACCACAGCCGGCATCAACGTATTAAGTCGCTGGCGACCGGACTCATCAAGGCGCAAATAAAAACCACTCTCCCGGAAACTGTTGAGCCGCTCCAGCGCTGCATCGGAATCAGCAAATCCCAGGTCATTAAGCACATCAATAAACTGGTCATCCGAAACGCCGGCAGAAAACGCCTGCGAAACAGCGTCGCTCTCGGCCTCTTCCTCTGGCGCCTCACTGACAAACAAGGTGTGTCTGAACTGATTGGCCACCAAATCCCTGTAACCGGCCAATTCCTCGGCAAGACTTTCCCAGTCATTGGCATCCATGGCGAGGCACAAGCGAGCCCGATTAAGGTCATCGGCAGGCACATCATGCGTCTGTCTATCGCTAATGGCTTGCAAGCGATTCTCGAAACGACGCAAAAACTCATAGGCTTCGAGTAATGTCGCGGACTCTTCCCGAGTCAAACAATCAGGTCGAATCAGCTTGCTTAGCGACGGCATGAGTTCACGCTCGCGCATATCAGGGTTCATGCCACCGCGCACCAGCTGTAAGGTTTGCACAATGAATTCTATTTCACGGATACCACCGCGGCCCAACTTCACGTTATTC
>Ga0224504_10000858_pt1 | contig 13755 bp, 11 predicted proteins | sample SF_Oct11_sed_USG_3_FD_170160 | JGI IMG/M metagenome (GOLD analysis project Ga0224504, IMG submission 170160) | Sediment microbial communities from San Francisco Bay, California, United States - SF_Oct11_sed_USGS_24 | ecosystem: Environmental > Aquatic > Marine > Sediment | place: USA... | reverse complement strand
AACTGGCAGCCGACGCTGGCCACTACTGCCCGCGGACGCTGACGCAGGACCTGCAACGCCTGCAACATGACCCGGAAATCTGGCTGACGGGAATGAAACCGGGTGAGGAGGCGCGCATCCTGAAGCAGGTCGTCGCAGCCGCCCCCGACAAGAACATCCAGATGCTCTCCCGAGGCACCGTCCTGAACGTGTAGATCGTCTGAGCAGCGATGCTCTTTCTCGTCATGGCTCGCTGTCAGACACGCTGGCCTGATCAGCGCTTGCGGTCCTGCTCGAGAGTTTTGATAGACTGCGCGCCATGTTTGAGAATCTCACAGGGCGGCTGTCCGACGCCGCTCGCAATCTAAGCGGCAAGGGCCGCCTCACAGAAGCCAATATCAAGGACACCCTGCGGCAGGTGCGGCTCGCGCTGCTCGAGGCCGATGTGGCGCTGCCTGTCGTAAAGACCTTCATCGATGGCATCAGGGAACGGGCGCTCGGCGAAGAGGTCGCCAGGAGCCTCACGCCCGGGCAGGCGCTCGTCAAGATCATCCACGGCGAACTCGTCGCGATACTCGGCGGCGATCATGCACCCCTCAACCTGAAAGCGCAGCCGCCGGTAGTCATTCTGCTTGCCGGCCTGCAGGGCGCCGGAAAGACGACCTCCGCGGCGAAACTCGCCAAGCGCATCATGGAGAAGGAAAAGAAGCGTGTGATGCTCGTCAGCGTCGACGTGCACCGTCCCGCCGCGATCCTGCAGCTGAAGACACTGGCGGGCGAGGTCAATGCACTGCATTGCGACAGCGATCCGGGCGAGGCGCCGGTTGCTATCGTCGAGCGTGCGCTGGATGAGGCGCGGCGATCGCACGCCGACGTTCTCATTGTCGATACCGCGGGCAGGCTGCACATCGACAGCGGCATGATGGAGGAAGTCGCGGCAGTTCATGCGGCGGCCGGCCCCCAGGAAACCCTGTTTGTCGTCGACAGCATGGCGGGGCAGGACGCGGTCAATGCAGCGACAGCGTTTGGCGAGGCATTGCCGCTGACCGGGGTGGTCCTGACCAAAGCCGATGGCGATGCCAAGGGCGGTGTCGCACTCTCGGTCCGGGAAGTTACCGGGCAGCCGATACGCTTCCTCGGCGTCGGCGAGAAGGTGGATGGCCTCGAGGCGTTTCATCCGGAGCGCATGGCCTCGCGCATCCTCGGTATGGGCGACGTACTGTCGCTCGTCGAAGAGATTGAAGACAAGGTCAGCAAGGAAAAGACCGAGAAGCTCGCAAAAAAGCTGAAGAAGGGCCGCGGTTTTGATCTTTCCGACCTCCGCGATCAGTTCGAGCAGATGATGAACATGGGCGGGCTCGGCGCAATGCTGGACAAGTTGCCCATTCCGGGGAACGTCAACGCTGCGGCGCTGAAGGATGGCGTGGGCGAGCATCAGATGCGCCGGCAGATCGCGATCATCAACTCGATGACGCCGTCCGAGCGGCGCTTTCCCAAGACCATCAACGGCTCCCGCAAGAAGCGCATCGCGCAGGGGTGCGGGCTGCAGGTGCAGGACGTGAACCGGCTGCTGAAGCAGTTCACCCAGATGGAAAAAATGATGAAGAAAATGTCGCGCGGAGGCATGAAGAAGATGATGCGCGGCATGCCGCGCGGCGGTCTGCCGCCCGGGTTCGGCTGATTCTCTCCCAAGCTGCCGAAAATATTCGGGTTTTTCTCCGGAAATACCGGTAAATCGCCTCCCAAAACGCTTCACATTTAGACCGAAACCAGTACAATGCGCGCTTTACTCGGGCCAGCCCGAGATCAGGCGTGTCCGCCTCCTAGGTTAATTAACGGGAATGTAATGGTTAGTATTCGTCTTTCGCGCGCTGGCGCGAAAAAGCGTCCTTTTTATCACTTGGTCGTTACCGACAGCCGCAATCGTCGGGATGGCCGCTATATCGAGCGTGTCGGTTTCTTCAACCCGGTTGGCCGGGAGCACGAGGAGAACCTGCGCATCGACCTCGAGCGCGTGGATTACTGGATCGGGCAGGGCGCCAGGCCCTCCGAGCGGGTTGCCTCGTTGTTGAAGTTGCATCGCAAGGCTGCAGCCAGCGCCTGAACCCGAGTCCGGTCTGCAACGGCGGGCCGGAGAGTACAGTGTGACGGACGCTCTGACACAGCCGGTGATACTGGGCCGCATCGACGGCCTTTTCGGTGTCAGGGGTTGGATAAAGGTGTACTCGTACACCGAGCCGCGGGAAGCGGTGCTGAACTATAAGGACTGGTTGCTGGCCCGGGACGGGGACTGGCAACGGGTCGAGCTTGCGGACGGCAAGCGCCAGGGCAAGGCGGTCATTGCGCGTCTCGAGGGAATCGAAGACCGGGATGCCGCGGCAGAATTGATTGGCAGCGAGATCGGCGTCGATCGCGATGCGTTGCCGGAGCCGGAGGAAGGCCATTATTACTGGGCCGATCTCGAAGGCCTGACTGTTGTGCGCAGGGACGGGACCGACCTCGGCAAGGTGACCTATGTGATGGCCACCGGTGCGAACGACGTGCTGGTCGTGGACGGTCCGGCTGAGCGATTGATTCCGTTCGTGCCGGGAACAGTGATACTCGACGTGGATCTCGCCGCGGGCGTCATCCGGGTCGACTGGGAGTGGGACTGACATCATGCAGATTGCCGTTGTCAGCATTTTCCCGGAGATGGTCCGCACGGTGGCGGAACATGGCGTCGTCGGACGCGCGATGGAGCGGCAGCTTGCCGCTCTGCGGATCGAGGATCCGCGGGACTACGCGACCGATACGCACCGCACGGTTGACGACCGTCCGTATGGCGGCGGTCCGGGCATGGTGCTCAAATACCGGCCCGCGGTCGAGGCGATACGTGCGGCGCGCACGGCGTTGCCCGAGGGTAGCCCGGTGATTTACCTGTCGCCGTCTGGCCGGGCATTCGACCAGGGCGAAGCGTCGCGGCTTTCGGCATTGCCGGGTATGATCCTGCTCGCCGGCCGTTACGAAGGCGTCGACGAGCGGTTGATCGAGGAAGAGGTGGACGAAGAGCTGTCGCTTGGCGATTTCGTATTGTCGGGCGGCGAGATAGCCGCAATGGCGGTAATCGATGCGGCGGTCCGTTTGCTGCCGGGAGTGCTCGGCGATGAGGACTCGGCGGTGCAGGATTCGTTTGTAGAGGGGTTGCTCGACTATCCCCACTACACGCGACCCGAGGAAATCGAGGGTCGCAGGGTGCCGGCAGTATTGTTGTCCGGTGATCATGCGCGCATAGCGCGTTGGCGTTACAAGCAGGCTCTGGGCCGCAGTTTCCTGAGGCGTCCGGACCTGGTGAAGAAATTGCAGCTGGGCCGCGAGCAGCAAGAGCTGCTCGACGAGTTCCTGAAAGAACAGGGTAGAGTGACATGAGCAAGATTATCGAAGCGATCGAACAGGAACAGATGAACAAGGAATTCCCCGAGTTTTCGCCGGGGGATACGATCATCGTCCAGGTGAAGGTCAGGGAGGGCACCCGCGAGCGCCTGCAGGCATTCGAAGGCATCGTCATTGCCAAGCGCAATCGCGGCCTGAATTCCTCGTTTACGGTGCGCAAGATCTCCCATGGCGAAGGCGTCGAACGCGTGTTTCAGACCTACAGCCCGACCGTGGATTCCATCAAGGTCAAGCGCCGCGGCGACGTTCGTCGTGCCAAGCTGTATTACCTGCGCGGGCGCACGGGCAAGGCCGCGCGTATCAAGGAAAAAATCTAGGAAATACCGTGCCGCGGGCGGCGGCACAGTTCCAAATCTGTGGCCGATTCCACATAATTGTTGGCTGCAGGTCGGTTAGCCTGAACCTATTCGCTTGGGCCGGGTCTTTCGTGGCATGAGATCGATTATTCGAAGAACTCAGGGCAGCGCTCTGCTGCTCGCATTCGCCAGCCTGTGGCTCGGCGGATGCGCCGCTATGATGTCCTCCGCCGCAAGCGGCCTTGCCGACAATCTGTCGAGCGCCATTCTCAACCAGGACGATCCCGAGACCGTCCGGGCCGGGGCGCCGTCCTATATGCTGCTGCTCGACAGCTTCCTCGAGGGCGATCCGGACAATCCCCAATTGCTGGCCTCGGCGGCGACGCTTTATGCGTCCTACGGGGCGGTATTCGCGGACGATCCGGCACGCGCATCCAGGCTCACGACGCGCGCGCGCAATTACGCACAGGATGCCATGTGCGAATCGTACGCGCCTGCCTGCGGCTGGCCGGACGCCAGCTATGACGAGTTCGTGGCATCGCTTGACGGCGTTTCCGGCAAGCAGTCCGACTACCTGTATACCTACGGTTTTGCGACCCTTGCGTACCTGCGAGCACACAGCGACGACTGGAATTCGCTCGCGGAACTGCCGCAGGCCGAAGCGCTTTTTGATCGCTATCTCGAAATTGCAGGCGACGACGTAGACGGCACGGTGCACACCTACATGGGAATATTGCTGACGTTGCGGCCTCCGTCGCTGGGCGGCAAGCCCGAAGAGGCTCGCGAGCACTTCGAGAAGGCGATCGCGATGTCGGACGGCAGGGACCTGAGCGCGAAAGTGGAATACGCGAAGGGTTACGCAAAGCTTCTCTACGAGCGGGAACTCCACGATCGACTGCTCGGCGAAGTCATGGAGGCGAGTCCCTATGCCGACGGACTGACGCTGAGTAACGTCATGGCCAAGGAAGAAGCCGAACAGCTCATGGCCGAAGCGGACGACTATTTCTGATCGGAACCTGGACAGGTGCACGACCAATGAAAAAATTTCTGATTGCTTTTATCGCCCTCACCTTGGGCAGCGTGGCGAGCGCCGCCACCCTGAAGATTGCCACGGTAACGCCCGAGGGCTCGCAGTGGATGAAGGACATGCGCGACAGCGCCAAAGAAATCAAGGAGCGCACTGACGGCCGCGTTCAGATCAAGTATTACGGCGGCGGCGTGATGGGCAATGACACCAAGGTACTCGGCAAGATACGCATTGGCGCGCTTCAGGGAGGCGCGTTTACGCCCGCGGCGCTGGCCGATAGCTATCCCAACCTGAACATCTACGGCATGCCGCTGGTATTCGATTCCGAAGAAGAGGCGGCCTACGTTCGAGAGCGACTCGACGGCAAGCTACAGGAAGGTCTCGAGGCTGCCGGTTTCGTCAACTTCGGCTTTGCCTCCGGCGGCTTCGCCATTGTCATGTCGAATACTCCGGTCAAGAGCCTTGAAGACCTAAAGGGCAAGCGCGTTTGGGTGCCCGAGGGCGACAGTATCAGCTATGCTTCGATGGAGGCGTTGTCACTTGCGCCCGTTACGCTGCCGCTCACAGACGTCCTGACAGGGCTGCAAACCGGACTGATCGATATCGTCGCCATGTCCCCGATCGGCGCGCTGGTATTGCAGTGGCACACGAAGATCAAGTATGTCACCGAGATCCCGCTCGTTTACACGGTTGGATTCATGGCGATTGACAGGCGAGCGTTCAGCAAGCTGAGCGACGCGGATCAGCAAATCGTGCGCGAAGTTATGAAGAAGACTTACAAAAATTTCGACCGCGTGAATCTCGAGGACAACCGCGAAGCGCGAGATGCGCTCCTGAATACCGGCATAGAGAGTGTTGCGTTCGACGCTCAGGAAGTTGCGAGGTTGCGCGAACGGCTCCTCGAATCCAACCGGCGCCTCGGCGCGAAGGGCGCATTCGACATGGCGCTCTACGACGAGATGATGGGCTACGTGGAGGAATACCGGGAAGCAGATAGCGAAGCGGTGGCCGGATCGCAGTGAGTCACGGCATCCTGTCCTTGCTGGCCCGGCTGGAGCGATTCGGCAAGCTGGCGGAAAACGCGGCGCTGGTTGTCTTGCTTGGATCTCTGGTCCTGCTGGCCGTCGGCCAGATCATCCTCAGAGAAGTATTCGAGACCGGATTCTTCCGGGCCGACGAACTGATCAAACTGCTCGTCCTCTGGCTGGCCATGGTCGGCTCGATCGCGGCTACGCGAGACAATCGCCATATCCGGATCGATGCGTTGTCGCACTTGCTGCCCGACACCGCGGTAACCGCAATCCGACTGTTCGTTGATGTGTTCGCGGCGATCGTCTGCGGCGTGGTCGCCTGGCAGGCCTGGCGATACCTGCAGCTGGAAATCGAATTCGAAGATACGGTGTTAATCGATGTGCCAGCGTGGATTGCACACGCCATTGTGCCGGGCGCGTTTGCATTGATGAGCTACCAGTTTGCTGTTTCTGTCATACGCGAAATCTTCCTGATGGCGACGGGCAGGAAGAGGCAGGCGATTTCATGATAGCGCTCACGGTGATTCTTGCCTTGCTCGCGATACTCGGTGCGCCCCTGTTTGCCGTGATCGCGACCAGCGCCATGCTGGGGTTTCAGCGCGACGAAACGGACCTAATGAATATCGCGCTGGAGGTCCTGAGCATCGCCGACCTGCCGTTCCTGGCCGCAATACCGTTATTCACTTTCGCCGGCTACCTGCTCAGCGAGAGCAATGCACCTCGCCGTCTCGTAAGGCTGACGGATGCATTGCTCGGCTGGATGCCGGGCGGCCTCGCGCTCGTATCGCTGGCCGCGTGCGCGTTTTTCACGGCGTTCACGGGAGCATCCGGCGTCACGATTATTGCGCTGGGCGCCATACTGTATCCGGCGCTGCAGCAGGACGGCTATCCGGACAAGTTCAATCTCGGGCTCGTTACTTCGTCAGGCAGCCTCGGCCTGTTGTTCGCGCCGTCGCTGCCGCTGATTCTGTACGGGGTCATCGCCGAAGTTTCCATCGACTACCTGTTTCTGGCGGGCATCCTGCCAGGTTTGCTCATGCTGGTGATGCTGTCGGGTTGGAGTCTGTTCGTGAGCCGCAGCAGTCCGAAGGTGCTGCAGAAGTTCTCGATGCGCGAGTTCGGCCGTGCAGTTCGGGAAACGGCCTGGGAAATCCCGTTGCCGCTGGTTGTTCTCGGTGGCATCTACTCGGGGTTCCTGGCGGTATCCGAAGCGGCAGCCATCACGGCGCTTTACGTGTTCGTTGTCGAGGTCCTGATACACCGCGAGATACGCTTTTCGGAACTGCCGCGGATAATCCGTGAATCCATGGTGCTGGTCGGCGGCATACTCGCCATACTCGGCGTTTCTCTTGCTTCGACCAACTACATGATCAGCGCCGGCGTGCCCCAGGAGCTGCTCGCCTCAGTGTCCGGGCTGGTATCCAGCCAGACCACCTTCCTCGTGTTGCTGCTCGTGTTCCTGCTGGTCCTCGGCGCACTGATCGACATCTTCTCGGCGATCGTCCTCGTCGTGCCGCTGATCCTGCCGATCGCTGCGGCATACAATGTCGACCCTGTGCACCTTGGCATCGTATTTCTTGCGGCTATGCAGCTCGGCTACATGACGCCGCCGGTCGGCCTGAACCTGTTCATTGCGAGCTACCGCTTCGAGAAACCGATCATGCACGTCTATTCGGCCACGTTCCCGTTCCTGGTCATCCTGATGTTGTCGGTGCTGGTCATCACGTTCTGGCCGGGATTGTCGCTATTTCTGGTACCGGGGTAGGCACGCTGGCCGGTCGAACGGTCACAGCGTAAACTACAGTTTGACGCGGCGATTCCTGCAAACGCGTCAGGAGATCTTAATTCCATGAAAAAACGAAATCTGCTGGTCAGGGTGCTGTCCGGAATCTGGAGTGGTATCGACAGTTTTCGCAAGGTATTGCACCTGTTGCTGCTGCTTTTCGTGTTTGCGATATTTGTCGGTGCGCTGTCGGGAACGACGCCCATGCTGCCGGATCGTGCGGCGTTGACGATCAAGCCCGTGGGAGTAATCGTCGAGGAGCTCGAGGGTGATCCTTTCGATCGTGCGGTCGCCGAGCTGCTGGACGAGGCGCAGCCACAAACCGTGTTGCAGGATATCGTCGACGCACTCGAGTATGCGAGCGATGATGAACGCATTGGCGCGGTCCACATCGAGCTCAGCTCGCTGGGTGGAGCAGGCCTGCCCAAGTTGCAGCGCATCGCCCGCGCCATCGAGGATTTCAAGGTGTCCGGAAAACCCGTCATCGCCAGCGCCGATTTCATGACGCAGCAGGCTTACTTCATCGCGGCGCACGCGGACGAGGTCTATCTCCATCCGCAGGGCGGCGTATTGCTGCAGGGTTACGGTCGTTTCCGGAGCTATTTCAGCGATGCGATCGAGAAGCTCAAACTCGACTGGAATATATTCAAGGTCGGCACCTACAAGTCGGCCGTCGAGCCTTTCGAGCGCATGGATATGTCCGAGGCGGACCGCGAGGCTTCGCTCAACCTGATCAATCAGTTATGGGGAACCTATCTCGAAGACGTTGCTGCTGCCAGGGAGCTGAGCGTCGCAGAGATGCGAGAATATACGGACAAGTACACCGACGTCGTTGCTGCGGCCGATGGTGACCTTGCGCAGGCCGCCAAGGACTACAATCTCGTCGACGAGTTGATGACTCGTACCCAGCTTCGCGAACTGCTCATCGGCCATGTCGGCACGGACGAGGATTCGGAAGTCGACCACAGTGCGATCGGCATGCTCGAGTACCTTGCCCATGAAGACATGCTCAATGGTGAACAGGTTGCCGATGAGAACATCGGTATCATCATAGCTTCCGGCGCTATCCAGTCAGGCACGCAGCCGCCGGGTGCGATCGGTGCCGATTCGACAGCACAATTGCTGCGGCGTGCGCGGGACGACGAGTCCGTCAAGGCTGTCGTGTTGCGCGTGGACAGCCCGGGGGGTAGTGCTTTTGCCTCCGACGTGATCGCCAACGAGATCGCCGCACTTCAGGATGCCGGGAAGCCGGTCGTAGCCTCGATGAGCAGCGTGGCGGCATCCGGGGGTTACTGGATCTCTGTCGGCGCGGATCGCATATTCGCCAATCCGATGACCATCACGGGATCGATCGGCATTTTCGGCATGATACCCACTTACCAGCGCACGGCGGCCCACCTGGGCATCGCAAATGACGGTATCGGCTCGACGCCGTTGTCCGGCCAGTTGCGTCCGAACCGCGCGATGACGGATGACTCGAAGCGCCTTGTGCAACTGGTTATCGAGGAAGGTTACGACGACTTCATCGGCCGCGTTGCGACCTATCGCGGCATGGACAAGGGCGAGGTCGATGTTGTCGGCCAGGGGCGCGTATGGACCGGCGCAGACGCACTCAGTCACGGTCTCGTCGACGAACTGGGCGGGCTCGAAGATGCTATCGCGTTTGCGGCAGAGCTGGTCGATATTGCGGAGGATGAGTATGGGCGGAAATCGATCACGATTGAATTGTCGCCTACGGAACAGATGATTGTGGATATGCTCGGAACTGCGAAGAGTCTCGGATTACAGCTCGACTTCCTGAAATCAGAGCCGTCGTCGCTGCAGAAAATTGCCCGCGGGCTGGAGGAAGCCCTGGCGCCTCTGACGAAATTCGACGACCCGAAAGGCGTCTACGCGCACTGTCTCTGCGAGATCGATTGACACCCTAGTTCCAGTGCAGGATAACCTTGCCGGACTGCCCCGATTCCATTAGTTGGAAAGCGGGCTCGAAGTCGTCGATGCCGAAGTGATGGGTGATGACCGGCTCGATATTCAGCCCGCTCTGCAGCATGCTGGACATCTTGTACCAGGTCTCGAACATCTCCCGGCCGTAGATGCCCTTCAGGATCAGGCCCTTGAAGATCACGTGGTTCCAGTCGATGGCGGTATCGTCCGGCGGGATACCCAGGAGTGCAACCTTGCCGCCGTGATGCATCGTGCGTAGCAGGTCGCGAAACGCGGCCGGGTTGCCCGACATCTCCATGCCGACATCGAATCCTTCTTCCATGCCGAGTGCCTGCATGGTGTCGTCGATGGAATCCCGCGTGACGTTAAGCGCCGCTGAGGCGCCCATCTTTCGGGCGAGATCCAGCCGATAGTCGTTGACGTCCGTAATGACGATGTGACGCGCACCGGCATAGCGCGCGATAGCCACGGCCATGATGCCAATCGGTCCCGCGCCCGTTATCAATACATCCTCACCAACAAGATCGAACGACAGGGCGGTGTGAGTTGCGTTGCCGAATGGATCCAGTATTGCCGCCATATCGTCCGTGACGGCTTCCGGCAGCTTGAACACGTTGAACGCCGGTACGGCGAGATACTCAGCAAATGCGCCGGGCCGGTTTACACCCACGCCCTTCGTGTTCATGCAGAGATGTCGGCGGCCGGCACGACAGTTTCTGCAGACGCCGCACGTGATGTGGCCTTCCGCGGACACGCGATCACCCGGCTCGAATCCCCTGACCTCGATGCCGCACTCGACGATCGTCCCCGAAAATTCGTGGCCGACGGCCAGCGGGACGGGAATGGTATGTTGCGCCCAGTCATCCCATTGATAGATGTGGATATCGGTACCGCAGATCGCACTGCGGTTGACGCGTATGAGGACGTCGTTGTGCCCGACCGCAGGCTTCGGGATGTCCTGCATCCAGATGCCGCGCTCCGGTTTTGCCTTGACCAGTGCTTTCATCAGTTGATCACTCCGAGTTCCTGGCCCACCGCGGTGAAGGCATCGACCGCCTGGTCGAGCTGCTGCCGGGTGATACCGGCAGACATCTGCGTACGGATACGTGCCTCGCCTTTGGGTACCACCGGGAACGAGAATCCGATTACGTAGATGCCGCGGTCGAGCAAGCGGTCGGCCATTTCGGTTGCGAGCTTCGCGTCGCCGAGCATGACGGGAATGATGGGATGCTCGCCCGGGATCATTTCGAAACCCCGTTCTTCCATCTTGCTGCGGAAATAACGTGCGTTTTCGTGCAGCTGTTGGGCCAGGGAATTGTCCCGTTCGAGCAGATCCAGAACGGCGATCGATGCCGCCGCGATGACCGGCGCAACCGAGTTTGAAAACAGGTAGGGCCGCGAACGTTGGCGCAGCCAGCCGACGATCTCCTTGCGCCCGGACGTGAATCCACCGGACGCACCGCCGAGGGCCTTGCCGAGGGTGCCGGTGATGATGTCGATGCGGCCCTTGACGCCACGGTACTCATGGGTACCGCGCCCCGTATCCCCGAGGAAGCCGGTGGCGTGGCAGTCATCGATCATGGTGAGCGCGTCGAATTCGTCGGCGAGCGCGCATATCTCCTGCAGGTTCGCGATCGTCCCGTCCATGGAGAATACGCCGTCCGTCACGATTAGTTTGGCGCTGGCGTCGGCCGATTCGAGCTGGGTGCGAAGGTCCTGCATGTCATTGTGCTGGTACCGCAATCGCTGTGCCTTGCAGAGGCGGATGCCGTCGATGATGCTGGCGTGGTTCAGGGCGTCGCTGATCACCGCGTCTTCGGGCCCGAGGATGGTTTCGAACAAGCCGCCGTTGGCATCGAAGCACGAGGGATAGAGGATCGTGTCCTCGGTACCCAGGAAATTGCTGATACGTGCCTCGAGCTCCTTGTGAATGGTCTGGGTGCCGCAGATGAAACGGACCGATGCCATACCGTAGCCGAATTCGTCGAGTGCATTGTGTGCGGCGGCGACCACCTCGGGATGATTGGCGAGCCCCAGGTAGTTGTTGGCGCAGAGATTCAACACATGCTTGCTACTGCCGTTCATGCGCACGTCGATATCGGCCTGTTGCGGGCCGCTGATCAGTCGCTCGGACTTGAACAGACCCTGCTCACGGAGCGCTTCTGTCTGCTCGGCAAGAGACGCGAGAAAAGTTTCCGGCATGGGATTGCCCTCGACCAAGAAAGGTCGCAAAGTATATCAGGACGCCCATAACACTAACGATACCAACGGGTGGGTATATCCATGCTAATTACACAGCAGACGCCGGCGAGGCGGAGCCCCATTGCGGAGGTCAATGCGCGCTATCTCATTGACGAGCAAGCGCTCGTCAATGAGCTCAGGAAGATCGCCGACCCGGGCGAAACCGTGCGCGGGAGAATTCACGATACGGCGACGGAACTGGTGGCCGCGGTGCGCCGGAACAAGGCGCGGGAGGGCGGTATCGACGCCTTCCTGCAGCAATACGATCTGTCGTCAGAAGAGGGTGTATTGCTCATGTGCATCGCGGAGGCCCTGCTGCGCATTCCCGATGCCGACACGGCCGACCGCCTGATTGCTGACAAGATTACGGCCGCGCGATGGGAAGAGCATCTCGGCACCAGCGAGTCATTGTTCGTCAACGCCTCGACCTGGGGTCTCATGCTGACCGGGCAGCTGCTGAAGATCGACGAAACGGTAAGAATCAACCCGGCCCAGTTACTCGCCAAGGTTGCCAGCCGGGCCGGCGAGCCGGTCGTACGCACGGCAATGCGCCAGGCGATGCGCATTATGGGGCACCAGTTCGTCATGGGCCGCAACATCAAGGAAGCATTGCAGCGCTCGGTATCGAAACGCAATAAGTCCTATCGCTACTCGTTCGATATGCTCGGTGAGGCGGCTCTCACTGCAGCCGACGCACGGCGGTATTTCGAAGCCTATTACTCGGCGATCGGCGAGATCGGAGCGGCGCCGCGCACCGCCGGTGATGATATCTTTTCGGCGCCGAGTATTTCCGTGAAGCTGTCGGCGCTGCATCCACGGTATGAATACACACAGGTGGATCGTGTGCTCCGCGAACTCGCCCCGCGGGTACTGGAACTCGCAGAGCACGCGAAACAATCCGATATTGCGATGACGATCGATGCCGAGGAGGCGGACAGGCTGGAGTTATCGCTGCAGGTTTTCAAACGGGTGTTCCGCGATGGCGGCTTGACGGGGTATGACGGTCTCGGACTGGCCGTTCAGACCTACCAGCGCCGGGCGAGCGACGTATTCGGCTTCCTGGAGGGCCTTGCCAGGGATGTCGGCCGCCGGATACCGGTGCGCCTTGTAAAAGGCGCGTACTGGGACACGGAGATAAAGCACGCGCAGGAGCTGGGACTCGACAGCTATCCCGTATTTACGCGCAAGGTGCACACGGACGTTTCCTACCTCGCATGTGCGTGCAAAGCGCTTGAAGCCGGGGAGGCCCTCTATCCGCAGTTTGCCACTCACAACGCGCACACGCTGGCGAGTGTGATGCACTATGCGGGGTCGCGGCTGAATTACGAGTTCCAACGCCTGCACGGAATGGGCGAAGAACTCTACGCTGAGGTCATCGACCCGGAAAAGTTCGCCCGGCCGTGCCGCGTGTATGCGCCGGTTGGCAGCCACAAGGACCTGCTGCCTTACCTGGTCAGGCGTCTCCTGGAAAACGGCGCGAATACCTCGTTCGTCAACCGGATAATCGACGACTCGATCGACATCGCCGATATTGTCGCCGACCCGATCACGGCGACTGAGGCGCACGCCGGTGAACCGCATCCGCATATTCCGTCGCCGCGCCTGCTGTTCGGCAAGGAGCGCAGGAATTCGCAGGGCCTGAATCTCGCGGACGACAAAGTAACGGCGGACTTATTGACGGCCATGCAGGATGCCAGTGCGAGCTCGCGGGCCGCGCACCCGATCGTTGCGGGCAAGGCGATGTCCGGCGAGTTCGTTGATTCCCTCAACCCCGCGGATAACGGGCACACGGTTGGAACCTGCCAGGTGGCGACTGCCGGGCACGTCGATGCTGCAATAGCGAGCGCCTGCGCTGCCCAGCCGGAGTGGGATCGCACCCCGGCATCCGGGCGGGCGGAGATCCTGGAGGTGGCGGCGGACCTCTACGAGCAGCACAGGCCGGAACTGCTGTCCCTGTGTATCGACGAGGCGGGAAAGACGCTTCCGGATGCCGAAGCAGAGTTACGGGAGGCAGTGGATTTTCTG
>Ga0224504_10000856_pt1 | contig 13807 bp, 11 predicted proteins | sample SF_Oct11_sed_USG_3_FD_170160 | JGI IMG/M metagenome (GOLD analysis project Ga0224504, IMG submission 170160) | Sediment microbial communities from San Francisco Bay, California, United States - SF_Oct11_sed_USGS_24 | ecosystem: Environmental > Aquatic > Marine > Sediment | place: USA... | reverse complement strand
GGCGACCGGTTGGGACGCGGCGCGGGTCGGCGCCGGCTCCTTCGCCGAGGCGCTGGAGACCGGCGCCACCCATCTGACCGACGACGCCCAGGGCCTTATCGCCGCCGACGGGCTGGAGGTCGTGATCGAGTCGACCGGCGACCCGGCGGCCGGCATCGCCTATGCCCAGGCCGCCTGCCGCGCCGGCAAGCACATCGTCATGGTCAACGTCGAGGCCGACGCTCTGGCCGGTCCGCTGCTGGCCGAGCAAGCGCGCGCGGCCGGGCTGGTCTATGCGCTCGCCTACGGCGACCAGCCGGCCCTGATCTGCGAGATGGTCGACTGGGCGCGCGCCTGCGGCCTCTCGGTGGTGGCCGCCGGCAAGGGCACCAAGTACCTGCCCGCGTACCACGCCTCGACGCCCGACACCGTCTGGGGCTATTACGGGATCACGCCGGAACGGGCCGCGGCCGGCGGCATGAACCCGAAGATGTTCAACTCCTTCCTCGACGGCACCAAGTCGGCGATCGAGATGGCGGCCGTCGCCAACGCCACGGGCCTGACCCCGGCGCCGCACGGCCTGACCTTTCCGCCGGTCGGCGCCGAGCACCTGGCCGAGGTGCTGCGCCCTCATGCCGAGGGCGGGACCCTGCACCACGCCGGCCAGGTCGAGGTCGTGTCCTGCCTCGAGCGCGACGGCGAGCCGGTCGACCGCGACCTGCGCTGGGGCGTCTATGTCGTCTTCGAGGGGCCGGGCCCCTATACCGCCCGCTGCTTCCAGGAGTACGGCCTGGCGACCGACGCGAGCGGCCGCTACGCGGCGATGTACAAGCCCTATCACCTGATCGGGCTGGAGCTCGCGATCTCCGTGCTCGCGGCCGCCCTGCGCGGCGAGCCGACCGGTTCGGCGACCGGCTTCCGCGGTGACGTGGCCGCGGTCGCGAAACGCGACCTCCAGGCCGGCGAGGTGCTGGACGGCGAGGGCGGCTATACGGTCTGGGGCCGGCTCATGCCCGCGGCCGACAGTCTTGCCGCCGGTGTCCTGCCGATCGGCCTCGCCCACGGGGTCGAGGTAACCCGCGCGGTCGAGGCCGGCCAGCCGCTGACCTGGGCCGACGTGGCAGTCGATCCGGCCAACGCCGCCCTGCGCGTCCGCAAGGAGATGGAAGCCGTCTTCGCGGGCGGCGCCCAGGCGGCCGAGTAGACCCATCGTTTCGCCAGGCTCCCGAAGGCAAACCGATGACCGGAACCATCATCGTGACCGGCGGCGGCCGAGGGATCGGCGCGGCGACGGCGCGCCTGGCAGCGGCGCGTGGCTACGGCGTCTGCGTTAATTACCTGAACAACACGGCGGCGGCCGAGGGGGTGGTGCACGACATCGAAGCCGCCGGCGCGCGGGCCATCGCGGTGCAGGCCGACGTGGCGCGGGAGGACGTGGTCGAAGGCTTGTTCGAGGCGGCCGAGTCCGCGCTGGGCCCGGTCACGGCGCTGGTCAACAACGCCGGTCTGGCCGGCCGGGTGAACCGCCTGGACGAAGCTCCCTCGGAGACCATCCGGACCGTAGTCGAGGTCAACCTCCTTGGGACGATCTGGTGTTCGCGCGCGGCGGTCCGGCGCATGTCGACCCGGCGCGGCGCTCCGGGCGGCGCCATCGTCAACGTCTCCTCGGGCGCCGCCACGATCGGCAGCCCTGGCGAGTACGTTTGGTACGCCGCCGCCAAGGGCGCGGTCGACAGCTTTACGGTCGGCCTCGCCAAGGAGGTCGCCGGCGAGGGCATCCGGGTCAATGCGGTCGCCCCGGGCTTCGTCGAGACGGGGATCCACGCCGCCTCGGGCATGCCGGACCGGCTTGCCGAGGACGCGCCCAAGGTGCCGCTCGGCCGCGCCGCCCAGCCGGAGGAGATCGCGGAAGCGATCCTCTGGCTGCTGTCCGACGCGGCCTCCTACGTGACCGGCACCGTGCTGCGCGCGGCCGGCGGGCGTTGAAGGGGCGGCGACGGGACCATGGCGTTGAAGACTCCGCTTACCGAGCTTCTGGAGATCCGCCATCCGGTGATCCTGGCGCCCATGGCGCGGGTCAGCGGCGGCGCCCTGGCGGCGGCGGTCTCGGCGGCCGGCGGCCTGGGCCTGATCGGCGGCGGCTACGGCGAGGCCGAGTGGATCGAGGCCGAGTTTGCGGCCGCCGGTAACCAGCGCATCGGCATCGGCTTCATCACTTGGTGCCTGGCGGAGAGGCCGGCGCTGCTGGACCAGGCCTTGGCGCGCAGCCCGGCCGCCGTGATGCTGTCCTTCGCCGACCCGGCGCCCTTCGCGGCCAAGATCAAGCAGGCCGGCGCCAAGCTGATCTGCCAAGTCCAAAGCTTGTCCCACGCCCGTTGGGCTGCAGCTGCCGGCGCTGATGTGATCGTGGCCCAAGGTAGCGAGGCCGGCGGCCATGGCGCGACGCGCGCGACCCTGCCGCTGGTGCCCGCCGTGGTCGACGCGGTGGCGCCTGTCCCGGTGGCCGCCGCGGGCGGCATCGCCGACGGCCGGGGCTTGGCCGCGGCGCTGATGCTGGGGGCGGCGGGGGTGCTGCTCGGCACGCGGTTCTACGCGGCGGCGGAATCGCTCGGCCACCCCGCGGCCAAGCAGCGGATCCTGGCGGCTAGTGGCGAGGATACCGTCAAGACCTCGGTGTTCGATACGGCGCGCGACCTCGCCTGGCCGGCTCCCTATAGGATCCGCGGCCTGGCGAACACCTTCACGGAGCGATGGCACGGAAACGAAACGGCCCTGGCCGAGGCCGGCGCCGCCGAGCGCGCGCGCTACGGCGAGGCCACCGGGCGCGGCGACTTCGACACCGCCGGCGTGATCGCCGGCGAGGCGGTCGGGTTGATCGGCGAGGTGCTGCCGGCCGGCGAGATCGTCGAGCGCCTAGTCGCCGAAGCCGAGTCCCGCCTCGAGGCGGTGGCCGGCTGGCGGGCGTGACCCGCCGTTGACAGCGGTTGCGATCACGTTATTCACTCAGGCCGCCGTGACCGCCGTTCCCGCCCGAATCCGCCCATGACCGACGCCACTGTTTCGGAGGGACCGCTCGCCGCCTACCGCGCCCGGCGCTACGCCGGCGAGTTGAAGCCCGACCCCGGCCAGGAGCTGACCGTCGAGAAGCTGCAGAGCCTGGCCAACGCGCTCAGGTACTACGAGCTCTCGACTGGGCCTGGCGGCTGGAAGGCGCGCCTGGGCCTGGCGCGCCGGCGGGCCGATCCGCCGCAGGGGCTCTACATCTACGGCGGGGTCGGCACCGGCAAGTCCATGCTGATGGACCTATTCTTCGAGACCGCGCCGATCGAGGTCAAGCGCCGGGTCCATTTCCACGCCTTCATGCAGGAGGTGCACGACCGCTTGCACGCCTGGCGGCGCAGGACCAAGGGCGCCAAAGCTGACCCCCTGCCGGAGCTGGCCGGCGAGCTGTCCGAGGAGGCCTGGCTGATCTGCTTCGACGAATTCCACGTGGTCAACATCGCCGATGCCATGATCCTGGGGCGACTCTTCGACTCCCTGTTCGAGCGCGGCGTGGTGGTCGTCGCGACCTCCAACTGGCCGCCCGACCGGCTGTACGACGGGGGGCTGCAGCGCGAGCGCTTCCTGCCCTTCGTCGCGCTCCTCAAGGAACGCCTCGATATCTTGCAGCTCGACAGCGGCCGCGACTACCGCATGGCCCGGTTGCAGGATATCTCGGTCTATCACGCACCGCTCGGCGCGCGCGCCGCGGCGGCGATGGAGCAGGCCTTCACGCGGCTGACGGAGGGGGCCGCCGGTGCGCCGGACAGGATCACGGTCAAGGGGCGGACGCTCGCCGTGCCGCGCGCCGCCCGCGGCGTCGCCTGCTTCTCTTTCGCCGAGCTCTGCGAGGCCCCGCTGGGGGCCGGCGACTACCTGGCGATCGCCGGGCGCTATCATGCCGTGATCCTGGCCGATGTACCGGTCCTAAATACGGACAGGCGCAACGAGGCGCGCCGCTTCATGACCCTGATCGACGCACTCTACGAGCACCGGGTCAAGCTGGTCGTGTCGGCCGAAGTGCCGCCCGAGCGGCTCTATCCGACGGGAGACGGGGCGGCTGAATTCCAGCGAACGGTGAGCCGGCTGCAGGAAATGCGCTCGAAGGAGTACATCGCGCTCGAGCACTCGGATTAGGACGTCGAAATTCCTGCGCTCCCTTGCCCCTTCTCCGAAATCGCGCTAGGACATTCGGCGTCACTCTAAGGCCGGAGCTGTGGCTCACGCCCGGCCGTCGAGTTCGCGGCAATCCCAAAGATTCGGGGCAATCCCAAGGAAGGGCTACCATGGCACGCAACAAGATCGCACTGATCGGTGCGGGGCAGATCGGCGGCACGCTGGCACTGTTGGCCGGCCTCAAAGAGCTGGGCGACATTGCCCTCTTCGACATTATCGAGGGAATTCCGCAGGGCAAAGCGCTGGATATCGCGCAGTCCTCGCCGGTCCAGGGTTTCGACGCCAAGCTGGCGGGCGCCAACGCCTATTCGGCGATCAAGGGCGCCGACGTAGTGATCGTCACCGCCGGCATCCCGCGCCGTCCGGGCATGAGCCGGGACGACCTGCTGGACACCAACTCCAAGGTCATGCAGGCCGCCGGCGAGGGCATCAAGAAGTACTGCCCCAAGGCCTTCGTGATCTGCATTACCAACCCGCTGGACGCCATGGTCTGGGTGCTGCAGCAGGCCTCGGGCCTGCCGGTCAACATGGTGGTCGGCATGGCCGGCGTGCTCGACTCGGCGCGCTTCCGCTACTTCCTGGCCGACGAGCTGAACGTCTCGGTCGAGGACGTCAGCGCCTTCGTGCTGGGCGGCCACGGCGACACCATGGTGCCCATGGTGCGCTATACGACCGTCGCCGGGGTGCCCCTGCCGGACCTGGTCAAGATGGGCTGGATCAGCAGCCAGCGCGTCGACGAGATCGTCGACCGCACGCGCGGTGGCGGCGGCGAGATCGTCGCCCTGATGAAAACCGGTTCGGCCTACTACGCGCCGGCCGCTGCGGCCATCGCGATGACGGAGTCCTACCTCAGGGACAAGAAGCGGGTCTTGCCCTGCGCCGCCTATCTGAACGGCGAGTACGGCGTCAAGGGGCTCTATGTCGGCGTGCCGGCGGTGATCGGCGCGGGCGGCATCGAGCGCGTCGTCGAGCTGCAGCTCAAGGCCGCCGAGAAGAAGATGCTCGACAAGTCGGTCGACTCCGTCACAGGCCTGGTCGAGATCTGCAAGAAGCTGATGAAGGCCAACAAGGGCAGCAAGAAGTAGCCCCTGGTTGCGCTGCCTTTCCTGGGTGTTAAAGTAGCCGGCGTCTTCGGCGAGCGGCCGCGCTGCTGCCTGTATGGCGTGGTGCGGCCTGTTTGGGGAAGCTTGAGCGGGTCATTGTGATCGACCGGGTGTGACGGATCCAGGGATGGGCGGTCCATGAACATTCACGAGTACCAGGCCAAGGGCTTGCTGGCGAAGTACGGTGTCGCGGTGCCGCGCGGCGGCGTTGCCTTTACGCCCGAGGAGGCGGAGAACGCGGCGCGCGAGCTGGGCGGACCGGTCTGGGTCGTGAAGTCCCAGATCCATGCCGGCGGCCGCGGCGCCGGGCGCTTCGCCGACGATCCGGAGGGCGCGGGCGGCGTGCGGCTCTGCCGCTCGCTCGAGGAGGTCAAGGAGAACGCCCGCAAGATGCTGGGTCACGTGCTGGTCACCCGGCAGACCGGACAGGCCGGCAAGGAGGTCAAGCGCCTCTACATCGAGGACGGCTGCGACATCGCGCGGGAGCTCTACCTCGGCATGCTGATCGACCGGGCGACCAGCCGGGTCACGGTGATGGCCTCGACCGAGGGCGGGATGGAGATCGAGGAGGTCGCGGCCGCGACGCCGGAGAAGATTCTCAAGCTGGCGATCGACCCGACGCTGGGCCTGATGCCGTTCCACGGCCGCCAGATCGCCTTCGGCCTCGGCCTCGAGGGCAAGGAGGTGGGCGCGGCGGTCAAGTTCCTGAGGGCCATGTACCGGGCGCTGACCGAGCTCGACGCCTCGATCGTCGAGATCAACCCGCTGGTGGTGACCGGCGGCGGCGAGGTGATCGCCTTGGACGCCAAGATGAACTTCGACGACAACGCCTTGTTCCGGCACAAGGACGTGGCGGACATGCGCGACGAGGACGAAGAGGACGCCATGGAGCTCGAGGCCGCGCGCCACGAGCTGAACTACATCAAGCTGGACGGCGAGATCGGCTGCATGGTGAACGGCGCGGGCCTGGCCATGGCGACCATGGACATCATCAAGCTGCACGGCGGCGAGCCGGCCAACTTCCTGGACGTCGGCGGCGGGGCGACCAAGGAGCGGGTCACCGCGGCCTTCAAGATCATCCTGGGCGACGCCAACGTGAAGGGCATCCTGGTCAACATATTCGGCGGCATCATGCGTTGCGACGTGATCGCCGAAGGCGTGGTCGCCGCGGCGCGCGAGGTCTCGCTGCATGTTCCCCTGGTCGTGCGCCTGGAAGGCACCAATGTGGACCTCGGCAAGCAGATCCTGGCCGATTCGGGACTGCCGATCGTCTCGGCCGACGATCTTGGGGATGCCGCCGAGAAGGTGGTCAAAGCGGTCCGGGAGGCTGGATGATGGCGGTCTTCGTCGACAAGAACACCAAGGTCATCTGCCAGGGCTTCACCGGCGACCAGGGCACCTTCCACTCCGAGCAGGCGATCGCCTATGGCACCCGGATGGTCGGCGGCGTCACGCCGAACAAGGGCGGCTTGACCCATTTGGATCTGCCCGTCTTCAACACCGTGGCCGAAGCGGTCGAGAGGACCGGCGCGGACGCCAGCGTGATCTATGTGCCGCCGCCCTTCGCGGCCGATGCGATCCTCGAGGCGGTCGACGCCGGGATCTCCCTGGTGGTCTGCATCACCGAGGGCATTCCCGTGCTCGACATGGTCAGGGTCAAGCGCGTGCTGATCGGCTCCCAGACCCGGCTGATCGGCCCGAACTGCCCGGGGATCATCACGCCGGACGAGTGCAAGATCGGCATCATGCCGGGCCATATCCATCAGCGCGGCAAGGTCGGCGTCGTTTCGCGGTCGGGCACGCTGACCTACGAGGCGGTGGCCCAGACCACGGCCTCGGGCCTCGGCCAATCGACCTGCATCGGGATCGGCGGCGATCCGGTAAACGGCACCGATTTCATCGATTGCCTGGACGCCTTCCTGGCCGACGACGAGACCGAGGGCATCATTATGATCGGCGAGATCGGCGGCAGCGCCGAGGAGGACGCCGCGGCCTTCTACAAGGCGTCCAAGACCAAGAAGCCGATGGCCGGCTTCATTGCCGGCGTGACCGCGCCGCCGGGCCGGCGCATGGGCCATGCGGGCGCCATTATTTCCGGCGGCAAGGGCGGCGCGGGGGACAAGATCGAGGCGCTGAAATCGGCGGGCATCCACGTTGCCGACTCGCCGGCCAGCCTCGGCAGCACCATGCTGGCAGCGATGGGGGGCTGAGACCATATACGTGATGCCACAATCGTAAGGAGGCGGTCGGGGTTGCCCCGGCCGGACCGACACAGGCCATGACGTATCCTGCAAATGCCAGTCTGCTCGCAGAGCTCTACCAACGGTTCCTGAAAGCGCCGGACCAGCTCGAGCCGGATTGGCGCCGCTTCTTCGGCGACCTGGACGACGAGGCGGCAGCCCTGGTCCGCGAGCTGAACGGCGCCGGCGCGAACGGACAGAGCGCCACGGCGGTCGCAGCCGGGTTGACCGGCGGCGGCGACATCACGGCGGATCACGTCCGTGCGGCGACGCTGGATTCGATCCGGGCCTTGATGTTGATCCGGGCCTACCGGGTCCGCGGCCACCTGGAGGCCAAGCTGGATCCGTTGGGCCTGAAACCGGTCGAGCCTCATCCGGAGCTCGACCCCAGGACCTACGGCTTCACCGAGGCCGACATGGACCGGCCGATCTTCATCAACAAGGTGCTCGGCCTCGAGACCGCGACCCTCGCCGAGATCATGGCCGCGGTGCGCGAGACCTACTGCGGCACGATCGGCGTCGAGTTCATGCACATCCAGGACCCGGCGCAGAAGGCCTGGATCCAGGAGCGCATAGAGTCGATCCACAACCAGACCCACTTCACCGGCGAGGGCAAGCGGGCGATCCTGGAACGTCTCACCGCGGCCGAAGTCTTCGAGCAGTTCCTCAACAAGAAGTACACCGGCACCAAGCGCTTCGGCCTGGACGGCGGGGAGGCCATGATCCCGGCGCTCGAGCAGATCCTCAAGCGCGGCGGCCAGCTCGGCCTCAAGGACGTGGTGGTCGGCATGCCGCACCGCGGGCGCCTGAACGTGCTCGCCAACTTCATGGGCAAGCCGTTTACCGCGATCTTCTCCGAATTCCAGGGCGGCGCCGCGCACCCCGAGGATGTCGGCGGGTCGGGCGACGTCAAGTATCACCTGGGCACCTCCTCGGACCGGGAGTTCGACAGCAACGTCGTGCATCTCTCGCTGACTGCCAATCCGTCCCATCTCGAGGCGGTCAACCCGGTCGTGGTCGGCAAGGTGCGAGCCAAGCAGGCCCAGCGCGAGGACCTCGACCGGACCCAGGTGATGGCGCTGCTGATGCACGGCGACGCCGCCTTCGCCGGGCAGGGCCTGGTCGCCGAGACGCTCGATCTCTCGGAGCTCAAGGGCTACAGGATCGGCGGCACGATCCATTTCATCGTCAACAACCAGATCGGCTTCACCACCAACCCGGTCAACTCGCGCTCCGGGCCCTACTGCTCGGACGTCGCCAAGATCATCCAAGCGCCGATTTTCCACGTGAACGGCGACGATCCGGAATCGGTGGTGCACGCCGCGCGCATAGCGACCGAGTTCCGGCAGACCTTCCTGAAGGACGTGGTCATCGACATGTTCTGCTACCGGCGCTTCGGCCATAACGAGGGCGATGAACCGGCCTTCACCCAGCCGCTGATGTACAAGGCCATTGCCAAGCATCCGAGCACGCGGAAGATCTATGCCGACCGCCTGGTCGCCGAAGGCACCCTCGGCGAGGCCGAGGCCGACGAGCTCATCGCGCAGCGCGAGCAGCAGCTGGAAAGGGACTTCGAGGCCTCCCGGGGCTACAAGCCGAACAAGGCCGACTGGCTAGAGGGGGCTTGGTCGGGTTTGGACAGGGTGCGTGGCTATGACGCCCGCCGCGGCAAGACGGGCGCTCCTCTCAAGATTCTCAAGGAAGTCGGGACGGCGCTGACCACGGTTCCGGACACCTTCAACCTCAACCGCAAGATCGTCCGGCAGCTCGAGGCCAAGCGTCAGATGATCGAGACCGGCCAGGGCATCGATTGGGCGACCGCAGAGGCGCTCGCCTTCGGCACGCTGCTGGTCGAGGACCACCCGGTGCGGCTGTCGGGGCAGGACAGCAACCGCGGCACCTTCTCGCAGCGCCACGCGGCCTTGATCGACCAGGAAACCGAAGAGCGCTACGTACCCTTGAACTACGTTCGCGACAAGCAGGCGCAGATCGAGATCATCGACAGCCCCTTGAGCGAGCTTGCGGTGCTCGGCTTCGAGTACGGCTTCTCCCTGGCCGAGCCGCGCGCGCTAGTGCTTTGGGAGGCGCAGTTCGGCGACTTCTCCAACGGCGCGCAGATCATCATCGATCAGTTCATCTCGAGCGGCGAGTCCAAGTGGCTGCGCATGTGCGGCCTGGTCATGCTGTTGCCCCACGGCTACGAAGGCCAGGGCCCGGAGCACTCCTCGGCCCGGCCGGAGCGGTTCCTGCAGCTCTGTGCCGAGGACAACCTCCAGGTGGTCAACTGCACCACGCCGGCCAACTATTTTCACGTTCTGCGGCGCCAGATGCGTCGCGAGTTCCGCAAGCCGCTCGTCGTCATGACGCCGAAATCGCTGCTCAGGCACAAGCGCTGCGTCTCCCCGCTCGAACACTTCGGGTCGGGCAGCACCTTTCACCGCGTGATGTACTGCGACCAACTGCCTAGCGATCCGAAGCAGGCCAAGCAGGTCGTGCTTTGTACGGGCAAGGTCTATTACGACCTGCTCGAGGAGCGCGAGAAGCGCGGTATCGCCGACGTCCACTTCCTGCGCCTGGAGCAGCTCTACCCCTTCCCGGCCGACGCGCTGGCCGCCGAGTTCGAGCCCTATAGGCATTGCGAGCTGGTCTGGTGCCAGGAGGAGCCGCGCAACATGGGCGCCTGGGCCTTTGCCAACGCCTTCATCGAGGAGGTCGCCGAGGAGGTCGGCTGCAAGAACCCCCGGCCGCGTTATGCCGGCCGCAGCTCGGCCGCTTCGCCGGCGACCGGCTCGAACCAGCGTCACCGCGCCGAGCAGGCCGAGCTGATCGACGACGCGCTGACCCTGGGCAAGGTTGCGCTCAAGCGCATCGCCGCTCGCAAGGCCGAGCACAAAGTCAGGACCGCCGGCCAGGGCAAGGGCCGGTCCAAGGCCAAGACGGCGCAGTTGGGCGCCAAGTGAGCCCCATGGACGCGAGGTCGATGACAACGGATATCCTGGTGCCCACCCTGGGCGAATCTGTCAGCGAGGCGACCGTGGCCCAGTGGCTGAAGAAGGTCGGCGACGCGGTCAAGGCCGACGAGCCCTTGGTCGAGCTCGAGACCGACAAGGTCACGCTCGAGGTCAATGCCACCGAAGCGGGCGTACTGAGCGAGGTCCTGGCCGGCGAAGGCGAGAACGTCGAGGCCGGCGCACTGCTCGGGCGCATCGCGCCTGGCAACGGCGCCGTCGCCGCGGTAGCCCCTGCGGCGGTCCCTGCGGTCGAACCCGCCCAGCCGCCGGCAGCCGCAGCCGAAGGCGGCGCGCCGGTCGATCTCGTAGTGCCGGTTCTGGGGGAATCTGTGAGCGAGGCGACCGTGGGTCAGTGGCACAAACAGGTCGGCGATGCGGTCAAGGCCGACGAGCCCTTGGTCGAGCTTGAGACCGACAAGGTGACGCTCGAGGTGAACGCCCCTGCGGCGGGCGTGCTGGCCGAGATCCGTGCCGAGGCCGGCGACACCGTGAAGGTCGGCGCCCTGCTCGGCGTGGTCATGGCCGGCGCCGTCTCTGCCACCGCCGCTCCGGCACCTGTTGCCGCGGCCTCGCAAGCCGCGGCCGACGCGGCGCCCACGCCCGCGGGCCGGACCCACGGCGCGCTGTCCCCGGCGGTGCGCAAGATGGTCGCCGATGCCGGCCTCGACCCGTCGCAGGTGCCCGGCACCGGCCGGGACGGCCGTATAACAAAGGAAGACGTGAAGAGCTTTTTGGCCGCCGGTCCCGCCGCCGCGGCTCCCGCCGCCGGGCTCGATCCCGGAAAAGTGGCGCGCAGCGGCCCGGGCGATCGCATCACCAAGGCGGATTTGCTGAGCTTCCTGGGCTCTGACGCGACCGCTCGCCCGGCCGCCCCCTCCGGGACGGCCGCTCCCGTGCCGACCGGCCCCGGGCCGCGCGAGGAACGGGTGCGCATGACCAAGCTGCGCCAGACCATCGCCCGGCGCCTCAAGGAGGCGCAGGACACGGCGGCCATGCTGACGACGTTCAACGAGGCCGACATGGGCGCGGTCATGGCGCTGCGCGCCCAGCACAAGGAGGCTTTCGAGAAGAAGCACGGCGTCAAGCTCGGCTTCATGTCGTTTTTCACCAAGGCGGTGGTTGCGGCCCTAAAGGAGCTGCCGGCGGTCAACGCCCGGATCGAGGATGACGAGCTCGTCTACCTGCACGACTACAACATCGGCATGGCCGTCTCGACCCCCGCCGGCCTGATGGTCCCGGTGGTGCGCGACTGCGAGCACAAGTCCTTCGCCGAGATCGAGCGGAGCTTGACCGAGCTCGCCGGCAAGGGCCGCGACGGCAAGCTGACCATGGACGAGCTGACCGGCGGCACCTTCACGATCACCAACGGGGGCGTCTTCGGCTCGCTCATGTCGACGCCGATCCTGAACATGCCGCAGTCGGGCATCCTCGGCCTGCACAAGATCCAGGAACGCCCCGTGGCGGTCGACGGCGAGGTCCGGGTGCGCCCCATGATGTACCTGGCCTTGAGCTACGACCACCGCATCATCGACGGCCGCGAGGCGGTGACCTTCCTGGTCCGCGTCAAGGAATTCATCGAGGACCCGGAACGCCTGCTGCTGGATCTGTAGGTCGATTGGTGGCTGTCGCCCTCGCACTGGGCTCCATCTACCCAGCTAGGGCCCTCCGGGTTCTGGACCACAAGGTAGAAGGTGTCTTAGCAGTTGAAGATGTGCCGCACGGTTATTGTTTGGATGTGTAGAACCATGAGTGGTCGTAGCCTGATCGGCATTCCGGCTGTGGTTCTGGCTGTCGGTGTCATCTTGTCCGGGTGTCAATCGGCACCTGTCATCGAAGTCGATCCGTCACTCAACGCAGAGAATGCCGGGGCGATCTTCATATATCGCCCGGCGAGCGATTGGAAGGCCGCGACAATCGACTACCGTGTCACACTCGACGGACGGTATATCGGTTCACTTGAAACCGGCCGCCATATAGAGGCTTATGCGAGACTAGGCGAACGTTCGATCACAATCCAGGGTTACTTCCTCTCGATGGCAGACGGTCCGTCGATCACGACGACCGTCGAAGCTGAGGCGGGCGAAAGCATCTTCATCCGGTTCTCTCTGTATATCCCCTCAAACCCTATACCTGACATCGCGTTAGGGCGTCTCGAACTCCAGGAGGTGCCTTTCGAGGTGTGGGTGAGGAAGCTTTGACGAGCTTTTCGTTGCACCATGTGGTACGACCTCTCCTTCGGCACTTCGGTAGTCAGAAGCTAGGATTTGCCGGCCTCCTCCCTAAGGCCGATGGCCTCCATAAGGCGCTGGCAGGGGGCCTGCGCCCAGGTTTTCGTCTTGCCGTAGTCTTTGCGCTATGACGTGGAACGTCGTGCCTTCGGGTTCGCAGGGCGGCGCGAAGGTGAATAGCGTCAAGCTTTCTGTCTCGGCCTCCAAGGCAATCAAGACAGGATAGTTCGGCAAGGTCACATAATAGCTGGACCAGCCCTCGGCCTCGCTCTCCAGGATCGCCGTGATTTCCGAGAGCCGCGCTCCGTCGCTAATAGTGATCGTATCCGGTTTCGATTCGAGGATTTGTTTCAGGCTGGCCTCTGCGAGATTGGTCTGCTTCCGCATTATGACAGTGACTGTCTTGACGTCGTCCAAATCCTTTAATGGGGACGCGACGGTGCAAGCCGTGAGCGCCAAGGCCGACGTCAGAGCCATGATCTGCCTGATTACGCTCACAGGGGTATCTCGACGACAATCATGTCAGCTTTCCCGTCGGTTAGGTATAAGAAGAACGTGGCAGCGATCCTGGGCTGGTTCAAGAACCGAACCCGGGCCGCGGCAGTCCGAACGAGGCCCAGATGACCGACCCCGAGGAGCGCGCGCTGAAACGCCTGATCGGCCGCGGCGGCCCGGCAGACTACGAGCTGGACCTGACCGGCGTGGACGCCGAGCACGCGCGCCTGGCGATCGAGCGCATGCTCGAGCGCCAGCGCTTCCGCGACGAGGCACGCTCTGTCGTTATCCGCCTCGATCCGGCGGGGCCCGACAGCGGCGAGACCCTGTTCCAGCCGGTCGGCCGCCAATTGCTTGCGGCCATGAAGCAGGGCCTCGTTGCCCGCTGCTCGCCGATCCCGCCCGAGGCGGGCGCGGGGTTCTACGTCGACCTGCCCGGCCGGGAGCAAGAAGGCGACATCTGATCGGCCGCTTGGGCCTTGCAGCCGCTTCTAGGTCCCGATCCGCCCTAGTTCTCGACGTCGAGCTGGCGCTTG
>Ga0224504_10000855_pt1 | contig 13819 bp, 11 predicted proteins | sample SF_Oct11_sed_USG_3_FD_170160 | JGI IMG/M metagenome (GOLD analysis project Ga0224504, IMG submission 170160) | Sediment microbial communities from San Francisco Bay, California, United States - SF_Oct11_sed_USGS_24 | ecosystem: Environmental > Aquatic > Marine > Sediment | place: USA... | reverse complement strand
ACACTTAAGTTTATTTATTGTTATTTTAATATTTATTAGCTTATAAAATATTAATTATTTCATCTGTAATTTATTTATTAATTATATGTGACTGGAAAAGTAGAAACTTGCCGTTATAATCTAGTCCAAGGAGAACTTCATGAAAAAGATCATCGTACCAATTATTGTCTGTGCCTTTGCCCTGTTCATAGCTTACTACTTCTTTGGCGTCGATATAGAGGGGCTGACGGAAGGCTTTGTTGATTTTTTAGCTGACCTCCTCGACGGCCCTGGTTAATGACTATTCGACGGCCCCTACACACTCCAGCACCTCTAAAACGAAAGCGGGAGTGGTTGATTATCAACCACTCCCGCGTCCTTAATAGCGAACAATCAATGCCTTGAAGCTATAGTCCCAGGTAAGCCGATTTAACCTGTTCGTTATCCAGCAGATTGGCAGCAGTATCAGTCAGGGTAATATGACCATTTTCCATAACGTAACCTCGATCTGCTAATTTCAGAGCCTGATTGGCGTTCTGCTCAACCAGGAAAACCGTGGTTTTCTGCTCCTGGTTGATCTTCTTGATAATTTCAAAGATTTGCTTGATGATCAAAGGGGCCAGGCCCAAAGAAGGCTCATCGAGCAAAAGAACACGGGGACGAGCCATCAAAGCTCGAGAAATTGCCAACATCTGCTGTTCGCCACCGCTTAAGGTTCCGCCCATCTGGGAACGGCGTTGGGCCAGAATCGGGAAAAGATCAAAAACATAATCAATATCTTTCTGGATATCACTTTTATCCCGACGCAGAAAAGTCCCCATCTCCAGATTCTCCAGAACTGACATGGTCGGAAAGATACGCCGACCCTCAGGGACCTGAACGAGGCCCATGGCAACGATCTTTTCTGTCGACATCTTATGGATCGGCGTACCCTTGAAGGAAATCTCACCACTTCGCGGCGGCGTCACACCACAGATCGTCATCAAGGTGGTACTCTTGCCGGCTCCGTTGGCGCCGATCAAAGTAACAATCTCACCCTCGTTTACATCAATGGAAATACCTTTAAGTGCCTGAATATTTCCGTAATAGGTGTCGACATTACGTAGCTCAAGCATCGGTTTCCTCCCCGAGATAAGCTTCGATGACCTTCGGGTTGTTTCGTATATCCATTGGCGCCCCTTGCGCAATTTCCTTGCCGTATTCCATAACGTAAATTCGATCAGAAATATTCATAACCAGTTTCATATCGTGCTCAATGAGCAGGATCGCGATTTTCTCCATGTCGCGTATGCGAACAATCAGTTCGTCGAGATCCTTGGTCTCCTGCGGGTTCATGCCTGCAGCAGGTTCATCCAGTAATAGGAGGAAAGGGTCGGTCGCCATGGCACGGGCTATCTCGAGTCGACGCTGGGCTCCGTAAGGCAGGTTCTTGGCAAATTCATCGGCATCATCAAGCAGGCCGACCTTCTCGAGAAGGTCATAACTTCGTTCAACCGTTTCCCGTTCCTGACGCTTGGTCTTCTTGCCGCGTAAAATAGCACCAACAATATTCGTTGTGGTCCGACAGTGACGACCAATCATAACGTTTTCAAGAACCGTCATATTCTGAAACAGGCGAATATTCTGAAACGTTCTCGCCATACCGATTGTCGTAACCCGGTTAGACTTGAACCCGTTGATTTTCTGCGATTTCTTTTCGGGTGGATGAACCAGAACATCACCATTGGTCGGCTTATAAATCCCGGTTACGCAATTGAAGAAGGTTGTCTTTCCTGCACCGTTGGGGCCGATCAAGGCGACAATCTCACCGGCACAGACGTTCAGCGAAACAGAATCGACAGCACGCAAGCCGCCAAAGTCCATGGTCAGGTCATTGACCTCCAGCAACGTGTTATTCATTTCAGACATTGGCACCCTCCGTCGTCACCTTGCGACCAGTGTATTTCCGGCGCACGTTGGCAATCAACCCTTCGGGACGGAAGATCATCATCAGCACCATCACCGCACCAAACATCAGCATTCGGTATTCAGCAAAGGCTCTTAAATATTCAGGCATCAGGATCAGCACCAAGGCCGCGATAATAACACCGACGATCGACCCCATGCCTCCCATGACAACAATGGAAAGAACCAGAGCTGATTCCATGAAGGTGAAACTATTGGGGTTGATGTAAGTATTTCGCGAAGCAAAGATAACGCCAGCGAGGCCAGCCCAAAAAGCACCGAAAGCATAGGCACCCAACTTGGTTTTTGCCATATCAACGCCCATGGCCACGCAGGCAATTTCATCCTCACGCAAGGCCATCCAGGCACGCCCGATACGCGAGTCTTTGAGTCGATTGGTAATAAAGATGGCGAAGACAACCATCAGAATCATCAAATAATAGGTATAGGTCGTTGCGGCGGTGATAGTCATTTCCGCACCGAAGAACCCTGGACGAGGAATACCGGCGATGCCCTTGGCGCCGTTAAAGACCTCTTCCCAGTTTTCAATCACAATCTTGGCGATAGAGCCGAAGCCAAGAGTTACGATTGCCAGGTAATCACCTCGCAAGCGCAATATCGGGAAGCCCAAAGCGATTCCGAACAAGGCACCCATCAAGCCACCGATCGGCAGACTTATCCAGAAGCCAAAGCCAAAGAAGCTGTTTAAGACGCCATAGGTGTAAGCACCAACAGCAAAGAAAGCGACATAACCGAGGTCCAGCAGGCCAGCGAGGCCAACCGTGACGTTGAGGCCAAGACCGAGGACCACGAAAATCAGGGCCAGAACCATGATATTAGTTTGGTAGATGTCGACAACCAGGGGGAAGACAAGGGTCACCAGGGCAAGCACCACAAGAAACGGCTTGAAGATTTTCGGATCTTCTAGCAATCTCAGTCCAAAACCGGGCTTGGCCAACTCTTCTTCGCCCAGTTCAGCCTTCTTGCTTTTGAGTTGTCGCTGAGCCATTGCCCAGCGCCACACGATGGACAGCGCAAAAGCGCCAATAGCAACCCACAGCATATTTATCCAGCGCCACTCAACGATATTTTTGAGTGTATTAACCTTAACCACCAGCAATGGGAAGGTCAGGAACACAAACCAGAGTGCAATCAGGACAGATTGTTTAACATTATTCACCATTGTATTCACACCATCTTTTTAGGATCAGACCTTCAGTTTGACGGCTTTCCCAAGCAGCCCGGAAGGACGCAATATCAGGATAAGCACCAAGACACCAAAGGCAAAAACATCTTCGTAGGCGCTCGAGATATAGCCAGCGGCATATGCCTCGGTAAGGCCCAGAACCAGGGCACCAAGAACGGCACCGGGAATGTTGCCAATACCGCCAAGAACCGCGGCTGTAAAAGCTTTCACGCCTGCCATAAAACCGATATAGAAGTTGATCTGGCCGATGTAGGAACCAACAAGGACACCACCAATTGCCGCCAGGACAGAGCCGATAATAAAGGTCATTGAGATGACATTGTCGACATTGACACCAACCAGGCGAGCCATGGTCATATCCTGCTGTGTCGCCCGCATTGCTTTACCGATTCGGGTATATTTAATGAGCACAGTCAAAGCAACCATGCTGACAGCACTTGTCACCAGAATCACCAACTCTGGCGAACCCATGATATGCGCAATCGGCTCCATAAAATCGAAATCCGGGATGAGCGCAGGAAACGGCAGGAAATCAGGGGTTTGTGCGAGAAGAACATAATTCTGCAGAAACAGCGACATACCGATAGCACTGATCAATGGCGAGAGTCGTGGAGCATTCCGCAGAGGTCGATATGCGATCTTTTCCAGGGTATAGCCATAAGCCGCCGCATAAATCGCAGCGATCAGGGCAGCCAAGATAAGAATAGAGACCCCGGAAAAACCATAGATCGTCAGCACCCCGGAAACGATCAGGGCAACGAAAGCACCAATCATGTATATTTCACCATGGGCGAAGTTTATCAGCTGGATGATGCCGTATACCATCGTGTAACCCAGCGCGATCAGGGCGTAAATACTGCCTCGGACCAAACCGCTACTTGAGAGTTCAAGAAAATATTCCATCGATGTTTTCCACTGTCCTTAAAGGTAAGATTACAACCGACGACCCGGTTGCTTTTACTTGTTACTTCTTGTTGCTTAGTTATAACACAAAAAACTGGGGGATAGGCTAAGCCTATCCCCCGCTTTAAACAATTCACATCCAGCCGACTACTTCAGCTCAACGAACTGACCACCTTGTACCTGAAAGACAGAGAAGCCGACGCCTTCAGCATCACCTTTGGCATCAAACTTAATCTTACCAACGGCAGTTTCAACATAAGAACTCTTGAGAGCTTTTTCCAGTCCGGCATAGTCGGTGCCGCCGGAGACTTCAATTGCATTCAGAATCGCCTGCATAGCAGCATAACCCTGATCAAAGAAGGTCCCAGCCTCTTTGCCATATTTGCTGGTGTAATCAGCTTTTGCCTGCTGGTTTTCAGCATAGGCAGAAACATCCATCGGACCCGTCGCGTAAACGCCTTCAGCGTCTTTGCCAGCGATTTCGAGGAAACCGTTGCCCTTAACACCGTCGGGACCGATGAAGGGAATTTTCATGCGCTTCTTGTTCATCTGAGAAACCAGCTTGGAGGCCTCAGGATGGTAGCCGCCGAAGATAACCGCATCAGCACCCTCACGACGAACTTTTTGTACGACAGCTGAGTAATCCATGGCTCCGGGAGTGACACCTTCAAACAGGACAACCTCAGCTTTGCCACCGGCTTCGACAAACTGCTTGGAGAAATCGGCAAAACCTTTGCCGTAGTCACCTTTGTCGTGAAGGATAGCAATCTTCTTGGCACCAAGCTTGTCGGTCGCAAATTCAGCAGCAAGCTTACCCTGATCATCATCAGGAGCAATTGTGCGGTAGAAGTTTGGATAGTCACCGCTCTGGGTCAGAGGTGGGTTGGTTGCCGAAGGGGAAACGGCAATGATGTTAGCTTCTTTGTAGATACCGAGAGCAGCTTTGGTCGCGCCGGAACAAACGTGACCGATAACCACGTCAACACCCTGAGAAACCAGTTTGGTCGCAGCATTGGTCGCAATCTCAGGCTTACATTGATCGTCCATCGGCATAACTTCTACCTGCATACCAAGAACACCGCCAGCGGCGTTGACCTGGTCAGCAACCATCTCTGCGGCTTCCTTGGTCGGGATGCCGTAAGGGGCGAGATCGCCCGTATGAGGACCAGCTACACCAATCTTGATTGTATCCGCAGCAAAACCTGTTGCGGGAACAACCATGCTCAACAGAGCAACCAGGATAAGCTTTTTGAGTACTGTCTTACGCATACTGCCTCCTTTAGAAAATCAACATGTTGTTTAACCTGAAAACGTCAGAAGTTCAACGAATCCAGATTCCAGACCAATTCAATAGTATTTTGTTATAAGGGATAGCACTTCACGCGTCAAGATTTAATCGAAAGGACGAAAGGCCAAAGATTGCAGGAGGAAAAGATCGTGTCACTGGATTATATGACAAAAAAATTGAGGACTAAGGGAAAGCGAGTTCAAAAAGAGATAACAACTCGCTAAGCAAGATTTACATGGAAGCCGACAGATCAGAGATAATCCTGCCGGCTGTAAAGACGAAGATCACGCTCGCTGAGCAGCTCCGAGTGCAGACAACCCAGGCGCTGGCAAATACCGATGCACTGAGCAAAATGAGCCTTGGGTGACGTAAAGAGGGCGACAAGGTGGGCACCGCAGGGACACTGGTTGTAGATTGGAAAAGCTTCCGAACAGGTCGGGCAACAGATATCGACAACCTCGCCGGCTTTTCTCTCAAAGCCTACAAAGTTTCTATCCCGGTCACCAAGGACCGGACTGATGACGAGCAAACCTTCACTCGTTTTGCTCTTAAGCATGAGTGAGAGTCCCGGATGGCCCTGGAACTTGTGCTCATCGGAAAGGACCGAATGCCCATTGGGACAATAGCACTCGGTGACCACTCCAGTTTTCTGCCCATCCTGGTCAGGAATCACCTCGCGTTTTTGTGATTGGTGTCCACCCAGAAGCAGCCAGTTTATTGACATAAGATTCATCCCCGCATCATGATAATTTCAAGTTAATAAAAACTTATCAGTCACAAGAAATATCATTTTTTCTCAAATGAGGGAAGTGAAGATTTTCACCACACTCCCCCTCCCCCAATTCGAGAGCTTACGCTATTCAAGAATAACCAATAGGTCGCCCTGGTCAACCTGATCAGCCTCACCAAATCGAATTTCCGCGACCACTCCATCAACCTTGGCCTTGACGTTGGTTTCCATCTTCATCGCTTCAGTAGTGAGCAAAGTCTCACCTGCTGAAACTTTTTCACCAACAACAGCCATGATTTTGAAGACTTTTCCCGGCATGGGCGCGCCAACATGTTTGACATTGGCAGGATCAGCTTTTTCATGGCTGACGACATCAGTCTCAGCGGACAAATCCTTGACCTTCACCACGCGTGGTTCTCCATTCAGCTCAAAATAGATATTACGCGTACCGTCTTCATGGACTCTGCCAACAGCGTTCAACTTGATAATCAGGGTCTTGCCGGCCTCGATGTCTATGCTGACCTCATCACCGACATCCAGCCCGTAGAAGAAGACCGGAGTCGGCAGGAAAGAGGTGTCGCTGTATTCCTGGCGAAACCGATCATACTCTTCAAAAACACCCGGATAGAGTACGGCCGAGAGAACATCGCGCTCGCTGACATTATGGCCGAGCTTGGTCTGCAGCTCCTCCTGCTTGGCGGCAAAATCAACAGGTTCAAGCAATTCACCTGGCCGACAGGTGAGAGGCTGCTCTCCCTTGAGGATTATCTTCTGCAATTCCGGAGGGAAGCCACCAACCGGTTGCCCGATCATGCCTTTGAAAAAATCGACCACACCCTGTGGGAAAGCCAGATCTGCGCCCTTGGTAAAGACATCTTCCGGCTCGAGGTTGTTCTGCACCAGGAACATCGCCATGTCGCCAACGATTTTGGACGACGGGGTGACCTTGATGACATCACCAAAGAGGTCGTTGACTTTGCGATACATTTCTTTGCACTCTTCCCAACGATGACCAAGACCGAGGCCTTCGACCTGCGGCTTGTAATTGGAATATTGACCACCGGGAATTTCGTGATAGTAAACCTGAGCAGTTCCGCTGCGCAGTTCAGACTCAAAAGGCTCATAATAGGTGCGTACTGTCTCCCAGTAGTTGGCCAGTTTCTGCATACCCCCCTGATCCAGCTGCGGATCCCAGATAGAGCCTTCGAGGGTCGCAAGTAAAGCATTCATGTTCGGTTGTGCAGTCAGACCCGACACTGACGAAAGCGCAACGTCTACAATATCAACGCCGGCCTGGGCGGCCATCATCAACATGGAACCACCATTGCTCGAAGTATCATGAGTGTGGAGGTGAATCGGAATGCCAATCTCGTTCTTCAAGGCCTTGACCAGCTTTTCTGCAGCAAACGGCTTGAGCAGTCCGGCCATATCTTTGATCGCCAGAATATGGGCACCCATGTTCTCCAGCTCTTTAGCCAGATTAACGTAGTACTCAAGAGGGTACTTGTCGCGTTTGGGGTCGAGGATATCTCCGGTGTAACACATGGAGGCTTCGCAAACCGAATTGGTACGCTCGCGTACGGCCTCCATGGCGATCTGCATGCCCTTGGTCCAGTTCAGGGAGTCGAAGATCCGGAAAACATCGATACCGCTTTCAGAAGCCTTGACCGTGAACTCCTGAACCACGTTGTCAGGATAATTGGTATAGCCCACCGCGTTGGAGCCGCGCAGCAACATTTGGAACAGGATATTGGGCACCTTTTTACGCAGACGCTCGAGACGCTCCCATGGGTCCTCAGTCAAAAAGCGCATGGCCACGTCGTAGGTCGCCCCACCCCACATTTCGAGGGAGAAAAGACCGCCACCCAGGTGTGCGGTTGCTTCGGCGATCAGATCAAGATCATGAGTCCGAAAACGCGTCGCCATCAGTGACTGGTGTGCATCACGCCAGGTGGTGTCGGTAATCATCAACTTCCGGTTCTTGAGCGCCCAACGGGCCAAACCTTCCGGACCCTTGTCGAGCAGGATATCGCGGGTTCCGCGTGGGTGTTGCTGCCCATATTCGACTTCCGGGATTTCTGGCTCGCGCAGATCGGAGAACTTAAGGCGCTTCTCCGGTATGATACCCGGGTAACCATTGACCGTGGTGTGGCCGATATAGCTGAGGATCTTGTTGGCGCGGTCCTTTTTAACCGGGAGTTGAAAGACTTCGGGATGCTGATCCAGAAACGAGGTATCACAGTTGCCTGCGAGGAAGACCGGATGAGTGATGACCTTCTCAAGGAAGCCAATATTGGTCTTAACGCCGCGGATACGGAATTCCTGCAGTGCGCGATGCATTGTTCTGGAGGCATCCGGAAAGGTCAGCCCCCAGGTAGAGATCTTGACCAGCAGGGAATCATAATGGGGAGAGATGATCGCCCCGGCGTAACCGGCGGCAGCATCGAGACGCACGCCAAAACCGGCCGCCGTACGATAAGCCTTGATCGTGCCGAAATCAGGAGCGAAATTGTTGGCTGGATCTTCAGTTGTGATCCGGCTTTGGATTGCGTAGCCGCGCAGTTCAATATCTTTTTGGCTCTTGATGCCAAGCTCCGGGTCCGAGAGCTTATGGCCCTGAGCAATACGAATCTGGGCCTGCACGAGGTTGCGCATGGTGACCAACTCTGTAACAGTATGCTCAACCTGGATGCGCGGATTCACTTCGATGAAGTAGAAGTTGCCCTTCTTATCCATGAGGAACTCAACTGTACCGGCGTTGCGATAGCCAACGTGGTTGGCAAGAGCCAGAGCATAATCGCAGACCTCTTTGCGTTTCTTGTTGTTAAGGTAGAGTGAAGGCGCAATCTCAATAACCTTCTGATGGCGCCTCTGAATAGAGCAATCCCGCTCGTAGAAATGAACGATATTGCCGTGGTTATCACCGAGAATCTGCACTTCAACATGCTTTGGATCCTCGACAAACTTCTCCAGGAAGATCGTGGCATCACCAAATGCCGCCTTGGCCTCTGAGGCAGCCGACTTGAGTCCATCAAGAAGTTCTTTCTGATTCTGCGCCACGCGCATACCGCGACCACCACCACCTGAACTCGCCTTGACGATAACCGGGTAACCGGCAGATTTGGCAAAGATCAATGCCTCTTCTTCGCTCTTGATCGGATCATCTGTTCCTGGAACAACTGGAACCCCGGCATCCACGGCAACCTTACGACCGGAGATTTTATCTCCCACACGACGCTGGATTTCCGGAGTAGGACCAATGAAGACGATACCGGCGCGCTCACATGCTTCTGCAAATTCAGCATTTTCTGAAAGGAAGCCATAGCCCGGATGGATCGCATCAACATCTTTCTTTCGCGCCAGATCGATAATTTCGTCAATGCTCAGATAGGCATCTATCGGACCCTTGCCCTTGCCGATCTGGTAGGCCTCGTCAGCCTTGTAACGATGCAGAGACAGTTTGTCCTCTTCTGAATAGATAGCCACCGTATTGATACCAAGTTCCGTACACGCACGGAAGATCCGGATTGCAATTTCACCACGGTTTGCAGCCATAACCTTACGGAATTTTTTAATAGGCATATCGATTACACTCCTGAAGGGATTCAAGCACGGGGCATTTATGTAAACTAAAAAAATATAGCCGTGCTAAATATTTAGTATGAATAAAAAATTTCAATGAATTTAAATACTTACGCCATTATCCGGTGGCGCAATCTAAGCAAAACGCAAGGGCGCATGTCAAGCAAAAAACCGTTCTATTTTCAAGCCTCTGAAATAACTGATAAAAAATATCTTGATTCGAAAGCCAGCAATTCAGTGACAGCGAACAACAGAGGAGCTGACAAACTTTTCAGGTTAAGGATTTTAAGGTAGCGAACCAGACGTTGCCCTTCTCTTTTGAAAAACGGTTAATCATCAGGCGTTCTCAAATATTCTTGCAAACCCTTAATCTCCATGATAGTTTGCCAATAACGTCAAATTCATGACGCACTTTCACAAGAGATCAGCAAAGGGAACGCTTTAAAGATTATGAGCGATTCGGCAAAGATTCTCTTCATAGACGACGAAGCAGGTAGTCGCGAAAGTCTCACCCTGCTGCTGGAACGCGAGGGCTATCGAGTAGACACTGTCGGCGCGGGCGAAGATGCGCTGAGTTTACTCTCGGTAAAGGGCTATGATGTCATCATTACCGATCTTTTCCTGCCAGGCGTCAGCGGTATAGACATCCTCAAGCACGTCAAAGAGCACGCCATTCCCAGTAGCGTCATTCTCATCACGGGCAATGCGTCAGCTGAAACAGCAGTCGAGGCGATGAAAGAAGGAGCCTTTGACTACATCACTAAGCCCCTCAACTTTGAGAAATTAAAAGTTCTGATCGCCAAGGCCGTCAAGCAGAGCAGACTGGTCGCTGAGAACCTTTACCTTCGCCAGCAATTACGTGGAAAATACAAGTTCGACAACATCATTGGCAACAGCCCAGCCATCCAGCCGGTCTTTTCCCGAATGGAGAAAATGCTCCATACGGACTCGACAGTCCTGATCCTCGGTGAGTCAGGGACGGGTAAAGAGTTGGTAGCGCGTGCTATCCATTATAACGGCACACGCAGAGAGAAACCTTTTATAGACATCAACTGTGGAGCCATCCCGGCAGACCTGCTGGAAAGCGAACTCTTCGGCCATGTCCGTGGCTCCTTCACCGGGGCCATCGCCGATAAGCCGGGGAAGTTCGAGGTCGCCAACAAGGGCACTATTTTTCTCGACGAGATTGGCACCATGCCTCTCCATCTGCAGATGAAGCTGCTGCGAGTCCTTCAAGAACAGGAGGTGGAACGGGTCGGATCTTCACTTAAAGTCCGCCTGGACGTCCGTGTCATTTCAGCAACCAACTCAGACCTTGAGGAACGTGTCAAATCTGGTGAGTTCCGGGAAGACCTTTACTACCGCCTGAACGTTATCCCCATCCTCCTGCCACCACTCCGGGATCGCCGTGAGGACATTCCACTGCTGGCCAAGCATTTCCTAAAAAAAATATGTATTGACATGAACCGGCCACAATTGGAGTTGACCACTGAGGCCGTTCGAGCTCTGGAAAACTACGGCTGGCCGGGAAATGTTCGAGAGATGGAGAATGTCATTGAGCGCGCTATCGCCCTGACTGACAGCGACGTGATCGGCCAAAACGACCTCCCTTCAAGAATCAGCGGCACTGTGGAGGGAAAGGGCAACCTCCCGATCTTGCATATCCCCGAGGAAGGCCTCGACCTCGCAGAAACCTTAGAAAAGGTCGAACGAACCTTAATCAAACAGGCGATGGAGAAATCGAGAAACATCAAGGCCCGCGCCGCCGCCCTCTTGAACCTTAATCGCACGACCCTGGTTGAAAAAATCAAACGTTACGATATGTAATAAGACGAGGTTTTTATTCCGACAAAATTGCAGACAATTTACTTAATCAACAATCCCAACGACTTTCAGTTAAGGAGTTAAAGATGACACAGGAGGTTTCAGTGGCGACACAAATGTTCACAAACATCGCTTACGCTATCATTATTCTCGCTATCGGTTTCTGGGGCGCCAAGATGATTGCCCGGCTGGTCAAAGGCCTGATGGAGCGCCGTGATGCCGACCAGGCTCTGACCGGCTTTGTCGAAAACCTGATTAACGCGCTCGTCGTAACCTTTGCAGTAATCGCGGCATTAAACAAGCTGGGCATACAAACCACTTCGCTGATCGCCGTTGTTGGTGCCGCCGGCCTGGCTATTGGCCTGGCCCTGAAAGATTCACTCGGCAACTTCGCCGCAGGCGTTATGATTCTGATTTTCAAACAATTCAAAGCGGGCGACTTTATTGAAGCGGCAGGTGTTCTCGGTGTCGTCGAAACTCTCAACGTCTTCTCTACCCAACTAAAAACAGGTGACAACAAGACAGTCTACGTTCCAAACGGCAAGTTGATCGGCGATAACATTATCAACTATTCGACCAAATCGACCCGGCGCATCGACATGGTTATCGGCGTAAGCTACGATGCGGACTTAAGCCATGTTAAGAAGGTCCTTGAAGATATCCTCGCCAAAGAAAGCCGGATACTTGAAGACCCTGCCCCGACGATCGGTGTACTTGCTTTGGCCGACAACAGTGTCAACTTCGCCTTTCGCCCATGGGTTAACGCAGCGGACTACTGGGGGGTCCATTTCGACCTGCACGCCGCGATTAAAACACGCTTTGATGAAGAAGGTATTGGCATCCCCTACCCTCAGCGCGATGTCCATCTCTACCAGCAAGAAGCTTCCGCCAAGTAAGACGCATCCGAGAGGTGCGACATTTTCCATAATGGCCTGGCAGAACTGTCAGGCCGTTTTAGGTTGTTGACAAGCACCGTATTGAATTGATGGAGGGGTTGTTTTTATAATTTTATCAGTAGTCACAGAACAACAGATTAACGATCCTAATTCATACAAGCCATCACAAAACATAACAGATAAAAACCATCACAAAAACAGATCTTTACGCGTTTTTATCTGGCGCGACCATTGGTGTTTTGTGGCACTTTTGGGCGGCCTAGTGTACAGAGAACATACCAATCTTTCGCCTAATCCTACGTACTATAATTCCTAAGGCCATGTAAGAATGACTTGCCGTAATACTTATAAGGAAAGCCCCTACCTCGTGATCAGGTTGGGGCTTTCTTTTGCTGTGAACCGTGACTTTTAAGAAATTAACTGTTCATCGGAGAGTCTTTGCTTCTAGATTAAAAGTCTTTATAATTAGTCTTGTGAGAGTATAATTGGCCCTTCCTAGCGAAAGGTTGGTTTATTTTTGACATGGTTCGCGGAATGTTTTGTTTTGTAACAGCAACAGTAAGCTTCTTATACGGCACAAGTATTTGTTGGGTTTGTGGCAAAAGACGTAGCTTTGATGTAGATCCTGCTGAAAAAAGACAAATTCAAAAATAAATATTCCTGGTGGTTTTGCTGTCTATTCTTTTGGATTTATTGTTGTGTTTAGTGCAGTCTTAAACGGCGTACTAACAGTTGTTATCACATCACTTATCACTGCCCTGCTAATTTCTCATTTTGAAGTTTCAATGGCTATGCCTGCTCTAAAAAGAAATCCTTCAAGTCACTCCAATTGATTTCGCAACTGAGTCTCTGATTTAGAACAACGAGCTTCCTAAATATCTCTATCAACAAGAAGCCGTTTTTCATCGCAGAAGTCGTGAGCTTTAAGAATCTCTGATTCTGTTTGATTAATTATTAGCTCAGGGCAGTTGTCACCTTCCTTTTGATGAAAACCCTTTGTCAGGTATCGCTTGACTTGAGCCAATCAAGGGCAACATCTTTATCCTGGTAGCAAAAGTGTTTAATTTCGGCACGAAAAAAATGGCTGGCAGCTCGTGGCAAAACAGACAAGAATTCACTATTAGTCACGACTGCAACTTTTTTAATAAGATGATGGTTATCTTTGATGAACCTTATATGGGAGAGTACTTCTATGAAGTTATCCCAACCAGGGAAGACTTTGCTGCAGATCATCAGGCCATTAAGTGTGCCCTTCGCTTCTATGTGCGGATCAATTTCTTTGGCAAGCCTTTCAAAGTCAGTTAACTTCAAAGATTCTTCAGGTGTAATAACCAAGACATTTTCGTCGAGCATGAGTTCGTTGACTGACATTCAAATCGCCCCCTTTGGAAAATTTAGCGTGCCGAAAAGCCAACCGCATGCAGTTTAATATTAGCAAGACCTTCGGGGATAACAAGCTGATGACA
>Ga0224504_10000854_pt1 | contig 13821 bp, 12 predicted proteins | sample SF_Oct11_sed_USG_3_FD_170160 | JGI IMG/M metagenome (GOLD analysis project Ga0224504, IMG submission 170160) | Sediment microbial communities from San Francisco Bay, California, United States - SF_Oct11_sed_USGS_24 | ecosystem: Environmental > Aquatic > Marine > Sediment | place: USA... | reverse complement strand
GCCAAGCGGAAGTGAGTGGCTGAACGACAGACCGGACCGCCCGCGGGGCCGCGAAAACGGCCCCGTGGGCTGCCAGAAAGGGGACGTTCGATTTTTCCGAAAAGTTGAACGTCCCCTTTCTTGCTTCGCAGTTCACCCCTGCGCGAACCAGGCGCTCCTCGCCTTGTTGACCTCGGGGGCGTGGTGGCGCGCGACCTTGTCGGTGGGGGCGACCGGCTCGGCGTAGAAGAAGGCCGGCAGCTCGTCGTCCGCCTCGGTAAAGCCCGCGGCTTCGTTGAACTGCAGCTCGAGCTCCAGGGTCTCGCGGCCCAGCTCGGCGAGGAAGGAGACCGGCAGCTCGGTGCCCAGCGCGTCGTTCAGCGCGGTCACGATCATCTCGTGGTGGGCGTCGGTCACCGAGCGCCCGAAGAGGCAGAGGCCGAGCGAGTCGGCGACGGCGGCGTTGACCTGCACGCCCAGGCTGGCCTCGGTCAGCTCCTCGGTCGTCTTGCCCTTGCAGTCCATGGCCGGCAGGTTGCCCGCGGTATGGTCCGCGCCCTGGGCGGTCAGCATCATGGAGATCCCGGTCACCTCGATGGCGCGCGGGTCGTAGGCGCTGATCGCCTGGCGCTTGACGACGGGTACGCGCGCGATGCCGAAGTGGGCGCCCACGCGTGCCGTGCCTTGCGCCAGCAGGCGCCCGCGCTCGGTCCCCCGGCGGATGTCCTCGAGCGCCGCCTCCATGAAGGCGAGGTCGCCGAACTCGGCTTGGCCTGCGTCCATCAGGGTACCGAGGGTCGCGCCCGCCTCGATGGTGTCGATCCCGAGGTCGTTGGCGATCGCGTTCAAGCGGGCCACGTCGTCCGGGTTGGTTAATCCGCAGTTCGTGCCCATGAGGCCGATGGTCTCGTACTCCAGGGGCGAGACGATCTCCTGGCCCGCCGCGTCGACGTAGACGTTGGAGCACTTGATCATGCAGCCGGGCATGCAGGCGTGCGTGGTCTCGCCGCCGCGCGCCATGTTCTGCTCGCGGATGAACTCGCCGCCCATGCGCATGGTGTCCGTCGTGGTGTCGACCAGGCGGCCGTCGCGGAAGTTGCGCACCGGCAGGCCGCCCATGTGGTTCATCACGTCGGCCATGAAGGCGGTGCCGTTCTCGCTCATGTTCTTGACCGCCGCCTCCTCGCCCAGCTTGGCGCCGTAGCTGCGCACCGCGGTCATGACCTTCTTGCGGTCGTGGAAGGTCGGCATCTTGTGCTTCTCGGCGACGATCGCCTTGACCTTCTTGCTGCCCATGACGGCGCCGACGCCGCCGCGCGCGGCGATCCGTTCCGGCCGGCCCTCGGGATCGGTAAACGCGATGCCGGCCATCAGGCCCTGGTACTCGCCGACCGGGCCGCAGAGGGCCAGGCTGACCTTGTCGCCGTAGGTCTCGAACAGCAGCCGGGCGGCCTCGAAGTTGCTCTTGCCCATAAAGGGCTCCGCGGTCTCGAAGCGCAGCGGCCCCTCCTTGGGAATGTAGATCACGGTCCAGTCCTCCGAGGCGCCATCGAGCGTAAAGCCGGCGATCTCGAGCTGGCCGAGGGCAAAGGCGAAGGTGCCGCCGGCGTTCGCCTCCTTGATGCCGCCCGTGAGTGGGCTCTTGCAGCCGATCGAGATCCGGTTGGCATTGGAGAAGTTGGTGCCGGCGAAGGGCCCGGCCGAGAAGATCAGGGGGTTCTCCGGCGACAGGGGATCGACGCTGGCCGCCCCGCGTTCGAGCAGGGTCTTGGCGATGAAGTGCCGGCCGACCCGGGCGATCGCCGCGCCCGTCAGCTCTTGCGTCTCGACCGAGCGGTCGTTCAGGTTGATGTGCAGGTATTTGCGCATTTGGAGAGCTCTCTTCCCTATTCCCTATCGCGATGAAAACCGGCGGCCTCGGCCGCCGAGCCCGATCCTATCGCGCGCGCCGGTTGCGCGAAAGGGGTTAGGGCGCGGCGAAAAACCGGCGGAGCGTCCCTGGGCGCGCGCACTGCCGTCGGCGATCACCCCCCGTCGCCGTCCTCCGGGCGCGGAAACTCGACGATGATCTCCAGCCGCCGAAGGACGGCCGCGCCCAGGTCGCTGCGGCGGTTCGTGGCCAGGATCGCCAGGCCGGGGTAAGATTCGAGCCGATGAAGGAGATGGCCCGCCGCGGTGTTGGCCGTGCGGTCGCGGGCGTCCTTGACCTCGCTTTTCTTGCCGAACAGCGCGTCCGCTTCGTCGAACAGGAGAACGGCGTCGCGAGACAGGGCCGTGCCGAAAAGCCGCCCGAGGTTCTTCTCCGTCTCGCCGATGTACTTGTTGACGACGGCCGCGAGATCGACCCGGTAGAGATCGAGGTCCAGCCGGCCGGCGACGAGGCTGGCCGCGAGGGTCTTGCCGCTGCCTGGCGGACCCGCGAAAAGTACCTGCGGACCGTGGCGCGCGGGGGCCCGTGCCGGGCCCTTCGCGCGGTCGCAGATCTCCGCGAGGCGCGCGCGCTGGTCCTCGGAAAGACCGGCATCGTCCCAGTCGAAACGCGGCTCGATCGCCTCGATCAAGTCGTCCGACTTGTCCGCGGACTGCCCCATATCGCCCTCCGTTCCCTTGGACCGCGACGCGGCCCTCGCCGGACCCGCATTCTTGCCGCAGCGACGGTCCGCTGTCGAGGGGCTGCGGCAGCGCACGCCCGTTACCGGTCAAATCACCCGGCGCCGAGGCCCCAGAGGATCAGAACGACAAGCGCGCCGCCGAGGACCGCCGCCAGGTTCCGGGGCCGCGCGGTCATGGTGCGCGCGAAGAGCCAGGACAGCAGGGCGAGGACCCCGAGCGCCAGGAACTCCAGGCCCGGAAGGTTCAGGATCGCTGTGTAGATGGCCTCCACGGACGCAGCTCCTCCCGCCAGGCGCCGAACGCACGGTCATCCTGGCGCGACGGGGTGTTATCTTTCGTTAACTCGGATGAGGCGGCATTGCGGCGTCACCACAAAGGTTCGGGCGGACCGCGCCGCCACCGCCGCCGCGCAGGCCGCATGAGCGAGAAACCAACGTTTGAAACACGAAGGCACCAAGACACAAAGGTGTTTCGGCGCACGAAGCGCGCAGACCAAAACACCTTCTGGTCCATCTTCGTGCCTTCGTGCCTTTGTGGTTCCAGAATAGGTCTATCGTGCGCGATGGCCACGCGGTCCCGCTGACCTGCCCCCTCGGCCGCCGAAAATTGATGCGGATCGAGGCCCGCCGGGCCAAGATGGCGCGCTCTGGTTTCGCGGGCGTTTTCGGAGGGAAGGTATGGTCGTCATCGTCGGCGGCGGCATCACGGGGCTCTCGGCCGCCTGGTTCCTGCATCAGAAGGGCGTTCGGGTGCGCCTGCTGGAGGCGGCGCCGCGCCTGGGCGGGGTGATCGACAGCGCGCGCGACAACGAGGGATTCCTGGTCGAGCGCGGCCCCAACTCGACCCTGCAGAAGCCGGGCACGGCCGACGACGCGCTGGGCCGCCTGGTCGCCGGGGCCGGGCTCGAGGACCGTCTGGTCGAGGCCGGGCAGGCGGGGCGCAAGCGCTACGTGCTGCGCGGCGGCCGGCTGCAGGCGCTTCCGGGCGGGCCGCCCGGGTTCCTGACGACGAAGCTGTTCTCCTGGCGGGCCAAGGCGCGCCTGCTGCGCGAGCCCTTCATCGGCCGCGCTGCCGAGGAGGAGAGCATCGCGCTCTTCGTCGAACGGCGCCTGGGCCGCGAGTTCCTCGACTACGCGGTCGAGCCCTTCATCTCCGGCGTCTATGCCGGCGACCCGGCCGCGCTCTCGGTGCGCGCCGCGGTGCCGCGGATCTACGAGCTGGAGCGGGCCCACGGCTCGCTGATCCGCGGCGCGATCGCGCTGGGCAAGGCGGCCAAGGGCGCCGGGACGCCGGCCGGGCGCATGGTCTCCTTCGACCGGGGCATGGGGGTCCTGCCCGAGGGCGTCGGCGCCGCGCTGCCCGAGGGCGCGTGGCGCAGCGGCTGCCGGGCCGTGGCCTTGCGGCCGTTCGGCTTCAAGGGTTGGGAGGTCGCTTGGGAGGGCCCCGGGGAAAGCGGCGTCGAGCGCGCCCGGACCGTCATCCTCGCGCTTCCGGCGGGCGCCGCCGCGGACCTCGTGGGGCCGCAGTCCAAGGCGGCCGCCCAGATCCTGCGGTCGATCGCCTATGCGTCGATCGCCAGCCTCGCGTTCGGCTACGACCGGGACCAGGTGGGACACCCGCTGGACGGCTTCGGCTTCCTGGCGCCCCGGCGCGAAGGCTTGCGCGTGCTGGGCGGGCTCTTCTCGAGCACGCTTTTCGCCGGCCGGGCGCCCGACGGCCGGGTGCTGATCACCGCCTTCATCGGCGGCACGACGGACCCGGCCGCGGCGGCCTTGGACGACGAGGAGCTGGCCGGATGCGTCCGCGACGACCTCGCGCGGGCGCTGGACATCCGCGGCCAGCCCGCCTTCCAGCGCATCACCCGCTACGCCGCCGCTATCCCGCAGTACACCCTGGGGCACCTCGACCGCCTCGCCGAACTCGACCGGGCGCTGGAACCCCTCACCGGCCTGCACCTGCAGGCGAGCTGGCGCGGCGGCGTCTCGGTCGCCGACTGCATCCGCAACGCCGAGGCGCTGGCGCACCGCATCGCCGACGCGCCCGTCGGGGTGGCGGCCTAGCGTTGCGATTCCAAAGCTTCATATCCCGGAACGCAAAGAAGGCGGAGTCACCACGAAGCCATAAAGGCACCAAAAACGCATTCAGATCCTATGTGTCTTCGTGCCTTGGTGGTAAGGACTTCGCCGTCGGGGGAGGGGCGTCTTGCGGGACAGGTCGCAGGGGCGTCTCGAAGGCCCCCTTCACCCGACCTCCACGTCCAGGATATGCCGGGGGGCGAAGGTGACCACGTCGCCGTAGGCCAGCCCGTGGCGCTCGGTATAGAGCAGGTTGTTGTCGATCCGGCCGCGGTAGAGCGGCGCGCCCTCGGCCTCCGCCACCTCGGTGACGAGGGTCCAGAAGCGCTCCGCGTCCACGTCCTCCACCGCCTCCGGCGCCGGATCGAACTCGGCGCCGATCTTCGCCAGCGAGCCCGGCCGCAAGCGTGCGACCTCGCGCGGGTCGGGCAAGTGGAAGGTGTCGGGGTAGGCCCGGTGGCGCTCCCAGGCATCGAGCAGGCAATAGAGGGCCGTCGCCTCGCGCACGCCTCTATGACCTTCCGAAATCAAGCGAACTTTTACTGTGCATGGGCTCGTTCCGTTTTTTTTCGGGCCGGCGCCGCCCGTCATCCCTCGCGGGCGCGCTCGCGCAGGACGAACTTCTGGATCTTGCCGGTCGAGGTCTTGGGGATGGTGCCGAAGACGACCACGCGCGGGCACTTGTAGTGGGCCAGGTTGTCGTGGCAGAAGGCGATGATCTCCTCCGCCGTGGCCTCGGCGCCGGGCTTCAGCTCGAGGTAGGCGCAGGGGGTCTCGCCCCACTTCTCGTCCGGCTTGGCGACCACGGCGGCGGCGGCCACGGCCGGGTGCCTGTAGAGCGTGTCCTCGACCTCGATCGAGGAGATGTTCTCGCCGCCCGAGATGATGACGTCCTTGGAGCGGTCGCGGATCTGGATGTAGCCGTCCTCGTGGCAGACCCCCAGGTCGCCCGAGTGGAACCAGCCGCCCTCGAAGGCCTCGTCTGACGCCTTGGGGTTCTTCAGATAGCCCTTCATGACGATGTTGCCGCGCAGGAAGATCTCGCCCATGGTCTCGCCGTCGCGCGGCACCGGCTCCAGGGTCTCGGGGTCAGCCACCATGACGCCTTCGAGCACCGGATAGGTGACGCCCTGGCGCGACTTCTTGGCCGCCTGCTCCTCGATCGGCAGGTCGTCCCACGCCTTGTGCCAGGCGCAGACCACCGCCGGCCCGTAGCTCTCGGTCAGGCCGTAGACGTGGGTCACCTCGATGCCCTTGCCGGCCATGGCGGCCAGCACGCTGGCCGGCGGCGGGGCGGCCGCGGTCATCATGTTGACCTTCTGGGAAAACGCGCGCTGCTCCTCGGCGCCGGCGCCCAGGATCATCTGCATGACGATGGGCGCGCCGCAGAGGTGGGTCACGCCGTCCTCGGCGAAGGCCTTGTAGATCGTGCCGGCCTCGACCCGGCGCAGGCAGACGTTGGTGCCGGCCATGGCGGCGACCGTCCAGGGGAAGCACCAGCCGTTGCAGTGGAACATCGGCAGGGTCCAGAGGTAGACCGGGTGCGGCCCCATGTCCCAGGTCAGCACGTTGCCGATGGCGTTCAGGTAGGCGCCGCGGTGGTGGTAGACCACGCCCTTGGGGTTGCCGGTGGTGCCCGAGGTGTAGTTGAGCGAGATCGCCCGCCACTCGTCGTCGGGCAGGGACCAGGGGTGCTCCGGGTCGCCCTCCTCCAGGAAGGCCTCGTAGTCGAGCGCGCCCAGGCGCTCGCCGCCGGGGCTTTGAGGATCGACGATGTCGACCACCGGGATCTCGCGGCCGAGCTTGGCCAGCGCGTCCTTGAGGATCGGCGCGTACTCCGTATCGGTGATCAGCAGCTTGGCCTCGGCATGCTCGAGGATGAAGGCGATCGCCGCGGCGTCGAGGCGGGTGTTGAGGGCGTTCAGCACCGCGCCCAGCACCGGCACGCCGAAGTGTGCCTCGAACAGCGGCGGCGTGTTGGGCGCCATGACCGCGACAGTGTCGCCCGGCCCGATACCGCGCTTTGAGAGCGCCGAGGCCAGGCGCCGGCAGCGCCGGTAGGTCTCGGCCCAGGTGCTGCGCTCCGGCCCGTGCACGACGGCAATGTGCTCCGGATGGACCGTGGCGGCGCGCGGCAGGAAGCTCAAGGGAGAGAGCGGCGTGTAGTTGGCCGTGTTCCGGTCCAGGCCGCTCTCGTAGGGATTTCCCGACACGGCGCTTCCTCCCGTCCCTGTTCGTAGCCGTTCTTGGAGACCATTCTAGCGGCCCCGCGCGCCGCGAAAAGGGCCTAGCGCAGGCCGGGGTTAAGCCTCCGTTAACCAAGCCGGGGGCGAAGAAGTCGCCGGAGATTCATTCTTTCGCGATGTTTTGGTGGTATTGCCTCTCCTCTTGAAGGGAGATCTTGATCATGTCGGATCACCGGATTAAGCACAGGGCCCTCTACGGCCTGTTGGTCGCGGCCCAGATACCCTGTTTGGCGCTGGCGCTGTTCGCGGCCGTCCTCGTGGCGCATCGCGCGGGCATCGTCGAGGGGCTCGGTCCTTGGGACGCGACGCCGCTGCTGCTGGCGGTCGGCGGGACGGTCTATCTGGTTACGCTGGTCGTCAGCCTGGCCGGAAGCCTGGTCATCGGCCTGCCGCTCGGCGCCTTGGCGCGAAAGCTCGGCTGGCGGACCTGGCGGACCTGGCGGGGCCTGGCCCTGCGCGGGATCGCGATCGGACAGGTGGCTGCCCCGGCCGTGGTCTTCATCGTGGCGGCCCTCGGCGGCGGTCCCGTGGATGGTGAGGCCGTGCTCGAGACCTTCTCCGCGCAGACGATGATCGCCGGTGCCCTGCTCGGCACCTTGGGGGCGCTCACGTATTGGAGCATGGTCTATCGGCGCAAGGTGCGGTTTGGCTCGCCGTTTCTGAGCGACCACCCCTAGGCGCGCCCGCCCGGACGCACCCCGGCGCAACCCCGCGCGCCGGGCGACCGGATCGTGCCCCGCCGGCCGCTGTGGCGCAGCTTTGTTAAGCCGCCGGGGCGCGACGAGGAACATTTCGTCTTTTTCGCCGCTGGTCCGGACTTCCCCTTGAACTGGGTCCGAAGCTGGCCTATAACCCGCCTCCCGCGCATCCGCGGGACAAGTGAAAGACGTGGAAACGATCATGAATCACCAACCGCGAGGCAGCGACTGCCTCATAGGATTGGATCGAACCGGGGCCTGACACGGCCTGTTCCGCGCGTGTCTCGCCCCCAGCGATCCCGGAGATCGAGGAAAGGACGAGACAGATGAAACAAACATTCCAAACATAGGAAAATGCCGGCACCCCGGTATTGGGTAGTCGGGCTTCATTCCCTTAGGTGCGTTGGGGCCAAGCCACTATGGCGCGGGCTCTGCCATGCCCGGCCGGCGCGCTCGGCCCCGTAATGGGTCTTGCGTGTGTCGAGGACAGCCCGGGTTCGGAAACGAACCGCGTATCACGGCGATGTAGCTCAGCGGTAGAGCACCGGGCTCGAGGTCCGGAGGTCGCGGGTTCGAGTCCCGTCGTCGCGCCACGGATGTAGCTCAGTGGGTAGAGCACTAGACCGTTAATCTAGCTGTCGAGGGTTCGACTCCCTCCATCAACCTGCCTGAAAAGCAGACACCAATCTACGGGTGCCGGAAGGGGTCCAGGCTCCCCGTGTCGTCCGACAGCTTCGGCTCGAGGGCGCGCGCGGGGCCAGGCGCGCAGACGTCCCGCGCGTCCCCACCCCGCAGCCAGCCCGCTGCCGGCAGACCGCCGGGCACACCGGACCGGCTCCTGGCGCCATTCCGCGCCATGCCGCCCGGCTCCCTCGGCCGTCGCCCGCCATCGGACTGTCCGCGCTGGGGCCGCCCCCGTCCAAGCGTCGGAGCCCTTTCGCGCATCCGACCATCGCTTTCATTAGGAACTTTGCGTTCCACCACGAAGAAGAACTGTTGAGGAGTATGAGCAATGCTGTACAGGGCCGTAAGGATTGCGGACCACGAGCTGGGTCTCCTGTTCCGCGACCGGGTGTTCCGGAACGTTCTGGGGCCCGGTGTCCATCGCCTGCTTCGGGGCGCGAGCCTGCCGGAGGTCCGAAATCTCGACCTGCGGCAGATGCCGGTCAAGGACCCGGCGCTCTCCGCCCTGCACCTGACCCACCCCGCGGTGGTCGACGAGCACTTCGCCGTGGCGGACGTGGCCGACACCCAGCTCGGCCTGGTCTTCGCCGACGGCAAGCTGGTCAACCTGGTCGGGCCCGGTCAGCGGGCGTTCTACGCCAAGGGGCTGCGGCAGATCGCGGTCCAGGTGGTCGACGCCGCCGAGACGATCGAGGCGCCCGAGGCGCTGGTCGCGCCGTTGACGCGGCTGAACGCCCAGGGGCTCGTCGCGGTCGCCGAGGTGCCGAGCGTGTCCGTCGGCCTGCTCTACCTGGACGGCGTGCTCGAGCGGCAGCTGAAGCCCGGACGCTATGCCTTCTACCGGGCCGCTCGGCGGGTCGACGTCGTGACGCTCGACCTGCGCCTCCAGGCCCTCGAGGTGACCGGCCAGGAGGTGCTCACCAGGGACCGGGTCGGTCTCCGGGCCAACGTGACGGCCGTGTACAGGATCGCCGATCCCGTCAAGGCCGTCTCCGTCGCGGCCAACCTGCGCGATTACCTGTACAAGGAGGTGCAGTTCGCTCTCCGGCAGGCGGTCGGCACCCGGACCCTCGAGGAGGTGCTGGGCGACAAGCAGGGCATCAACGCGGCGATCGCCGAGCGGCTCATTCCCGAGCTCGGGGATGCCGGTCTCGAGGTTCCCTCCGTCGGCGTGAAGGACATCGTCCTGCCCGGCGACGTGCGGGAGCTGATGAATCGGGTCATCGAGGCGGAGAAGACCGCGCAGGCGAACGTGATCAAGCGCCGGGAGGAGACCGCGGCGACGCGCTCCCTGCTCAACACCGCGAAGCTGATGGAGGACAACCCCATCCTCCTGCGGCTGAAGGAGCTGGAGGCGCTCGAGAAGGTCTCCGAGAAGGTCGGCAACGTCATTGTCGGAAACGGCATGGACGGCGTTCTCGAGGACTTGGTGCAGATCAAGCCGCGCAAGCCGCAAAAGGGGCATAACTGACTTCGGGGCGGAGGTTCCCTCAAAGAATCTCCCCCCGTCTTTTAGGCCATTTGACGAAGCCATTTGTTCAACGGATCCGGGCCCCGGCAGGCCGCCGGCTCCCGGTTGGCGGGCGGGAGGAGGGGACTCCGCCCCTCCTCCCTGCGGCGGGCGCCGGCCTCGACGGCACGCACTGTCCGTGCCCCGCCTCTGTAAAGCCTTTACACAAGAACGGCGTTCTCCTGTGGGCGGAATTGCAAGGCGGGCGAAATTCCCGCATGCTTGGCCGGCGAGCGCAGACGAATGGCTCGAGAGTTACGGAAGGGGGAAGACGATGGGGCGTTTCGACGAGGTCTACCGGCGTTCGCTCGAGGATCCGGAGGGGTTTTGGGCCGAGGCAGCCGGGGCGATCCATTGGGAGAAGACCTGGGACAAGGTCCTCGACGACTCCGAGCAGCCGTTCTATCGCTGGTTTGCCGGCGGCGTGCTCAACACCTGCTACAACGCGCTCGACCGCCACGTCGAGAACGGCCGCGGCGGCCAGGCCGCGCTGATCTACGACTCGCCGGTCACCGACACGATCAGGACCTACTCCTACAGCGAGCTGAGGGACGAGGTCGCGGCCTTCGCCGGCGCGCTCGTGGCCCGGGGGATCGGCAAGGGCGACCGGGTCATCGTCTACATGCCCATGGTGCCCGAGGCGGCGATCGCCATGCTGGCCTGCGCGCGGATCGGCGCGATCCACTCCGTCGTGTTCGGCGGCTTCGCGGCCAACGAGTTGGCGACCCGGATCGACGACGCCCAGCCCAAGGCTATCGTCTCGGCCTCCTGCGGCATCGAGCCGGGCCGGGTGGTCGCCTACAAGCCGCTGCTGGACGCGGCGATCGAGCTGGCCGGGCACAAGCCCGCCACGTGTATCGTCCTGCAGCGCCCCATGGAGCCGGCCGGGCTGATCGCCGGGCGCGATCTCGAGTGGGGCGACGCGGTCGCGCAGGGAACGCCGGCCGACTGCGTGCCGGTCGCCGCGACCGACCCGCTCTACATCCTCTACACCTCGGGCACCACCGGCCAGCCCAAGGGCATCGTGCGCGACAACGGCGGCCACGCGGTGGCGCTCAACTGGACCATGAAGAATCTCTACGACGTGGCGCCGGGCGAGGTCTACTGGGCGGCCTCGGACGTCGGCTGGGTGGTCGGCCACTCCTACATCGTCTATGCGCCGCTGCTGCACGGCAACACCACGGTGCTCTACGAGGGCAAGCCGGTCGGCACGCCCGACCCGGGCGCCTTTTGGCGCGTCATCTCGCAGCACAAGGTCGCGACCATGTTCACAGCGCCCACCGCGTTCCGGGCGATCAAGCAGCAGGATCCCGAGGGCGATCATATCGGCAAGTACGATCTCCAGCACTTCCGGACTCTGTTTCTGGCCGGCGAGCGCTGCGACCCGGATACGCTGCACTGGGCCGAGGACAAGCTGCAGGTGCCGGTCATCGACCATTGGTGGCAGACCGAGACCGGTTGGGCGATCGCGGCCAACTGCCTGGGTATCGAGCACCTGCCCGTCGTGCCCGGCTCGCCGACCCGTGCGATGCCGGGCTGGGACCTGCGCGTGCTGGACGGCGAGGGCCAGGAGGTCGCGCCGGGCACGATCGGTGCGATCGTCGGCAAGTTGCCTATGCCGCCCGGCTGCGCGCCCACCCTGTGGAACGCCGACGCGCGCTTCAAGCAGGCCTACCTCTCGACCTTCCCCGGCTGTTACGAGACGGGCGACGCCGGCTACATCGACGACAAGGGCTACGTCTTCGTCATGGCGCGCACCGACGACATCATCAACGTGGCCGGCCACCGGCTCTCGACCGGCGGCATGGAGGAGGTGCTGGCCGCTCATCCGGACGTCGCCGAATGCGCCGTGATCGGCGTCGCCGATCAGCTCAAGGGTCAGCTGCCGGTCGGCTTCATGGTCCTCAAGGCGGGCGTCGAGCGGGCGGATGGCGAGATCGTCAAGGAGGTCGTCCAGATGGTACGCGATCAGATCGGCCCGGTCGCCGCCTTCAAGACCGCCGCGGTGGTCCAGCGCCTGCCCAAGACCCGCTCGGGCAAGATCCTGCGCGGCACCATGCGGGCGATCGCCGACGGCGAGGCGTACAAGGTCCCGGCGACCATCGACGACCCGGCGATCCTCGACGAGATCACCGTGTCGCTGAAAGACGTCGGCTACGCCAAGGACGGCTGAGCCGGGCCGTCCTCAGTCGCGCCGGGGCTCGCGCCGCGGCGCCCAGTCGTCCGGCGTTTCGTGATCGGGGTGCTGATAATCGACGAGCTTCGCCAGCTGCTCTCGCGGCGTGGTCGCCTCCGTGGTCTCGACCGGAAGAGCGGCGAGGCGATCGAGCCAGGCAAGCCGGCTCTCGACGCCGTAATGGACCGTCGGCGGCGTATCTTGCGGCCGGTCGAGACTGCCGATCGTCACGTCGATCCACTCGCTGCCGGCGTAGCGGAAGCTGAGCGGCGTGCCGCAGTCCGGACAATAATCGCGCAGCGCGATCGAAGAGCTTTCGAAGGTGCGTGGGCTTCCCCGTGTCCAGGCGAAGTCCGCTGTGCGCACTGGCGCCAGAGCGGCGAAAGGGCCGCCGACCGCCTTCTGGCACATGCGGCAATGGCAAAGGTGCGTCCCCTCGGGCTGCGCATACAAAGCGTATCGCAGCGCCCCGCATTGGCAGCCGCCGGTGAGCAAGGCCTCTCTTGAGCGATCTGTCACCCCGCTTCCCCGTCGGTTTGGCAAGGCAGTAGATTACAGAACAAAGGTCATGCTGTCCCGCCGCGGACCCTGCAGGCTCAGTGCTTCAGAAGTTGTACGAGAACCCGAGGATGCCCAGGGTGCCGCTGGACGCGTTGCCTTCGCGGTCTTCCAGCGAGCTGTGCAGTATGTTGACGCTGGCGACGATGCCCGGGCCGACCGAATAGGACAGGCCGGCCTGGACGGTTTGCAGTTCGTCGTCTCCCTCGGCGCTGGGGCGACTAGTGTCGATAAAGGCGCTCCTCAGATAGTCGACGCCGATGGTCCAGGGCCCGGTTGCGTAGCTCACGCCGGCATCCCAGGACTGGACGCTGACCGGCCCCTCGCCCACCTCCCTGGTGTAGAATCCGCCCAACCTCAGGCCTGAGAAGCCGATGCTCGTCCCGACGCTGTAGCGTTGGAGATCCTCGTCCGTGCCCGGCAGAGCTCCGCCGAGGCTGGGGACGACCGGGGCCGTGGCGCTCTCAAAGCCGCCGGACAGCGCTACGTCGATTCCCTCAATGGATTCGAGGTAGGTGACGCCGACCGCGAAGTCCCTGCGTGGGACAGGATCCTGTTTGGCCTGCGCCCGCAGGGTCGCGCTTTCCACGGCGCCGGGTCCGGCCGAGGTATAGGTGGCGCCGAACTGCAGGCCGCTGAAGCGCGGCGTGAAATAACTGACGGCATTGTCCTCGGCGGTGCTGTAGACGTCGGTGGGCAGTTGCGGGCTCCGCAAGGCCGGACTGGCGCTTGTCGCCCCTTCCGGCAACAGAAAATCGTTGACCCGGCTCGCGCCGAAAGGCAGGCCGACGGCCGACGGGACGAACCGTTCGGAGTAGATCGCGCTGCTCTCCTGACCGAGCTCGATCCGGCCGAAATCCTGCCTGGTGGTGGCGGAGCCCTCGACAACATCACTCGAACCTGAGGCGTGGCTCATGAATCCGCCCAGCTGGAGTTCCGCGCCGTCACCTGCCATGACAGGGAAACACGCCAGCACGCCGACCGTCATCACGGCCGCCGCGGCAGAGATAGGCTGGGTCCGTCTCCTTCCTGCAAACCCGGGCATGTTTCCGCTCGCTCCAAGGTTCAACGCGCCGATAAGCGTTAGCCGCCAATTCGGTCGCGCTTATGAAAAAATGGCTCTCGGCACCTTCGAATTCAACCGATCCTACACTTTGAGCAAGATATAATAGCCGGGACTTATCTCATGCACAAATAATAGATAGTTGCTCCTATTTTATGCCGGCCGACCTACCGGCGGTTCGGCAGGCGGGCCGTTGCCCAGGTCGTCGCGGAGCCGTCG
>Ga0224504_10000853_pt1 | contig 13835 bp, 13 predicted proteins | sample SF_Oct11_sed_USG_3_FD_170160 | JGI IMG/M metagenome (GOLD analysis project Ga0224504, IMG submission 170160) | Sediment microbial communities from San Francisco Bay, California, United States - SF_Oct11_sed_USGS_24 | ecosystem: Environmental > Aquatic > Marine > Sediment | place: USA... | reverse complement strand
GTGTTTGCGGCGATGAAGGCGGTGCGGGGGATTCTGAAAAAGTTCGATCAGAAGCAGTTTGCAAAGATCATCGATAATTCTTACCTGCGACGCGCCGCGCAGGCGCTGACCGATTTTCTCACTGCCGTGCGCGGCTTTGATGTGGCGCCGGATGCTGAGGAGCTTGATCTCAACGCACTGCTGGAGGCGTTTGTGGGTGATATGAGCGCGAATGTGCACGCTGATCGCTCTATCTATGAGACGTTGCACGATAATCAGCAGTATCTGGACGCGCTGGCAGCCCGGGTGGCCCATGTGCCAATCTTTTCCGATCTGGAGATAGAGCACATTGCTGAAAGCCGTTTGAACCCGGTGTGGTTGGATCGGCAGCGATTCAACGATGCGCTACAGGGACTGCTAGAGCAGTTGACTGTTGCCGGCGCCGGTAAAATTGTGCTGACGACGCGCCGCAAAGAGGATCAGAACTATCTCGAAGTGGTCGCAGAGCAAACCTCGCAGAACCCCGATGCTTCGCTGCGATTGGCCTCGCACAGCCGCAGGTTTGCCGCCTGCGGCGTGGTTATGGCGCCGCTGGAGCTAGCGTCGGGTTGCGGGGTTGCGCTAAGGCTTCCTTGAGGTTGAGTATTCTGAGCGAGAAGAGCCTATCCCTCAAAATCCACCGCAACCACGCCCGAACAGATCGCCTTAACCTGCGCCACCACCTTTTGATGTTCCGGGTGCACCTGGTAGCGTTGCAGCGCATCGAGATCATCGAAGCTTGAAACCAGGCCAAGATCGTAGGAGCGCTCGGAGCGAATCACATCTTTGCCGAAACGAAACTCGCGAATGTCCTCAATAATCTGTGGCAAGCCGCCTAACCCTTCGGCTAGCTGCTGAATTTGCGCTTCGGTGGTTTCTTCCTTAAATTTAAAGAGAACGACGTGGGTAATCATTGTGTAAACTCCATTTTTGTTTAGCGGTTGATTTCGTGTATCTGGTCGTTAAGCGTCCAGTAATCGTAGATATAGCCGATGCCTAAAAAGGCGCCGGTGAGCAGGTAGAGCACGCCGGTGATCCACTTGCGCATGTACATGCGGTGGATGCCGAACAGGCCGAGAAAGGTTAGCAGAATCCAGGCGATGTTGTAATCGATCGGCCCGGCCTTAAAGCGCAGCTCGGCCTTTCTATCCATCATCGGTATCAGAAACAGGTCGATTATCCAGCCGATAAAGAAGAGACCGAGGGTGAAAAAATAGAGCGTGCCGGTTACCGGGCGACCGTAGTAAAATCGGTGGGCGCCGGTAAAGCCGAAGATCCAGAGCAGGTAGCCGATGAGCGGGGTGTGGGTATTGTTTGGCAGCATGGAGACAGCGTCCTTAGGTGAATTTTGCATCAATCTAGCCCTCTGCCCAGCAACAGTCAATTGATAATTCTGCTTGACCCGTCTACAGCTTCACACCTTACAACAGATATCGTCATGGCCGTGACGCAATGTTAACCAACCGCTCAGACAAGGAGAATGACGATGCAAAATAAGGTGACCAAGCAAGACTGGATAGCGATGTTCAAGGACATTGGGCTTGATGACGAAACCATGCTGCAATGGCACAAGCTGTTTGAAACGCGCCACCCGGAAGGACACGAAGATTTTCTAAAATGGCTGGGGTTGCCCGCGCAAGAAGTTGATGCGATTCGGACCAAATGTCGCTAGACGGTTAGATCCTCACACGTCGGCCCCACAATTAACACGCGGCGGCTGCCCTTGCAGTCGCCGCGTATCGTCAGGGACTGGATATGAAGAGCTATTCGATTTCGCAATTAGCCCAACAGTTTGATCTGTCGCGCAGCACTCTGCTCTACTATGACCGCATCGGCTTGCTTGAGGCTTCGCAAAGAAGCGATGCTGGATACCGTCAATATTCGGAGAGTGATCGCGAACGCTTGGAGCGCATCTGTATCTTTCGCCGCGCTGGATTATCGCTTGCCGATATTCGCGACATGCTTGCCGAAGGCGCTGGGCCGAGTGTCGCTGTTTTGGAAAAGCGGCTAGATCAACTCGGCGCCGAAGTGTTGTCGCTCCGGCGTCAGCAAAACGCGATTGCCGCTATGCTGCGCAATATGACCGGCAGCAGCATTAAAGTCGTCGATAAGGAAACCTGGGTGGCGATGTTGCAAGCTGCGGGTATGGATGAAACCGATATGCGGCGCTGGCATGCCGAATTTGAGAACCGCGCTCCCGAATCGCACTACGAGTTTCTGTTGTCCCTTGGAATCTGTGAGGATGAGGCGGAGCAGATTCGGCAGTGGTCGCGTCAGTTTTGATCTCCGGCGCGTCAGTTGGGCCAAGCGCCCCTTGGTTGTTTGCTGTTTTTTTGCCATAGAGCGAACATAAGCTATTGAATAGACAGCTTATGTTCGCTATTCTCGACACTGGTGTGATAAAATTGACGTTTAATTCTGTAGTGATTGAGTCGGTGCAGGCTTGGGTCTGAATCAGGTTGATTGTGGAGACAGGGGTTTGGTGATGAAAAAATACGGCTGCTTTTTGGGAATAACCGCTATCGTTTTGATGCTTTCGGTGACAGCCTCTATGGCGGAGACGCGTTACATCTCCGACCAACTGGTGGTCTCCTTGCGTGAGGCGCCGCAGAAGAGCGCTAAGTCTTTAACCTATCTGCGCACCGACGCCCCGGTTGAAGTGCTTGAAGAGAGCGAAGGCCACGTCAAGGTTAAAACCGAAGCCGGGGAGGTTGGTTACATCAAGGCCAACTACCTAACGACCAAAACACCTAAGGCGACCATCATCAAGCAACTGCGAAAAGAGCGTGACCGTCTGGCGTCCAGGTCGGGTGAAATGAAGCAAAAAGTCGCAGCGAGTAGCGCTGAGAACAGAGCGTCGCAGAAGGACTTATCGGAGCAACTAGCGGCGGCGCGCAAACGCACCCGCGATTCTGAGGTTAAGGTCAAAGAGAGTGAGGCCAGGCTGGCAAAGCTCGCTAAGAAGCATCAAGCCTTGCAGAAAGACGCCAAAGAGGTCATCGCCATTACCAAAGAACGAGATGACTTGCGCAAAGCTAATCAGGCGTTGGACGAGAAGGTCGCCAAATTAGACGCTGAAGCCCAGTCACTACTGAGAACCGGCGCCATCAAGTGGTTTCTGGCTGGATCTGGAGTGCTCTTCTTCGGCTGGATCATCGGTAAAATGTCGGGTGGACGCAGGCGGCGTGGTTTGATGTAGCGCTACTTAAGAAGTTTATAGAAAAAACGGGCCGGATGACGTGATTGTCATCCGGCCCGTTTTGTTTTTGCGTCTTTTTCGTTGGTCTTGTGCGTCTTTGCGTTGGCTCAGAACTCTTCGAAGGAGTCGTCAAGAGCGTCGCCTTGGCGGCTTGTCTCTTGCTCTTCCCACTCGGGGAGCTGTTTTGGTTGTTGCGGTTGATGGGTTTGGGTTGGAGCTGCAACGGGTTTTCTGTCGCCTGCGCTCTCAACGTTTACCGACTCAAGTTTAAAGACGGCGACCATCTGCTGCAGATGTTCCGCCTGCGCTGAAAGCTCCTCGGAGGTTGAGGCCATCTCCTCGGTGGCGGCGGCGTTCTTCTGAATTACCTGGTCCAATTGCTGGATCGACAGATTGATTTGCTCGGCCCCGGAGTCTTGCTCTTTGCTGGCGGCGCTGATCTCCTGGACCAGTTCCGCCGTTCTTTCAATATCGGGTACGATTACCTGCAACATACCCCCGGCTTTTTCGGCAATTTCAACGCTGCTACCAGAAAGTTCACTGATCTCGCCAGCGGCCACCTGGCTGCGTTCGGCCAGTTTGCGCACCTCGGCAGCGACCACCGCAAAGCCTTTGCCGTGCTCTCCGGCGCGGGCGGCTTCAATCGCCGCGTTAAGCGCCAGCAGGTTGGTTTGGCGGGCGATCTCTTCGATAATTTGAATCTTGTCGGCGATTTCCTTCATCGCCACAACGGTGGCTTGAACCGCCTGACCGCCTTCTTGACCTTTATCTGCGGACTGAATAGCGATCTTCTCAGTCTGCATGGCGTTGTCGGCGTTTTGACGAATGTTGGCGACCATTTCCTCAATGGATGAGGAGGCCTCTTCGGCAGAAGCCGCCTGCTCGGAGGCGCCCTGATTCAGCGTGGCGCTGGTGTCGGTTAATTGCATGGCGCCGGAACGCACCTGCTGCGCCGAGCGCATGATCTCGCTGATCAGCCCGGTCATCTTCTCCTTGAGACTGCGCAGCGATTTGCCCATAGTGTCGCGTTCTGAAACCAGCGGCAGCTCAACGGTAAGGTCGGCATCGGCCATCTTTTCGAGTTGACGCAATTTACCAGCGAGGGCGTCGAGAAACGAGTTGACGCTATCGATAACCATGCCGATTTCGTCGTTGCTCATCTTGGCGGCGCGTAGCGAACCGTCGTTGGTCGCCTCCATCTCGCGCATGGTTGCAATCAGCGCCATTAGGGGGCGGATGATGATGCGCTGCAACAGAAACCAGACTGCGATAATCATGACCAGCGCCAACACCACAATCTTCTGTAGCGTTGCGTAGATTTCGGCGTTTAACGCCTCGTCGATGCTCTGGTGGGACATCACCAGTTCGAAACGCCCCAGTTTCTCGTTGTCGTAAGCCAGCTCCTGGCCGATATCCGCTTGATATTCAGCCGGGAGCTTATTCAGGGTGATGATTTCCCCTTCGACATTGCGTCCGCGCGCATGGCTGAGAGCGCCGGTAGTGTCAAACACAACAACGCTTTCGACATCGCGGTTGTTCATCTCAGCAGATAGAAAATTCTCGATCTGTAGATCGTTGAAGCCGTAGAGCGCATCCGGCAGCGACAACAAGGCCCGTTTCATAATGGCGTGACGTTGCTGCTCTAACCCTTCGAGCATTTCGATCTGGCTCTGTTGATAGTTGAAGGCGCCAAGGCCGACCAAAGCCAACGAGATAATGCCGACGAACCAGACCAGCAATTTTATGCGTAGACTTTTCATAAGTTCCCTCTTTTGCCATCAGGCAGGTAAGGGCCTGTCAGACTATTTCCAGTCTTTAAGGCCGTAGCGGGAGAGAATCTTCTGAAGCTTACCGTTGCTACGCAGTTCGGCAAGACCTTGGTCGAAGATCTTGGCGTACTCTTTGGAACTTGCTTTGGCTGGCGAGAAGGCCATGTAAAGATCGGTTACTTCATCGGCTGCTCCGGCCTGGACAACGGCATTTTCTAGGCCCAGCCCCTGGAGGGTATGCGCCATGACGTTGGCGTTGTCGATGACTACATCCAGTCTGCCCGCCTTAACCATTTTTATCAGTTTGGGCAGAGCGTCGTCGCCCTTTGCAATGAAGATTTTTTTGCTGTTACTTTTGTTTGCAACAATATACTCATCCAGTTTTTCAGCATAGCCGTAGCCGTCGATGATGCCGAGGCGTACCTGCGCCAAAGATGAAACCCCGGCGTATGTCCAGCTACTGCCCTTTTTGACGTAGAAGCCGTTCTTATTGACGCCAAAAGACTGAGAGGGGAAAATAAAGCCTGAGGCTTCACTATCATCGGCGCCAACAACGGCGTCGTAGGTTCCCTTGCGAACCGCATCAAGACAGCGGGTCCAAGGCATGTTTTGGAAGTCGATGGTGTGGCCTTTGGCGGCGAAGATTGCCTCTGCCACTTCGATCATGTAGCCGGGTTTGTCGCTTTTGGGGTCGCCATCGTAGGGCATCCACGGATCGGCTCGTACCGTTATGGTTGCTGCTGCGGCGATACTCGCGCTCAGGATCATCATGGCCAGTAATATTGAGGTAATGCGTTTCATGGTCTGTCTCCAGTATTGATTCTATGACGGTATCGTCGAATTAAAATGCGAAAGTTACATCCAGACTGCCGACCACTTCATCTTCAACGCCTTCGTCTTCTGCGTCGTCGGTCAAGGCGTCGGAGTAAAGCAGGCCGCCGGTGATGCTCCAGTTGTCGTTCAAGGCGTAATCGGCTGAGACCGTCAGCTCGGCGTTATGGAAGTTCGAGTAGTCGCCAACCAGTGGGTTTTCCTGGTTGTAGCCGACCAGGGCGCCGAGTCCGACCAAAACATTTTCGCACGGCTCTAATTCGTGGCTGACGCCGAGGGTGAAGAACAGCCCGTCCATGCCGGAATCGTCTTCCACATCCCAAGCGTAGTAGGTGTAAAATTCTGGGGCGAGCAGGGTGTCAACGGCGAAGCCAAGGTAGAGTTCGTCGTCGGAGCCTGTCGAATTGTAGTAGTAGTGGAGATTGCCAACGCTGACAGAAAGCATCTCTGTGGCGTCGAAGGTGTAGTCGATTATGATGTCGGTTTCAGTAATCTCTCCGCTCTCCAGCTCAGGGCTATCGCCGTCGCTGATCTGGTAATTGCTCCAGTAACTGACGGTAAAACCGTAGGCGCTTAAATCCATGCCGCCCTGTAGCACCGCTTCGCCATCGCTTAAGTCATAACCGCGCCAGAGATATTTGCTGTATACGCCGATATAGGCGTCGCCTTCCACCTCAACGGCAAACACGTTTGTGCTCATGACCAATACCAGCATTGTTGCTAAAACCAAACTCCATCGTTTCATCTTTTTCCTCCTTGCAATAAATTAAACCCCCTCCTGCTGATTGTTCGCTTTCACTTCTTTCTGCGTCTTATTGACGCGGAATTTCAAGCAATAATCAACCCAAGTTAGGCAAGTACCAAGAGAATTCTAACTGTTTTAAAATAGCGTGTGCTTGTCTTGTGGTGTAAGTGGTTGTTATCGTTGGTTTTAAATTTTTTCTTGTTTGTATAATAATGTTTTAGTTTGGATGAGGAGGTGAGCTGAGATTAAGCGCCGTTGTATGAGCCTGAAGCTGTTGTGCGCCACAACTGATGAGGCAATTGTGTGCCATTGCGCAGACGATAAACATTAATGTCGCGACCCTAACGGCCTGTTATAAACAAGCCGCTTACAGACGACTGAACTTCCTCCACGGGGGTTTTTCCGCAAGTTCTTTATGATACAGTGCTTTTCGATGAATGCCCTTTGCCAGCACATCAAAATTAAGGTATCTTTCAGGGACTCATAATTTTTTCCAAGGAAGCGAACTTTAATGCACTCTGAACTGCAAGCGATTCATCTGAAAGATTACCTTCCCCCGGCGTACTTGGTCGATCAACTGGAGCTGCACTTCGATCTGGCGCCAAACGCCACAGTCGTGCGCGCCGAGTTGGCGTTGCGGCGAAACCCCGACGCTTCTGACGATATAGCGCCGTTGTATTTGCACGGGCGCAATCTGGAGCTGCTGGAGATTAAGCTCGACGGCCAAGCCCTCGATGCTGCGGACTACCAGTTGGATGAGGAAGGATTGACCATCTCGAAGGCGCCAGCGCAGTTTATCTTGCAGACCAAGGTGCGTATCGATCCCGAAGGCAACACCGCGCTTGAGGGCTTGTATCGTTCCAGCGAGATCTACTGCACCCAGTGCGAGGCCCAGGGCTTTCGCAAAATCACCTTTTACCCTGACCGGCCCGATGTGATGGCCCCTTACAAGGTGACGCTGACGGCGGATGTGGGTTCAGCGCCGGTGCTACTGTGCAACGGCAATCTGGTGGATGTCGGTCAGCTCGACGATGGCCGCCACTTCGCTACCTTTGAAGATCCATTCCCCAAGCCGAGCTACCTCTTCGCCTTGGTGGCGGGGCGCTTAAGTGTGATCGAAGATGCCTTCAAAACCGCCTCTGGGCGCGAGGTGCGGCTGCAAATCTTTGTGGAAGCACGCAACCGCGATAAGTGCAGCCACGCAATGCAATCGCTTAAAAACGCTATGCGCTGGGATGAAGAGACCTACGGTCTGGAGTACGATCTGGATGAGTACAAGATCGTGGCGGTGGACGATTTCAACATGGGGGCGATGGAGAACAAGGGCTTAAACGTCTTCAACTCCAAATATGTGCTGGCCAAGCCGGACACCGCCACCGATGTCGATTACCAGGGCATAGAGGGCGTAATCGCTCACGAATATTTTCATAACTGGACCGGCAACCGGGTGACCTGTCGCGACTGGTTTCAGATTAGCCTGAAAGAGGGACTGACGGTCTTTCGCGATCAGGAATTCTCTAGCGATATGGGTTCGCGGGCGGTCAAGCGCATTAGCGATGTGCGGCTGCTGCGTAATTACCAGTTCCCGGAAGATAGCGGTCCGATGTCGCATCCGGTGCGACCGGAATCTTACGTTGAAATCAATAATTTCTACACCGCCACCGTCTATAACAAGGGCGCGGAAGTGATTCGCATGTACCAGACCCTGCTCGGCGTAGAAGGCTTCAAGCGCGGGCTGGAGCTGTATTTCAAACGTCACGACGGTCAGGCGGTGACCACCGATGATTTCCTTGCCGCTATGGCCGACGCCAACGATTATGATCTGGAGCTGTTGCGTCGTTGGTATCAGCAGGCTGGTACGCCGATGCTGGATATCCACGGCGAGTACGATGAGCAGGCGCAGGAGTTTCGTTTGCATGTGCGCCAAAGTTGCCCGGAAACGCCGGGGCAGCCAGATAAAGAACCGTTTCTGATTCCACTTAAGGTTGGCTTACTCGGCAGCGCCGGTCAGCCTCTGTCGTTGCAGTTGGCGGGAGAGAGCCGCGCCCATGCTGATTCGTGTGTGCTACAGGTGACGGCGGCGGAACAGACCTTCGATTTCGTCAATGTGAGTGAGCCGCCTGTGCCTTCGCTGCTGCGTGGGTTCTCGGCGCCGGTTAAGGTGCACTATCCGTATCAGCGCGAGGAGCTGGCGTTCCTTCTGGCCCACGATGGCGATTCTTTCAACCGTTGGGACGCAGGCCAACGTCTGGCTACCGACGTGTTGCTAGAGATGGTGGCCGATGCTGAAGATGGCTGGAAACCGGAAACGCCGGAAGTGTTCTTAAACGCTTTCAGCACGGCGTTAAACGATGCGAGCGCCGATCCGGCGCTGTTGGCGCTGGCGCTGGTCCTGCCCGGTGAGATTGAGCTGGCCGAGGCGATGGGAGTGGCCGATCCGGGGGCGATTCATCAGGCCCGCATGGGCTTACGTAGTGCGCTGGCGCAGACGTTGGAGCCATCATTTGCGAGTGTGATGACGGCCATGCGCGATCAGGGCGCCTACACGCTGACCTCCGAAGCGATTGGGCGACGCAGTTTGAAGAACTGCTGCCTCGGTTATCTGTCGCTATTACAGAAAGATCAGTGGAGCGAGCTATGCTTTGAGCAGTTTGTCGAAAGCGACAATATGACCGACCGCATTGCCGCCTTGAGCTGTCTGGTGCATAATGGCCTGCCGCAACGTGAAGAGGCGTTGGCGGCATTTTATCACCGTTATCAGGACGATCCGCTGGTGGTGGATAAATGGTTCACTCTGCAAGCAACCTCGCCCCAGCCCGATGTGGTGCAGCAGGTGCTGGAGTTGATGGAGCATCCGGCGTTTACCATCCGCAATCCGAACCGGGCGCGGGCGTTAATTGGCGCCTTTGCGCAAGGCAACCCGGCTGGTTTCCATCAGATTTCTGGCGAAGGCTACCGCTTTTTGGCCGATCAGGTGTTGGCGCTGAATAAACTCAATCCGCAGGTTGCGGCGCGCATGGTCGGGCCGTTAAGTCGCTGGCGTCGCTACGATGAGCAACGGCAAGGCTTGATGCGGCAGCAGTTAGAGCGTATTGACGCCGCTAGCGACTTGTCGCGTGATGTCGGCGAAATTGTTGGCAAGAGCCTGCAACAGGAGCAGGGATGATGTCGGCTTTGGATAATGTTCTGATTGTCGGCTGCGGTGATATTGGCGTGCGCACGGCGCAATTGCTTAAACAGCGCGGCGGTTCTGTCAGCGCCCTGGCGCGTTCTGAAGAAAGTGCGGCGCGGCTGCGTAGCTACGGGATCGAGCCGATTCTGGGTAATCTAGATGACGCTGACTCGCTGGCGGTTTTGCCCACGGCGGGTAAGCTGGTCTTGTACATGGCGCCGCCGCCCGGTGGCGGGCCTATTGATGGCCGAATACGTAACTTCTGCGCCGCTGTCGATAAGGCGAATGCGCCAAAGCGGGTGGTGTACATTAGCACCAGCGGCGTTTACGGCGACTGCGGCGGCGCAATGGTCACTGAAGCCACGCCGATTAATCCGCAGACCAGCCGGGCGCAGCGTCGCGCTGACGCCGAACAGACTCTAACCGTTTGGGGCGAGCAGTATAGCGTGCCGATTGTCATCCTGCGCGTAACCGGCATCTACGGCCCAGGTCGTTTGCCCTTGGCGCGAGTGCAGCAGGGACACCCGGTGCTGTGCGAGGCCGAATCCCCGCCGACCAACCGCATTCATGCCGATGATCTGGCAACCGTTTGCGTTGCTGCGGCGGAAAAAGCCGCCGCCGGGGATATCTACAACATCAGCGATGGACAACCGGGCACCATGACTCAGTACTTTAGCGCCATCGCCGCCTTGCTTGATCTGCCGCAGCCGCAGCAGATTAGTATGGAAGAGGCGAAGCAGGTGATGAACCCGATGATGCTGTCGTATTTGACTGAATCCCGACGCATGGATAGCAAGAAAATGTTTGAAAAACTTGGCGTAACCCTGCAATATCCCAATCTTGAGAGTGGGCTGAAGCAGGTGGTTGCGCAGTTAGAACAACCCGATATGGGCTATTTCGGCTCCATCGGACATAACAAGTGAGGGTGATATGAAACAGATTGCAGTGATCGGCGCCGGTATCTCCGGTCTTTCCACCGCCCATGCTATAGAGCGTCTGGCCGCTGAGGCCGGAATCGAAGTGGCAGTAACGGTTTTCGAGCGCGATGAGCGTATTGGCGGCAAAATCTGGAGCATCAAGGAAGAAGGCTATCTCTGCGAGTGGGGACCGAACGGTTTTCTCGACAGCAAGCCGATGACGCTCGATTTGTGCGAGCATCTTGGCGTGCGCGAAAAGCTGGAGCGCTCCAACGATAACGCCCGCAAGCGCTTTATTTACAGCGGCGGCATCTTGAACCGTCTGCCCGAAAACGGGCCGATGTTTCTGCAATCAAAGCTGATTAGCTGGCCCGGTAAGATTCGACTGGCGCAAGAGTTCTTCAAACCGAAGCGCACCGACGGCGTCGATGAAACGCTCGCTGATTTCGCACGGCGCCGCCTTGGGCCTGAAGCTTTGGATAAGCTGATTGGGCCGATGGTCTCCGGCATCTTCGCTGGCGACCCGGAAAGCATGAGTTTACAGAGCTGCTTCCCGCGTATCCACGAGCTGGAGCAAGAGTACGGCGGTCTGCTTAAGGCGATGATTATGCTGGCTAAAAAGAAAAAGGCCGAGGTTAAAGCCGGTAAGCAGGTGGCTTCCGCCGCCGGGCCGGGCGGAGTGCTCACCTCCTTTGTCGGCGGTATTCAGGAATTGACCGACGCCACTGCGGACAAGCTGCAAGGGACGGTTCATACCGGCAAACCGGTGACCGGACTCAAAGCTATCGAAGGCGGCTGGGAGTTGCGTTTAGCCGATGGCTCTAACTTCGATGCCGAAGCGGTTGTTTCGGCTGCTCCGGCGCACGTCCTTAAAGAATTGATCTGGTCGTTCAATGGCGAACTGGCCGAACTGTTGGCAGACATTCCTTACTCGCCGATGAACGTTATCTGCTTCGGCTATGAAAAGGAAAAGATTGAGCGCGATCTGGACGGTTTCGGCTATCTGATTCCGAAGAAGGAGGGCTGCTCCATTCTAGGCACGCTCTGGGATTCGAGTATCTTCCCGCAGCGTGCGCCAGAAGGCCACGTTATGTTGCGTTCGATGATGGGCGGCGCCACGAACCCCGCCGCCATCGATTTAAGCGATGAGGAGGTTAAGGCCAAAGTCATGATCGAGCTGGATAAGATTATGGGCATTACCACCGAGCCAGATTTTGTCCGCATCTTCCGTCATCCACGGGCTATTCCGTCGTATGTGGTTGGGCACGCGGAGAGGCTTAAGGCGATAAACCGGCAACTTGAAAAGCACTCCGGCCTGTTCCTGACCGGCAACGCATTTTCCGGCGTTGGCTTAAACGATTGCGTCCATGCCTCGAATCAGGTGGCGGATCAGGTTGTCGCATCCTTGAAGTAAAAGTCTTGGGGGGTGAAATTGTCGGGGCAAAAATGCCGCCAGCGTGTTGAAAGTGACGGTGATAGCCCCTATAATTGGGTAGCGTTGATGGTTTAACCTTTCTTGAGTGATGTTGTAACTTTATGAGATTATTGACTCGATCTGATTTTGACGGTATTTGCTGCGCTGTCCTGCTCAAAGAGCTGGGAGTGATGGACGAGATGGTCTACGCCCATCCGCGTGATCTACAGGCCGGTAAGGTGCCTGTGACCGCCAATGATATCTTGGCCAATGTTCCCTTTGTACCCGGTTGCGGCTTGTGGTTTGATCATCACTCCAGCGAAATGGAGCGTAATTCCCTGGAAGGAAGCTACCAGGGCTTGAGTAAACCGGCGCCGAGCGCTGCGCGCGTGATCGCCGATTATTACGGGATAGAGAAACTGGCTCGGTTCAAAGATCTGATCGAATGGGCTGATAAAATCGATTCGGCGCAATTGAGTCTGGAAGAGATCCTTGATCCAAGCGATTGGGTGCTGCTCGGCTTTCTGGCCGATCCGCGCACCGGGCTGGGCTACTTCAGAAACTTCACCGTCAGCAACCTGCAGTTTTGCCTTAATCTGGTTGAGATGATCGGCAAGATGTCTATCGGCGAGATTCTGCTGCATCCTGACACCGTGGAGCGCACCGATTTCTACTTTGAGAACACCGATAAAGCCACAAAGTTCTACAAAAGCTGTTCCTGGATGGAAGGCCCGGTTGTGGTCTCCGACTTTCGTATTGCCGGAACCGCGCCGCCTTCGAACCGTTTTTTGGTTTACTCGCTCTTTCCCGAAGCCAACCTTTCGATTCGTATGATCGATGGCAAAGATGGCGAGTTCGTCTCCTTCTCAGTCGGCTACAGTATCCTCAACCGCAGCGCAACCGTTGATGTTGGCTCGCTGATGCTCAAGTACGGCGGCGGCGGACACAAGGTGGTGGGAACCTGTCAGGTACCCTACGAAAAAGCCGAGGCGACGCTGCACGAGATGCTCGATTTTATTAATGCGGATACGTGAGTCGTGTGAGCAAAATATGAACAAAAACGGGGTCAGCGTAGTACGCTGGCCCCGTTTTGTTTTGTGTGAATGAAGCAGGCTCTATGCGCGGTGACGTGTTGATGGTTTTACCCGTCTACGTCAATATCTGGAAATTATTACATTGGTCACTTGTGGGGCTGTCTCGGTCGTTGTGTTTGAAGACTTGAGGTCTCTCTTGGCTGTTTAGATCGAAACTTAAGGCGCTTACGAAAAAACAGTCTTCCGCTTGCAACAAGGTTTATCTCTGATAGCTTGAGTAGAGTAGACTTCAAAGAGCGCGACTGAGTATACATATGGAGGGGGGAGTGGTTGACTCTTGAATCAATAATTGCCGAGCCGCCAAAGGGTTTTTAACCCTGATGGTTAGCTCGGTTTTTTATTGTCGGTTTATCTGTTTTCGGCTGAAGGATCATGCTCAAAAACGACTGCGTTTGGGGGAAGAGGTGGCGTAGGCGGATGCCTGGTTGCTGCAAATCCTGGATTTAGAACCGCGTCCGGGTTTGTTCTTGCTTATCCTAAGGGGCTTTGGCCCACAACCAAGAAGAGGGATGAGCGCATGCCAAGTCGTGACGAAGAAGTGAAATTACTAAGAAGCGAAGTTGCAGAGCTACGCGAGTTGATAGGGCGGCAGAGGTTCCCCGGACCGGTCGTTGACCCGGCGCCCTAGCCGTATCCTGGCCCGGTCGCCCCGATGCCTCGGCCTTGGCCGATTCCT
>Ga0224504_10000852_pt1 | contig 13842 bp, 12 predicted proteins | sample SF_Oct11_sed_USG_3_FD_170160 | JGI IMG/M metagenome (GOLD analysis project Ga0224504, IMG submission 170160) | Sediment microbial communities from San Francisco Bay, California, United States - SF_Oct11_sed_USGS_24 | ecosystem: Environmental > Aquatic > Marine > Sediment | place: USA... | reverse complement strand
GACCGACCTGGGCGAGCGCGCGATCGAGCTCGCCAGAGCCAACCAGTACGATTTCCTCCTGGTGGACGTGATGCTTCCGGACATCGACGGATACGAAGTCATCGAGCGTCTGCGGGCGGAGGGGATCCAGATACCCTTCCTCATACAGTCCGGCCTGGTCGATCGCGACAGCGCGTTCGGCGGCCTGGCCTTCGGCAGTGGCGAGTACTTGGTGAAACCCTTCACCAGGACCGAGCTGATCGCGCGCATGGAGTCGGTCGTCGCGCGCTCGAGGCTGGCAGCCGGATTGGAGGTGGGCGGTCTAGGCGCGCAACAGGAGCCATTGGTCGAGCGTCGCGACGAACGCAGGAGACACCGCCGGTTCAAGACCATAAAGGCCGCCAGGATCGATTTCGGCCCCGGTGTCGACTGCAAGATCGTCAACCTGTGCCACGGCGGCGCCGCGATCCGACTTCCCAGCGGCACGACCGGCCTGCCGCCGACCTTCGACCTGACCCTCGAGTCCGGCGAAACCTACCGGTGTCGGCTGTGCTGGAAACTGAAGGACAAGATCGGGGTCCAGTTCCTCGAACTGTACAAATGAGCGCGGCCCGGCGCCGATTTCGCGCGGCCCTGCCGGGGCCCGGGCGCCCTTGAGTTTCGACGTGCAGCTGGGCTATAGGGGGCATCCGCAAGCGCTTGGAAGAGATCATGACCATCCTCGTCACCGGCGTCGCCGGGTTCATCGGTTCCCATCTCGCCCATGCCTTGCTCGACCGCGGCCGGCGGGTCGTCGGGGTCGACAACCTGAACGACTACTACGACCCGGTGCTCAAGCAGGCGCGCCTCGCCCGCCTCGAGGCGCGGGAAGGGTTCGCCTTCCACAAGCTGGAGCTGGCCGACCGCGAGGCCTTGCCGGCGCTCTGCGCCGCCCGGCCCGAGATCGAACAGGTCGCCCATATGGCCGCCCAGGCGGGGGTGCGCTATTCGCTGATCAATCCCTTCGCCTATGTCGACGCCAACGTCACGGGACAGCTCGTGGTCCTGGAGGCCTGCCGCCGCCTGCCCCGCCTGAGGCACCTGGTCTACGCCAGCTCCTCCTCGGTCTACGGCGCCAACGAAAAGCTGCCTTTCGCGGTCGAGGACCGGGTCGACCATCCCGTCTCGCTCTACGCGGCGACCAAGCGCTCCGGCGAGCTGGTGGCCGAGTGTTATGCCCGGCTGCACCGCTTGCCGATGACCGGCCTCCGCTTCTTCACCGTCTACGGTCCCTGGGGCCGGCCCGACATGTCGCCCTACCTCTTCACCAAGGCGATCTTCGAAGGAAAGCCGATCCAGGTGTTCAACAAGGGCAAGATGCGCCGCGACTTCACCTACATCGACGACATCGTCGCGGGCGTCCTGGCCGCCCTCGAGACCCCGCCCGAGGCCGAGGGCGACGCCCCGCCGCACCGGATCTACAACCTGGGCAACCACCGCTCGGAAGACCTGATGCATTTCATCGCGGTGCTCGAGCGGGCCTGCGGGCGCGAGGCGGTCAAGGAGTTCACAGGGATGCAGCCGGGCGACGTCGAGGAGACCTACGCCGACATCGAGACCGCGCGCCGCGACCTCGGCTTCGAGCCTAAGACCACGATCGAGGAAGGCATCCCGCGCTTCGTCGAATGGTTCCGCGAGTACCACGGAGTGAAGCCCTGAGCCGGGGCACTAGGAATTGCCAAGCGCTGCCTCGATCTTTCCGACAACGGCGCGATAGAATTCGATCTCACTCGAGTAATCGAAGCCGTAGTCGTCCAGAGCGTTCGGATCCTCTTCGGACAGCGTCGCGATCAAGTCTTCCAGGTAGCCCCGCACGGCTTCGAGATCGCGCCGGCAATCCGCCGTCATAATCGGCGTCGTTGCCGGCGCACTCTCGATCACTTTGTCAAAGGGAGTCAGGGCGTTCGAAAGGAACATCCACTCTGGATCCCGGAACCCGTGCGGGATGCTCTCCGCCATGCGTCGGACAAGCCATGGGAATCCGTCGCTCAACCCCCGCAGTTCCAGCAAACCGAGGAGCCTGAGGTCGACCGCGACCTCCCCGAGTTGGGCGAGCGGCTGAGCTCGTGCCCAAGATATCGCCTTGCCATTGGCAATCACGGCGTCCAGGAGCAGCATCCGCGCCGGAGGACGGGCCCGTAGCGCTGATTGCAGGACCAGCTCCTCTTGGCCGCCATCGATGCAGAAGTTCGTCAGATCGGCCAGCAAGTCACGATCGGGTTCCTTGTGGAGCCGCGCCGCCAGAACACCGCCGAACGCCTCCTTCGGTGCATGGCGGAGCCTGATCAGCTCGAAGGCCGCGCGACGGACCTCGAGCGCGGGGTTGGACGTCAGCCCCGCCAGCTCCGGCAGAGTGGCGGGCGGCAGAAGCAACGTGGCGGCCTTCAGGATCGTTTCCTTGACCTCGGTGGCGTCATCCGCGAGCAGCCTTTGCCGGATCAAGTCGGCGGCTTCCAGGTCGTCCTCCGACCAGGTGCGCATGAGGTACTGACAGGCGGTCGCCCTGACAAATGCATCGGGATCGCTCTCGGCAAAGACGCAGAGCACCTTTCGCTCGCCCAGCCCGGCCAGAACCACGACGAGATGCCGCCGAGTTCCGGGCGTCGGGCTGACCTGCGCCGCTTCTTGCAACGATGCCAGAGAGTCCGCACCCAGCGTGAGCGCGAGCGCCCAGGCCGCCCAGACCCGCTCCTGTGCGTCACCCCTGGAAAGCAGGTTGCGCAAGGCCTCTGGATCCAGCTGCGAGACAGCTTCGAAGTTTTCGTATCCCGCCATGCAACACATGCCTTTCCATGGATTCGGCGCTGCGCGGCGGTAACCCGCTGCACCCGCTTTCTCACCCCTTCACGCAGACCACCTGCTTCAGGGTATGGACCACCTCGACAAGGTCCGCCTGCGCGGCCATGACCGCGTCGATGTCCTTGTAGGCCATCGGCGTCTCGTCGATCACGCCCTCGTCCTTGCGGCACTCGACGCCCTCGGTCGCGGCCACGTGGTCCTCGACCGTGAAGCGCTTCTTGGCCTCGGTGCGCGACATGGCGCGGCCCGCACCGTGCGAGCAAGTCATGAAGGACTCCCGGTTGCCTTTGCCGCGCACGATGAAGGACTTGGCGCCCATGGAGCCCGGGATGATGCCGAGCTCGCCTTCGCGGGCCCGGACCGCGCCCTTGCGGGTGATCCAGACGTTCTCGCCGAAATGGTGCTCCTTGACGGCATAGTTGTGGTGGCAGTTGACCGCCTCCTTCTCCGTCTTGAAGCTCTTGAACAGGTCGCGCAGGACCGCGAGCGCCCGGTCCATCATGATCTGCCGGTTGACGAAGGCGAAACGCTGCGCCCAGGCGAGCGCCTCGACATAATCATCGAAATGCTCGGTCCCTTCCGGCAGATAGGCCAGGTTGTGGTCCGGCAGGTTCACGAAGTAGCGGCGCATGTCCTGCTTGGCCAGTTCGATGAACAGACGGCCGATGTTGTTGCCGATGCCCCGGCTGCCGGAATGCAGCATGATCCAGACGCGGTCCGACTCGTCCAGGCAGACCTCGATGAAATGGTTGCCGCCGCCCAGCGACCCCAGCATGTAGGACGGATGCCGCTTGGCCACCACCTTGGGGTATTTCTCCTCGAGCCAGGCGTAGCCCGAAGCGAACTCGGCCTCCCAGGCGCTCCGGGCCGGCCCGGTGAGCTTTTGGTTGACGCCGAAGCCGACCGGGATCTTGCGCTCGATCTCCCGGCGCAGGTCGGCCAGGCTGTCCGGCAGGTCGTGGCTGGTCAGCGAGGTGCGCATGGCGCACATGCCGCAGCCGATGTCGACGCCGACGGCGGCCGGGATGATCGCGCCCTTGGCCGGGATCACGCTGCCCACAGTCGCGCCCATGCCCCAGTGCACATCGGGCATCGCGGCGACGTGCTTGTGGATGAACGGCAGCCGGGCGACGTTGCGCAGCTGCTGCAACGCGGCGTCCTCGATCGGCACGCCCTTGGTCCAGGCCTTGATCGGCGCGCCCTCGGTCTCGAGGTATTGGTAGGTGCTCATGGTTTCGGTCCTTACGCATCGGATGTAGATCGTTCCGGGTAAAGGCCGAATGAAAAAACCCTTCCCGGACGGTGGCTCGGGAAGGGTTCTGTTTGGATGGCGCCCGTGTCGCGCCGCTGGCTAGGACAGCTGTTCTGTCCCCTTCCCGGAGCCAGTGGGGGTATTGCCGGCACTCGGCGTGGCCGGTTCGATGCCGCCTATGCGGCGCCCCGTGTTGTGTTGAAACGGCAGTCTCATGGCTCCGGTCTTTCCAACGTTTATCCGCGGCTGCATCCAGCAGTTGCGGGCCGGGAAGATGCCCCAGGCCGCGCCCCAAGTCAACCGGCGGCCGGTCGAGCTCATCCTTGGATGATCGGGACGTGACCGGGCTGGGCGCGGACCCGTCCCAGCCAGGCGCCGATCGCCGGGAAATCGCCGAGGTCGAAGCCGCCCTCCCCGGCCACGTGGGTGTAGGCGTAAAGCGCGATGTCGGCGATCGAATAGGCGCCGCCGACGAAGAACTCGCGGGCCTCCAGGTGGCCCTCCATGACGCCAAGAGCGGCCCGGCCCTGCCTCTGCTTCTCGGCGAGCGCCGCGCGGCGCGCCTCCGTCATCTCCAGGTGCTTCAGCCAGAAGCGCGCGACCGCAACGCTGGGCTCGTGGCTATACTGCTCGAAGAACATCCACTGCAGCACCTGCGCCCGCCCGAGGCGGTCGTCCGGCAGGAACGGCGTTCCCTCGGCCAGGTAGAACAGGATCGCGTCGGACTCGGCCAGGTGCGTGCCGTCCTCCAGCTCCAGCACGGGAATCTTGCCGTTCGGGTTCCTGGCCAGGAATTCCGGGGTCCGGGTCTCGCCCTTGATGATGTCCAGCTCGATCAACTCGAAGGGGATGGCGAGCTGATTGAGCAGCAGGCGCACCTTGTAGCCGTTGCCGGAATCCAGGTAGTCGTAGAGGCGCAGTATGGCTTCCCCCTGAAGGCCGCGCCGCCCCAGCCGCCTATTTCAGGGCGTTCACAGCCGCCGTGAAGCCTTTCAGCGAGAACGGCACCTTGAGGGCGCGGCGATCCGGCCCCCTGAGAAACGCCACGCTGCCCCCGACACCCTTCTTGAAGGCCGCCAGCAGGGCGGCATCCAAAGGCATGTGCGCCTGACAGCCGTCCGCCATGCAGACGGAAAAGGGGTAGCGCTTCGGTTCGCCGTCATCGATGGCGACCTCGATGCCCGGCCGCAGATCGGTGCCGAGCGGCAGAATGGCCGTCGCCAGCGGCGTCTCTTGGCCGGGCGGATAGGCCACGGCCATCAGCATGACCCGCTGTCGCTGCTCGCCCGCAACGACGGCCTGGACGATGTAGCAGCGCTTCACGCTGGCGTCGGATGGATCCGTTTCGCAACGCGCCGTCCAGTCCTGAAACACCTGCCCGTCCTGCGGTAGCGCTTGGGCAAGCTCGGGTCGCAGAATCAGGGTGACCAGCGCCAGGGCGCAGAGCGGAAGGAGGCCGACGGCCCGGCTATGGAAGAACAGCTTCATGATCCGTTTCCCGGTTTCGAGTTGGCGGCAGCTATGACAGACCGCACCACCGCTGTCGAGGGCCGGCGTTACGGCTGCTGCCCAGTGGAGCGGTTTCACGATATAGTGATGGTCATGTCGAACGAGAAACTCCTGGCGCACGCACTCGACCTGTCCCGCCGCGGCCATGACGAGTCCGCAGGCCGAATCCTTACGCGCCTGGCCGAGGCCGGCGACGCCGAGGCGGCCGCGCATTTGGGGGAACTGTTTGAGCATGGATCTCTCGAATGTCCGGAGACCGCCGCCCGGTGGTACAAGCTGGCCGCCGAGGGCGGCAGTCCCCGCGGTGCCATGCGCCACGCGTTGGAGCTCGACGATCCGCAAGAGGGCGATTCCGAGGCGGCAAAACCCTGGTACGAGGCGGCGCGCAAGGGGCTGGAGCAAGAGGCCGCGGCCGGCCATGCCGCAAGCCAGTACCTGCTCTCAAAGATATACACGCTGGGTTGGGGGGGCCCGGCGGACAAGGAAAGAGGCGTCACGCTTCTTGAGCAGGCGGCGCAAGGTGGCGACCTCGAGGCCAAGTTCTATCTCGGTTACTGGTACTGGGGCCTGCCGGACCGCACTGAGGCGCAGAGAGCCACGGCCATTCGGCTGTGGCGCGAAGCCGCCGAGGGCGGACTCATGAGCGCGCAGTATAACCTGGGTGTGAACTACGCGACCGACCCCGATATGCCGATCGATTTCAAGGAATCCATGCGTTTCTATCGCATGGCGGCAGACAATGGGATGTTGGAGGCACTCTATAATATCGGCACCATGTACCAGGACGCCGAAGGCGTGGAAAAAGACGAGGCTCTCATCCTTCATGCGGGCGAACAGGGCGAATACTTGGCGCAGTATTACCTCATGCAGGCCTACGAGGAAGGGTATCACGGTCTGCCCGTGGACAAGGACGAAGCCGCCTATTGGAGGCAGAAATGCGAGGCGAATATTGGAGACGATTGACGTCACAGCTTATGGCCGCATGGCCTACTCCGCCAATCCCGGCGCCGCCGCGCCCTTCTCCGCCCGCGCCACGGTCGTGAGGCCCAGGTCGTGCAGGATGGCGTAGCAGACCGGCACGACGATCAGCACCAGGACCGTCGAGGCGAGCAGGCCGAAGGCGAGCGAGGTGACCAGCGGGATCAGCACCTGGGCCTGGAGCGAGCGTTCGAAGAGCAGCGGCAGCAGGCCCGCGATGGTGGTGAGCGAGGTGAGCAGCACCGGCCGGAAGCGGTCGCGGCTCGCCTGGCGCGCCGCGTCGACGGCCTCGGCCCCCTCGGCCGCCCTGAGCTTTACGAAGTTGACCAGCAGGATCGAATCGTTGACCACGATGCCGGCGAGCGAGGCGAAGCCCAGGATGCTGGGCATGGAGACCTCGAGGCCCATGACCAGGTGACCCCAGATCACGCCGATCGACGCGAGCGGGATCGCCAGCATCACGATCAGCGGCTCGACATAGCTGCGGAACTGGAAGCTGAGCAGCAGGAAGATGCCGATCAATCCGGCCATCAGGCCGCGCCGCAGGGAGCCGCCGGTCTTCTCCTGCTCGGCCGTCTCGCCCTCGAGCGAGACCTCGACCCCGGGGAACGTCCGCGCCAATTCGGGCAGGAACCTCGCCCGCGTGTCGGCCAGCACCTCGTTCAGGTTCGCGACCCGGGTGTCCAGATCGCCGCGGATGGTCACGGTGCGCCGGCCGTCGATCCGCGCCACGCGGGCGAAGCCGCGCCCGGTTTCGATCTCGGCCACGGTCGCGAGCGGCACCTGGGCGCCGTCCGGTAGGGTGACCGCGAAATAGTCCAGGTCGGCCAGGCTGTCCTGGTCGCCGGCCGGCAGCCGGACGTCGATGTCGAAGCTTTCCGGGCCGACCTGCAGCTCGGCCGCGGTGCGCCCGAAGTAGGCGGCGCGCAGCTGCCCGGCGACCGTCGCCGCGTCGAGGCCGAGCGCCGTGGCCCCGTCGCGCAGCTTGAGCCGGAGCTCCGGTTTGCCCGGGCGCAGGTCGTCGCTCAGGTCGACCACACCCCGGTAGCGGTCGAGCCAGGCGATCAGCGCCTCGGAGGTCGCCTTGAGCTGGTCCAGGGACTCGCCCTGCAGTCGGATCTCGATCGGCTGACCGGCCGGACCGATCTGGGGCTCCTTGAAGGTCACCGAGACGGCGTCCGCGACCTCCCCGGTCTCCTGCCGCCAGAGGTTCAGCACGTCGTCGAGCCGGGCGTCGCGGATCTGCGCCGACAGCAGGTCGGCGGTCACTGTGGCCAGATGCGCCCCGGTCTCGAAGGCGTCTGCGTTGGTGTTGAAGCGGACCATCACGTTGCGGACCAGGGTCCGGCCCTCGGGCTGGCGCGGCGCGAAGGCGGCGTCGACCCGCGCCAGGGCCGTCGTGAGCTGCTCGACCGCCGCTTCGGTGCGCGCCAGCGGCGTGCCCTGGGGCAACAGCAGGCGCGCCTCCACCACGTCGCCGTCCAGCTCCGGAAAGGCGCGGAACTTGAGCACGCCGCCGGCCACCATGCTGAGCGAGACCAGAAAGACCATCACGACCAGGCCGAGGGTCAGGTAGCGCCAGGCGACCGCCAGGTCGACCAGCCGGCCCAGCCGGTCTTCCCGCAAGCGCTCGAAGGCCGCCTCGAAGCGCCCGCGGAAGGGGCGCTCGCGCCGGCGGGTCAGCGCATGGGCCATGTGGTTCGGCAGGATCAGGAAGGCCTCGATCAGGCTGACCGAAAGGGTGATGATCAGGATGACCGGCACCACCTTGAGCACCTTGCCCATGTCGCCGGCGAGGAAGGCCAAGGGCACGAACACGCAGACCGAGGTAGCGAAGGAAGACACCACGCCGGGAGCGACCTCCCGGGTGCCGGCGACCGCGGCCTCGAGCGGCGTCTTGCCGAGGCGCAGATGGCGGGCGATGTTCTCGGCGATCACGATGGCGTCGTCCATCATCAGGCCGATGGCGATCAGCAGCGCGACCATGGTCAGCATGTTGATCGAATAGCCGATCAGGGTCATGACGAAGAGCGTGCCGAGGAACGAGGCCGGCAGGCCCATGGCGACCCAGAACGAGAACCGGAAGGAGAAGAACAGCCACAGCGCCAGGAACACCAGGAACAAGCCCTGCAGGCCGTTGCGGACCAGCATGTTCAGGCGGTCCCGGACGATGGACGCGATGTCCCGGGTGAGCGCGAAGGCCACGCCCGGCGGGGCGCGCCCTTGTTCCTCGGCCACGAAGGCCTCGACGGAGTCCATCACGGTCAAGGTGTCCTGCGCCTTCGTCTTCTCGACCTGGAGCAGCGCGGCCCGGCGGCCGTTGAACAGCGTGCGCTCCTCGTCCAGCTCGAAGCGGTCGGTGATGCGCGCGATCTGCCCGAGCCGCAGCTCGGCGCCGGTCGCGCCGCCCAGGATCACCAGGTCCTCGAAGGCCCGCGGGCTGCGCCGCTCGTCGGCGAAGCGGATCAAGACGTCGCGCTCGCCTGTCTCGACACTGCCCGAGGGCAGGTCCAGGCTCTGGCGCCCGACCGTCTCGGCGATCGCGGCGACGCTGAGGCCGTACTGGCGCAGCTTGACTAGGTCCGGCTCGATACGGATCTGCCGCGTCGAGAATCCCAGGAGCACGACTTGGCTGATCCCCGGGAGGCGGATCAGACGGTCCTTCACCGCCTCGGCATAGACCTTCAGGTCGGGCTCGGCCATGGGACCGGTCATCGCGACCGAAACCACGATGTCGGTCCGGTTGAGCTCGCTGATGGTCGGGTCCTCGGTCAGGTCGGGGAAGTCGGCGATCGCGTCGATCTCGGTCTTCACGTCGGCGAGGAAGCGGTTCAGGTTGCCGTCCTCGTGCATCTCGATCGTGGCGCTGGCCAGGCTTTCGCGCGCGTCGCAGCGCACCTCTTCCAGGTCGGTCAGGCCCTCGACCGCGTCCTCGATGCGCTGACAGAGGGCCTCTTCGACCGTCTCGGCGCTGGCGCCGGGGTAAACGACGTTGACCCGAACCGCATCGCTCGCAAAATCCGGGAAGGTCTCGCGCTTCAGCATCGGCAGCGCCATCACCCCGGAAATCAGCAGCAGGCCCATGAGGAGATTGGCGGCGGTCGGATGACCGGCGAAGAAGCGGATCATCTAAGCCCTCCGGCCCCGCCGGCCTGCGCCGCCAGACGCCCGGCCAGGCCCTCGTCCATCCTGGGGGCGAGCAGCATGCCCTCGATCGCCGGGATCAGGTCGGACACCACGACCCGCTCGCCCCCCTCCAGCCCCTGCTCCACGATCACGAAGTCGCTCTGCACCGGACCTAGGGTGACCGGCCGAAACGCGAGACGATCGTCGGGGCCCGCGAGGTAGACGAGGTCGCCGCCGTCCGCGCCGCGATGCAGGGCGACCCGCGGTACGGCGATCCGGTTCGCCTGGGAGGCGCCCCGCACCTCGACCTCGACATACATGTTCTTGGTCAATGGCGGCCGCTGACCCGGAATTGCACTGCGGTAGGGCTCGTCGACCGCTACCACGACACCGAGTGTGCGGGTCTGCGGATCGACCATGTCGCTGATACGGTCGAAGCGGGCCTCCCAGGAGGCCGCGAAATCGCCGGCGACCAGCCGCACCTCGGCCGAGAAGCCCCACTTTCGCGGCAAGTCCGAGATTTCCTCGACGCTCAGCGACGACAGGTCTAGACCCGTGGGCACGAGGGGCCGCATGTGATTGAGCGCGATCTGCGCCGTGACCTCGGCCACGTCGATCGAGTCCGCCACGCCCAGCTTCTGGCCGGCGCTCACGAACTGGGTCGCCTCGGCCAGCACCTCGGCGATGCGCGCCTCGAACGGCAACCGGATGACGGTGCGCTCCAGATCCAGTCGCGCTTCATCCAGTTGCGCCTGGTTGAGCACGAGGTTGGCCTTGAGCACCCGCTGTCCGGCCGGCAGCAGGTTCAGTTGGTTCTGCAGATCCTGGATCTGCCGGCGCTCGTTCAACACGGCGCTCTCGGTCTCGTCGACCGTCGTTTGGCTGATGTTCTTCTTGGCCAGGAGCTTGCGCTTGCGCGCCAGATCCTGCTCGGCGAGCGTCAGGGTGCGGCGGGCGATCTCGAGCGAGCTTTCGGTGTTGGCGCGGCGCACGTCCAGCTCCTCCAGCTCGGCCCGGACGGCCTCCACGCTGGCCTCGATGCGCGCGACGGCCAGCTCGTAATTCGCCGGGTCGATTCGCAGAAGCTCGCTACCGGCCTCGAGCAGACGTCCGCGTTCGAGATCCGGGTGCCGATAGACGACCTTGCCGGAGACCTGGGCGACCGCCTCCCAGACGGTGCCCGGCTGGACGAAGCCATAGCCGAGCGCTCGCGGCACGAAGTCGGCCGGCGCCACCTCGATGACGCGCACCGGCTTGGCGACTTCCATTGGCTCGGCCTGTTCCGGAAGCTGCCGTTGGGAGAGCTGCCAGGCCAGCACGGCAATGCCGATCGCCACCGGCGGCGCGATCAGCAGCGCCTTGAGCCGTCGCTTCCCCGAACCGGCCATCGATACCCTCCTAAAGTCCCGGGCCTCACGAACCTGACAGCAGCGCCCGGGCGATGATGTTGCGCTGGACCTCCGAGGCGCCCTCGTAGATACGCATGATACGCACGTCGCGCAGGTAGCGTTCAAGCGGAAGGTCGCGGCAATAGCCATAGCCGCCGTGGACCTGCAGCGCCAGGTCGCTCACCATGCCGGCCATCTCCGAGGCGAACAGCTTGGCCATGGCGGCCTCCTTGGTGAAGCGCACGCCGGCCTGGCGCAACCGCGCGGCGCGCAGCGCGAGCAGGCGGGCCGCGTCCAGCCGGGTCGCCATGTCGGCGAGCATCCACTGGATGCCCTGATACTCGGCCAGCGGCCGATTCGACACCTCGCGCTGCTTCGCCCAGGCGAGCGCCGCGTCGAAGGCCGCTTGGGCGATGCCGAGGCACATCGCCGCCACCTCGACGCGGCCGTTGTCGAGCACGCGCAGCGCCGTCTTGAACCCGCTGCCCTCGGGACCGATGCGGTTCTCCTCCGGCACGACGCAGTCGAACGAGAGCTCGAAGACCTGGCCGGCGCGCAGGCCCATCGTGGGTTGCGGCGGACCGGCGGCGAAGCCGTTCGTTCCCCGGTCCACCACGAAGGCGCTGATGCCACGGGGACCGGCCGCCGGGTCGCTGACGGCGAAGACGACGACGAAGTCCGCCACGCCGCCGTTCGAGATGAAGTGCTTCACCCCCTCGAGCCGATAGCCGGCGCCCTCCCGCCGGGCGGTCGTGCGCATGTCGGCCGGGTTCGAGCCGGCGCCCGGCTCGGTCAGCGCGAAGGCGCCCAGCGTATCGCCGGCGGCGGCCGCGGGCAGATAGCGCTGCCGTAGGCCGTCCTCGCCGCCCAGCAGTATGGCGTCGCTCGCCAGAAAATGCGCGGTCACCATCGAGGCGGTCGCGGCGCAGGCCCCGGCGATCTGCTCGACGGCCAGCATCAGGGCCGGCGCAGAGATGCCCGGACCGCCCCAGCGCTCCGGCAGGTTCATGCCCATGATCCCCAGCTCGGCGAGCTTGGGCAGATGCTCGGCGGGAAAGGCCGCCGTCTCGTCGAGCGCGGCCGCCCTCGGCGCGAGCACCTCCTGGGCGAAGCGGCGGACCGTCTCTTTCAGCAGGACCTCGTCCTCGGTGAATTCAGGATCCATAGCACCCTCCCCGGTCAAACCGCGCCGTCCCGCCGCAGCGCCTCGACCTCCGCTCGGCCGATGCCGAGAAGCTCGCCCAGCACGGCCTCGCTGTGCTCGCCGAGCAGAGGCGGCGGCGCGTGCCGCCCCCGCGGTACGTCGGAAAAATGCACCGGCTGCTCGATCAGCGGGATCTCGCCGAGGTTCGGATGTTCCGCCGTCGCCAGCAGCTTGCGAAACGCGACCTGGGCGCTCCCGGCGGCCTGCTCGACGGTCCAGATCGGCGAGGCGGGCACCCCCTGCCCTTCCAATATTTCGACAACCTCGGCAACCGTTAGACGGCCGCTCCAGGCCTCGATCGCCGCGCGCAGCGCCGGCTCGTGGCGGGTGCGCAGCTCGTCGCTGGCGAAGCGCGGGTCGCGGACCAAGTCGGGCGCGCCCATCGCCTCCGCCAGGCGGGCGAAAAGCCCGTTGTTGGCGACCGCGATGATCACCTCTCCGTCGGCCGCGCGGAAGCTCCCGAAGGGGGAAGAGAGCGGATGCCGGTTGCCGGTCCGCCCCGGGGTCGTGCCGGCGTAGAGATACTGGGCCAGCGCCGTGGGCAGCAGCGAGAAGATCGAGTCGAACATGGCGACGTCGATCCGCCGGCCCTGGCCGCTGCGCTCGCGGGCGAAGAGCGCCGCCATGATCGCCCAGGCGGCATAGAGGCCGCCGGAGAGGTCCGCCATGGACTCGCCGGCCCGCGTCGGCGGCCCGTCGGCGTCCCCGGTGACGCTCATCAGGCCGGCCATCGCCTGGGCGATGATGTCGTAGGCCGGCCGGTCGGCCAAGGGGCCGCTCTGGCCGAAGCCCGAGATGCTGGCGTAGATTAGACGGGGGTTGATCGCGCGCAGGGTCTTGTGATCGACGCCGAGCCGGCCGGCCACGCCGGGCTTGAAGTTCTCCACCACCACGTCGCTCTTCTCGGCGAGTCCTTGAGCCAGGGCCGCGCCGCGCGCCGACTTCAGGTTGAGCGTCAGGCTCTTCTTGCCGCGGTTCATCAGCAGGAACAGCGCGCTCTCGCCCTCCTTGAAGGGGCCGATGTGCCGGTAGTCGTCGCCGCCCGGCGGCTCGACCTTGATGACCTCGGCGCCCAGGTCGGCAAGCAGCGCCGTGCAGAACGGGCCCGCCATGACCCGCGAGAAGTCGAGCACGCGCAGCCCGCTCAAGAGATCGGCGCCCGGCATCTTCCCCTTCCCCTGCAACCGTTAGACCGGACGCGAAGCTTGCCACGCCGCGCCGCGCGGGTCACGGCCCGGGATCGTCGCGCGGGCCGCCGTGCCGGAGGCCTCGATCTATCGGCGCAAGGCGGCACGCCTGGCCGAGACGCAGCCATAGGTGACCACGCAGAACGGCACGAGGTAGTTCAAGCCTATCTTGACGAGGTTCGGCGCCTCGCCGGCCAGAACGACGTCGCCTTGGTTGATCGCGCTGAGGACCGTGCCGACGACCAGGGAGGTCAACAGCGAACGCTTCAGGACCCCGTCCGAGGTGGCCAACTCGAAGAGGCCCGGCAGCCGGCCGCGATCATCACCTTGCGTCATGACGTCCCTCATTGCCCCGGAAGTCGGTCTCTTCTAAGAGCCCAG
>Ga0224504_10000851_pt1 | contig 13848 bp, 13 predicted proteins | sample SF_Oct11_sed_USG_3_FD_170160 | JGI IMG/M metagenome (GOLD analysis project Ga0224504, IMG submission 170160) | Sediment microbial communities from San Francisco Bay, California, United States - SF_Oct11_sed_USGS_24 | ecosystem: Environmental > Aquatic > Marine > Sediment | place: USA... | reverse complement strand
TTGGGTCAAATAAACAGGTCCGGTTATCTGCGGAGTGACCAACAGGTGATCGATGACTTCAACCAGGCGGTCATTGAAGTAAGCCTTCGGGTAGCCAAGCTCCTGGTAGGCTTGCTGGAAGAGCGGGTAGAGGCGTTTGTAGACAGCAACAACCTGTGTGGTGTCGAGGGCGGCCCCCATCTTGATAAGGGGCGTGTAGCGTTTATAGTTGGTCGGGGCGATCGTCAATTGATCCCGCTCTCCCTGTGCCAGGAATTTCCCCGCTGTCTTCTTGAGTGGACGGTGGGTGGACGGTAGCTGTGGGCGCGGCAGGTTGTCGACCATGACCACGAAGCGCTCGATAAAATGTTCTAGGATAAAGAAGCGGTCCAACTTCTGGTCGGCAAAGAGTTTGGCCAGAATCTCAGCCATCGGCAGGTCACTCTGCTTCAGCTCCGGCAGAGGTTTTTCCAGATCGATGAGTGGCTCAGTACTTTCCAGTTCTTCAGGCGTCGTGGTGACCGGATGCTGGATCACCGGTTCAACGTTTGGCTCGATAACCGGCGCCGGTGTGAACACCTGCTTCGGCTCCTCTTGGCCGGGAAGATAAAACTGCCAATAAGCAATCGCGATGATTGCGCCGATAACGATAAATCCAAACCGGAAGGGCCAACTTTTCATAAGTGTTCTCCAGAATTAAGACTTTTGACTCTTCATAGAACAATAGCGCCAATCGACAGTCCGTCAACCTCTTCAGCTCAGGGCTGCCCACCAGGCTCCGATGACGATGGCGATGCTGGTCATGGCCATTAAAGTGTTCACCTTCCAGTGGGGGCGGCCATATCTCTCTATGGCCAGTTCGGCGCCGAAACCGAGGGGCAGGCCGAAGAGGAAGCCGAACAGGTGAGCGCCGAGATCGGTGTTCTCGCCGCCGACACCGAGCATGGCGAGCAGACCGAGGGCCGCTGCGACCGGTAAGGTCCAGCGCCGGCGTGGGCGCAAATTCTGACGGTAGCGCACCATGCTGATGGCGGCCAGGATGCCGACCGCGCCGAAGATTGCGGTGGAGGCACCAACCGCTCGGTGAGCAGGGTTTTGCAGCCAGGCGTTAATCAGATTACCGAATGTCCCGGCGGCCAGCAGCAACAGCCAGCCTGGACCGGAGCGCAGGTCACGGCAGAGGCGTGAAACGAATACGCCTCCAATTACAAGGTTGCCCAGCAAGTGCTGCCAGTCGGCGTGCAGTGTGAGAGCGGTGATCAGGCGCCACCATTGACCGTCCATGATCTTGCCGGCGTGGGCGTTGCCCAGTTCATACCAGTTAACGGGGTAGTGTCCGGCGAGGTTGATGTCGCGCAGGGTGAGATTGTAGAAAACTCCGATAGCAATCAAGATCCAGAGGGTGGTCGCGCGATTGTCGACCAGGGGTGTCTCTTGCGGGGGTGGGGGGGGCCAGCCATGATTTTCGCTCTCGTACTGGCGCAGTTCTTTTGCTGCCAGCGCCAGCATGTTGGCCGGGACCAGCAACTGCCAACCAAAGCCCCGTCGCTCCGGATGGCAGGGGATGTGGCGTGCGGCCAGAACCAGCGACCAGCTGCGCATCTGTCGTTTTGAGAGGGTGATCGCTTTTGTTGCATCGAGCCGCGAGGATAAAGGCCGCCACTCTTCGTGGATCGGTTCGGGCGAAAGGATGTCTATGGGCGGCTCAGGCATGATGAGTCTATCATCGCAAATTGTTGCCTCTGCGTCACCTCTGATTTGTTGACTCTCACTATTTAATTGTGTTAGTTACTTTATAGTAACTTAAACTGAGTTTGCCTTTTCTTAAAAGCGAGGCTTTCATGTCCAGTCTGACGAAACGACAACAGCAGGTCTACGATTTTCTGGTCGCTTATCTGGCTGACAAAGGTTATCCGCCGACCCTTCAGGAAATCGCCAGTCATCTTCATGTCTCCGGTAACCTCGGTGTCTTACGTCACCTCAAGGCTTTGGAACGAGAAGGCCTGGTCACCCGCAGCCCCGGCAGCTCTCGTTCCATCGCCCTGACAAATCGTGTCGAGCGTGGTTCAGTCCTTTTGCCGTTGGTGGGTAGTGTGCGGGCCGGTGTTCCGGAATTGGCGATGGAGGAAGTTGAGGCGCATATCGCTGTGGATTCTGTGCTGGTTAAATCTCGGGATGCGTTTCTGCTGCGCGTCAAGGGTGACTCGATGATTGAGGCGCATATCCTTGCTGGAGACCTGGCGGTGATTCGTCCGCAGTTGACGGCGGAGAATGGTGAAATTGTAGTGGTGCTAATCGATGGCGAGGCCACCTTGAAGCGTTTTTTTCATGAAGGCGATCGCATTCGCCTGCAGCCGGAGAATGCCGGCATGGAGCCGATCTTCATTGCTGCCGGCACGCTGGATGTGGCGATTGTCGGCAAGGTGACCGGCCTCTGCCGTGTCCTGGAATAGTCGAGGCTCCTGCTGCTGACAGAAGCCAGCGATTGTGCCTTGAACGGCCGTCAGCTTTTGTCTTGGTCAGGATGCTCGGTTGCCTGCAAGAGAGCGTGGAGCATCGCGGTCCGGGGCATCGGTGTGTTGGTTCGAGCGGCCTGCTGCAGGGGATTCGCATATATTGCGGCAAGCTCCAGAGGCGCCCCCTGTTGACGATCAATCATCATGCTTGGCCGGTAAGCGCCCATGCCTGCAGTTGTCTGTAGCATCGGTTCAATGGTGGCGGTTGCATCGATGGCTTCTGATAACCCTTGCCGGTTGGCGGCGGCGATCACTTCCTGCATGATTTCCGTAATCAGTTGCCGGGTTTCCGGGCAGCCCAGAAGTTGATTGGTCGGCAGGCCGGTTAAGGCGCAGAGGCCGTTGAAGGGGATGTTCCAGACCAACTTTTCCCAACGGATTCGGGTGAGATCGGGACCCGTGGTGCAGGGGATGTCCGCTTGATTGAAGCTGTTGGACAGAGCCTCGAGCCTGCTGCCGGGCTTTTGGGCGAATTCAGCGATGCGGATGGAGCCCTGGTCAAGGTGGTGAACTGTGCCGGGTTCGCCGCGGTTACAGCAGAGAAAGGCAACTCCACCTACGATCTGCTGCGCGTTGAAGGCCGTTGCCAACAGCTCCTCGTTGCCGAGGCCGTTTTGCAGGGTCAGGATTGTGGTTTCACTGGCCACCAACGGGCGGACAAGTTCAATAAGTGACTGATTGGCATAGGCTTTCAAGCCGATCAGGACCAGATCGACCGGGCCGATCTCTGAGCTGTCGCGGTAGCCCTTGACCTGTCGCAGGTGGAAGTCACCACGAGGTGAAGTGACTTTCAAGCCCGATGAAGTGATCGCCTGGTAGTTGCGACGCAGGAGAAAATGAACGTCATGTCCGGCTCGTTGCAGCAGGCCTCCATAAAAAAGCCCAAGAGCTCCGGAGCCGATTACGCCAATACGCATTTTGTCCTCTCGGCAGCTTGTTTTTCTGTCAAGCCTCTTGTGTGAACAAACCCGCGAATAATCTAGGTTTCCTTGACTGAAGAGGCCGCTTGTGGTATTGTTTTTATTTCCACAGGGAGAATTAACAATAATGTTTAAAATTGGTGACCGAGCTGTATACCCTGCACAAGGGGTCGGTGTTGTTGAAAATATTGAGTCTCGCGAGTTCTGCGGTCAAACCCACGACTTTTATATCCTGCGCATCATTGATAACGATATGACCATCATGGTCCCGGTGGGCAATGCCAATCAGGTTGGTTTGCGTACTCTGATCAGTAAAGACAAAGTCGAGACAATATACAATGTCCTCGAGGAAAAGCAAATCGGCTCTTTAGCGATTGCTTCCTGGAGCCGCCGACAGCGTGAATACAACGACAAGATCAAAACGGGTGACCCGATTGATGTTGCCGAAGTTCTGCGCGAGCTGTACCTGATCAAGGAAGAGAAAGAACTTTCTTATGGTGAGAAAAAAGTTCTGGAGTTGGCCAGAAGGCTGTTGGTCAAGGAGCTGGCTCTTGCTGAAGGGATCGAGGAAGATATGGTGACGGAACGCCTCGAAAATATGGTCAACTGATTTCAGAAAGAAAGAATCAAGAATTTCGGGCCGGGTGCTAATGAGCACTCGGCCCTTATTATTTACTGTCGGCGAAACTATCTTCTAATTAATTATTTTCAAATGGTGGTAAATACGATAGAAATAGTAGCTTGAGGCGCACATGAGCGGTTTTTGGAACCCCTTGCAAAGTCGTTGGCCTGGCCTCCAGGCTGGAATATTAACGACTGACAACAGGAAGAGCCTATGAATGTTCATGTTCTGATCCCTGCTGCCGGCAGCGGCCGCAGGATCGGTGGTGATACGAGAAAGCAGTACCTGGAGCTTGGCGATCGGCCGATTCTGGTGCAGACGCTGTCGAGGCTTGCTGATCAGCCGCAAATTTCGTCAATTCACCTGGTTGTTCCCGAGGAGGATGTCGCCACTTGTCGGGCCGACCTGGTGGAACGCTATCGTCTGGAAAAGATCGGTGTCGTGATTGCCGGGGGGGCAGAACGACAGGACTCTGTACGTAACGGGCTGGAGGCTTGTGGCGCGGCAGATCAGGATGTGGTTCTGATTCACGATGGTGTTCGTCCGTTCTTTCCGCAGGAGCAGATAGGGCCACTTGTGCAAATGGCTGCCGCCGAGGGTGCGGCGATCCTGGCGGTTCCGGCACAGGATACGATCAAAGAGGTGTTTGACGGGCTGGTACGTTCGACTCTGGATCGAAGCCTTCTCTGGCAGGTGCAGACCCCCCAGGCGTTTCGCTGCGATAGAATTCGCGAGGCTCACAGACGGGCTTATGCTGGTGGCTACCTTGGCACCGATGATGCCTCCCTGGTTGAGTGGTGCGGCTGGCCGGTTGCCGTTCTTCCCGGTCATCCACACAATATCAAGATAACAACGCCGGCAGACCTGGCCCTGGCCCGGGCTTTGATCTCGGCGGGAGAGGTCTCTCTGACATGATACGCATTGGTCATGGTTTCGATGTTCATCGCCTGGTTCCTGATCGTCCCCTGGTTCTGGGGGGCGTTACCATTCCCTACGAATATGGTCTGCACGGGCATTCAGATGCTGATGTTTTGCTGCATGCGGTTTCTGATGCCATCCTCGGCGCTCTGGGTCTTGGTGATATAGGACGTTACTTCCCTGACACAGATGAGACCTACAGAGGGATCAACAGTGTGCTTCTTCTGGAGCATGTCGTCGGTTTGGCAAAGGCCCGTGGTTTTCGGGTCAGCAACCTGGACACGACCGTGGTTGCACAACGCCCCAAATTGGCACCCTATGTTGCCCAGATGGTGGTCAACCTGGCCAAGGTTTGCCAGGTCCCGAGCGGCTGCATGAATGTGAAGGCGACAACAACAGAGCAGCTTGGCTTTACCGGCCGCGGTGAAGGGATCTCCGCACATGCAGTCGTGTTGATGACCACAAGCGATAGCTGATATGTTTAACGAGATATTGTCCGGGGCGAAAATTTGTGTTGAGGTCCGGATGTTAGCTTAATACTGAAAAGAAATTCGAGGAGTATCCTTCATATGATTCATCCCCCCGTGCAGTTGGGCCCCAACTTTATCCGTAATATTGTCGATGAGGATCTGGCCAGCGGTAAGCATAAAAGTGTTGTTACGCGTTTCCCACCCGAGCCCAACGGTTACCTGCATATTGGTCACGCTAAATCGATCTGTCTCAATTTCGGTCTGGCCGCTCTTTACCAGGGGCGATGTCACCTGCGCTTTGATGACACCAACCCGGTTAAGGAAGAGCAGGAATATATAGATGCTATTAAAACCGATGTAAGCTGGCTCGGCTTTGACTGGGGCGAAAATGAATATCACGCTTCGGACTATTTCGAGGCTCTGTACGCTTTTGCCGAGAAACTGGTCGAAAAAGGGCTGGCCTTTGTTTGTGATCTGCCCCCTGAGGAGATGCGTGAGTATCGCGGCACCTTGACGGAGCCAGGTAAAGAGAGCCCTTACCGCAGCCGCACTGTTGGCGAAAATCTCGACCTGCTGCGACGGATGCGCGCGGGTGAATTCGATGATGGCTCACGGGTGTTGCGTGCCAAGATTGATATGGCTGCGCCCAACATGAATCTTCGCGACCCGGTGCTTTACCGGATTCTGCGTGCGACTCATCCGCGCACCGGTGATGCCTGGTGCATCTATCCGATGTACGATTTCGCCCACGGTCAGTCGGACTCCCTGGAACAGATCACCCACTCTCTCTGTACCCTTGAGTTCCAGGATCATCGACCTCTCTACGATTGGCTCTGTGAGGCGCTCGAGATTTATCATCCTCAACAGATCGAGTTCGCACGCCTCAACCTGACCTATACGGTGATGAGCAAGCGCCGACTGCTGGAGTTGGTTAATGAAAAGCATGTCTCTGGTTGGGATGACCCTCGCATGCCGACGCTCTCGGGGATGCGCCGTCGTGGCTTTACCGCCGCCGCAATCCGCACTTTCTGCGAACGGATCGGCGTCGGTAAGAGCGACAGTGTTATTGATATGAGCACCCTGGAAGATTGTGTCCGTGAGGACCTTGATCAGATAGCGCCACGTGCCATGGGGGTCTTGCGTCCGCTGAAGGTGACCATCACCAATTATCCAGAAGGGCAGAGCGAAGAGTTTACGGCACCAAAGCATCCCAAAAAACCTGAAATGGGCAGCCGGACGATTCCTTTCGGTCGAGTGATTTACGTTGACCGGGATGATTTCATGGAAGATCCGCCGAAGAATTTTTTCCGATTGGGGCCGGATCGTGAAGTACGGCTGCGTTATGGCTATATTATTCGCTGCGATGGGGTGATCAAGGATCCGGTGAGCGGTGAGGTCACTGAATTACGCTGCAGTTATGATGCGGAGACTGGTGGTGGCGTGTTGCCGGAAGGGCGCAAAAAGGTTAAAGGGATTATCCATTGGGTTGCTGCGGCAAACGCTGTCTCTGTAGAAGTTCGTCTTTATGATCGGCTGCTCAGTGTTGCCGATCCTGCGTCCGAGAAGGACCGAGACTATCGCGAGCTCCTCAACCAGGATTCTCTCGAGGTGCTTGCTGATGCCCTTGTAGAACCTGAGCTTGCCAGCGCGGAAGCCGGGGAAAGCTTCCAGTTTGAACGTCTCGGTTATTTCTGTGTCGATGGCAAAGGCTCACAGTCAGATAAATTGGCGTTCAATCGCACTGTGACCTTACGTGACACTTGGGCGAAGTTGGCCAAAGGTTAGTCTTGGTTTAAGATTACAACCTAAAGGTCTTGGACCTATCATATGCCGATTTGCCTGAAAAAATATGTCATAGACGATGCCATTTTACGTTCTTTGGCAGAGCAGAGAATAGCCTAAGCAACGGTGGCGGTTTTGTTGACGGGAATGGGCGCTGATGGTGCGGGAGGGTTGGCCTCGATGTACAAGCAAGGGGCCCACTCGATCGCCCAGGATGAAACCAGTTGTGCCGGTTTTGGCGTGCCGAAAGCGTCGGTCGCCCGAGCTGTCGCAACCCAGATCTTGCCACTGGAACATATTACTGAAGTTGTTCCAGGTTTGTTTGCTCATTAGCAGAGCCCTTTTCCTGTCGCCGGTTCTGTGATATGAAATGCGGGCACTCTCAAGCAAGAGCAACAAGATCCCGGAGAAGAGCTTATGTCATTGCGTGTTTACAATACATTGTCAGGTAAAAAAGAAGAGTTCCAGCCCCTTGTACCTAATAAGGTGGGGATGTATGTCTGTGGGGTGACGGTCTACGATTACTGTCATATCGGTCACGCCAGGGCCAATATCGTTTTCGATATCGTTTACCGCTACCTGCAGTACAGCAATTATGATGTGACTTACGTTCGTAACTACACGGACGTTGACGATAAGATTATTGCCCGTGCCAATGAACGCGGCATTACCAGCCAGGCGCTTTCGGAAGAGTTCATCGATGCCTTTGATGAAGATATGGCGGCTCTTGGTTTGCGTAAGCCGACCCATGAGCCTAAGGCGACCGAGCACATAGCGCAGATCATCGCTTTAGTTCAAGGCCTGATCGCCAAGGGTATGGCCTACGAGTCGGCCGGTGATGTTTATTACAGTGTCGACACGTTTCCTTCCTACCTGAAACTTTCCAAACGCAATATGGAAGAGATGCAGGCCGGGGCGCGGATTGCTCCGGGTGAGTTGAAGCGTAACCCGATGGATTTTGCTCTCTGGAAGACGGCCAAGCCCGGTGAACCGAGTTGGGAATCGCCCTGGGGGGCTGGTCGACCCGGTTGGCATATCGAATGTTCTGCCATGAGTTCGGCCCTGCTCGGCGAGACTTTTGATATTCACGGTGGTGGTCGTGACCTGATCTTCCCGCATCACGAGAATGAGATTGCCCAGTCAGAGGGTGCTTCCGGTAAGCCTTTTGTCAAATACTGGCTGCATAACGGCTTTGTCAATGTCAACCAGGAGAAGATGAGCAAGTCGCTCGGCAATTTTTTTACGATTCGCGATATTCTGAAAAGCTATGATGCCGAGGTGGTCAGGTTCTTTATTTTGACGGCCCATTACCGATCACCGATCGATTTCTCTGATCAGAACCTCGAGGAATCACGTCACGGCCTGACCCGTTTTTATGAAGCACTGGCACAGCTCGACAAAGGCCTGGCCAAGGCTGATAAGGAAGCCCCGCAAGGCGCTGTTCCGGAGTCACTGGCAGAACCTGTGGCACGGTTGACTCAGCTCGAAGAGCGATTCCGCGCGGCTATGGATGATGATTTCAATACTGCTCTGGCGATTGGCCACATGTTTGACGCCGTGCGCGCGATCAATCGCATCCTGGCTGAAGAAAATACCCTGAAGGGCCGTTTGCAGGAAATCCTCGGCCGAGGTCGTGACGATCTGTTGCGTCTCGGTGAAGTGCTCGGTCTGTTCGTTTCTGAACCTTCTGCCTGGCTGGCGCGGAGCGCCCAGGAAGGTCTGTCGGAATCCGGGTTGAGCGCCAAAGAGATCGAAAGCCTGATCCTGGAACGTCGTGAAGCCCGGGCGAATAAGGATTTTGCCCGGTCGGACCAGATTCGTGATGACCTGGCTGCCAAGGGAATACAGTTGCTCGATGGTCCAGAAGGTACGACCTGGAAAATGAAATAATTGTAAAATTTTATGCATTGAAGTGTTTTATGGCAAAGAAGAGGCCTAACTGTAAATTTGTGCCGATTGTCATGCTCTCCTCGGAAGAGGATGAGGCGAAAATCGCTGAAGCCAAGCAGGTCGTTATCTCCACGTTTTTGCGCAAGCTGGTTAAAGAGGTGCAGTTGAAGATCATTCTCCAAGTCGATCTCGGCTCCTGATTAATCCCGGGCAAAGCGCTTTCGGTCTTAAAGTATGGCCAAATTTGTTTTAAAGACCGATTACAAGCCACAGGGAGATCAGCCACAGGCGATCGAAGAACTGGTTGCCGGGCTTCGACGTGGTGATCGACATCAGGTCCTGCTCGGTGTTACCGGCTCGGGCAAAACCTTCACCATGGCCAATGTTGTCATGGCTGTGCAGCGACCAACGCTGGTACTGGCACCGAACAAGACTTTGGCCGCCCAGCTCTATGGCGAGTTCAAAGAACTGTTCCCCGACAATGCCGTCGAATATTTCGTCTCCTACTACGACTATTACCAACCTGAAGCCTACGTTCCCACTACTGACACTTTTATCGAAAAAGACTCCTCGATCAATGAAGAGATCGACAAGCTGCGCCACAGTGCGACCCGCAGCCTGCTGACCCGGCGCGATGTATTAATCGTTGCTTCGGTTTCCTGTATCTACGGCCTTGGTTCACCGGAGGCTTATCACGGCCTTCTGATCCGTCTTGAGCAGGGCATGGAGCTCGATCGGAACCAGTTGCTGCGTCGTTTGATCGATATCCAATACACTCGCAATGATGTCGATTTCCACCGCGGCACCTTTCGCGTTCGCGGTGATACGGTGGAAGTCTTCCCTGCCTACGAAGAAGACCGCGCTCTGCGTATTGAGTTTTTTGGTGACGAGATAGAAACAATCAGTGAGATTGATCCATTGCGGGGCAAGGTCATTGATCGGCTTGCGTCGACGGCGATTTTTCCTGCCAGTCATTATGTGGCCACCAAACCGACTCTGGATCAGGCTATTCGAGAGATTCAGGAGGAGTTGCGTGAGCGGATTCAGCTGTTGCGTGGACAAAACCGCCTGATTGAAGCTCAGCGGATAGAACAGCGCACCCTTTTTGATATAGAAATGATGGAGGAGATGGGCTTCTGTCAGGGGATCGAAAATTATTCACGTTATCTTGATCGTCGCCAGGCGGGGTCACCGCCGGCCACTCTTTTTGATTACTTCCCCGACGATGCCTTGCTTTTTATCGATGAAAGTCATGTGACCGTATCACAGATCGGTGGCATGTATCGCGGCGACCGCAGCCGTAAAAGTACCCTGGTTGAGTATGGCTTTCGCCTGCCCTCTGCGCTGGATAACCGGCCTCTGACTTTTGATGAGTTCAGCGACAAAGGGATTCCGACCGTCTATGCCTCAGCAACCCCCGGGGATTATGAACTGACTCAAGCGGCTGGCGTGGTCGTCGAGCAGATTGTTCGTCCCACCGGCCTGGTCGACCCTCCGGTTGAGATCCGGCCTGCTATCAGCCAGGTGGATGATTTGCTCCATGAACTTCGCCAGGTGGTTGCAGCAAAGGGCCGGGTTCTGGTCACTACGCTAACCAAACGAATGGCAGAGGACCTGACCGGTTATCTCGATGAAGTGGGTATCCGCTGCCGCTACCTGCATTCCGATATCGACACTGTTGAGCGTATTCGTATTATTCGCGATCTGCGCCAGGGTGTCTTCGATGTTCTTGTTGGCATCAACCTGCTGCGGGAAGGGCTGGATATCCCGGAGGTTGAGCTGGTCGCCATCCTCGACGCCGACAAGGAGGGTTTCTTGCGCAGCACCCGTTCCTTGATCCAGACCTGTGGCCGTGCCGCACGTAACGTCGACGGGCGAGTGATCATGTATGCAGACAAGGTCACCCGTTCTATGCAGGCCTGCCTCGATGAGACCGACAGACGCCGGACGACCCAGTTGCTTTACAACGAAAAGCACGGCATCACCCCGGAGACGGTGCGCAAATCCTTCCGTTCGATCCTTGATCTTCTTTCTTCGGAGGTAACGCCGGAAAGCATGGCTGCCGAAGCTCTTGCCGAATATGGCTCTCAGGCCGACTTGAATGTAGAGATAAAACGTTTGCGAGCAGAGATGTTGCAGGCCGCAGGGGACCTTGAGTTTGAAAAGGCGGCAGAACTCCGCGACCGGGTTCTGCTTCTAGAGAAGCAGGACCTGGCTCTGCGTAGTTAGGATGTGCTTGCTTGACCTGCGGTAAGAAGTGGTGTCAGGAAGGCATGGGCCGGTTTTCGCTAAGGTAAACCCAGCCTTTGATTATGCGGTAGATCATCCAGATCGAGATCGCCAACAGAATGACCCAACCGACCAGAAAAATCACGGTCACGCCACCGATCACCATCCAGACCAACGAGTACCAGAAGGTTCTCGTCTGCCAGCGGAAGTGGCTTTCGATCCAGCTCCCTTTGACATCGTCCATGCGGACATAGTTGATGATGACTCCGGCAAACAGGGTCAAACTACCGGTAAACAGGCTGGCGGCCTGCAGCGCGTAGACCAGCATGGCCAGTTTTTTTAGATTTCCTTCCGGGGGAGAGTTGATTTGAGCCTGCCATTCATTCTTCATTGCATGTAAGTATAAGGTAACAAGACAGTTTAGACCACCGCCTGCATGATTTTAGAAAGTTTTTGTCTTCACTAAAGACTCTGGGTACAATGACCTGGTCAGTTTATACTTTTCCCAAGCAAAGCTCATTTAGGTTATTTACTCATCATGGGTTATCGAAATCTGCAGGAGACTGTTGTTGCTCTGGAAAGAACGGAGCAGATCAAGCGCATCGACGTTGAAGTGGATCCGTTTCTGGAAATCGGGGCAATTCAGCGTCGGGTTTATGCTGCCGGTGGTCCGGCTTTGCTCTTTACCCGTGTCAAGGGTTGTGCTTTCCCGATGTTGGGGAACTTGTTTGGTACCCTTGAGCGTGCACGCTACCTGTTTCGGGATACTTTGCCGGCAATAGAGCGACTGGTCGATATCAAGGTCGATCCCGGGGTTGCTTTTCGCGAACTCGGGGCATCGCTCGGCCTTGCTCGGCATGCCTGGCACCTCCTGCCAAAAACGACGGCGAGTGGCCCCGCGCTGCAGCATGCTACAACCTTGGCACAGCTACCGCAGCTGGTTTCCTGGCCTGATGATGGCGGCGCTTTTATAACTCTGCCGCAGGTTTACAGTGAGGACCCCGGTAAAGGCGGTTGGCGTGGTTCCAACCTTGGTATGTACCGTGTGCAGATTTCCGGGGGTGACTACGCCGAAGATGAAGCCGGTTTGCATTACCAGATCCACCGTGGCATCGGAGTCCACCACGCGGCCGCTCTGGAGAAGGGTCAACCGTTGCCGGTCAATGTATTTGTCGGCGGCCCGCCGAGTCTGAGCCTGGCCGCTGTTATGCCGTTGCCTGAAGGGATGCCGGAGTTGGCCTTTGCCGGCTTACTCGGTGGCCATCGTCTGCCGGTCGTAAAGACACCTAACGGTTTGCTTGCTCCCGCAGAAGTGGATTTTTGTCTGTCGGGGCACATCCTTCCCGGCGAAACGCGTCCGGAGGGCCCTTTCGGCGACCATCTCGGCTATTACAGCCTGGCTCACGATTTCCCGGTGATGAAGGTCTCCCATGTCTTTCATCGTCCTGGCGCGATCTGGCCCTTCACGACCGTGGGACGACCGCCTCAGGAAGACACCTCTTTCGGAGCCTTGATCCATGAGATGACGGGGGCCGCTATTCCTGACCTGGTGCCGGGGGTTCGCGCTGTGCATGCTGTCGATGCTGCCGGTGTCCACCCTCTCTTGCTTGCTATCGGCAGCGAGCGTTACCTGCCGTACGTTGAAAATTCCGAACCGCAGGAACTGCTCACCCAGGCCAACGCCTTGCTGGGTCAAGGTCAGCTGTCCCTGGCCAAGTACCTGATGATTGTTAACGAAGCCGACCAACCGCAGCTGGATATTCACGATATCGATGCGTTTTTACAGTCACTTCTGGCACGGATTGATTGGCGGCGGGACCTGCACTTTCAAACCCGCACGACGATCGATACCCTCGATTACTCAGGAGAGGGTCTGAATGCCGGTTCAAAGGTGGTGATGGCGGCTTCCGGGCCGATCCGTCGGACACTGCCAACGACCATCCCCGGCAACTTACGTCTTCCTGCGGGCTTTTCCAGGCCGCAGGTCGCTGCGCCGGGACTGTTGGTCGTACAGGGCGAGCCCTGGCAGGGAGAACGTGGTGCTCCGGCTGCAGATCTGACCGCATTTTGTCGCTCTTACACACACGATGACGAGATCAATGATTTCCCGTTGCTGGTGATTGTCGACGACTCCGAATTCTCTGCCCGCAATCTGCATAACCTGCTCTGGGTCGCCTTCACCCGCTCAGCCCCGGCGAGTGATATTGAAGGAATCGAGTCTTTTACCCGGGTTAAACACTGGGGTTGTCATGGTAGCCTGGTGATCGACGCCAGGAGTAAGCCATTCCATGCCCCGCCTCTTGAAGAAGATCCTGCCGTTGAAAGGCGCGTCGATGAACTCGGTGCTGCCGGTGGAGCCTTGCATGGTCTGATTTGAAAATGAACGAGTCCTTCATGCGACGTGGTGATGACCTCCGGGTGTGTTGAGCACTAAGAATTAAAAAACAAAAAAGGCAGACTCGATATCGAGCCTGCCTTTTTTGTTTTTTCTTGAGAGGTGTCTTTAGAGGTCCTCTCCCTGC